>Ga0256867_10000010_pt1 | contig 72898 bp, 76 predicted proteins | sample RVTome_15_FD_185939 | JGI IMG/M metagenome (GOLD analysis project Ga0256867, IMG submission 185939) | Soil microbial communities from uranium-contaminated site in the Upper Colorado River Basin, Wyoming, United States - RVT150D86 (HiSeq) ... | reverse complement strand
CTCGTGCTGGAAGGGGGCCGCATCGTCGAGTCCGGCACGCATCGCGAGCTTCTGAAACAGGAGGGCCTCTACGCACGGCTCTATGAAATCCAGTTTGCGCCGGGCCGCGATGTGCGGAACGAAACCGCCGTTGAGGAATCTGGATTCTCGCCGCGAGTCGTCGGCCGCGAATCGTAAATCGCAGCTCGTGATTCGCAGGTCGTGGATGGGGTCGCTCTTGATCACGCCACCAACGGTTTGCGATTTTCGATTCACGAACCTTTGCGGCGTGCGTATGCTTTCCTCTCCAGGGGGTTCCGATTCAAGATGTCTCACAAGGCGTTACCCGTGCTAACGTGCGGCGCGTGACGACGAATGCGCCGGCGGCGGGAGGGAGAAGCTGCCCGGCGACCAGGACCCAGCCGCATCGAAGACGATGAGTGCAAGGCCGACGCGCGGCGCGCGAGCGCTGCTCCAGAGAGTGCTGCTTCGCCGAGCGGTCGCGGCACGGTCGCGCGGCGGAGAGGACTTTCCCAAGCTTCTTTACACGAAGCCCGCCGTCAGCGCGGAGCGCACGCTCGCAGTGCGGGGGGCGATCATCGTCGGGCTCCTGCTCTTCGTCATGCTCGTCTTCTGGCTCGACCGCGAAAATCTCCGGGATGAGCTCGACGGGGCCGTGAGCTTCACGGACGTCGTCTACTTCACCTTCGTCACCATCACGACGGTGGGCTACGGAGACATCGTGCCGGTCGGCGACCGGGCGCGGCTGATCGACGCGCTGCTTGTCACGCCGGTTCGGATCTTCGTGCTCTTCATCTTCATTGGTACGGCATACGAGTTCGTTTTCCAACGTATCATCGAGGACATGCGTATGAACGGGCTCCAGGAATCGCTCTCCGATCACGTCGTCATCTGCGGCTTCGGATACGCCGGGCGCACAGCGGCGCGCGAGATGGTGGCAAAGGGCCATGAGAAGAACCGCATCGTGGTGGTGGACGTGCGCGCCGAGCCGCTCGAGGAGGCGGCGCAGGCCGGCTACATCGGCCTGCGCGGCGACGCGACGCGCGACATCGTGATGCGCGAGGCCCGCGTCGCCACTGCCCGTGCGGTTCTCGTGTGCGTTCCGCGCGACGACACGGCCGTCCTCGTCACGCTGACCGCTCGCAGCATCAACGGCAAGGCGCGCATCATCTCGGCGATCCGGGACGAGGAAAATCTCGCGCTCGCGCGCAAGGCGGGGGCCGACGAGGTGATCTCGCCGGGAAAGCTCGCCGGTTTCCTGATTGCCGACGCCGTCGAATCCCGCTACACGATCCGCTTCATAAGCGACATTCTGACAGCGCGTGGCGGCAAGCTTAAGATCGCCGAGCGCGAAGCGCTTCCCGAAGAGGTCGGGCAGGCGATCGGTGCCGTGAAAGGCCGGCTTCTCGTGGCGATCGAGCGCGACGGCAGCATCCAGGGTTTCTGGGACCACCCCGAGGAGGTGATCCGGAGCGGGGATCTTGTTTTTGCGATCGAGCCGCACGAGCCACGGTGAGCTGCCGTGATGATCGTCCTCGATCAGCTCGAAAGACCCCGTCCCGGATCGCGCAAACGCTGCCCGGTGGAATTCGGCGGTCTTGCGCTCCTGCAGCGCGGCGCCTGAACGAGGGGCGCGCCCCGGTTCCGCATGCGGATCTGCGCAGCGGCATGGATCAAGTCGCACTGCGCCCGCCGCCGAGGGCGGCTTCAACAGCTTTGATTACGGTTCTCGCCGCAAGCGTCTGCAAGCAATCGCTGTAGCTCAGAACATGCCGCTCGCAGCCTTCGAGATGGCAGGGCACGCAGGCACCGGAACCTTGGACGAGGACGACGTTGCCAACCTGCTGGGTGCCGCAGCGGCGCCACGGATTGATGTCCGGCGCGTGATTGCGCGGCCACGGGCCCCATTTGACAGGGTTGGTTGGGCCGTAGAGTGCAGCCACCGGGATCCCCAGCGCCGCCGCCATGTGCGTGAGCGCAGTGTCCGGCCCAAGGTAAAGAGAAGCCTGTGACAGCAAGCAGCCCGCTCCGCCCAAAGAGAGCTGGCCCACGAGATTGAGCGTTCCGGCAGGCATGTCGGCCGCGATTTCCGCCGTGTAGGACACTTCAGCGGGATCCGGGCCCCCGGTCAAAGCGATGCGGTAACCCCTGACATCGAGCCAGCGCGCAACCTCCGCCCAGCCCGCGCGATGCCACAACTTGTAATTGAACTTCGGGTAGGGATGGAGGACGGCAAGCGGACGGTCGGACTTTCCGGCGAGCACCGCCGCGACGCGCGACTCATCGTCCGGGGACCACGACACCACGACTTCCGGCCGCGGCACGACGCCCAGCGCTTCGACCAGTGCAAGGTTCATCCGGACGGTGTGAGTATCGAGGTCGTCGAAGGGGACCCACTGGTGAAGCAGATGCCGTTTCCAGGCGTTCTTGCGGTCTGGCAGCAGCAGTCCCACGCGGCGCCGGCCCGCCGCAAAAGCATAGAGCGTTGGCCGGTCGCCAGACTGGAGGGAGAGCGCGAGGTCGTAGCGGCGGAATAGCTTCCAATAGAGCCCGGCGTGCTCGCTGAGCGTCGGGCGTTGCGGCACCGTCAGGACGTGCCGCACGTCGGGGTTGGAGGTAACGATGTCCTGAGTGCCTTCGAACACCAGTACATCAAACGCGGTTTCCGCCCAGGCGCGCTTTAGCGAACGAATTACTGGCGTCGCGAGCAGCACGTCGCCGATACGGCGGGCTATCACGACCAATACTGACCGGGGATTCACAAGTACTGCCTGACTCCGATTAAGGCTTCGGTGCGCTGCGAAGCAAGGACCGCATCAAGCAGGCGCCGGTTCTCGGCAAGGCGCTGACGGTCGAACTCAGGATGCCAGAGATGAAACACGGGTGCCGCAAAGCGGGCGCTTTTGTGGCTGATGCCCGCGTGCAGCAGGCGGATCGCCAGGTCCGAGTCCTCCAGCCCCCAGCCGCTATAGGACTCGTCGAGCCCGTTCACCTTCAGCAGATCCGCGCGCCAGGCCGAGAGGTTGCAGGTCTTGACGCCCTCCCAGCGCTGCTGCCAGCGTTTCCGGAATCCGCTGTCGCGCAGCTTGAGCAGCGGCAGCATGCGATTGACATCACGCGCGAGCCAGGCCGCGAACCAGCGGCCTGCGCCCCAGCGGTGGATCGGCAGCCTGCGCCCCAGCACCTTTTGGCTGAAGCGCCGCGCCAGCAGCACGCGGTTGCCGGAGAGGAAAAAGCCCAGCTCGGCGAGCGCGCGATGCCGTTGCACGAAGTCAATCGGCGGAACGCAATCGCCGTCAGAGTAGACTACGTAATCGGCAGCGGTTGCGGCAAGTGCGCGGTTGCGGATGGCCGCTGCGCGAAAGCCACGGTCTTCCTGCCACAGGTGCTTCAGGGGAAACGGCGCGCGGCGAGCATAATCCTCGACCACGCGCCTGGTCTCGTCAGTGGAGCCATCGTCGGCGATGAACAACTCGAAATCGGCATCCTCCTGCTCGAGATAGCCGTCGCACACCGCCGCGAGCGCGTCAGGGCGGTTATAGGTGGTGACGATTACGCAAACACGCATGGCTGACCGGCAATTAGAGTACGTCTGGTGCCGTTCCAACTTGTTGTCCTGAATCCACGACGATGATCTCATCGCCCCACGCGACCGAGACGAGGCAGCGGCCGATGACCGCTTCCTCGTTCCTGGTGACAATCATGACGGTGAGAGTCATGACGGGAATTCTAGCGCTGTTTGCGCGCTGCTTCCGCCCGAAGGCGATGAGCAATTACCTCGGCCCGGGTATGGCATCACTGATCCGGGGTGCCGATGGGAAGCCGGCGCTCGGTAATCTCGCAGGAGCGGTTGATGCTGCCGTGAAAGATGTCGTCGAGATCCGTGTCCGCGAGATCGAACAGGCTCCCTGAGCGGCGCAGCGCCAGCGCCCACTCGTAGATCTGCGACCGGGTGAGCTGATGGACCGGCACTTCGCTCATGCTCGCGCGTCCCGACCCTGATCGAGCCCGGCGAAGAGCAGGCCTGTCATCCACGCGAAGAGCAGGCCCTCGGTGTGGTCGAGCAGAAAGGAGTTGACCAGGCAGCCGGCTGAAATCGTGAGCACAAGGCCGCGAGCGAGGTGCGTCTCGAGGGGCGTCGCAAGTCGCGGCGCAAGCTGCCAGTGGCGCCAGAAGAGGTACAAGAGAAGGAGCAGGCCGATCACCCCGTTCTGGGACATCACAAGCAGGTATTCGTTGTGGGGATTGCGCACTTCAAGCGAACCGGCTTCTCGCGCCTTCTCGGCGTAGGCCTTCGGAAAGCCCCCGGTCCCAACGCCCGCGAACGGATGGTCCCGGGTAATTCGGAGCGTCTCGCGGTAGAAGGTAAGCCGCTGGCCGACGGAACTCTCCTCGACGCCAGCGCGGGGCGTTATTGCGGATGCAGAACCGCCCGTCGTCCACGCCGAGTACTCCTGCAATGCGCGGTCGACCCGCACGCGAGCCGTGTCTGAAATCTGGTAGATGAGGACTGCGCAATGCGCTCCAACAACCATCATCGCGAGCAGCCCGCCGTATCCCCGCAAGGCGTAGCCAGCGTAAAGCAGGAGCGTTCCGAAAACGACGTAACCCGTGCCGCCGGGAACGACAAACGCAAGATTGATGACCGATAGCACGGAGGCTGCGAGCCAGCCCCAGCGCGCACTTGGTGTCCGTGCGGCGAGGGCGAGCTGGAAGAACAGAAACGTGGCGAAGGCCACGAGCACGGCGTGCGTGAGCTTATGCTTGAACGGGACGTGGAAAAACAGGTCATCGATGAGCCACCCCGGACGCGGCATGCCGGCGCGCAAAGCGTAGGACAGGGCTACCGTAGCGACGAGCGCGCTGGCTAAGGCGTAGATTCCGGCGCGCCGGGTATCAGCGTCGCGAAAGAGCACGAGACAAACGGGTATCAGCAGGAGGTCGGCGTACTTGGTCAAGTATCGCCCCGCCTCCTGCGCGCTGGCGTCGCCGTAGAATGCGCCGACCATCAGCATTGCAAACAGCATCAATGCTGCGAGCGCCACCGGATTATGCTTGACGGCATCCAACTTTCCGCGGTAGCTGCCGCTCGCCAGCCAGGCGGCAAGGACAACCGCGGAGAGTATGCCGTCTATCGCCGTGGAAATCGGGATCGAGAATCCGAGGCCGACAGCCGCCCAGCGCGCGGTGCGATCCGCAAAGGCGGTTGCGGTGGCGACGGCGCTCATTGCTGAACACCCATCACTCGTCATCCATCACCGATAACGCATCATCCAGATGGGGGGCGATATTCCGGCACCCATTTTGCGAGATCGGTCTTCACGCGGCCGATGTCATGCGTGTCCGTGCGCGCGAGCCACTCGTCGAGCCGCCGTAGCCAATCCTGATTCGCCTCGCGCGCGCGCGCGATCTTGAGCTTGGGATGCGGCGTGGGCAGCGCATTCTCGTCGGCGGCGAGCGGTTCCTCGTAGAGCTTCTCGCCGGGGCGCAACCCCGTGTAAACGATCTCGATATCGTCGCTCGTATACCCCGAGAGCTTGATGAGATCGCGCGCCAGATCCGCGATTCGCACCGGCTCGCCCATGTCGAGGACGAAGATTTCGCCGCCCTTGCCCATGAGTCCCGCTTGCAGCACCAGCTGCACGGCCTCGGGGATCGACATGAAGTAGCGCGTCACCTCCGGATGCGTGACCGTGACCGGCCCACCGGCGGCGATCTGTTCGCGGAAACGTGGGATGACACTTCCCGTCGAGCCGAGCACGTTGCCAAACCTCACCATGACAAACCGCGTCGATCTTTCGCTGGTGCCGACAGAAACGGAAGACTGGAGCGCCTGACACACCATCTCCGCCAGTCGCTTGCTTGCCCCCATGACACTGGTGGGATTGACGGCCTTGTCGGTGGAGACAAAGACGAACTTCTCGACCCCGTGCTCAATTGCGGCGCGTGCCAGTACCGCTGTGCCGGCGACATTGTTGAGCACTGCCTGCCACGCGTTGTCGTCTTCCATCAGCGGCACGTGCTTGAAAGCCGCCGCGTGGAAAACGACTGCCGGCCGGTATTGCTGAAGTGCCTGCTCGACGCGTGCCTTGTCCTTCACATCGCCGATGACCGGAGCAAGGGGCAGGCCAGGATGGCGTGCCTGGAACTCCTGCTCGACCGTATAGAGGGCAAACTCATTGAGCTCGAACATGAGGAGCTTGCTGGGCTCGAAGCGCGCGACCTGACGGCAGAGCTCGGAGCCGATCGAGCCGCCCGCGCCGGTGACCATGACCACTCGGTTGCGCAACCACTCGCGCAAGCCGCCGGTGTCGAGCGAAACGGGGTCGCGGCCGAGGAGATCGTCGAGCTCGACATGGCGCAGTTCCGAAACGGTGACGCGGCCGCTGACAAGATCGTCAAAGGCGGGGACCGTCAGCGGCTTCAGTCCCGCATGAGTACAGATCTCAACTGCGCGGCGCCGTTCCGTGTGCGAGGCCGAAGGCAGGGCGATAATTGCGTGGGAAACCGCCATCCGGCTGGCGACGGCGGGCAGATCGTCGAATCGCCCGAGCACCGGCAAGGCATGGATCTGCCGGCCGCGTTTGTTGACGTTGTCGTCGAGCAGGCCCACGACGCGCCACTCGCGGCTCTTGGCGAGCTCCTTGACGAGTATCGCGCCGGCATCGCCCGCACCCAGCACCAGTACCGGCTGGGCATCGAGCGCACTGAGCGATACCAGGCGGTGTTCCTTCCAGATGCGGTAGGCGAGGCGGCTTCCGCCCATCAGCATGATAAGCAGGATGGGGTCGAGGACGAATACCGAGCGCGGGACCACCACCGGCAGCCGCGCCATCAGCAGCACAAGCGCAGTGGCAGTGATACCCACGACGGCAGCGAGCACGATGCGTCGCAAATCCGGCACGCTGGCATAGCGCCACATGCCGCGATAGAGGCCGAATAGAAGAAAGACCCCCGTTTGCGTGACCATGATATAGGGCAGCGTCGGCCAGACGCCGGAGAAATAAAGATCGCTCGTGTCGAAGTTGAAGCGCAGCAGGTATGCAGCAATCCAGGCCAGGCCGACCGCCACGATGTCGTGCGCGAGGGCGAGAGCGGTACGGGGATTCAGTGCCGCGATCATCTGCGCACCGGCGACCCGCGTTGCTGATGGTCGGCCCAGCGACGATCGATGAAAAACATCATCACAGCGTAGACCGTCATCCACGCGGCCAGCATCCCGGCTTGGCCGGCCGCGGCAAGGTGCAGCCCCCAGATTGCGGAGGCGCCGGCCGCGAGCATGAGGCCGTACCACAGAAGCGCCGTGCGCCGGTGTCCAAGACCCAACTGGACCATGTGCTGGTAATAATGCTCGCGGTGGGCTTGCCAGACGCGCTCACCGCGCAGGGCGCGGCGCGCCAGGGTCACGGTCGCATCCACGATAAACGGGGAAAACACCAGGCCGGGAAACCACCAGGCCCAATCTCGTTGCACCCAACCGATTAATCCCAGCGCACCCGCCAGAAAGCCGAGAGGCACGGATCCCACGTCACCCATGAAGACGCGCGCCGGGGGAAAATTGAAAACAAGGAAGGCCGCGGCCGCGGCGGCAATGCTGAAACTGACGAGAGCAAACTCGGTGCTGCCCGCGAACCAGGCAGCGATGCCGTAGAACGAAAATCCGGACACCGCCATGCCGCCGGCCAGGCCGTCGGAGCCATCCATGAAGTTATAGAGGTTCGCCATCCAGGCAATTGCGATCGAAGCGATGAGCGCGGCGATGAGTCCGTGCCCGTCAAGGAGCACGCTTGCCGAGAAGCCACCCGCGGCAATCAGATGGACAGTTAACCGCCAGCGCGCCGCGATGCCGCGAATATCGTCCCACAGCGATATGACATAGAGCAGGCCAAGCGCAAGCGCGAGCACGACCGGAAGATTCGGCGCAATCAATCCCAGGGCGAGCAGAATGCCCACGTGCATCCCGATGCCGCCAGTGCGCGGCACCGGCACCTCGTGCAATGAGCGCGGATTGGGACGATCGAGCGCAAGGGAAGAGAACCGGCTGTTGAGAAGCCACCAGATGACGAAAAGGGCGGCCGCAAACGCTGTGAGCGGGGCCCAGGCCGGCTGCGACACCATCATGCGTTCTCCGAACACCGCCCCCGGACATGCAGGTCGAGCAGGATCACCTCATTGCGTTCCAGTATTCGAGTCCGAAAGACGGGATCCTTGCACGGCTCGCGCCCCTCCGGTTCGATACTCTGTCCTGTCAAGGCTTCCAGAGCCGGACTGCGCGCGATCTGCGGATCGCCTTGTCGTGGGTCGCGAGGGGCAGCGCGCGCGCTCTGGCCGTGGCGACGATCATCCGGTCTGCCGGATCGCCGTGAAAGGACTCCGGCAGTGAATCGACCGCGAGTACCGCGTCGACATCGAGTGGAACCACCGAAACCATCCGGCTGTCGGCGGCACGGACGAGCCAATCGGCAAAGGGCACAGGCAATTCCAGGCGGCGCTTCCTGTGGAGCGCCTGCGCCTCCCACAGGCTGATCGCCGCGATATGCACTTCCCGCCGCTCGGCGGAGGCATCGATCGCCTCGCGCTCCACGCGCGTAAGCGGCGATCCGGGCGTGAGCCACCACACCCAGACATGGGTATCCAGGAGCACATTCAACGCAACGCCTCGAAATCCTCGTTGCGCAGTACCGAATCGCCCGGACGGGCGAGCAGGCGGCCGCCCAGGGCGCGCATTTGCTCCCACGGCTTGAGGCCGGCGATCGCGCCGGTTGACGGTGGAGGTTGCAGGCGCGCGACAATCCTGCCGCGGCGCGTGATTGCGATCGGCCGGCCGGTCTTCTCGACACGGCGGATGATTTCCAGGCAGCGCTGCTTGAACTCGGTGACCGAAATGTCCATGTCGTCATTCTAAATGGCCATTTCCCTCACGGCAAGACCGCAACCCGGAGCCTGAACCTGGAAGCCATCACCCGCGGAACCAGCGCGCCGTTTGCGCCAGCCCGTCTTCCGTCATGCGCGGTGGCCGCCATCCGAGCTCGCGCTGAATGCGGGAGCTGTCGACCTGAAGCGAACCCAGGACACGCGCCGCCTCCTCGCGCTTTCCGACGAGCGACGCAGCGAGCATGAGAAAGGAGGGCGGGAACGGGAACAGCCGCGGCGCGACGCCGAGGCATCTTGCCAGCGCCCGGACCAGATCAGGCGTCGACAGATCATGACCGTCGCTCACGAGATAAATCCGGCCCGCCGCGGCCGGAGCCTTTATGCAGGTCAGTATGGCGTCGACGACATTGCCCACGTACACCATGCTGCGTTGATTGCGCACCGAGGCAAGGGGAAGAGGCGAACCGCGCGAGACCAGCTTCATCAGGCGCAGGAAGTTGCCTTTCACACCCGGACCATAGACCAGGGGCGGGCGCAGGATCACCACCTCGAGGCCCGTCTCCCGCCCGATCGCCCGCAGCGTTTGCTCGGCTTCCCACTTCGTCGTGCCGTAGGCATCCTCCGGCTGCGGCGTGTCGTCCTCCGTATACGGGCGGGCAAAGGTGCGCTCGCCATTCACCTTGATGCTGCTCAGGAACACCATACGGCGCACGCCGGCCGCCGCCGCCTGAGTTGCCAATCGCCGCGTCCCCTTGACGTTGACGCGACGATAGGCGGCGAGCGGGTCGGAGGCGGTCTCATGGAGAACGTGCGTTCGGGCGGCGAGGTGCAGCACTATCTCAATGTCGCGGAGCGCCTCGGTCCAGTCGGTCGTCTCGTCGATGTCGCCGACGGCCGTGGTTTCTCCCTCGGGTGACTGCTGTTCAGGTAGCCGCCGAACAGCACGGCGCGTTGCATAACCGGCCGCGCTCAAGGCCGGAACCAGCGCCGAGCCGATGAAGCCGCCCGCGCCCGTTACAAGAATGCGACGCTCGCCCGCCATTTGCGATTCAGCGGGTCTTGCGCCAGACGGTCCGGTTCACGTAATCCGTATAACTGAGGATGATGCGCGCCACCTTGAGCGAGACGTTATCGGCCTCGTAGTCGCGCACCACGCGAAATGGCCGCTCCTGCTGCGCGTAGTGACCGACGGCCATCGTGATCGCTTCCATCACCCGGTCGGGCTTGAGCCCGCTCATGATGACCGCGCCTTCATCCATTCCCTCGGGCCGCTCGTGGGCCTCGCGGATCATGACCCCCGGAAAACCCAGGATCGAGGACTCCTCGGTGAGCGTGCCGCTATCGGAGAGCACACAATACGCATCGACCTGCAACCGCACGTAGTCCGAGAATCCCAATGGCTTCAGAAACTCGACTCTCGGCGAGATGCGCTTCCCCTTGCGCGCCGCGAGCCGCGACCGGGTGCGCGGGTGGGTCGAGACGATGACGCGCCGGCGATACTTGCGCGCAATCGCATCGAGCGTGGCGAGGAGGTCGCCAAGCTTTTCCGGTTCATCCACGTTCTCTTCACGGTGGGCGCTGACCAGGAAATAGCGCCTGGGCTCGAGTTTGAGCCGCTCGAGCACGCGCGAGCGCTCGATGTCCGGGGCGTGGTGAATAAGCACCTCGTTCATCGGCGAGCCCGTCTTGATGACCGTCTCCGGCGCGATGCCCTCCCGCAGAAGGTAGCGCCGCGCTTGCTCCGTATACGGCAGGTTGATGTCGCTTGCATGGTCGACGAGACGGCGGTTGATCTCCTCGGGCACCCGCTCGTCGAAGCAGCGGTTCCCGGCCTCCATGTGAAAAACCGGAATCTTGCGGCGCTTTGCTGCGATGACGGAAAGGCAGCTGTTGGTGTCGCCAAGGACAAGAAGCGCGTCGGGTTTCTCGCGGGCCATCGCCGCATCGGCACGCGCAATGACCTTTCCGATTGTCTCCGCAGCGTTGCCTCCCGCCGCGCGCAGGAAATGGTCCGGGCGGCGGATGCCGAGGTCCTTGAAGAAGATGCCGTTCAACTCATAGTCATAGTTCTGGCCGGTATGAACCAGCACGTGGCGTGTGCGCCGATCGAGCTCGGCGATCACCCGCGAGAGCTTGATGAGCTCCGGGCGGGTGCCGACGATGGTCATGACTTTCAGCGCCATGCACGCCTCGTGAAACGTGAAACGCGAAACGCGAAACGCGCACCCGAAAGGCTTGTAGCCACGGAATCACACGGAAATACACGGAAATAACTCGATTTCAAGATCAGAGTCCTGTTGATTCCGTGTGTTTCCGTGGCTGAGGTTCTTAACGGGTTGCGCGCGTCAGCGGAGGAGCTCTTCGCCCTGGGAGATATCGCGGTCCTCGACCATCAGGCGGCTGCGCTTCAGGAGCTGCGTGGTGGCTGCCAGACCGAGGACATTGTCGCCGGAGCTGTATTCATTCCTGAGGGCGTTCGGCTTCGCCGCGTCGCCTTCCCGCAACTCGGGCAGCATGGGCCGAATCACGTAGTAGCGCCCGCGCTTGATGCAGTGGTTTACTTCCTCCTCTGAAACCAGAATCTCGTGCAGCTTCTCGCCGGGCCGCACGCCGGTGATCTTGATCGGGATGCGCCGCTTGCCGATGAGCGACTTCGCGATATTGACGACCGAGGCCGACGGGGCGGTGGGAATATAGGTCTCGCCGGCGCGCGCTTCCTTCAACGCTGCAAGGACGGTGTCGACGGCCTCTTCCAAAGTCAGCAGGAAGCGCGTCATCTTTGGCGCCGTAATCGTTACCGGCCCGCCATGGCGGATCTGGTCGTGGAAGAGCGGAATCACCGACCCGCGCGACGCCAGAACGTTTCCGTAGCGCACGCAGATAAAACGGGTCTTGCGGTTGAGAACGTTGGCGGCGATGAGGATCCGCTCCTGCAGCGACTTGGTCATGCCCATCACGTTCACCGGCTTGCAGGCCTTGTCGGTGCTGATACCGACCACGGTGTCAACCGGATAGCCGTTCTCCTCAATCGCGCGCACGATGTTATGAGCCCCGAGGCAGTTGGTCATGATGGCCTGCCCCGGGAAGTACTCGCACGTCGGGACCTGCTTGAGGGCGGCGGCGTTGACTACGATGTCGGCGTCTTTCACGGCCGAGCAGATGTCTCCGAAGTCCCGGACGTCACCGATGCGGAACTCCAGTACATTCTTGAAGTTGTTGAATATGACTTCGTCCGTCGTCACGCTGCGGTGCAGGTAGGCCACGCGCATATCGTGCTGCTTCGCTTCGTCGCGCGAGAAGACGATGACTTTCCTCGGCGTGCCGAGCTTGCCGGAGAGCGCCCGGTGCACGAAGGTCTTCCCCATGGACCCCGTGCCGCCGGTGACGAGGATGCGCTTGCCTTTGAGGATCATTTGTTGATGGCTCCCGCTCTCATCGCCCGGCGCCGGGCTCCCGGGCATAATCGGCAAGGCGACGGATGCGCCCTACACGGGCGGCCTTGCGGAAATACGCCTCGTCCGCGGTCACAAGCGTCGCCCCCGGAGTATGCAGGGCGGCCGCGTGGTAGAGCGTGTCGAACAGGTGATGATCCAGGCGGATGGCAATGCGGCAGGCGGTCTCGTAGACGTCGAAGCCGTCGACGAGCCTCGGACGCAGCGCATGCAGCGCCGCCAGATCCTCCATGATTCCCGCAGGAGACAGGCGCACCAGCACGCCGGCGACTTCTGCCAGCCAGTGCGCTGGCGCCGCGAGGATGTCCACGCCGTCTCGAAAGCGCTCAAGCAGGGCGACGGCAGGTTCCGCGTCGGGCTCCGCGCCGGCGGTTGGCAGGAACCATTTCACCGCGACGCTGGCATCTGCGACGACTATCGCCACTCGCGCAGTTCCCTGCGCGCGCTCCGGACATCCTTCTCGCTCACCGGACGGCGACGGCTCCTGCGCTTGAGGATGCTTCGGATCGCCCGCGCCCGCTGCCGCTGCGTGCGCGCCTCTTCCACCGCGCGCATCATCAGCTCCGCAATGACCGCGCTCTTGTTGCGGCCCTTGAACGCCGCGTTGAACGCTTCCTTTATCTCTTCCGGCACGCTGAAGTTGACCGTTGCCATGATCCGCCGTTGTTGAAGGTTTCAACAAGCATAGCAGGGACCGGCGCCGGCCTCAACCTGTCGCGAAACCGCGACCGGCGACCTCTCCATTTCACGTTTGACGGATCTCGGAAGCGAGCTCGTCCAGCATTGCGTCCCATGATGGGGGCGTATAACCAAAATCGCGCCGGAATCGGCTCGAGTCGAGGCTGCGGTCGATGGCGACCGCATCATCGGGCTCGATCCGGATGGCGAGGTCAAGCCGGTCATTCAGGCGGGAGAGGAGCTCAAACTTGTTGATTGGTGCGGCGGACACATGGTACAGGCCCGCCGCCTCCGGATGCGATGTCACGAGGCGCTCGATCAAACGCGCGAGCTCGGCCGTCGTGAACCCGGAGAAGATCGCCTTGCGGTAGCCTTTTATCATTTTTCCGCGCTGGGAGAGGAACCATTCCACAAGCCCGGTCTTCCGGGCAAGCTCGGTGCCGATCATCGAAGTCCGCAGTGTCAGCGCTTGCGGGCGAATCACCTCGCCCAGCAGCTTGCTGAAGCCGTAGACGTCCACCGGATCAGGTTGGTCCGTCTCGGCGTAGTTTCCCTTGCCGCCGGAGTAAACGCAATCAGTGCTGAGATGCACAAGGCGTGCGCCGCGCGCCTCGCACACGCGGGCAAGCAAGTGCGGAAAAAGCGCATTCACCTGGATCGAGAGCACTGCATCCTGGGCATCCGCCCGACGCTTGGTGATGCCCACGGCGTTGATGGCAACATCGGGTCTAAACTGTCCGAATATCTCAGGCAATGCGGCTGGATTACACGCGTCCACCCCGTCAAACGTGTTGGCGCGATCGAAAAGCCGAATTGGGCGATACGCTTCGAGCGGCTGGCGTACCGTGACACGCACCTCGTGCTTCGGCGCGAAGTGCCGGAGCAGCCGGTGCCCCAGCATCCCGTCGCCGCCGAGGATCAGAATACGCATAACATCAAGCGTGGGGCTATGCCAGAACTACGTAACGGATACCTTCGGCGTCCGCAGCCGCGTTGATCCCGCCGGCGCTCTGCCGCAATATCGCGGCGATCTCCGACGTGGAGCAATTGCCGCGCCGGATCCAGATGACCTTCGGAGGAGATCCCAACAGGACGGCACGCTCGGGAAAGTCAGCGTCCTTCGAAACGATCGTAAAACCGTTATTCCGGGCGTATTCCCAGATGGCCGAATCGTCGGCTCGTGCAAGCCCCAGTGATTCGGTATGCGCCGAGCCCGGGAAGAGGTCCTGCAGCTTTTCGACGAGGACGGGTGAAAGGTTCTGGTCGAAGAGCAGCTTCAAGAACTGACAGCGACCTGGCTACGCTCCCGGTCGGCCGCGTAACTCAGGCAAGCCTGAATGTCTTCCCGAGTAAGGTACGGGAAGTCACGCAGGACATCCTCGACGCTCATGCCGGACGCCAGATACCCGAGTACGTCGTAAACCGTGATGCGCATGCCGCGGATACACGGCTTGCCGCCGCGCTTGCCCGGCTCACTGGTGATAATGTCCCGGTAATTCACGGTCTTGCCCATTGCGGGTCCATTATATTCCCGCCCAACACTGGGCGCTACGGAGAATCCATTTAAAGGTTCTTGCGTTTCACGTTTAGCGTTTCACGAAATAGTGGTTCCGTGTGATTCCGTGGCTGCTTTCATCCACTTTTCAAGCCGCGTCAGGAGCATTTCGCGCTCGAAGTGCTGCTCGTAGTAGCGCCGGCCGCGCGATCCCATCGCTTCGCGTCCAGTGTCGGGCATGCGGTAGATCGCCAGCACTGCGCGTGCGAGGGCATCGGGGTCTCCCGAGCCCGCAACGATTCCGGCGCCAGCTTCTTTGATGACCCGCGCCCCTTCTCCGTCGAGGGCGGCAATGATTGGCCGCGCGCAGGCGAGATAGGACTGCACTCGCGAGGGCAGGGTCATCGCGAGAATCGGATCGCGGCGGAGACTCACCAGCATGGCATCGGCCAGAGCAAAAAAGCGCGGCATCGATTCTACCGGGTAGCGGCCAAGCAGATGGACCGAGCGCGACAGGCCGCGCCGCTGGACTTCGGACTCGACCCACGACCGCAACCTCCCGTCCCCGAGGATGATCCATTGGATCGCCGTCTCATCTCTCAGTCGATCCGCCGCGCCGAGTATGGTCGCAAAATCCTGTGCCGCCCCAATGTTGCCCGCATACATCACGCGGAATCCTGCTGGCATCTGCGCCCGCTCCGGCGTGTCCGGCTCGCAAACGACGGGCTGGTAGAGTGCTTCCGCAGTATTGGGGAAGTAGAAAATGCGCTCGCGGGTGATGCCGTAGGGCAGGATCGCTTCAACGAACGCCTTGGATTGCACCAGGATCCGGTCACAGCGGTGATAGATGAAGCGAACGAGGCGCTCGATCCCCGCCAGGATCCAGTTTGCGCGCACCGCATCAGCGGCCACGAGACTCTCCGGCCAGAGATCCTGCACCCAGAATAGAAGCGGGGCGCCTTTGAGTGCCTTCAGGACGAGCGCCGGTAGACCTACCGTGACCGGGGAGGGCTCATAGACCAGGATCACATCGAAATCGCCGTAGACGCGAAACGGCGCGAGAAGCGAGGCGAAGAACGCAAAGGAAAGGTAATTCAGCGCAAGCCTGAAGCCTTCACCGCCTCCCCTCGGAACCAGTGGCACGCGGATCACGCGGACGCCTCCGAACGTATCATTGCTTTGCCCGAGAAAACCATAGCCGCGGAAGAACTTTCCTTCCGGGTAGTTGGGCTTCCCCGTGTACACGGTTACCTCGTGGCCGCGGTTCCGCAGACCCTGCGCGAGATCGTTGATACGGAAGTTCTCCGGCCAGAAGTACTGCGTGACGATGAGTATCCGCATCGGCAGGGCCGGAGCGGGTCAGGCCCGCTCCTCCACCACCAAGAGGCTCTGCTCGGGTGCCTGATCGAAGCTTTGCATCACGCCGACACGGCTCGCGAGAAGACGTGCTATGGCAGCAGTACCGGCGTTTCCAACCGCGAAGAAGCTTCACCCGCCGGCGGGAGCCGCAAGCTTGCGTTCCCGGGCCGCCGCGAACTCAAGGGCCGCGCGAATGTCGTCTCGCTGAAGCGACGGAAAATCGCGCAGGATCTCATCCTCCGACATTCCCCCGGCCAGGTACTCGAGAATGTCGTAGACCGTAATACGCGTGCCCTTGATGCAAGGCTTGCCGCTGCGCACGGCTGGATCGATGGTGATGCGGTCTTGATAACGCATGGCTTTATCTTACCGCCGTCGCAAGAGAGGCACAAATTACCGTCATTACCGCCGAGCCGTCGAGACGGTGGCGCCTGATCGAGGTGAAGCTCGAGTCGCTTCGCCGGTGGGTAAAACGGATCGAGGACGGCTCCTGCTCGGCGCACCCCTGCAAAATGATAGACGTCCTTTAAAATTGCAAGAGTGATAAATCGTCGATCGTAGATCGCAGAAACTTTGGCCACGGAAACCCACCAACAAGACCGTGAATCGTGAACGGCGAAATTCGTCCGCGCGTTGAACGGCGAGCTGTCGTCCGTTCGAACGCGCGGAGTTAAACCGGCGCGGAGCGTCCGGATTTGACGGCACTTGGCGCTCCATCACCGCGGGCGTAAGATGCCGGCTGTCATGCTCGAACCGCTCCACCCCGTCCAGATCGAGGGTTTCAAGCGCATGTCCCCGGCGCAAAAGCTCCAGATGGTTGCCGACCTGTACGCGACCGGAATCCAGCTGCGGGTCGCGGGCCTGCGGGCAGCGCATCCGGACTGGCCGGCGGAGCGGCTTGAATTCGAGGCGCGCCGCTCGCTCCTGCATGCCGGCACGTAATCCGCTCGCGCCGTTTCTCGAACCGCTCGAGCGTCTCGGACTTCCCTACTGCGTCACCGGATCGGTCGCCGCGAGCGTTTACGGCGAGCCGCGCCTGACGGCCGATATCGACGTCGTACTGCTCCTGAAGGCAGGGGACATCAGCCGGCTCCGCGCGGCTTTCCCCGACGCGGAGTACTACGTTCCGCCCGAAGATGTCCTGTTGGCCGAGATCTCGCGCGGCGCGCGCGGCGCGTTCAACCTGATCCATCATGCCACGCAGTTCAAGGCCGACATTTACCTCGCGGCGCGCGATCCCCTGCACGCCTGGGCGCTCGAGTACCGCCGCCGGATCGACCTGGAGGGGGGGCAGGCCTGGATCGCGCCACCCGAGTACGTGGTCCTGCGCAAGCTCGAATTTCTGCGCGAAGGGGGCCAGGACAAACACGTGCGGGACATCCGCTTCATTCTCGCCGCCACCGAACTCGACCTGACGTTCGTGGAGAGAGAGGTTGCCCGCCTCGGCCTGCAAGCACAGTGGCGGGAATGCAACCCGGACAACAAATAGATTTCGCGCCGCGTGATACCTGGCAATTGCATTGCCGGGTCACGAGTCACGGATCGCGGCTCACCGGTCGGGAGGAGGCAGTTACCACGCGGCCGCGGTTTGGCAGACGCTGCGCAAGGTCGTTGATTCGGAAGTTCTCGGGCCAAAAGTACTGAGTGACGATCAGAATGCGCATTCGTACCTTGAATCGGATGCTGGCTCGGGAAGAGAAATTGAGAGAAGGACGCGCATCCGCAAAGATCTGAAACCGCCGTCCTACGCAGCGATAAGAGGAGGCCATTGCTAAGGCACGAGCAGCGGCCGGTACTTGCGTAGGAACGCGATGCCGATGCGCGAAACTGCGCCCCACGAATAATCTCCCGGCCGAAATAGCCCTAGGTAGCGTCGCTGCAGATCGGCATCGTCATCGTGCTCAACAACTTTCCCTTCCAGTCGGTCTAGCATCTCACGGACGAGGTCCACGATTTCGTCGGGGCCGTTTTCGCACAAGTCCACGTCCGCTTCATCGTAAAGTTCCGCAAAGCGAAAATTTGCCAGTGGGGATGCGAAGATTTCGGGAAAGCGCAACAGACGCTGCTCCTTCCGGCTGAAGATCAGCTTGGGAATACTGAGGTCACCCTTCAGGGGCGCTAGGGTCGCAATTGGCACCATATTGGCTAGCGCACTCGGCACGCCAAACACCGTACTGACGAGACCGATGCCGGAGGTGTTGCCGAGAAAGAAACGGGCGCGGGCACATAACACCACGTCCAGCCGATGCGACTTGAGGGGATAGTGCGCATAATCGATTACGTTCGGTAGCTTGGGCAGGGGCGTCATCGAAGAGTCGCCCATGCGTATACACCACCCCCCACGCTTGGCGATGTAGCGCATCGCCGGAATAGTGGCATGCGGATCGGCGTTGCGGTGTGCATGTTGGGCTTCGTCAACCGGGGAGAACCCTGGTTCGCGCACGTGAACACAGACAAACCATGCATCAGGCGGCAGACCCAATTTCGCGAATGCGTCGTCGGTCCATGTCTGATCCTCCTGGGACAACATCAGCAGCGGCGGACGGGGCGTCCAGCGCGCGTTGAGTCGGTACATCTCCTGCGAAAGGTTAAGCCGAAACGCGTAATGTCCGACGTCATATCGCATCAGCCACCATCGACTCATACCCGAGAGGACAACGCACGCCAGCGGATGAGTAACTACAGAAAGGTGGGGGCGCCAATATTCCAACAGATGAGTATTCGCGGCCGCGCCGGGCGGCGCAAGCAAGAAAAAACGGCGCGCGGGTAAATCGCCTAGGGCCTTTGCCTTCAGAAAACAGTCAACCTCCACAGCCAGGTGGCCGATACGGCTCGTGATGACGGTGAGCCGACGAAAACCGAGGAGGTGCAGAACGCACGTCACAGGGAGAAATGCCAGCCAGATCATCGTGTCGCGGAACAGGCGGCCCACACGCGCTCCCACTGTTGCAGCAAAGCCCGTGGTACGCGCGCCTTGCAGGAAGACGCGCAGTCTAACGATCAGGTGTCGGTTTTTCATTATGTCTGGCTAGCGTTTCGCGCTGTGCGTGTCGCAATCATGGGCCGACTGAATCCTCGATAAACCAGTCTGTGGTCTGAAGCGTTGCACCAGGGCGCGAACTGGTGCGCCTCATGCTGTGAGATGCGCGGGGCAGAACCGGAGAAAGTCGCGGCGTGCGCCTCAATTTCGTGATTGCCGGCTTCGAATTAGTCGTCAGGAGCATTAGGCGGCTGTCTCAGCGGTTGCGCAAAGCAACCGAGGCACCCGGCGCTCTGAAGGCACCGACGGCGGCGCTAACGAGATCAGCCAAGCGAATGATACAATTCGCATTTTTATCCTGCCTTATCACAATGTTTCGCATTGGCCGCCGCGACCTTTCATTGGCGCTGAAGGATTTGTGGGATGCCATTTTCGGCATCCATGTATGGCCAATGCTGGGTTGGCTGGAAATCAAGCAGCGTTACCGGCGCTCGGTGCTTGGACCGTTCTGGCTGACGATCAGTACCGGGGCCATGATCGCAGTCATTGGGCTGGTGTACAGCAGGCTTTTTGGCCAGGAAATATCCGGCTACTTCTCTTATCTGGCTATCGGCTGGGTTGTCTGGATGTTTATGGCAGGACTCATGAATGACGCCTGCACGACGTTCATTTCTGGGGAGGGATATATCAAGCAGATAAAACTGCCGCTAACCATTCACGTCCTGCGGATGGTTTGGAAGAATTTGCTTATCTTAGCTCACAATTTTGTCATCGTGATCATCGTCATGCTGTTTTTCCGGCCAGACCTCGACTGGCACCTGGTGCTCTTCCCCCTAGGGCTGCTGGTGATCGCCGTAAATGGTGTCTGGCTGGGTGTCTTCCTGGGCCTGATCTGTGCTCGTTTCCGGGATATTCCAAATATCGTGGCCAGCCTGGTGCAGGTTGTTTTTTTCTTGACCCCAGTCTTGTGGAAGCCCGACATGTTGGGCGCATACGGTTGGGTGGCGACCTGGAACCCTCTCTACCATTTCCTGGAGATTGTTCGCCGGCCGCTCCTTGGTGCAAGCCCCTCTTCGCTGTCCTGGATGGCGGCGCTCTTCATGACGAGCGCTGGACTGGTGATCATGCTTGTGTTTTTCAGCCGGTTCCGTGCACGCATCGCCTATTGGGTGTGAACGATGGCTCACGTTCTGGCAAGAAACGTTGTCGTCGATTTCCCGATTTATGGAGGAAAGAGCCGATCGCTTAAAAGTACTTTTATCCGAAGTGCGACCGGCGGCCTTCTCGCCAAGGACGCGAACGAACGGGTCGTGGTGCGCGCGCTGAACGATGTTTCCTTCGAGTTCCATGAGGGCGACCGGGTAGGGGTGGTAGGGCACAATGGCTCGGGCAAGACTACACTGCTTCGAGTTCTCGCTGGCGCCTATGAGCCCGTGAGCGGCTCCATCGACGTTCGCGGAGGAGTGGCCTCGATGTTGAGCATCACGCTGGGCATGGACATGGAGGCGACCGGCTACGAAAACATCTTTGTCCGGGCCGCCATAATGGGGCTCAAACCCAAAGAGACATCCGCGCTCGCGAACGAAATCATCGCCTTCTCCGAATTGGGCGAGTACATCGACATGCCCATGAGGACCTATTCAAGCGGCATGGCGATGCGCCTGGCGTTTGCCATATCCACCAGCATTTCCGCAGACATTATTCTTATGGACGAGTGGCTGAGCGCCGGTGATGCGTCCTTTACCCAAAAGGCACAATCCCGGCTGAACGCCCTGCTGAGTCAGGCGAAGATTCTGGTTCTGGCATCGCACGATGAGAAACTGATTCGCAATAACTGTAACAAGATCATGCGCCTCGACCACGGCCAGCTTATCGGCATCGAGGAATTGAGTGCGCCGGTTGCCGCCCGCGTGCCGCTCGCGATGTAGTTCTGAGTCAATTCGACCGAAGGGAGATCATGAGAATTTTTGTCACGGGCGCGTGCGGTTATAAAGGCACGGTGCTGGTTCCCAAGCTTCTCGCTCGAGGCCACGAAGTCATCGGCTTTGACATTATGTGGTTTGGGAACTACCTGGAGCCGCACTCGCAGTTGCGCGTTATCAAGGGCGACGTGCGGAACCCCGAAGAGATTGATCTGAACGGGGTTGACGCGATCATTCACCTATCCTCGATCGCGAATGACCCTTGTGGGGACCTCGACCCCAAACTCACGTGGGAGGTGAGCGCGCTCGCAACAATGCAACTCGCGGACAAGGCGGTGCGCAAGGGCGTCAAGCGCTTCATCTACGCGTCCTCGGGCAGCGTCTATGGAGTGAAGGATGAGCCGCAAGTGACCGAGGATCTGGAGCTCAAGCCGATCTCCGAGTACAACAAGACCAAAATGGTTGCCGAGCGGGTCCTGCTCAGCTACGCGAACGACATGGCAGTACAGATCGTACGCCCTGCAACAGTGTGCGGCTATTCGCCCCGCATGCGCCTCGACGTCTCGGTGAACATGCTCACGATGCAGGCCCTTACGAAGCGGCGCATCACGGTGTTCGGCGGGACGCAGGCCCGGCCGAACATCCATATCGATGACATTACGGACGCCTACCTCTTCCTACTCGACAACCCGCAGCACACGGGCGTCTACAACGCCGGCTTCGAGAACATCTCGATCCTCGAGATCGCCGAGCGCGTGGCGCAACGTGCAGAGGCTGAGATCGTGGTCACGGAGTCAAATGACCCGCGCTCCTACCGGGTCAACTCCGACAAGCTGCTCGCAACGGGCTTCAGGCCAAAGAAGACGGTAGACGATGCCATTCGCGAGATTATCCAGAAGTACAACGCTGGTGAATTGAAGGACGAGGAGCGGTTCCATAACCTCAAGTGGATGCAAAAGGAGGTCGTGAAATGAATGCGCCTCTGCCGCAGACTGCGACGTTCTGTGCGGATTATGCACGGCGGCTTCAAGCGGTGCTCTCGGGGTTTGATTGGACGGGCGTCGCCTGCCTGGCCGAGGAACTACGGACGTGTTGGAAGGAAGGCCGGCAGGTCTTTCTATGCGGAAACGGGGGCAGTGCAGGCAACGCAATCCACCTCGCGAACGATTTCCTCTACGGGATATCGAAGGTGCATGGGTCCGGCTTGCGCGTGCACGCGCTGCCGGCAAACCCTTCCGTGCTGACGTGCCTCGCTAATGATGTCGGGTACGATGAGATCTTCTCCATGCAGATCGCGGTACAGGCGCGAAAGGGGGACCTCTTGATCGTGCTGTCGGGCAGCGGAAACTCACCCAACATCGTGAAGGCGCTCGAGCAAGCGAGGAAAGTCGGGATGCGCAGCTACGCTATCCTCGGCTACGCCGGCGGCAAGGCGAAAGGTCTCGCCGACGTTTCCATTCATTTCGCCGTTGACGATATGCAGATCGCCGAAGACATGCAGCTCGTGGTCGGGCACATGGTGATGCAATGGCTCTACCAGCACCAGCCGGGCCGGGAGTAGGTGAGTGGCAGCACGGACCAAGTGCCTGGTCATCGGCAGCAATTCGTTTTCCGGGGCGAGCTTTATCGACTACCTCTTGCAGCAAGGGATAGAAACGATCGGTACCAGCCGCTCCCCAGAGCCACACCGCGTTTTCCTGCCATACCGCTGGTCGGGGAACGATGCGGGTTTCAGGTTTTTCCAGTTTGACCTCAACCATGACCTCGACAAGCTGACGTCGCTGGTCAACGCAGAGAAGCCCGAGTACGTGGTGAACTTCGCTGCGCAGAGCATGGTGGGCGAGAGCTGGAAGAACCCGGATCACTGGTTCATGACGAACGTTGTGTCGACCGTGCGCCTGCACGAGCGCCTGCGGCATTGCGACTTCATGAGGAAGTACGTGCACGTGACCACACCGGAAGTCTACGGCAGCACGGATGGCTTCATCCGGGAGGACGCGCCATTCAACCCGAGCACGCCTTATGCAGTGTCACGCGCCGCGGCCGATATGAGCCTTCGCTCGTATTTTGACGCCTACAAGTTTCCGGTTGTCTTCACGCGTGCGGCGAACGTCTACGGACCGGGCCAGCAACTCTATCGCATCATCCCGCGCACGATGCTCTTCATCCTGCTCGGCAGGAAGCTGCAACTGCACGGCGGCGGCGTATCGCGCCGAGCCTTCATTCACACGAAAGACGTCTCGGAAGCGACGTGGCACATTGCGCGAGAGGCGCCGGCGGGCGAGACGTATCACATTTCTACCAAAGAGATTGTGATCATCCGCGAGTTGGTGGAGCGCATCTGCCGGATGCTGGGGGCGCGCTTCGAGGACAGCGTCGAGTTCGTAGGTGAGCGCCTCGGCAAGGACGCCGCGTACCTATTGGACAGCGCCAAGCTGCGGCGGGAGCTCGGCTGGCAGGATAAAATCACGCTTGACATAGGGCTTGCCGATTGCTTTCGCTGGGTCAAGTCAAATCTTGCCGAGCTTAAGCAGCAACCCTTTGATTATATGCACAAGCCGTAACATGAGCGCCCACCTAGCCCCCGCGCGCGGGACCACCGCGAACATCGCCGAACTTGAGCGGCTTGCACGGGAAATCCGCGCTCGCATCATCGAGACTTCGCACAAGACCAACACACCGCACCTGGGGTCGTGCCTGTCATGCGTGGACATCCTTGTGGCGGCGTACTTCCACACGCTACGCATCGATCCGACGCGCCCGCGTGACCCTGACCGCGATCGATTCATCCTGAGCAAGGGGCACGGTGCGGCGGCGTTGTTCCAGGTGCTGGCGCTGCGCGGTTATTACCCCGAAAAGATGTTGGAAACGTACGGCGAGGACGGCGGCATTTTCGCGGAGCATCCGCCGACGCCGGATCACCTGCCCGGTATCGAGGCCGCGACCGGCTCGCTGGGCCATGGCATGCCGATGGGGTTGGGCATGGCGCTTGCCGCGCGCATCCGCGGGCAAAATTACAACGTGATTGCATTGTTGTCCGATGGGGAGTGCAACGAGGGTTCGATCTGGGAAGCGGCGATGCTGGCCGCGTCACAGAAAGTGGAACGGCTGGCCGCCATCATCGACTTCAACAAGTGGCAGGCAACGGGCCGCAGCGAGGAGATCCTGGCCCTCAACCCGCTCGCCGACAAGTGGCGCGCATTCGGCTGGAGCGCCTGCGAAACCGACGGCCACGACATGAGCGCACTCGTGAAGCTGCTATCGAACGTTCCCGATGGCAGCGGCAAGCCGGTGGCCATCATTGCGCACACCGTGAAGGGGAAGGGTGTGTCGTTCATGGAAGACGACAACAACTGGCATTACCGGATTCCGACGGCTGAGGAAGTTCTTGCTTCAAAGAAAGAGCTTGGGGTGGCGCCGTGAGAAACGCGTTTGCGGATGAAATCACCAAGCTCGGCGCGACTGATTCACGTGTCGTGCTGCTTTCGGGCGATATTGGGAACAAGCTCTTCGACAAATTCAAGGAGAAGGCGCCCGGGCGCTTTTTCAATTGCGGCGTCGCCGAGGCGAACATGATGAGCGTTGCCGCGGGCATGGCGCTGTGCGGCCTGCGCCCCGTGATCTACACAATCACGCCGTTCACTACCACGCGTTGCTTCGAACAGATCAGAGTTGGCGTGTGTTATCACAAGGCGTCGGTCGTAATTGTTGGCACGGGCTCCGGCATGTCGTACGCGGAGCTCGGCCCGACGCACCACTCGTGCGAGGACATGGCGATCCTGCGCGCGTTGCCGGAAATGACGGTGGTTGCGCCCGGCGATTCGCTTGAGCTGCGGGCTGCGTTGCGTGCAGCGCTCAAGCATGACGGCCCTGTCTATATGCGTATTGGCAAGAAGGGCGAGCCGAACGTCCACGCAACCGAGCCCACGTTTCGCATCGGCAAGGCGATGACCATACGCCCAGGCAAGGATGTGTGCCTCGTCGGCACAGGCGTGTTGCTTCCGGTAATGGTGCAAGCTGCTCAACTGCTCGAGGCTGCCGGTATTTCCGCCCGTGTCGAGAGCTTTCCGACGGTCAAGCCGCTGGACATCGCGACGCTCTCGGAGATATTTGAGAAGAACCAGGTCGTTGCGGTTGCCGAAGAGCACAGCCGGATCGGTGGCTTGGGCGGCGCGGTCGCGGAGTGGCTGGCAGCGCAGGATGGCCTGCGCGCGAAACTCCTTTCTTTCGGTACCGATGACGCTTTCATGCACGAGATCGGCACTACGCAGTACGCGAGGAACAAGTTCGGCCTTACCGCTGAAAACATCGCCGGGCAGGTGAGGGCAAGGCTGGCAGCGCGCCGCGCGGCATGATGCGCATCGGTATCGACTTCGACAACACGATCGTCAGTTACGACACGTTGTTCCACAAGGTTGCCGTGGAGCAGGGTGCAGTCCCGCAGGGAACGTCGCCAACCAAGCTCGCCGTGCGCGATCATCTTCGCGCAATCGGCAGGGAAGAGGTGTGGACCGAGATGCAGGGCTATGTATATGGAGCCCGCATGGAGGGGGCGACAGCCTATCCGGGGGTCCTTGAGTTTTTGCGCTGGGGGCGCGATCGAGGGCTGGCACTCTCCGTCATCAGCCACAAGACACGCTACCCCTTCCTCGGACCACAGTATGACCTGCATGAAGCGGCCAGGAATTGGGTGTCAAGCCATCTCAAGGATACTGGCGGACCACTGGTGCCGCCTGAGTCGGTGTTCTTCGAGCTGACCAAGGAAGAGAAGGTTCGCCGTATCGAAGCGATGGGCTGCGACTATTACGTGGATGATCTCCCGGAAATACTTCTGGCAAGCGATTTTCCCGCGGGCACCGGGCGCATTCTCTTCGATCCTGAAGCGCATCATGAAAGGAGCGGGTCCATTGTGCATGCGCGCAGCTGGGTTGCGATACTGTCTTACTTTCGCCGGCTATGTCCGAAGGTCCGCTGATCGCCGAGATCGCGGCCTTGCTCGACGCGCCATCGTCGCGGGTCCCGGAACTCCAGTTCGATCTCTGCGCGACAGGGGGTAACAACCGCGTCTACGTGGCGACGTTTCGCGGGCGGAAGCTTGTGGTCAAGCAGTATTTTCGCAACGCCTCGGACCCGCGCGACCGCCTGCGGGCCGAACACGCGTTCCTGAGTTATGCCGCCGGCGCGGGCGTCAGCAATGTGCCGCGCGTGATCGCCTGTGATCCTGCGCGCGGCATCGGCATTTACGAGTTCATCGACGGACACAAGCTTGCCGCCGGTGAAATTGACGCAGCCAGAGTTCGTGAAGCGGCGGCGTTCTTCCTGTCGCTCAATGATGCCGCCTGCCGTGCCGGCGCGCGAGACTTGCCGCCTGCTTCTGAGGCGTGCTTCAACATCGCGGAGCATTTCGCGATGGTGGACGGCCGCATCGCGCGGTTTGACGGGGTGGCGGCAGAGGATGAAACGACGCGCGCCGCGCGTCAATTCATCGGCGACCTTGCCGCGCGTTGGGAGGCGGTTAAAAGCGAGATCAGCCGGGCGGCACCGGGGCAGACGCTTACGGCAGAGGTTCCCGAGCGCTGTGTGTCCCCCTCAGACTTCGGTTTCCACAACGCCATTGCACGCCCCACAGGGCCCTTGTGCTTCCTGGATTTCGAATATGCCGGCTGGGATGATCCCGCCAAGATGGTCGGGGATTTTTTCTCGCACCCCGCTGTGCCCGTGCCGCGGGAGCATTTCGACGATTTCGTCCGGCTCACGATGAGCTTCTCCCGGCGCGCGAACGAGCTGGGAGCCCGCGCACGCCTGTTGCTGCCGGTTTTTCAGACGAAGTGGTGCTGTATCATATTGAATGAGTTCGTCCCGTCATCCGCGGAGCGGCGGCGTTTCGCCGACCCCAGGATGGATGAGGAGACACGTAAGCGCGCCCAGCTGGAAAAGGCGCGCGCCCTTTTCGACAAAATTGAGCGATCCTTTTGACAATGGCCTACATCGATTTCATGTCGGTCGTGCACAAGAGCACCAAGCGCGACTACCTTGCCCGCGTGAACGATCCGGACTTTCCCAAGGCGAAGGCCGCGGAGCTTGCCAAGAAATGGGATTACGATTACTGGGACGGCGATCGTCGCATCAACTACGGCGGCTACCGCTACATGCCGGGCCGTTGGGAGAAAGTCGCAAAGGCCATGGCGGACCACTACGGCATCAAGGCGGGCGACAAGATTCTCGACGTCGGCTGCGGCAAGGGCTTCCTTCTCTACGATTTCACGCTCGTGGTGCCGGGCGTCGAGGTCTACGGCATTGATCTCTCGGCCTACGCCATCGAGCACGCCAAGGAGGAAATCAAGGACCGCTTGCGAGTAGGGAACGCGACCAGCCTGCCGTGGCCGGACAAGCACTTTGATTTCGTCTACTCGCTCACCACGCTTCACAACTTGCACTGTTATGACCTCGATCCCGCACTACGAGAGATAGAGCGGGTGGGCAAGAAAAACAAGTACGTCTGCGTAGAGGCCTATCGCACCGAGGTCGAGAAAGCGAATCTGCTTTACTGGCAGGTCACCTGCGAGGCGTTCAATACGCCAAAGGAGTGGGAGTGGTGGTTCAAGCAGACCGGCTACACCGGCGACTATTCATTCATATATTTTGAGTGAGGCGCGGTTGGCAATCCCACGGACCATGAAGGCAGCAATCCTGGTCGAGCAGCGCAAGCCCCTCGTCGTGGACGAAGTCGGCCTGCCCGAATCCCTCGAGGTAGGACAGGTACTAGTGGAGGTCCATTACAGTGGGATCTGTGGCTCGCAGCTCGGCGAGATCGATGGCGCCAAGGGCGAGGACAAGTTCCTCCCCCACCTCCTCGGGCACGAGGGCTCGGGCATGGTGCTGGAGACCGGTCCCGGCGTGCGACACGTGAAACCCGGCGACAAGGTCGTCCTGCACTGGCGCAAGGGCCCCGGCATCGAATCGCCCGTCCCTGCCTATAGCTGGCGCGGCAGGAAAGTGAACGCCGGCTGGATCACAAGTTTCAACGAGTATTCGGTCGTCTCCGAAAACCGGCTGACCAAGATCCCGGTCGACAGTGATATGCAGGTCGCTGCCCTGTTTGGGTGTGCGGTGACCACCGGTTTTGGTGTGGTGCAAAATAATGCCAAGGTGCGCATCGGCGAGTCTGTCGTCGTTTTCGGGGCGGGCGGCGTGGGCCTGAATATCGTGCAGGCGGCGGCGCTGGTATCGGCCTACCCGGTAATCGCCGTGGACCTGCACGACAACCGCGTCGCACTCGCGAGGGCAATGGGTGCGACGCACCTCATTAATGCTGCGAAAGAGGATGCACCAGCCCGCATCCGGGAATTCGCTGGATCCGCTGGCGTCGACCATTTCATCGATAACACCGGACAGCCGGCCATCATACAGCTGGGCTACGAATTAACCGGCCCCCGGGGCCGAGTCACTCTGGTTGGGGTGCCACGCAAGGGCAACGAGATCGCGATCTATTCCCTCCCGCTGCATTTCGGCAAAGTGCTGTCCGGTTCACACGGCGGCGAGGCAGAGCCTGAGATCGACATCCCGCGGTATCAGAAGCTGTTTAGCAGTGGACGGATCAAGCTGCGTGAACTCATCACCGAGGTATGTGTCCTGGAAGACGTCAACAACGCAATCAATAAGATGCGTGATGGAAGCCTCGCCGGGCGCTGCTTGATTCGCATGGGGGCGGGGAAATAGGCAATGGGCGATGCCTTTCCGTGCCGATGCTGCCGGAAGAAGAACGTTCGCCTGCTCCTGGATTTCGGTCCGCAACCGCCAAGCAACCGCTTTGAGCAGGTCGCCTCCCTCCAGACTGAGACTCATCCCCTGTGCGTTGGCCAATGCAATGCCTGCGGCCTGATGCAGCTGGTCGATCCGATGCCCCCGGCCGTGGTGAAATCGCAGTTCGAATGGGTCACGTACAACGAGCCAGAGGGCCATCTCGACAACCTCACCGCGCGCCTGGAAAGGTTGCCTGGCATCGGTCCTGCCGCGCGCATTGTCGGCCTTACCTACAAGGACGACACGACATTGTCCCGCTTCAACCGACGGGGGTATTCCAACACTTACCGGCTTGATATGAAGGCGGACCTGAAACTGCAGGATGCGTGCGCAGGCCTGGAATCGATCCAGGCCATGCTAACCGGGGCGCTCGCGTCGGAGCTTGCTGCCAGGCACGGACGGGCAGATTTATTGCTCGTTCGACACGTACTCGAACACGCGCATGACCCGGCGGCATTCGTGGCGGCGCTCCGTGAGCTCGTCAAGCCGGGTGGCCATATGCTCTTCGAGATGCCCGATTCAGCCAAGTTCATCGCAGCCTGCGACTACAGCTTCATCTGGGAAGAGCACATCACCTACTTTTCCGAAGAGACTCTTGCGGCTTTTATCAGCGGCGCTGGTCTGGAGCTGCGGGAGACAATCACCTATTCGTATCCCCTGGAAGACTCCCTAATCGGAATCGTGCAAAACGGGGAAAAGACCGCAATTGCTGGTTCCGAGCGAGTCAGTCCGGAATCGCTCGTCGCAGGCGGCCAGGTCTTTGCGCAGCGATTTTCTGAGTTGCAATCCCGCATGCAGTCGCTGTTCCGCGCCTGGCGGGACTCAGGAAAGCGGATCGCCATTTTTGGCGCCGGTCACCTGGCGACGAAGTTCATCAACCTGTTCGCACTCACCGACTTCATCGAGTGCGTGATCGACGATAATCCGCACAAGCAGGCCGTCCTGATGCCCGGGTCGCGCCTGCCGATCCGGGGGTCTGGCGCGCTGACCGATGTCGATGTGTGCCTGCTCTCGCTCAATTTTGAAAGCGAGCAGAAGGTGCTCGCGAAGAACCAACCGTTTCTCGATCGCGGCGGCCAGTTCCTTTCGATCTTCGCCCTCAGCCCGAAGACGGTCTATAGCGCCAGCGCCGCATGAATCTCGACAAAATAAATGAAGAGGTCTTCGTCGCGCGGGATCCGATTGTCCGGTTCGGCGATGAGGAAATTGCGTTTCTGAAGCGGCAGGCGCAGGCCAGCCCGCGCCGCCGGGCGCGGATCTGCGCGCACAAAACCAATGCGGACGCACTGCACGAGATGGTGATCGCGATTGCCGCCGACAGTTATATCCACCCCCATCGCCATGTCGGGAAGTCCGAGTCGTTCCATATCGTCGAGGGCGAGGTCGACGTGGTGGTTTTTGACGATGCCGGCGAAATTTCCGAAGTGATCAGACTGGGCGCGCCCGCATCCGGCCGCAGTTTTTATTACCGGCTCTCCGAAAGCGCGTTCCACACGCTGCTCATCCGCACTGACTTCCTGATCGTGCACGAGGTTACCAACGGCCCGTTTGACCGAGACCGGACAGTGCTTGCGCCGTTTGCGCCGCCCGAGGATCGGGCGGACCAGGCGCATGCCTACATGAACCGCGTTGCTGAGCGGGCCGCGCGTTATCTGCGTACGGGAACGCCGTAAGCGTGAATCACGGTTATCTGGTCGTTGGCGGCGACAGTCTGGTGGGCGGCGGGGTGCTGCGCGCACTGGCGCGTCGCAGCCTCAAAGCCCTGGCGAGCACGCGCCGCCGCGCCACCTTCGATTCCCGCCGGGTCTACCTCGATTTCGAGGATGATGCGCCATTCCGGATGCCCGTGGGTATCGACTATGCATTCGTCGTCGCAGCGGCGACGAACTACGACCGTTGTGTGAAGGACCCTCTCGCGCAGCGGATCAACGTCGAGTTGATACCGCGTGCGGTCGCTTCGATGCTCGAGCAGGGAGCCTTTGTTACGTTCATATCGACAAACTCGGTGTTCGGGGGCGAGCGTCCGTGGCCAGACGAGGCGGATACGCACGCGCCAGGCATTGCCTACGCGCGGCAGAAATCAGAGGCCGAGCAGCGCATTCGCGCGGCCGCCGGGCATCTGAATGCGCAGAACCGTCTCAATATCGTGCGGCTTACAAAAATTCTGGATCGAAACACACCGCCGCTGCCGAATTGGTTCTCGGCCTGGGAGCGCGGAGAAACCGTGGAGCCCTTTTCGGATCTCATTTTCGCGCCAATGTCGGTCCGGTTTGTTGGGGAGGCACTTGTGACGATTGGCGAAAAGCGCGTTCCCGGCAACTTGCATCTGTCCGGTGCCGAGAACGTAACCTACGTGGACTTCGCCAACGCGCTTGCCGAGCGGCTGAGCGTTGAATCGCGACTGATTGCGCCGACGACAGCGGCGGAAAAGGGCGTCAATATTCCCTTCAAGCCGAGTTACAGCGGCCTGGGCATGAGCCGGACAACGCAGCTTTGCGGAGTCGCCCCTCAAACACTCGCGGAAGTGGTAAGCGATCTGATTGCGGAGAAAAGCAATTGATGCTACGGAGAGGTCGGTGACCGTCAAAGTCGTACACAGAGAAACCTGCCGCTTGTGTGACTCCCGCAACGTCGAGCTGGTCGTGAAGCTCGAGCCCATCCCGCTGTCCGAGAACTACTCCGCGGACAGCGAGACGGGGAAAAGGGCGGCGCGCTTTCCGGTCGATCTTTACATGTGCGCCGACTGCGGCCATGTCCAGCAGCTCGACGTCGTTGATTCGAGCGGCCTGTGGGAAAACTATACGTATTATTCCGGCGAGGCCAAAGGCATGCCGGAGCACTTCAACGAGGTCGCAGGGAAGATTTTGAAAGCCCATCAGCCGCCGGCGGGATCGCTGGTCGTGGATATCGGAAGTAATGACGGCTCCCTGCTGAAGCCATTCAAGAAGGTCGGGTACCGGGTTCTCGGAATCGACCCGGCGAAGGAAATCGCGCGCCTTGCCACGGAGGCCGGTATTCGCACGATTCCGGAGCTGATGTCGTTGGAGCTCGCACGCAAGGTCCGCCAGGAGCAGGGACCGGCGCATGTGGTGTGCATGTTCAACGCCTTTGCCCACGCGGACAATATGGGCGAGATCGCGGAGAGCATCCGCACCCTGCTGGCGCCGGATGGCGTATTCGTGTTCGAGGCCCAGTACCTCCTCGACATCATCGACCGCGTGCTGATCGCGTCGATTTTCCACGAGCACATGAGCCACCACTCGGTAAAGCCGCTGGTGCGATTCCTCGACCGCTACGGCATGGAACTGATCGACGTCGAGCGCGTGCCGATCCAGCATGGGTCGCTCATAGGAACCGTGCAGGTGAAGGGCGGCAAGCGCCCGGTTGGCGACTCGGTCAGGCAATTACTCGATCTGGAAGCCGGCCGCGGACTGGACAAGCTGGAAACACTAAGAAAGTTCGGCGAGCAGGTGCGGCAGCTCAAAGAACAGACGACCAGGCTCGCGCAACGCTGGAAACTGCAGAAACTCTCGGTCGCGGGCTACGGCGCCGCGCGCAGCGGCCCCACGCTGATCTCCCAGCTCGGGCTTGGTGGGGTGATCGACTACATCGTCGACGACCATCCGCAGAAGGTGGGCAAATACTCTTCGGGGGATGGAATCGTGATCGTGCCGACAGCAGAGCTTTACCGGCGTATGCCTGAATTCACGGTGATTCTGGCGTGGGTTCACGCCCAGAAGATTATCGAAAGGAATAGAGCGTATTTGGACCAGGGCGGGCATTTCGTAGTCCTTTGTCCGGAAACCAGGGTGGTTGGATGTGACGGGGACGTAAGAATCTAATGCTTATGCCTGCGAACAGTCGCGCAAGGGTTGATCGTCTGGCCGGACCAAGGTGCAATCCGCGTGCAGACAACGTCCCTGGTGAAGAAAGCTAGAGGACCATGGGAATCGCGTTTTCCGCGATCAAGAGAATGGACGACCTTGGTTTATTCCACCAGGAGGATATCAGTGTACTCGACATCGGATCCTCGAATTTGTACTTAGCGACGGCGGAGGACATTAAGTGGTTCCTGCGGAAGTACGCCCCCTCCTCGATTGCCGATGTCGAGGAATTCGCCGCTCGCTTAGCGGCCGGGTCAGCCTACGATCCGGTCACGGGAGGCCGCAATGAAGCTTTCGTCGGTGAGCTCTTCGAGAAAGCGGGGCTGCACTATGAGTCGTTGGACATCGCCAATGGCTACCGTACAACAATACTTGATCTTAACCGCTCCACGCTCCCAGCCGTTTTGCAGGGTAGGTTCCAGCTCGTGCTCAATTTTGGAACGACGGAGCACATTCTCAATCAGTACAATTGCTTCAAGGTCATCCACGACGCTACGAGGGTCGGGGGGTACATCTATCACTCGCTTCCAGCCGTCGGTTATGTGGACCACGGGTACATCACCTACACGGGACGGTGTTTCTTCGACATGGCCGGTTACAATGAATACGAGCTGGCGGCCTGCTGGTTCGACGGCCCCAGCGGTGGCAACTCTATATTCGCAAGCCTGCAGAGCTATAGCGGCTATTTTCCCGTCCTGAAAGCGGCGCTTGAGCAATTGGCCGCGACGGAAGAAGGGCGCGCGCTGCGCGAGATAAGTATTCCTGATATCCGCATCAACGTGGTGTGTCGCAAGGTGAAGGACACCCCGTTCCGGGGTGCGCTCGAAGCGAGCACTTCGGCCGGCGTGATTGCGCAAGGCGTGACTGCCGGCTACAGGGCCAGCGTGCAGACAGCCAGGCCGGGACAGTTCAGGCAGCGCTTAGCAACCGCACTCCGACGGTACCCATTCCTTTATGCAATCGCGAAGCGGCTTCGTCGGGCCGTGACAGGGAGGTGATAAATTACTACTCGTGGAGACGGCCGCGACGACCCTGCGAACCGAAAAGAGTTCGGTTAAGGCGTTGTTTTGGAACTCGACGCCGCAGGCGCAATGGATAGAGTAACTCAACGAACAGCCCATTAATGGTGCGTCGGCTTATATTCGAAGATGGAAAGAATACGACGAAAGTGAATGATCGCGCGGCAAAGGGACCGCCTTCCGAAGCGGTGCGCCTTATCCACCGCTTTCGCGCGCGCGAGGCGTGCGTTGTCCATGTGGAACTCGGATATGTCGGTCTTCCGCTCGCTTGCCGTCTGGCTGACGCCGGCTTCCGGATAGTCGGGCTGGACATCGACAATGAGAAAATCGCCGCGCTGGCGAAGGGGGAGAGGTATCCTTCTACCGTGCCGCGGTATCGCGTCGCGGAAGCCCGGTCCCGGCGTTTTACCGCGAGCACCGACAATTCGCTCGCGCGCAAGGCAGATGCCGTAATCATCTGCGTTCCCACTCCCCTGACCCCGGCGCGGGAGCCGGATCTCCGGTATATGATCGAGACGCTCGAATCGCTGCTGCCCTACCTGCACGAAGGACAGCTGCTTTCGCTCAAAAGCACTAGTTATTCCGGCACCACCGACGAGATCGTGCGCCGCGAGTCGAGTCGAAAGGGCTGCGCGTCGGGGAACAATTTTTCGTCGTGTTCTCGCCCGGGCGCGAAGATCCTGGCAATGAGCGGTATTCAGCCCGCACGATTCCGAAAGTGTGCCGTGGCACCACGCCGGCGTGCCTCGCGGTGGGAGCCGCGCTGTACGGACAGGCAATCGATCAGGTGGTGCCGGTGAGTTCTACCCGCGTCGCGGAGATGAGCAAGTTGCTCGAGAATATTCACCGCGCCGTCAATATCGGTCTGGTAAACGAAGTGAAGATCATTGCCGACCGCATGGGCATCGGCATGCACGAAGTGATACAGGCAGCCGCTACCAAGCCGTTCGGGTTCGTGCCGTACCACCCGGGGCCCGGTCTCGGAGGGCACTGCATTCCCATCGATCCGTTCTATCTAGCGTGGAAGGCGCGCGAATACGGCGTCAACGCCCGGTTCATCGAGCTCGCCGGCGAGATCAATCGCGCAATGCCGGACTGGGTGGTGAGCAAGATCATCACGGCGCTCAATGATCGCAGGAAAGCTGCCCGGGGAAGCCGCATCCTCATTCTGGGAGTCGCCTACAAGAAGAACGTGGATGACGTGCCGGAATCACCTGCCGCAGCGATCATGGAACTCCTCAGGGCCAAAGGGGCCCTCCTGAGCTATTCGGATCCGCATGTTGCGCGCTTCCCGAAGATGAGGGAGCACCACTTCGACATGATAAGCTCTCCCCTGACCGCCACGTCCTTGGCCGCGCAGGACTGCGTCGTCCTGGTGACGGACCAGGACGACTTCGATTTCGACTTCATCGCGGCGCATTCACGGCTGATTGTTGACACCCGGGGGCGCTACCCTGCGAACCACCCGAACGTAGTCAAGGCCTAGTGAATATCGGTATCGTGGTGCAGGCGCGCGTGTCCTCGGTGCGTTTGCCAGGCAAGGTATTGATGCCCCTCGCCGGGAAAGCTGTGCTGGCTAGGCTCGTAGAAAGGTTAAAGCGGATAGGCTCGATTGGGCGGGGAGCTCACCGCAAGGGAGAGGCTCTACCGATCGTCGTTGCGACGTCGCGGGCGCCGGAGGACGACGCGGTTGAAGCGCTGACGCGATCCCTGGGCGTCGGATGCTACCGTGGCTCCTTGGACGATGTCGCTGCGCGCTTGTCCGAGGCCGCGCGGCAGGCCGGATTTGCCGCTTTTGTGCGCGTAAATGCGGACAGTCCGCTCCTCGATCCCGCACTGATCGAGCACGCATATACGCTGTATCTGGATGGTGGATACGATGTGGTCAGCAATGTCTTTCCCCGATCCTTCCCGAAAGGGATGTCGGTAGAGCTCATTGCCATGGAGGCGATGGAGCGAGTCCTGGAGTCCACCGACGACGCGCAGGATCGCGAGCACGTCACCCGCTTCATTTACGCCAATTCGGACCGCTTTCGCATCCGGAATTTTACGGCGCCCCGGTCGCGCCCGGACCTTCAATTGTCGATCGACACGCGCGAGGACTTCGCGTGTATCGAAGCTTGCGTCAAGCGCTTGGGGGCCCGCGCACTGGAGGCAGGCTGGGAAGAAATAGCGGACTGCGTCGAGGCGCGGGCGTGAGCAAGAACAAGCCGATTGGAGCCGGGATCATCGGGCTGGGCGTCGGCGAGTTGCACATCGCGGGTTTTGAAGCCCATCCGGACTGCCGAGTGGTCGCGCTGTGCGACATCGACCCGGCCAAGCGCGCCATGGCCAGAGAGCGTTACCCGCGCGCGCGCGTCTATGAGCGGGCCGAGGCCTTGATCGACGATCAGGAGATCGGCATCGTGTCGATCGCCAGCTACGACGACGCTCATTATGCCCAGCTATGCCGCACCCTCGATGCTGGAAAGCATGCGTTCGTCGAGAAGCCGATCTGTACCCGCGACAAGGAATTGGCCGAAATCCGCGCGAGGCTGCAGCGGCGGCCGGACCTGAAAATCTCGTCGAATCTGATCTTGCGCAAGACCCCGCGTTTCGCGGACCTGAAGGCACGGGTGGCGGGAGGCCGGCTCGGGCGCATCTATTATCTCGAGGGCGACTACGATTACGGCCGGCTGCACAAGCTCGACGACGCCTGGCGCGGCACGGCACCGGACTATTCCGTGATACTGGGTGGGGCGGTGCACCTGGTCGACTTGTTGTTGTGGCTGATGGCGGGCCGCACTGCGGTCGAGGCGACGGCAATGGGGAACCGCATTTCGAGCGCCGAGGCGGGATTGCCCTTCGTTTCGAATGATCTGGTGGCGGCACTTCTTCGATTCGACGACGGCGCCATTGCCAAGATCAGCGCCAATTTCGGGTGCGTGCGCCCGCACTTCCATCGCGTGTCCGTATACGGGACGCTTGCCACATTCGAAAACGGCACGGAGGACGGGTGCTATTGGACGCAACGCGACCCTGCGGTCCCGCCCGAACGCACCGGACTGCCCTACCCCGGCGCGGCGAAGGGCGACCTCATCCCGGGTTTCGTGGACGCCGTGCTCGGCCGCGGTACCGCCGAAGTGAGCACGACGGAGATCCTGGCCTGCATGGCGGTGTGCATGGCGGTCGACCGCGCTTGCCGCGAGGGCCGCCCGGTCACGATCCGTTACGATTGAGAGAGGATTGGAAGATGGCTTCGATGCCGGCGCGCAGCATTCCCTTTGGACGTCCGCTCATCGGCGAGGAGGAGCGCCGCGCTGTGCTAGACGTGCTGGCTGGCCCGATCCTCGTGCATGGGCCGCGCACCCAGGCCTTCGAGAAAGCGTTCGCGGCCTGGACCGGGGCGCCGCACGCGGTCTCGGTCTCCTCGTGCACTGCCGCAATGCACCTGCTCTACTTTTCTTGGGAGTACGGTCCCGGTGACGAAGTCATCGTACCGGCGCAAACGCACTCGGCGACCGCGCATGCCGTCGAGCTGGTGGGCGCAAAGCCGGTGTTCGTCGATGCGGAACGCGCGACCGGAAACATCGACGTCGGCGCGCTGGAAGCCGCAATCACCGAGCGCACGCGCGCCATCGCGGTGGTCCACTACCTCGGCGTTCCCGTGGACATGGACCGCGTCACGCAGCTGGCGAGGAAGCATGGCATCAAGGTGCTCGAGGATTGCGCGCTCGCGATCGGCACGCGCTACAAGGGTCAGCACGGCGGTCTTCTTGGCGATGCAGGGTGCTTCTCCTTCTACCCGGTAAAGCACATGACGACAGCGGAAGGCGGGATCATACTGACTCGCGACGAGGCGCTTGCCGCCCGTCTGACTCGCCAGAAGGCTTTTGGCGTGGACAAGCACCAGGGAGAACGAGCGGTGCCGGGGGTGTACGACGTCACCATGCTCGGTTTCAATTACCGAATGAACGAGATCGAGGCTGCTATGGGGATCGAGCAGGTCAAGCGGCTCGACGAAATTCTGGCGCGCCGCGAACGCAACTACCGCACGCTCCGCTCGGCGCTCCTACCGATCCCTGAGCTGACCCTTTTCGAGGAGCCGCCCGCGTGGGGGATCAGCAGCCGATACTGCCTCTCGGTGATGTTGAACGGAAGGCTCGTGGAAACGCGCCATGAGATCGTCAGCGCGCTTAACCGGGAAGGCGTCGGCACGAGCGTGTACTACCCCCGAGCGGTGCCGCACATGACGTACTATGCGAAGAAATACGGATATTCCAAGGAGAGTTTCCCCAACGCGGCCTGGATCAGCGGGGCTTCCATCGCGTTGCCCGTCGGGCCGCACCTTCAAGAAGAAGATATGATTTACATCGGCGATAAACTCAAGGAAGTCATCAGGAAGGCAGCATGAACGGCGCTCCAGATCTCAAAGACAAGGTTGTCGCGCTCGTTGGCGGCGGGGGTTTCATCGGTCACAACATGGCGCTGCAGCTACAGAAGCAAGGCGCGGAAGTGCACATCATCGACAGCCTGCAAGTGAACAATCTAGGTGCATTCACCAGCGGCTGGAATCCGAGCCCGAACAACGACCTGTACGTGAGCTTCGTGAACCAGCGCCTCGACCTGATACGCCAGGCGAAGATCCCCCTGCACGTGATCGATGCCCGCGACTACAGCGTGTTCAGTTACTGCCTCGGCTCCATCAAGCCCAACGTGGTGATCCAGCTCGCTGCAGTTGCCCACGCCAACCGCGCCAACAAGGACCCCTTCAGCACGTTCGATCACAGCATGCGCACGCTGGAAAATGCCCTCGACACGGTGCGCGACAAGAAGACGCACTTCATCTTCTTCTCATCCTCGATGGTGTACGGCAATTTCGAGGGCGACGCCGTGACCGAAGACCGGCGCTGCGAGCCGATGGGGATCTACGGCGCGCTCAAGTACGGCGGCGAGAAGCTGGTGGTCGCGTACAACCAGGTCTTCGGCCTGCCCTATACGATCATCCGTCCTTCAGCGCTCTACGGCGAGCGCTGCGTGAGCCGCCGTGTTGGCCAGGCCTTCATCGAGAACGCGCTGCGGGGGCAGAACCTGACGATCAACGGCGACGGGAGCGACGCGCTGGATTTCACCTACATCGCAGACCTTATTTCGGGCATCTCGCTAGTGATCGCCAGAGAAGAAGCAAGAAACCAGACTTTCAACCTGACCTATGGTGGCGCGCGAAGCCTGAATCAAATGGTTGAGCTGATGCGCGAGCAATTTCCTGGAATCAAGGTCGAGTACCGCCCGCGCGATTCGCTCATGCCCGAGCGTGGCACGCTTTCGGTCGAGAAGGCTCGCAAGCTCCTGGGTTATGAGCCGCAGTTTCCGCTCGAGAAGGGCTTCGTGCGCTACATCAAGTGGTACAAGGAGCTGGCCGCCGCCCAGCCGCAGCTTTTTCGTAACGTCTCCTGTGAAAGCGAACGATCGCTACCGGCTTGATCCCGATACCTGGCTGACCGAGATTCTTGGGCGGCCTTCGTGGGTGGTCACGACAGGAGGGACCAGTTCCCCCCCACTCCGCGAACTGACGAAGCCAGGTCCGCAATTTGCCACCGCAAAGATCGCCGCTGCTGACACGGCCAGCGTCGAATTCCTGCAATCAGGCGGTTTTCGCGTGGTGGACATGGTGTTGACGCTTGACGCTGAGCATCCCGTAGCCCCCGGGGATTCTGCCGCCGTACGGTTCGCGGTGCCGGAAGACCGCGCCAGGGTCGAGGCCATCGCCGGCAAGTCGTTCAGGTATTCCCGTTTTCATCTGGATCCGCATCTCCCCAGAACGCTCGCGGACAAGGTCAAGGCGACATGGGCTGGCAACTGGTTTCGCGGCGCGCGTGGCGATGGAATGGTCGTCTGCGAGAACCCCAAAGGTGTGGTTGCTGGATTCCTTCAGTTGCGATGGGCGCCGGCAGAACGCCTCGTGATCGACCTGATAGCGGTCGAGGCCGAAAGTGCCCGGAAAGGGTTCGCGCGCGCCATGATCGGCTTTGCTTACGCACGGGGAACCGGCGACGCGCGGCGGCCGCGCGGCATGACCGTCGGCACGCAAGCGGCCAATATCGGTTCGGTCCGGCTTTACGAATCGCTCGGCTTCCAGCTGCGCGACGCGAAGTTCGTACTGCATCATCATGGGAGATTGCCATGAGAATCGGCAGCGTCGATCTGGACCGTGAAATCCTCGTGGTGGCCGAGATCGGCAACAATCATGAGGGCGATCTGGGGCGGGCGCAGGAGCTTATCCTCAAGGCGGCCGAGGCGGGCGCGCAGGCGGTGAAATTCCAGACGATCGTGCCCGAACGCCTGGTGTCGCGCACCCAGACCGCCCGCCTGGAGCAGCTGCGCCGGTTCTGCCTGAGCTACGACCAGTTCGCCAGGCTCGCCGAGACCGCGGCTCGCGCAAGGATCATGTTCATGTCGACCCCGTTCGACGTCGAGAGCGTGCGGCATCTTGAACCGCTGGTCCCCGCATACAAGATAGCCTCGGGCGACAACAATTTCGTCGCCCTGCTCGAAGCCGTGGCCGAGACCGGCAAGCCGGTGTTCCTGTCGACCGGCATGGCCGGCATTGAGGATGTGAAGCGCTCCTGCGCCGTCATGGAAGCGGGCTGGCGCAAGCGTGGAGCAGCGCCGGGAATGGTGCTCCTGCACTGCGTATCGGCCTATCCGACGCCGCTCGAATCCGCGAACCTGCTGGCTATGCGCATGCTCGAGCGCGAGACGGGCTATCCCGTCGGCTACTCCGACCACACCCGGGGGATCGAGGCGGCGGTGCTTTCGGTGGCTCTGGGCGCGCGGGTGATCGAGAAGCACTTCACCCTGTCGAAGGCGCAGTCCGAATTCCGTGATCACCAGTTGTCGGCCGATCCGTCCGAGCTCGCAGAGCTGGTGCGCCGGGTGAAGGGCGCGCGGGCAGCGCTCGGCGACGGAATCAAGCGTGTCATGCCGATCGAGCAAAGCGTCGCCGCAGCCGCACGGCGCTCCGCGGTCGCGCACCGTGCATTGGCGGCCGGCCATGTCATCGTGCGCGAAGACCTCGACTGGCTGCGCCCCGGCGGAGGCATTGCCCCGGATTCGGAGGGCATCCTGCTGGGGCACGCCCTCAACCGTGCTGTCGCGGTCGGTGAGATGATCACGGCCGAAATGGTGGGTTAGTCGATGTGCGGAATCGCCGGTTACTTTGGGCCGGAGACGCTGCCCGCAGGACGCCTGGATGCCTGCCGACACCTGATGGTGCGGCGCGGACCAGATGGTGGTGGCATGCACCACCGGCGCGTCGGCGAGCGCAATGGTTATCTGCTGCATACGCGCCTGCGCATCATCGATCTCGATCCGCGTGCTGATCAGCCGTTCGCCTGCGATCGCGGACACCTCTGCTACAACGGCGAGCTCTATAACTATGTCGAACTCCGCAAGGAGCTCGGCACGCACGGCCGGAAGTTCCGGACCGAAAGTGATACGGAGATCCTGGCGCAGATCTTGTCCGACCGCGGCTGGCAGGGACTCGATGACTGCGAAGGGATGTGGGCCTTCGCGTGGCTCGACGACCGCGGCCTCACGCTCGCGCGCGACCGGTTCGGGGAGAAGCCGCTCTACGTCTTTCAGAACGACCACGGCGTATACTTCGGCTCCGAGCCGAAATTCCTGTTTGCGCTCATGGGCCGGCGGCCCGAGGTGAACCACCAGCATCTCTATCGCTACCTGGTGAACGGATACAAGGCCTTATACAAGGGCCCCTTCACATTCTTCCACGGATTGCGCGAAGTCATGCCCGGCCGGGCGGAGGTCTACGACGCGCAGGGAAGGCGCACTGAGCACGGGTACTGGACACCTCGCTTCGACGCGTACGACGAGCGTATGAGCTTCGAGGATGCGGCTGCCTCGGCGCGCGAACGGCTCATCGATTCGGTGCGCTTGCGTCTGCGTGCCGATGTTCCCATTGCCTTCTGCCTGAGTGGCGGGGTTGATTCCAACGCGCTCATTTCGATTGCCAAGCGCAGACTTGGCCACGACGTGCACGGTTTTACCATCATGAACACAGACGAGCGATACGAAGAGCGCGACATGGTGGACACCACGGTTCGGGAGCTCGAGTTACGGCATACCGCGATCCCGGTGGAGACAAAGGACTTCCTCTCCGGTCTACGCGAGCTCATCCGATACCACGATTCACCGGTTAGCACGATCACGTATTATGCGCAGTGGAAGCTCATGCAAGCCGTCGCCCTGCATGGCTACAAGGTCTCCGTCAGCGGCACCGGCGCAGACGAGCTCTTCAGCGGCTATTACGACCATCACAACTTCTACCTTCAGGCCCTTTCCGGTGATCCGGAGGCGCGGCAAACGGCGCGCGAGAACTGGCGGCGGGTCATAGCGCCGATTGTCCGGAACCCGTACCTCCAGGACCCTGAGTGCTTTGTAAAGGATCCCGGCCTGCGGGACCATATCTACTTCGATGCCGAGGAGTTCAGCGGCTATCTCCAGACGCCATGGAAGGAGCGGTTTTCCGAGCAATCGTATAGCCGCATCCCGCTGCGCAACCGGATGGCGAACGAGCTCTTCCACGAGTCGGTGCCGCCGATCCTGCACGAGGACGATCTGAACGCGATGTACTTCTCGATCGAGAACCGTTCGCCCTTTCTAGACCGACGCCTGTTCGACTTCTGCCAGACCGTCCCCACGCGACACCTCATCCGGGACGGACGGGCCAAGGCGGTCCTGCGTGAGGCAGTGCGCGGTATCGCCCCGGCCGCGATCGTAGACAACCCGCGCAAGGTCGGCTTCAATGTGCCGATCTTTGATTACCTCGATGCCAGGGACCCGCAGGTACGCGGGGAGATCCTCGACGACAGTCCGGTCTACCGACACGTGCGGCGCGAGGGCATTGCCAAACTGCTCGACGAGGCACGCCTGCCAAACAGCCAGAGCAAGTTCTTGTTTTATTTCCTCAACGCCAAGATCTTCCTCGAGGAGTTCGGCGGGGAGCGGCTGCGGTGAGGTGGTGCGCAAGTTGCGTGTTGCCGGATACGCGGCCCAATCTCGTGATCGGCGCCGATGGCATATGCAACGCCTGCAAGACGCACGCAAGCCGCAGGGATATCGATTGGAAGGCACGGGAACAAGCGTTCCGGGAAGTGGTGGCCGGTGCAAAAACGCGCGCCCGGGGCTACGACTGCTTGGTGCCGGTGAGCGGAGGCAAGGACAGCACCTGGCAGGTGGTCAAGTGCCTCGAATACGGCCTGACACCGCTGACCGTAACCTGGAAGACCCCGGCGCGAACGACCATCGGCCAGTGCAATCTCGACAACCTGGTATCGCTCGGCGTCGATCACATTGACTACCAGATCAACCCGAAAGTCGAGGCCCGGTTCATGCTCAAAGCCTTCGAGTGCCACGGCTCGACCGCTATCCCGATGCACCTGGCGCTGTTCAACATCCCGCTGTCAATCGCGGTGCGCTACGGGATTCCCCTCGTGGTGTGGGGCGAGAACTCAGCCTTCGAGTATGGCTCGCCGGATGAGGTGACCACCGGCTTTCGCCTGGATGGCGCTTGGCTCAGGCGCTACGGAGTAACGCACGGGACGACGGCAGCCGACTGGGTGGGCGATGACTTGACGGCGAAGCAGCTCACCGCGTACTTCGGCCCGGACGCCGATCAGCTCGAGGCGCAGGGCATTAACGCCGTGTTCCTGGGCTACTACTTGCCTTGGGACCCGGAAAAGACCCGCGCCGTGGCCATGGCGAGAGGATTCCAGTACCGCGAGGGCGGAGCGCGCACCGGGTACTACGATTACGCCGACATCGATGATGACTTTATCTCGCTGCATCATTGGATGAAGTGGTACAAGTTCGGATTCACCCGGCTGTTCGACAACCTCTCCCTCGAGATCCGCAATGGCCGTCTGTCGCGCGACCAGGCGCTGAAAATCATCCGCGAGCGTGGGGACGAGATACCGCATCAGGACATCGATCGCTTTTCAAGCTTCGCGGGTATCACTCCTGGGAAGTTCCTCGAGATCGCCGAGCGCTTCCGCGATACACAGATCTGGAAACGTCGCGCCGACGGGGTATGGCATATACCGGACTTCCTGGTGCCGGACTGGAGGTGGACGTGAAGTTCGCTCCGAAGAACCCGCCGCGGCGCTTTCGCGTGGGCAACGCCGTGAGATTCGACATGAAGGACTGCGGCACGCTGTCCCTCGAGCCGGACGAGCAGGTAACTTTCATCACGGAAGGTGGCGCCGAATACGACGTGGTGCGCAAGGACTGGGGCTTTTATGCTACGCCGTCGCTGAACGGCCGCCTGGAGCATTTTGGGCTGCGGGGCGTGCTGATCAAGAACCGCGACACCGGCCGCTACTTCGTGCTCCTCGTGGCGCGGGGGCACGAGGCCGCGTTTGACGCCTACTGTGAGCAGGAGAATCTTGCGGTCATCTCCTGGCTCGATTCCGCCTCCGCGCTCGACGCGCTCGCGCGCAAGCTGGAGAAATGACTTCCGGAGCGCCCACGTTACGGTGTTCCTGCGGGCGCCGGCACGATCAGCCGGCGTTCTGCTACGATGCACCGCCCCCCGGGGAAACGCGCTTTGACCTGCGCAACGTTCCATATCACCGGGCCTACCTGCGATGCTCGGTGTGCGCGCATTGGTACTCGGACAACCCCATGGACGTGGGCAACCTGTACGATGGTGCCTATGTTGACAGCACCTACGGCGAAGGCCTACGGCGGACGTTCGAGAGAATCCTCGCGCTGCCGCCGGAGAAAAGCGACAACTTTGGGCGTGTTGCGCGAGTCCTTGCCTACGCGGCAGCAAACCTCCCAGGCGTTCGTTCGCCCGCTCTTCTCGATGTCGGGTCAGGTCTGGGGATGTTTCCGTATCGCATGAAGGAAGCCGGCTGGCGCTGCACTGCACTCGATCCAGATTCGCGTGCTGCGGCGCATATCCGCGAGGTGATTGGCGTGGAAGTCATTGCCGGCGATTTCATGTCAATCAGCGAGGAACAACTCGGGGCCTTCGACGTCATCAGCTTCAACAAGGTGCTGGAGCACTTGCTCGATCCGGTGGTCATGTTGCAGAAGGCCGCGCGGCACCTGAAGTCCGGCGGCTTCATGTATGTGGAGGTGCCCGACGGCGAGGCTGCCGCGGCAGAAGGTCCCGGGCGGGAAGAGTTTTTTATTGAGCACCACCACGTCTTCAGCGCCGAATCGGTGCGAATGATGGCGCGGCATGCCGGACTTAATGCATTGGTGGTCGAGAGTGTGCGCGAGCCAAGCACCAAATTTACATTGCGGGCCTTCCTGATAGGCTGAGAGCCATGTCGCACTGGAATAGAATCGCTCCCTTCTCGAGCGACCATCAGCCCAGGCGCCTGGAGCGATGGGAGTATCGGAGGAACGACGGACGCGTGCGCGCCTTCGACGTCGAGGTGCAGACCGGAAAATCGCTGGACGTGCTCGCCTTGAAGGGGACCAATCTGAACGACATTCGCTCCTATAGCGAGTTTCTGCAGCGCACGGCGGCGCGGCTATATGGAGAGCGTTTGTCTGCCCAACCCCGGCACAACTGCCCCATTTGTCGCTCGTCCCTGCAGAACGCCGCAGTCGAGCTGCAGGTGTTCGGTGTGCCGTACGTTCGTTGCGCGGATTGCGGACACGTTGCCGTCGGGCTTCAAGCCGACGCAGCCGCCCTCGGTCGCGTTTTCGAGGAGTCGGAAAAGCATTCGGAAGCGTACGTCGACAAGGCGGCCATCGACACCCGGATGAAGCAAATCATCGCTCCAAAACTCGAGTGGTGCATTCGACACTACCGGCAGTGCCGTGGCCGCGAACCCGTACGGCTCCTCGACGTCGGCGCGGGCGGGGGGCATTTCGTGGCTGGCGCCCAACGGCATGGTCTCAAAGCGGAGGGGTTCGAGAAGTCCCGCGCGTCTCGCGCATTCGCCAAGGAAGCGTTCGGTATCGACTTACGGTCCGAGGAATTCACTCGCACAGAATCTGTCCCGGCGGACATCGTGACTTTCTGGGGTCTTCTCGAATATCTGCAGGAACCGCGCGAGTTTCTTGCGGCGGCTCGCCGCGCAATTGCCCCGGACGGAATGCTGGTCGTGGAAGTGCCGCGCGTGGATGCACTGGGAACGCGGGTCCAGGCGGTTCAAGGGGCGAGCATTGCTCGTCACATGGACCCCACGACACATATCAACGCGTTCTCCGACGAGTCGCTCTGCACTGCGCTCGTGGAGGAGGGCTTTGGACCCGTTGCTGCGTGGTACTTCGGAATGGACGCATACGAGACGATGATTCAGGCAGCCCTGAAGGCGGACGATACAGCGTTTGTCTCAGCCTTTTCTTCGTGGATTCCGGTGCTGCAGCAATCGGCGGATATCGGCCGCCAGTGCGATGACGTCATCGTTGCGGCGGTTTCCATGCGGGAATGACGCCTTGAAGCAACGCCCTATCTTCGTAATTGGCGTAGCGCGCTCCGGCACCAACCTGTTAGCGCGGATGCTCGATCGCCATCCGGCAATATCGATTGCGCTGGATCCGCTCATGCCACTATTTCGCTCGCTGCGCAATGCAATCGTTCAGAGCTCGGCGCCGCGGGACCTGAAAACCCACTTCGATCCTGATTCACCTTTCCAGGATTTCTACTTCAATCCGGACGGCCCGGTAATGCTCGACGTCCTCTTGCAGGGAGACGCGAACTTGCCGGTCGGCCTCGACGAATTGTCGCGTTTACGTAAGACGGTGCCCGAGCGTGCGGCCCTGGAGTCGCGGGGCTTGGCCGGGCGGCTGCGGGCAATTTCGGGAAATACTTATGCTGAATTGATCGAAAGCGCGCTCGGAATCATTGCTGCCACGAAGCCGGCTGCGACATGGGCAGGATGCAAGGAAGTCTGGATTTTCGACTTCATCCCGCTGCTCGCGCGGGCGTTTCCCCAGGCCCAGTTCTATGCAATCGAGCGCGATCCTCGCGCTATCGTTGCCTCGCTCCTCGCCCTGGCCGAGCGCGATTCCAGCCAGGCGGCACATCCTCCGTCCTACATGCGCCATTGGCGCAAGAGCATCGCCTTGTCGCGCTGGTTTGAAGCGGACGCTACCCTGAACCAGCGCTTTCGTGCGGTCTCCTACGAGGCGCTGGTGACCGATCCGGCCGCGGCAGCCCGGCGCGTTTGCACCGAGCTCCAAGTGGACTACGGTCCGGAAATGCTTGCCTTGTCTGCGGACGGCTGGACCGGGAACAGCAGCTTTTCCGACGGCAAGGATGTCTACGCGTCGAGCGTCGAGCGTTGGCGAAAAAGCCTTCCGACCGACGTGCAATGCGCGGTCGAATACCTCTGCGGGCCGGAGATGGTCCTGACCTCATATCGCAAAGACTCGACTGAGGGACGCGAACCGGAAGTAAAGAACTATTTGCAGCAAGCCGAATCAGCCCCAGTATCATGGCGCAGCAGCAGCGGAAATCCGGACCGTGATTTTGCTGGAGAGCTCATGCGCTACGAGTTGCTCGAGGCACCACATCAAGGCGGTATTGAAATGGTCAGGCGCTGCTTCCTGTTCGCCGAGACCTTGGCCGCGATCCGGCGGGCCCGTAATGATGAGGCCCGAACCGCGGGTGGAGTAAAGGCACTGTGAGCGAGAACTTCAGCTACCGCGAGTACGTCACCGACGAGGAGTTCTTGCGCGATTACAACGCTTATCAAGCGAAGTACGCAAAGGAGATGCGCGAGAGCGACAAGGTGCTGGTCGAGCGCGTCCGTGAGCTCCTGGCTGAACACTCTCCCGCCGCGGGAAGGCCGAGACTTATGGATATAGGATGCTCCACTGGCAATCTACTACTACATTTGAAGCGTCTCCTGCCCGATGTGGAGCTGACCGGCGGAGATCTAGCAGAGCCCTCGTTGGCTGAGTGCCGGGCAAATCCAGATTTGCGCGGCATCGAATTCAAGACGCTGGACATACTCGAATTGCCGGCGGAAGCGTGGTACGACATTATCGTCGTCAACGCGGTGCTCTACATGATGGAGGATAGCCAGTTCGACCAAGCGCTCAAGAGCCTTGCAACTGCCCTCCGGCCAGGTGGTTCGGTGGTCATTTTTGATTTCTTCCACCCTTTCGAACAGGATCTGTCGATCATGGAGGTGTCAAAAACGCACCCAAAGGGCCTTCGACTGCGCTTTCGTCCGATGTCACTCGTGATCCGGATGCTGAATGCCGCTGGCTTTGCCAATCCCCGGTTCCGCCCTTTTACTCTTGCGATCGACCTTCCGCGCAACCCGGACGACAGCGAGTTAATCACTTATACCGTAACAGATGCTGACGGCACGAGGCTACCGTTTCGCGGCACACTGTTCCAGCCCTGGTGCCACTTGACTGCCACAAAGGGCAAGGCCCCATCGACTCCGGCCGCTTAGATGATCTGTAGTCCAACGCTGGACATGAACTCCAGGAACTCGGCCGGGATTGGTGGACGCTTCACTCGGTTCATCTGGTCATACTCATTCAGCCATTCGCGGTAGCGCCGCGTGCTGGCGTTGTTTGCTCCGGCAACCATGAAGAGCGCAAGCTTGCGCTCGGAGTCGTTGCGCGCCGGAGATTTCGATACGGTTGCCCGGTGGCTGGTTCGCAGGTGAAAAACCACCACGTCTCCCGCCTTGCTTTCAATGGTCACGGCGCCTTGGTAAGGGGCAGCCACCTTGCCGCCGCGCATCGTGATCGCGAGCGGATCGTCCGCGAGATGGGACCGCGGCACCACGTCCAGCCCGCCCCCGTTCTTGCCGTTGTCCTGCAGGTCAATCGCTACCTGCACGACCAGATAGGTGGGGGACCAGTGAAACTCGTGCCCCGCCTTGGCCTCGGGGGAGGTTGTATCGGTGTGCCAGCCCGCATAATTCGAGTCGTGGAGCGCGAACTCGTTGACGAATACAAAGTCGTCGCCGAGCAGGCTGCGCAATGGTCCGGTGAATCTTGGGTTGTGGAATACCTGCCGGAGCGGCTCCCGAAAAAGCGCGGTGCTCGAGAACTGGGGGCGGTAGGGGGGCGAGTTGGAAGGAAGAGCACCTATCGCCGCCACCCGGAACGCGGCAATCTCCTCGCGGCTGAAAACTTCCGGTATACGGACAAAGCCGTTCTGGCAGAAGTCCCTGCCGATCGAAATTTCCGGCTTGGCCGGGGCCGACGTGCGGAAGAGGCCGAGCATGCGCCCGGATGATACCTTGGAACCAGCGGGGTGTCGCGGGCCTACGCGAACTATCGGATAATTGATCGTCGCCATGCAGCAATTGATTCGAGATCTGTGCGGGTTCGCCACCGGCGTGGTTGCCGACGACAACGCGCGGCTTTTCGCGCGCATGACCGAAGAGTTGCCGCTGGAGGTGTTCCGCTTCAAGTCTGGCGAGTCGTTCAACGGATGGCAGGTGCCGCAGAATTGGCGGGTGAAACGCGCGAAGATCCTTCGCGGCGGCCGTGAAGTCTTCGACGGCATGTCGCACACGCTTGGCGTGGGCCGCTATTCGAAGTCGTTCACCGGGGACCTCGATTGGGCCGATCTCAAGGCGCACCTCGTGACCGATCGGGACCTGCCCGACGCCTACATCTTCCACTGCATGTGGCAATACCGCCCGTGGGACGCGGACTGGGCGCTGTCGATGCCGTACCGGATCTACAAAGGACTGGGGCCTGGCAGATACCGCGTGGAGTTGGAGACCGAATACAGCCCCGGGGAAATGTTCGTCGCGCATCACCACAAGCGCGGACGCAGCGACCGCATAGTCGTGTTCAACTCGAACACCTGCCATCCGCACATGGCGAACGATGGCTTTGCGGGCACCACGGTGCTCATCCGGCTTTTCCAGTGGCTTGCGGACAGGAACACGCACTACAGTTACCGGCTGGTCCTTGGGCCGGAGCACCTGGGTTCGGTTTTCTACCTGCGGGATCTGCCTGCCGCCGAAGTCGAGCGCATGGTCTGCGGCGTGTTCGAGGAAATGCCGGGGACCCGCGGACCCATCAAGGCGACCTCGACATTCCTCGGGGGTCAGGTGATCGATAAGGCCTTCGCAAACTCGTTGCGCCACCATAGCAAGGCGCACACCCTTGTGCCCTGGCGGAAGGGGGCAGGCAACGACGAGACGGTCTGGGAGGCTCCGGGATACGAGGTGCCGTTCGTGGAGCTCACGCGCTGCGAGGACCAGTTTGCACCCTATCGCGAGTACCATTCGAGCCTCGACACGCCCGAACTCATGGACCCTTCTCAGCTGGAGGAGATGCTCGAAGTGCTCAAGCGCACCGTCGAGATCCTCGAAGAGAACGCGACGATGGAGCGGCGGTTCAACGGCCTTGTTTGCCTTTCCTATCCGGAATACGACCTCTATATGGAGCGCCCCGATCCCGCGGTGGTGAAAAACTTGGAGGCCGACGCGGAGAAGTGGGGGCATCTGCTCGACTGCCTGCTGCGGTACTTCGACGGCCAGCATTCGATACTGGACATTGCCGTGAAGCACGACCTACCCTTCGGGCGCCTGCGCCGATATCTGGAGCGCTTCGAGGAAAAAGGCCTGGTCCGCCTGCGTTTTGCCGAAATTCCGCGCTCACGACCGTTGCGGGTATAGCGTGATTGCGTTGATCGACTCCGGGATTTGCAACCTGGCCTCGGTCGCGAACGCTCTGGGCCGTGTCGGGGCGCGCATCGAGATTGCCGATGAGCCGGAACGGATTCGCGACGCCACGGCGATCATCCTTCCGGGGGTCGGCGCGTTCGCCGACGGCATGAAGAGCTTGCGCGACCACTGCTTCGTCGAACCGCTGCGGGATGCGGCGAAGGCGGGCAAGCCTATTCTCGGCATCTGCCTGGGCATGCAAATGCTCGCCGGAGAGAGCGAGGAGCACGGGCGACATGATGGCCTGGGGCTCCTGCCCGGGCGCGTTCGCCGCATGAAGGCCGATCAATCCGGCTTCCGCGTTCCGAACATCGGCTGGTGCGACGTCACCGTCGAGAATCCCGGCGCGCTGTACGCCGAGGCCGGTCCCGCGGGAGCGTTCTATTTCGTTCACAGCTACAGCGTGGAGACCGAGCCGCGGAACGTCGCGGCCACCATCGAATTCAGCGGGCGCAAGCTCGTAGCCGCAGTGGAGCGCGGCAGCCTGAGCGGCGTCCAGTTCCATCCGGAGAAGAGCCAGGATTGTGGTCTTGATCTTCTCGCCCGCTGGGTGCGGCATTTGCCGGGGGCCGGTCAATGACCCGCCCGCGCCTCATTCCGGTCCTGCTGCTCAAACACGGCGTCATCGTGCGCAGCCAGCTGTTCATGGTCCACCAGGTCATCGGCAACCCGATGAGTACGGTGGAGCGGTATTCGCAGTGGAATGCGGACGAGTTGGTAATCCTGGACATCAGCCGCGGTGACGAGGGTTACGACCTGCGGCGCGACGACCTCCACCAGCACTACGCCGGGCACACGGTGATCGACGTTCTCCGCGCGGTGTCGAAGGTCTGCTTCATGCCGCTCACGTTTGGCGGGCGGATCCGCTCGCTCGAAGACATCGCCGAGCGCCTGAACGCCGGGGCGGACAAAGTGACACTCAATACCGCGGCACTGCAGGATCCTTCTTTTGTCGAACGTGCCGCAAGGCGCTTCGGGTCGCAGTGCATTGTCGTATCAATTGACGCGCGGCGCCACGACGACGGCCGTTACGAGGTTTTTGGGGACGGGGCGCGCGCCGCGACCGGGCGTACCCCCGCGGACTGGGCGCGCGAAGCCGAGCGCCTTGGGGCTGGCGAGATCTTTCTGAACTCGGTCGACCGCGACGGCTCGGCATTGGGCTACGACCTCGATCTGATCGGCAGCGTCGCAAGCTCGGTATCCATCCCCGTCGTCGCGTGCGGCGGCGTCGGTCGCTACGAGGATTTTCCCAAGGCGATCGCGGCAGGCGCCGCAGCCGCGGCCGCAGCCAATATCTTTCACTTCTTCGAGTTGAGCTACGCGCACGCAAAGAAGGCGTGCCTGGTCGCCGGCGTCCAGATGCGTCCCGTCGCCCTCGGCAGTGGCTGGCTTCCGCGCGAGCCGTCGTACGAGCTCGATACGGAGACTGCCAAGCTCAATGAGCGCCTGCGCCAGGCGACGGAGCGGGATTATGTGGCTGCGAAACCGCGGGCAAAGGGATCCCCTATCCGCTGGTGCCGACGTTGTGTCTATCCGTCCATCAGCGCGGCGCCGATGGAGTATGACGAGCAAGGGGTTTGCACTGGCTGCCGGATGGCGGAGGTCAAGGCCGCCATTCCACCCGTGGAATGGGAACGACGACTGGGGCTGCTGCGGGATATCGTCCAGAAGTACCGGTCCCGGGATGGCGGGCGGCATGATTGCGTAATCGCGGTGAGTGGAGGCAAGGACAGCTACTTTCAAACGCATGTCGTAAAGAACGTGCTCGGGCTGAATCCGCTGCTTGTCACCTACAACGGCAATAACTGGACCGAAGTAGGCTGGCGTAACATGCTTCGGATGAAGGAAGTCTTCGGCGTCGACCATGTCCTCGTCTCGCCGTCGGTACAAACGCTGAAGAAGCTGAATCGGCTGGCCTTTATTGCCATGGGGGACATGAACTGGCACGCTCATGTGGGCATTATGACAACGCCGGTCGCATTGGCCGCGAAGCACCGTATCCCGCTCGTATTTTACGGAGAGCATGGTTACCTCGATCTGTGCGGTCAGTTTTCGATGGACGATTTCCCGGAGATCAGCTTCCGCGACCGCCTCGAGCATTTTGCCCGGGGCTTCGAGTGGACGTATTTCGTCGGCCGGGAAGGACTCACGAGCCAGGACATGGACACCTGGAAGTACCCGTCGGACCGGGAGCTCTTCGACATCGACTTGCGCGGAATTTTTCTGGGCAACTACGTCTACTGGGAGGCGAACGAGCACGTCAAGCTCGTGACCGAGAAATACGGGTTCGAAGTGAGCCGCCAGCCGTTCGATCGCACTTATCGCACGATGTCGAACCTCGACGACATGCACGAGAACGGCGTGCACGACTATCTGAAATACATCAAGTTCGGCTATGGACGCTGCACGGATCACGTGTGCAAGGACATACGTGCGGGACTGATGACGCGCGAGGCGGGACTGGAATTGGTGCGCAGGATGGACCCGGTAAAGCCTTCCGACCTCGCGCGCTGGCTAGAATACGTCGACATGACGGAGGCGGACTTCGACCAGATCGCCGACACTTTCCGCGACCCGCGCGTGTGGCGCATGGAACGCGGCGCCTGGCACAAGGACGAACCATCGGCGGATCCCGTCCAGAGCCAGGGGCGCCGGACCGGATAGACATGAGCAGCCAGGACACTGCCGGCTCTTTCCCCGCGACCAGACTGTCGGAGTCCGAGCTGTGCCCGGACGAGCTGCTCGCGGAACAGGAGGTGGCCTTCGCGCGGGATATCGCGCGCCTTCACAAGCGGGCGCAGGAGTTCGTCGACGTGGGATGTCCGGCATGCGGCCAGACGAGAAAGCGCCTTGCATTCACAAAGTACGGCTTCGATTTCCAGGACTGCATCGACTGCGCGACCCTCTACATGTCCCCGCGCCCCTCCGAAGGGGTGATGGCAGACTACTACGCAAACAGCGAGAACTACGCGTTCTGGGCCACGCGTATCTTTCCGGCGTCCGAATCCGCACGGCGTGCGAAGATACATGAGCCGTGGTTCGAGCGCATCGTAAGCTATTGCTCACGCTACGGGGTCAGGATGGGTACCCTGGTCGAGGTGGGGCCGGGGTTTGGAACGTTCTGCGCGGTTGCGACGCAGTCGGGCAAGTTCGGGCGCGTCATTGCGGTGGAACCCACGCCGCAGCTCGCTGCCGCCTGCCATGCGCGGGGCGTTTCTGTGGTCGAGACGCGCATAGAGGACGCCGGAGCCGCGTTGCCGCAGGCCGACGTGCTGTGCGCATTCGAGGTCATCGAGCATCTCTTTGACCCGGCTCGTTTCGTCGCCATTTGTGCTCGGCTGGTGGCACCCGGCGGCTTGCTCGTACTGTCCTGCCCGAACGGCTTGGGGTTCGATATCGCCACCTTGCGCGAGAAGGCGCTGGCCGTGGACGCTGAGCACGTCAACCTGTTCAATCCGTTGTCGCTGAGCGAACTGGTGCGGCGCAGCGGCTTCGAAGTCCTCGAGACCACCACGCCCGGGCGGCTGGACGCCGAGTTTGTGCGCACTGCCGCGTTGAAGGGAGAAATCGATCTGGCGAGCCAGCCCTTCCTGCGGCGTGTGCTGCTGGAAGAATGGGACAGGCTCGGGTGGCCGTTCCAGCAGTTTCTCGCCGCCAATGGCATGTCTTCGCATATGTGGCTGGCCGCGCGCCGCTCTCCAAAGGTCGGGTAATGAGCGAGCACGACGACCGGGCGCAGATCGAGGCAACGGTTCGGGCCTGCTATTCGAGCTGGGCAAAGAGTTATTTCAACGACTACTATGCCGGCACCGCGGGCTATCCGCCGGTGCACATAGACATCGTCCGCGGTCTCTTGCAGAGCAGCGGCGCAAAGACGGTGGTCGATGCCGGCTGCGGGCCGGCATCAATGTTGCGCTGCCTTGTGGATCTGGGCCTGGAGATGTACGGGTTCGATCTGACCGCTGAAATGGTGGATGAAGCGCGTCGCACCATGGCGGCATGGAAGATCCCATCCGACCGGTTCTGGCAGGGAAGCGTTGCCGAGGCCGCCGATTATCGGCGCCCGGTAGCCGGTTATGACGCCGCCATCTGCTTCGGGGTTTTCCCTCACATACCCGCGAATCTCGATGAAACGGCAATCGCCAACCTGCACGCTGCCCTGACGCCCGGTGGCATGGTGGCCATCGAGGCGCGCAATCAGCTTTTCGCCCTGTTCACCCTGAATCGGTACAGCCGGGAGCTGTTCCTGAAAGACCTGATCCACGTGGATTCGCTGACGGCCGAAGAGCGCGAAGCTATCGCGCCGGCCCTGGCGGCGCTTGAGCAGCAGTTTCGCACCGACCTGCCGCCATTGCGCCGCGGCAAAGCTGGCGAGCCCGGCTATGACGAAGTGCTCTCGCGGACGCACAACCCATTCGCGTTGCGCGCCCAGCTCGAAGCCGCCGGCTTCCGGGACGTCCGGGTGCATTTCTATCACTACCATGCGCTGCCGCCCATGCTTGAAACCTATGCGCCGGATTGGTTTCGCCGCCGTTCCCTGGCGCTCGAGAATCCGGCGGACTGGCGCGGGCATTTCATGGCCTCTGCGTTCATCGTTAGCGCTCTTAAGCCGCGGGAAGAGTGATGGGCGATGCGATGATCAACGGAGATGGCTACCTGCGCCACTGCATCTGGGAGCACAGCGAAGCCGTTGCGAAGCTCTACCGGGCGCGCGCCCGAGACGAGGCAGAGGAGATGACGTGCGCCGCGCAGGCGGTGGAACTGCTTCAGCCATACGTGAGTGACGGTGACTCCCTGCTCGATGCGGGATGCGGCTCAGGTTACTTTTTCCATTCCTTGCGCCGTCGTGCCGTGAACCTCGGCTACTGGGGGATCGATGCGTCACCGCGACTGATCGAGATCGGACGCGCTGAACTGGCCCGTTTCGCCCTGCCTCCAGCACGCCTCCAGCCGATCCGGATCGAGGATTTTCGCGGCGAAATCGACCATGTATTGTGCATGAACGTATTGAGCAACATCGATAACTATCATCGTCCGCTGGAGCGGCTGCTGAAGGCGACGCGGAAAACTTTGATACTTCGCGAATCGGCGGCGTCGGGGTCGCACTACGCGTGGGTGCGCGACGAGTATCTCGATCCCGGCGTTGACCTCAACGTCCATGTGAACGTCTACGATATCGGCGAATTGACCGGGTTCATGGAGCGCTATGGCTTTTCGGTAGAACGCATCGCGGACCGGCGGTCGGGCGGCGCCCCGGAAAATGTGATCGGCTATCCGCACTGGTGGACCTTTTTCCGCGCGGTGCGGAAGAACGTCTAGCCGTGTCTCGTATCGTTGCCGTTGTCGCTCCAAACGGTTCACCCGGGATTCGCGACCATTGCGTCGCGGGTTTAGCGGCGGCGGCGAGCAGGCCGGGGTGGAATCAGCACGTGCTGGTGGACGGCTCGGTGGCCCTTGGATGGACCGGCGCCGGCGCGCCGGGCACGAGCCGACGAGGCGGCCTGCTGGCAGTCCTCGATGGTCGCTTCTTCAATCGCGAGGAGCTGCCGCCGGCTGCGAACGATGCGGAATGCCTGATCGCGCTTTATGAAATCCACGGAATCGAAGGCGCATTGGCCCGGATCAACGGTGACTTCTCGTTCGCGCTGTACGATGGCGCGGCTGGTCGGCTTTATGGGGCACGTGACCGGTTTGGCCTCAAACCCCTTTACTGGGCGCGCACCGAGTACGGCGTAGCGTTGGCTTCGCGGCCGCGGGCGCTGCTCGTCCAGCCTGGCGTAAGCCGCACGCCCGACCGGGCGTTCGTGGCACGGTTCGCGGCCTGCCACTATCGCGCCATCGATAATCTGCCCGAACGTTCGCCTTATGCCGATATCGCCCAAGTGCCGGCAGCGACGGGAGTTTCGTTCGATGCCGCGGGTGCCGCAAAATCCTTCGCCTGGTGGGGCTTGGTCGAATTGCCGGATTTCCCCGAACCTGAGGACGAGTTGGCCGAGCGCTACAGGCTTCTGCTTCTCGACTCCGTGCGCCGGCGTCTGGAAGGATCCAGGAAGCCGGCCTTTACCCTGTCGGGCGGCCTCGATTCGTCCAGCGTGCTGAGCTGTGCCTTCGCCATCACAGGGCAGGCGCAGACCGCCTATTCCAGCGTCTATGCCGACCCCACTTTCGACGAAAGCGCCGATATCGAGCCGATGCTGGGCGGCAAAGTCTCGGACTGGCGCACGGTGCCGCTCGGCAACGATATCGATTTGCTCGGTATCGTTGCCAGGATGGTGGAGGCGCACGACGAGCCGGTGGCGACAGCAACGTGGCTCGCGCATTTCGTATTGGCGGAGAAAGTGGCCGGGGATAGACGAGGCGCGCTATTCGGCGGCCTGGGTGGCGACGAGCTGAATGCGGGTGAATACGAGTATTTCTTTTTCCGCTTTGCCGACCTGCGCGCGGCGGGGGCTGAGGATGAACTGGAGCACGAGATCGGGTGCTGGGCGCGTCATCACGACCATCCGATCTGGCGGAAGAACCGCGAGGCGGCTCTGGCCGGGATCGCCCGCCTGTCGGATCCCGCACGGGCAGGGGGCGTGCGTACGGACCGCCAACGGCTGGAGCGTTATTGGCCGGCCCTTTCGCGCGAGTGGTACGATCTGACCGGCTATGAACTGGTATTGGACCACCCTTTCATCAGCGCCCTGAAAAATCGTACGTATCAGGATATCTTTCGCGAGACCGCGCCCTGCTGCCTGCGGGCTGAAGACAGGCACGCGACGCATTTCGGATTGGAGCGGCTCGATCCGTTCTTCGACCACCGGCTGGTCGAATTCATGTTTCGCGTACCGGGCCGCCACAAGATCCGCGATGGCATCACCAAGCGCCTATTGCGCGCTGCAATGTCGGGGATACTTCCCGAGGCGACCCGCCAGCGCGTGAAGAAGACCGGCTGGAATGCCCCAGCACACATATGGTTCACCGGACGCGGGTTGGACCGCGTGCGCGACATGGTGGCCTCGCGGGCATTCCGCGAACGTGGTGTGTACGAGGTAACTGAAGTCGAACGTCTGATCGCTGAGCACGCTGCTCTTGTTGCCGAGGCACAACCTCGCGCGAACCACATGATGTTCCTCTGGCAGCTCGTTACTTTGGAAACGTGGATGGGGAGTCTATGAGCGCTTCCGGTGCGGAAGCAAAAGAGTGTTTCGAGCGCGGTATGGCCGCGCTCGGTGGCGCGGATTTGCCCGGCTGCAAGGCCGCGTTCCAGCGGTGCGTCGCGCTCGAACCCGGCAACGTGGAGGCCTGGTGCTACCTCGGTATATCCCTTGCCTTCAAGGAGCCCGCGCAGGCGACCGAGGCGCTGGATCGCGCCCTGGCGCTCGATCCGAACCATCATGGCGCCCTCTATTGGCTTGCAGAAGTTCGTTGGATTCAGGACGATCCGGGCTCGGCGGCCGCGTTGCTGCGCCGCCTGAACGAACTCGTTCCCAACACTTCTCACACGCTTGCTCGAATGGGCCTCGCCTATCTCGCGGCGGGCGATGTCGACACGGGCAGGGCTGCACTTGGAAAGGCTGTGGAAGCTGGCGGGGGCGTCGGAAGCGTGCGAGCCAGGCAGGTCGAGTTGCGCCGCGCTATCTATCTTGATGTGCTCGATCGCCGCGACGAAGCCCTCCGACTCGTGCAGACTGTCAACGGCGCCGGGCTGGTATCCGAATACTCGGCCGTGCGATATCCGCGAGATCTCGAGGAGCAGCGTTGCGCCCTCGAGAACGTCGTGGCGGGGCGCGACGTCATCATTCTCGGCTCCGGTCCGTCGCTTGAGCAGTTGCAGCCCTTGCTGGTAGAGCTCGGTGCCAAAGGATGTGAGGATCTGTGCTTCTTCGGTTTCAACAACGTGCCGGTAGCCGAGCGCATGCTCCAGGACAGCATCGGCAGAGGGGTCGATCTCGCCTGCATGACCTCGGCGGTGGTGATGGAGCTGCACGCCGCCTGGATTTCGGAGTTTCTCGCCCGAACTTCAACTCCGAACCTTTTCCTGACACTAGCGGATGCGCTTACCCCAGGCCGCGCAACCGCAGACATGATCGCCGCCCGGCCGGCGAAGCTGTTCTACTTCGCCGCCAGCGCGGATTACCCGCCGATCCCGGAAGACCCCCTGCACTTCCCGCCTATCAACACGCTTATGTGCGTACTGCCGCTCGCCATCCTTGGGCAGGCGAGGCGGATCTTCCTGTTTGGCTGTGACGGGGCTGCTTCCTCGGCGATCGAAAGCGGAGGAGACGTCTATTTCCGCCAGGGAAGTGCCGATTTTGGGAAGCAGGAGATCCTAAACGTGCAATATGCGAAGTGGCTTGCGCGGGACACATTCTTTTTTAACGCCATTAATCCCACGGTCCTATCTTGCCTGTCAGTGCTGCATCGCGTAGCCGTGCCTGCAATCTACATCTGCAATCCGGACAGCGCCTATAGGCCGTTCCCGAGGATAGATGGCTCGGAATTCACGTCATTGCACGCGATGAGGCCGATGACGGAAGCTTTTTTCCCCGCCCGGATTAGCCAGTTGCAGCGTCAGGTGAAAATCCTGTCAGCCCGATTGGATCGGGGTCAACTGCCCGCCGGGGAGCGCACCAGCCGGCTTAGGCCGGCAGTGGACAAAGCGCGCCGGGTGATGAATGGCGTAACTCCGAGCAAATGGCGAAGCAAGGCCCGCCGCTATTACCAGGAACTAGCGCGTCTGTTGAAGTTACGTTGATCGGTCAGTTCGTTGTTGACAGCCGGGGACCTCCAGCCCTCTCGCGGTCGTGCCTGGCCGCACGGGCGAGCGCCGATTATCACCGCGTGTTCCAAATGCGTGCGTTCGATGCGCGGGACTTACGAACTCTGTTTAGGCGGAACGCGTCCGACCGGAGGAAACCGAATCAACAGGCTGCTGCAGAATGGCACGAAATGGGTGCTGGGCCCCTTCAGGCGCACATAAATGTTTCCGATAAGCGTGAGTGGCAGCGCGACCGCGAGGAAAGGCAGAGTCCAAATAAGTGCCGAAGTGCCGAAAAGCGTAAATTGGGAATATATTATCCTGATCAGCCTGCCGCTTATCCCCTTCAGCCAGCCCCCCACGAATAGATATGCAGCCGCCCGCGGGGGACAGCCCACGATATCGTTAACATGCCGTATCAACTCGCGTGACAAGTAACTGTCCGCCGCGTCATCATGCAAGTGGTGAACGAAGACCTGGCAAATGCCTTCTGGACTCGTTGCCGCTTCGCATCGCGCGATTAGTTTCTGCACATGCCGGAAATCCTCGTGTGATACACAGATCAGGGCATGAGTATAGCCACCGGATGGCCGCTCTGGTGGAGGCCAATCGGCCATCAGCACTTCCGTGGGCGTGGCAAATCGAACGATGGTACTGTTGTCAACCACGCCATGCGCGATCTGCGGGCTATCGCTTACGAGTAACATACGCGCGCCCGGCGTGGACAAGATTGAAGCAATCTCGTCTCTAACCAACCGGTAGTCCGTCCAGTCGGGATGTAGCAACGTCACTCGTGGCGCCTCCCCCATAATGGTCCGGCGGCCGGCGAACGTGACAGACCAGAACAATTTGTGTGCGCGTGCCGGGATGCCCCAAAAACGCTCTAATTGCAGTGCGATAGGTGCCAGTTCAGGGGGGGATGCGGATAAACCTTGCGCCTTTCGACGGTTTCGCCACGCCTCAACGGCGCGGATCCAGTACCGATGGCCAACGTGTGATACCGGCCGATGGAGCCTTTTTTGGATCCGCTCGATAAAAGCACGTGCATCAGCTTTCGCCACTTCGATCTCGGCAGGTATCTCTCCCGAATGGAAGACGATGTCATAGCCCGCAGCTCGGCGATGCTCTGCTGTTGTCCACTGCTGAAGACTGCGGGCGATCTCAATGTCCGATTGCCGACCCAGCCGGAGCATGAACATCTCCTGGTCATGCTTCTGCAGCTCGAGCATGAAGAATTCGTCGGAATCATTCATTACGGTTTCGTCGCCGGATGGACACATTTCCGGAATGAAAGAGTAATCGCAGAAGCAATTGACCGTCTTGATGACGCGCCCGGGCTTGAGGCAGAGCATGAAGATCAGGTAATAACGCCCGAGGATCGTTCCCCCGTCGACCTGCCAGAAAAACTGGTTCGGATGTGTGGAGTGGAAAAACCCCTGGTTGACGATCTTCGCGGCCATCGTCGGGTGGGGATGCGGGAGTGAGACCGCAGCCAACTCTCGCGGCGAAATCGACAGCACGGAGGAGGACGCGTCCACTGCCGTTTCGAGGTGGGGCTCGACCGCTTCAGCTATCGCCCGAAAACTCGGCCCGAGCACGATCGAGCGCCCTGCGAGGATGTGCCGGCAAAGGGCTTGCAGCGAACCGTCCGCCAGAACGAAGTCTGCGTTCATGAACACGAAGTGGGTGTTGAGCATCTCCCGGCCACACGCGATCACCGGGCGCGCGTACGCGAGCGTGAGCGTGACGCCATAGACTGACGTCGTGATCAGATCGTCGATCTCAACGAAGCGTACGGGACAGATTGCGCGAAGCCGGCGGAATGCTGCTTGTTCCTCAAAATATTCGATATCATCCCGCCGCGTCATGATGACCACTTCCAGGTCCGTGGCCTGTGCCAGGGCCGGCAGGTTTCCCGGAGCGATGAACGAAGGAAGGGAGAGTCGAGCAAAGCGTCTGATATACGCTTCGCCCCAAACTACGGTGAGAAACTTGACTTTCGCGCGCATGTCGTCGTCGGGCGACGCCCTCTGAGCAGGACCGGCCGTCTCGCGGGGGATCCCGGTCGAAGGCGGGAAAGCCGCTTCCAACCGGTGGGTCAATGGGTGCGCTCATGCTATCATTCAACCGCCGGGACGCAAAAGTATCCAGCCCGATTCTTCGAATACGACGCGCGGCATTCAGCGATGGCCCAGAACGATTCTGCCTTGCGACGCGGTAGGGCGACAAAGACGCGCGAGCCACAATATCAGGAGTGCATCGACGCGGCAGCCACACGTGGTTTCGAGCGGCTCGGACTTCGCAGCAGCCAGAGCTGGCACGACGATCCGAAGCACCTGCTGTTCCGCCTCTCGCGTTACAAGTTTGTTGCCAAAATGCTTGCCGACAGGGAGCACGTACTCGAGATCGGTTGCGGGGACGCCTTTGGGACTCGGCTGGTGCAGCAGGCGGTAAAAAAGCTGAGTGCGACCGATTTCGACGAGGTGTTCCTCGAAGACGTCAAAGCACGAATGGTCGAGCGGTGGCGTTTTCCGGTGTTCCCCCACGACATCCTGGCGAAACCGATCCCAGGAAAGTACGACGCGGTATATGCGCTCGATGTGCTTGAGCATATTCGACCGGACGACGAGCACACTTTCCTGCGGAACGCGCATGCGCCGCTCGACCCGTATGGCGTCGCTGTCTGGGGCACGCCGTCACGGGAAAGTCAGGCATTTGCGTCGCCAACGAGCCGAGCAGGGCACGTCAACTGCAAGAGCATGCCTGATTTCAGGAAAACGATGCTGCAGTACTTTCACAACGTATTCATGTTTTCCATGAACGACGAGGTTGTGCACACGGGATATTATCCTATGGCGCACTATCTGTTCGCCCTTTGCACAGGCAAGAAGTAGACGCCGCACGTTACCGCGGCCTTCGACGGGGGCCTGTTCCAGAGAGTTGGCTGTGTTCTATGTTGCGTTAAGGCAGGCGATTCCAGGGGGCAACCTTGCTGCATCGTAGATCTCATTAATGGTCCCAAATGAGCGCCGACCATCCGACGATCAAGCACCTGAACGACGTATTGCTCGAGGACTTGGGCAAGCAAGCGGATTTGGCCCAGCGCAAACGCACGAACTTCAATCTGCATGAGTCCCTGGACGATCCGGTACAGCGTTTTCTGAACGCAATGCAACCCGGCACTTACGTACGGCCCCACCGGCACAATAATCCGGTTAAGTGGGAATTGACCGTAGCGCTGCGTGGACGAGCCGCGGTGCTTATCCTTGATCCAAACGGTTTGGTGCTCAACCGGATCGAGCTCAACGCGATGGGTCCGGAGCTCGGGGTGGAGATACCTGCGGGAACTTGGCATACTTACGCGGCGCTTGCGCCGGATACGGTGCTGCTCGAGGTCAAGCGCGGACCCTATCTAGCGCATCGTGATAAGGACTTTGCCGAATGGGCTCCGGCCGAGGGGGTACCAAGTTGTGCGGCCTATGAGGCCCGCCTCCGCAATGCGCAGCCGGGCGACTCCCTGAATGTTAAGTTCTAGAAGCGATCTCTAGAAACATACGTTCCTCGGGCCCGAAGACCTTGATCGCACGTACGTTCCTGTGTCATTTTCGGACCGCTTCGCATGGCCTACCCGCCTCGAACTGTACGACGGCCGACAGACTGCGAGAGTTTCGATACATTCAATCGCTCACGATCCCTCGAACCAACGGTGCGAATGGCTTCGCCACGGGGCTGCCCTGCCGTTATCCCCGCGTTCGAATCCGGAAAACATTCAACTGCCCGTTGAATGGCATCGCACACCTTGGGATACGATAGTTCCTGTAGACTTTTCGTTTCAATGCCAATTGCACCCAGAAGCGAACTTCCGGCCCGGCCATGGACGAGGTGATAAGGGACGTTCGAAGTAAGGCGCCGAACTCCCGCGTCGTGTTCGTATCGGGAAATTTCAACGTCGTTCACCCAGGGCATCTCCGGCTGCTCCAGTTTGCCAAGGAGTGCGGCGACGTGCTCGTGGTGGGGGTAAACGACCAGTCTTCTCCCGGTGCCAAGCTTCCGGAATCGATGCGTCTGGAGAGCGTGCGCGCGATCGGCTTCGTGAACCACGCGTTCATTCTCAGGGAGCCGCCCGAGTCGTTTATCGCACAGCTGCGACCGGCGGTCGTAGTCAAAGGCAAGGAATTCGAGTCGCGTGATAACCCGGAGCAGGCATCCGTGGATTCGTACGGCGGAAAGCTGCTATTCGGGTCAGGCGAGGTAAGGTTTTCATCACTTAATTTGCTTCAACGCGAATATTTCGAAACCGACTTTTCGAGCATTCGCAAGACCCGGGAATTTCCCGACCGGCACGGCTTCAGCCTTTCGGATCTTAAGAAGCCTCTGGCCGCTTTCGGAAGGCTGCGGGTGATCGTGATAGGCGATCTCATTGTCGATGAATATATCAACTGTGACCCTGTGGGCATGTCGCAGGAAGACCCGACCATCGTGGTAACGCCCGTCGAGCAACATGAATTCGTGGGCGGTGCCGGCATCGTTGCAGCGCATGCCGCTTCCCTCGGCGCGAAGGTTCGCTTGATCACGGTAGCCGGAATCGATGGAGCGGCGGCGTTCGCGAAGGAAACTCTCCAGGATTACGGCGTGCAGCACCTGGTGTTTGCAGATGACAGCCGACCGACGACAGTGAAGCAACGGTATCGAGCCGCCGGAAAAACACTGCTTCGGGTGAGTCACCTGCGCCAACACGAAATCCGTCCCGAAATCGCGACCAGCGTGTTTGACGCAGTAGTCGATCACATCGGCGAGACAGATCTCATCATCTTCTCGGATTTTAACTACGGGTGCCTGCCACAGGCGCTCGTCGATCAGATAATAGCTGTGGGTAAGGCGCAAGGTATGATGATGGTCGCCGACAGCCAGGCGTCTTCCCAGGTGAGTGACATATCGCGCTACCAGGGCATGGCGTTGGTGACTCCCACCGAACGGGAAGCGCGGCTGGCGCTGCGCGACTCAAATTCCGGGCTGGCTGTGATCGCGGAAGCGCTGCGCAAGAAGGCGCACGCGCAGAACGTCGTCATTACGCTCGGGTCAGAAGGGATTCTCGTGCATGCGCAGAATATGTCCGAGTGGGCCACCGACCAATTGCCGTCATTCAACAGTTCGCCAAAGGACGCGGCTGGAGCGGGCGACTCCTTCCTGTGCTGCGCGTCAATGGCGCTTTGCACCGGTGCGAACATCTGGCAAAGCGTCTATCTCGGATCCCTCGCGGCTGCCTGCCAGGTGGCTCGGGTCGGCAACACGCCTCTCAGGCCCGAAGATCTGCTCACGGAGATTGACCTGACTTGAATGGCGATGCGGGCCCTGCTGTTAGCTGCCGGTCTCGGCACGCGCCTGCGGCCTCTGACCGATCGGATTCCGAAATGCCTCGTGCCGATTCACGGCAAGCCGCTGCTCGCCTATTGGCTTGACCTCCTTTTCGGTGGTCCCGTGGAGCGCGCGTTGGTCAACATGCACTACCTCCCGACCCTCGTACGGGAATTCGTCCAGCAGTCGCCGTGGCGCGAGCGGGTCACGCTGGTTCATGAACAGACTTTGCTTGGGACCGGGGGGACGGTATTACGTAACAGGGATTTCTTCGCGAAAGAAGCGTTCATGGTGGTGCACGCCGACAACCTTAGCCGGTTTGATGTGGCGGCTTTTGTTGACCGCCATCGTCGCCGGCCGGCAGGAACGGAAATTACGATGATGACATTCGAGACGGACGTACCACAGACTTGCGGCATCGTGGAGGAGAATGCTCGAGGCGTAGTGGTGGCGTTCCACGAGAAGGTGCCCAACCCGCCGGGAAACAGGGCAAACGCTGCGGTGTACATCTTTGAGCCATCGGTGATGCATTTCCTGGCGAGCCTCGGCAAGCCCGTCATAGATCTGAGCAACGAAGTCATTCCGCACTATCTTGGCCGAATGTGCACGTACCTGAATACGGGCTATCACCGTGATATCGGTACGCTGGAAGGTTTGCGCCGGGCCGAGGCCGAGTTCGTGCCATAAAGATAGTCAGGAGGAGGAGAGTAAGGCGGTCGTTATCTCCTCGAGCGTGCCCTCCGAAAGGTCCGCATGCATTGGCAGGCTAATCACCTGCGCCGCAACGCCCTCGGAGACCAGCAACGCGCCGCCGTCGTAGCGCGCGTACGCGGGCTGCTTGTGCAGGGGCATGGGGTAATGGATCGCGGTCGGGATGCCGCGCCGCTTAAGGTCCTCCTGCAGGCGGTCGCGATGCGGCGTCAGCACTGTGTACTGCGCCCAAGCGCTGGTCCGATCCCTACGGATAGTTGGCAGCTTGCAGTTGGCGGTTGACAGGAGCTGGGAGTAGCGAGCTGAGATCTGTTGGCGCTGGGTGATCTCCCAGTCGAAACGTTCGAGCTTTGCCAGCACGACCGCGCACTGGACCGTGTCCATGCGGCCGCCGACGCCGATGCGAATATGCTTGTAGCGTCCGGACTCCCCGTGCACGCGGATCTCCCGCATCGCCTGGGCGAGCGCATGGTCGCTCGTGAAGAGGGCGCCGCCGTCACCGTAGCAGCCGAGCGGCTTGCTCGGGAAGAAGCTGGTGCATCCGATCGTGGATAGATTGCAGCTCTTGCGACCCTTGTAGGTCGCGCCGAAACTTTGCGCGGCGTCCTCGATGACTGGAAGGTTATGCTTCGCCGCAACGGAATTGATCTCGTCCATGTCGCACGGCTGGCCGTAGAGTGAAACCGGCATGATCGCCCTGGTGCGCGGCGTCACAGCGGCATCGATCTTTTCCGCGTCGATGTTGCAGGTGTCGGGCTCGATGTCGACGAATACCGGTGTTGCACCGAGGAGCACGATCATCTCAGCCGTCGCGGCGAACGTAAACGGTGTCGTTATGACCTCATTGCCTGGCTTGATGTCGAGTGCCATCAACGCGATCAACAATGCCTCGGTGCCGCTCGCGCAGGTGATGCAGTGTTTGGCTCCGGTGTGCTCGGCTAGCTTTGCCTCCAGTTCCGCGACCTCCGGGCCCATGATGTACTGCCCATGGTCGAGCACTTTCTGAATGCGCGTGTTGACAGAGTCCCGTAGTGCCGCGTACTGCGCCTTCAGGTCGACGAAAGCGATGGCCATAACTCTAATGGATAGTAGGCGGTTGTGAGGACGCGGTGGTCAGGTTGCCACTCATAGACTTTGTTGCGCGATACCCAGTGATCAATAGATGGCTTCGGGTTGGAGGTTGCCAGCCGCCAGTTTCAAGTGAAGGGCTGGCAGAAAAGCAGAGCCGTGAGAATTTTGTTAGTCACTCCGAATTCAGGCCTTGATGATATTTGGAGCTGACTCGAGGTAGACACCCCGGGTGTCCACGATCAACTTTGCATGTTGTTTAATCATCGCGTAGTCAAACGCATCGTGGTTCGTTGCGAGCACGGCGCAGTCGAAGCTGCTTAGACTCTCAGGACTCAGCGCTATGCTCTTCAGATCGAAACTATGCTCGCGCATACGCGGGAACACGGGTACGTGAGGATCAGCATACGCCAGCTCCCCCCCTTTGGCGCGGACAAGCTCCATGATCGCCACCGCTGGTGACTCCCGCATATCATCCACGTTCTTCTTGTAGGCGATCCCCAGGATCAGGATTCTGCTGCCTCGCAGCGCCTTGCCGCGCTCGTTTAGCGCATCGATCACTTTCCCGATCACCCATTCAGGCATCGCGGCATTCACCTCGCCTGCAAGTTCGATGAAGCGCGTGTTTATGCCGTACGCGCGCGCCTTCCACGTCAAGTAAAAGGGATCGATCGGGATGCAATGGCCGCCCAGGCCCGGGCCGGGATAGTACGGCACGAATCCAAAGGGCTTGGTGGCGGCGGCGCGGATGACTTCGTGAATGTCTATCCCCATCCTGTCGGCGACGATTTTCATTTCGTTGACAAGACCGATGTTCACGGCCCGGTGGATGTTTTCCAATAACTTGGTCATTTCGGCCGTGCGCGTCGAGCTGACCAGCACCAGCTGGTCGACAACCTGTCCGTACAGGGCCTTGCCGACCTCGAGGCAGCGCGTGGTAATCCCCCCGCACACCTTGGGAATCGTTTTGGTCACGTGAGTGGCACTGCCCGGATCTTCACGCTCGGGCGAAAAAACCAGGAATATGCCTTCGCCGACCTTGAGGCCGGTGGATTCGATGCGCGGCTTCAGCTCCTCATCGGTGGTGCCGGGGTAAGTGGTGCTCTCCAGTGAAACCACTTGCCCGGCGCGCAGGTGCGGGAGAAGTGCCTCGGTGGTGTTGATGACAAAGCCCAGGTCGGGCTCGCGGTAGCGGGTGAGGGGTGTTGGCACGCAGATGATGATCGCGTCCGCGTCATGCGCCGATTTGAAATCAGTGGTCGCCGTGAAACCGGCCTTGCGCGCGCTCGCAATGTCCTTCGCCTTGATATGCGCGATATAGCTCTCGCCGCGATTCAATCGCTCGACTTTTGCCGGATCGATGTCGATGCCGATCACCTTGTAGCCGACTTCGCTGAAGCGCAGCATCAAGGGCAGCCCGACGTAGCCCATGCCGACGATCGCGACTACCGCCTTCCTGGCGTTGAGCTTCTCGATCAGTTGCTGGTGAGTGGTCGTGCTCATGGCGCGGACGAATTCATTTGCGCGCCTCGCGCTGAAGCTGCTCGATCTCGCGCCTCAACGCTTCGTACTCGGCTACCTTTCGCTCGAGGAAGCGGCTGGTCACGCGCGCTTTTTCCGCCACGCCCCTGCGCGTGAGGAGATACATGTAGGCCTTCTTGTTGTTGCTGTTCTTGAAGTTGTTGACCTTGATCCAGCCCTTCTCGATCAGGGCCTTAAGGCAGAAGTTCGCGCGCCCGAGGCTGATGCCGAGCGCGCTGGCGAGCTCCCGCTGGCTGATGTCCGGATCCTCCTCGAGGATGCGAAGGATCTTGCAGCGGTATTCGTCCGTGAGCACGCTGTCAGGCCTGTGTTCAGCCGTTGAACAGACGCCATTAGACCCCAACCGATCGGACTTGGCAAGCGGTCAGTTCGCGTGGGGAGTAATCCACACACCGTCTTCTGTCACGCTGTTGGCCACACCAATTGCACAGAGTGATAGAGTGCGGCGTTATACATATGGAGGTGTCTCGTGCGCACCAACATCGTGCTTGACGACAAGCTCGTCCGGGAGGCCATGAAGCTCGCCCGGGCCAAGACCATGCGCGAAGCGGTGGACATCGCGCTTCGCCGCTTCGTGCAAAGTGGCAGGCAAAGGAAGCTCCTTGACCTATACGGCACCGGTGGAGTGCGGAAGGATGACGACTACAAGCGCGCGCGCTCGGGCTCGTAGAAGCGCCGGGAGCGCTTCGAGAAGTGGCGCAGGTTTTTTGGTGGCCTGTGCTGTTACTCGCCCAGAGACGCGGTCAACTCCCACATTGAAGCGGCCCGGATGTACCTTTTTTGTGCCGCCGGGCCGGTAAAACGCCGCGCAGCAGCAATGACTGCCTCATCGCGCGCATCGCCGTGGAACACGCGCTCGTCCTGCTCCATGATGACCGGGATTTCGAAGCCATCGCGGCGGCGATACCCGACTTGCGCCGCTACTTGGTCAAGTAGCGGCGGTGCGATTGCGATCGGCGTGACGCTCGCCGGGTCCGCGGAGAGCGGGGACGCGCTCGTGAAACGTGAAACGTGAATCGGAAATACCGTGGCCACGGAATCACACGGAAACAGGAGTTGTCAGCCGTCAGTTGTCAGTGTTCAGTGGACAGCCGCTGCAAACTGCCAACTACACACTGTGATCTGCTTTTGCACGTTTCCTGTTTCCAGGTCTTTCCGTGGCCCTTCGTGCGTTTCCGTGGCCGCGGCGGCTGTCTCAAGGCCATAGACGGTCGTCGGCTAGTTTCTCCAGCAGGTAATCGAGCGGCCACACTTCGATTCCGTCCTCGGTTTTCAGCCGGCGTTCGCCCAGGTACACGAGCACGCGGCGCGCGATCCGCGGCAGCTCCGCGATCGCCCGCAATCCGGCGAGCTGCGGGGACGAGAAGCGGGGTTGTGCCTTGACCTCCAGGGCAAGATATTCCCGGCCGCGCCGCAGCAGGAAATCAACTTCGGTCTGGCGCGCCTGCAAGGGCGCCCAGTAGGCCATGTCATCAAAGAGCGCGGACCGCTCGTGGTGGGCGCGCAGGACGGTAAGGGTCCATCCTTCCAGCAGGGGGCCGCGCTCTTCTGCTCCCACCGGACCGAGTTGCCGCTTCGCCGCCCGCACAAGGCCCGGGTCCGCCCAGTAGAGCTTCGGATGCCTGCGCTCCCGCACGCGCAGCCGCGGCTCGAAGGCGGGCAGCAGCGTCGCGATCAGCGTGTCCTCGAGAATGCCCAGGTAGCCTTCCACGGTGGTGCGCGCCGTCGCCGCGTCGCGGGCGAGCCCTGCGACGTTGACAACCTGCCCGTGAAACAACGCCGCCACGGGCAGGAACCGCAGGAAACCCGGCAGGTTCCTGACGAGAGCTTCGGCGCGGATCTCCTCGCGCACGTACAGCTGCACGTAGGCTTCAAGCGTCGCGCGCGGATCACTGGCCTGCCACACGAGCGGAATGCTGCCGAAGCGCAGGACCCGCTGAAGCTCGAAGTCCGGGCCGAGCTCGGCCGGCACCAGCGGATACAGCGTGCGCAACGTCGCGCGCCCCGCAAGAAGATTGGTGGCCGCAGTCTTGAACCGGCGCGCGCTCGATCCGAGCAGCACGAACCGGCGCCGCGAGCTTTCAATGGCCCGGTGGACCTCGTTCAGGAGGGCGGGCACGCGCTGCACTTCGTCCAGCACGACGACACGCCGGCTGGGCAGGGTCCGCAGCTCCATGGCGAGCAGGCCGGGATTGGCGAGCAGCGCCTGATACCGCGACTCGTCCAGCAGGTCGACGACATGGGCATCGGGAAACTGCTCGCGCGCCCAGGTGCTCTTGCCGGCGCCGCGAACGCCGAAAAGGAAGAAGCTTCCCTTGGGCGGCATCAACAGGCGGCGGTACTGGGTGTAAATCACGCCGTCAGTTTACCACGCAAAATGACGGCATACTTTACACCTGCTCCTGACAATCGGGGACCCGGCCATCCCCAACCAGGCCGTGGGTCGGCCAATTTCCGTCCATCATGGAACGGGAATCGTGAAAAGGGAGACCTCCATTGTGCGAGATCCAGGTCTCCCCGTTTCCTACTGAGTATTTCCCGTTTCTCCCCGCAGGTCGCTCATGCAGGCTTCAAGCATCGCGCCCCACGGGGGCGGCCTCACGCTGAAGGCTTTGATGAGTTTGGAGTTGTCCAGCCGGGAGTTAGCAGGCCGGCGCGCAGGGGCGGGGAATTCGGAACTGGGGATGGGGATCAACCTGGGCGCTTTTCGTCCGAGAGCGCTGCTTGCCTCGGCGAAGATCGCTTCTGCGAAGCCGAACCACGAGGTATGGCCGGACGCGGTGAGGTTGTAGAGGCCCCGCTTCTCGCGGGCGACACCTTCGTCCCTCAATGCTTCTCCAAGTACATGCGCGGTCGTATCCGCGACAAAGCGCGCCCAGGTCGGCGCCCCCATTTGATCGTTGACGATCCGCAGCTCCGCCCGCTCGCGCCCCAGGCGCAGCATCGTGTTGACGAAGTTGTGCCCGCGCGCCGCATAGACCCAGCTCGTGCGAAAGATGTAGTGGGGCACGCCGATGGCCTGAATTGCCTGGTCGCCGGCGAGCTTGCTCCGTCCGTATGCGCTGAGGGGGTTGGGCGCGTCGCTCTCGCTGTAAGGCCCATCCTTGGTGCCGTCGAAGACGTAGTCGGTGGAATAATGAACCATCATCGCGCCGAGCCGCTGGGCCTCTTCGGCCAGGATCCCCGGGGCGATGGCGTTCACTTCCATGGCCACCTGCGGTTCCGATTCGGCCCGGTCGACGGCGGTATAGGCTGCCGCGTTGACGATGATCTGCGGCCTGACCTCGCGGACCTTCGCACGAATCGCATCCGGCGAAGCGAGATTGAGTTCGTGCTCATCGAGGGCGACCACCTCTCCCAGCGGCGCGAGGGCGCGGCAGAGCTCAAAGCCCACCTGGCCGTTTTTTCCGGTCACCAGGATGCGTGGCATTCTTTGCTCGCGAAACGTTAAACGTGAAACGCGCGACTTTCGCCCGAAGCGAAACGCGCAGCCTTCGTGACACGTAAAACCTGAGCCGAAAGACCTTTAGCCATCGAGCAACACGGAAATGAACACACCTGGACCATAAGCGGCGAATGGGAAGTAGAATCGCTCCTTCAGTGGCCTTTCGATAGAATGTAACTGTTGAAAACTACGAAGTACTTTGACGAGATCCGTAAGCGGCCTGACAGACAGGCGATTCTGGATGAATGGATAGAAAGGGCAATCCGGGCTCCGATGAAGGAGCAGATACAAGGGGACGGACGAATCCGCCGACGGATACGTGTTCCCGAGATGGAAGATCGAGCGTTGCGAGTCGTCCTCCTGGAAGACGGCGAAACGGTGCACAACGCTTTCTTCGATAGAAGCTTCGAGGAGACCGACCAATGAAAGTCCAGTATTTTGAGGACACGGATACCCTTTATATCGTGTTCCGGAGCAATCCTCCCGTGGAGACCCGTGATCTCGACGAAAACACTTTGATCGATCTAGACGAGAAAGGGCACGTGTGCAGCATTACGATCGAGCACGCCAAGGACCGCGTCGGAGATCCAGAAGTGCAGTTCGAGAGAATCTCTGCGTGAGTTCTCTCGCAGGCTCGCGATGTGGACTATGTTCGATGACCTCGAGCGGGGGACCGCCAAGAAAGGATGACACGATGACGTTCGTGTCAACGACGATCCGCATCCCGGGCCTTTGTCGTCCTGGCCTCGCGCACCGCCCCTGCCACGTCGCGGGCGCCGACCCCGGTGGATTTCAGGCGCTGTCCGACGCGCTCCCAGAGAGCATCGATGTGGGAGGCGACGTCGCGCTTCTTGACGTAATCCTCGATGAGATCGCGCACCACTTGCGTGGCAGTCTTGCCCTCCCGCGTCGCCAGCCGGGCGAGCTTGCGTTTGAGCTCCGGGTCCAGTCGAATCGACAGGTGCTCGGCCATACCGGCTCTTTCCAGGTTCTCCGGATGATGTCTCAGACATACAAGATAGCAGAGTCAAGGCCGCCATTCAGGGGAACGTTTCCGCATCCCGCAGACGCGACCCGGCGCGGTCCTTGGCGGCAAGCGTGGGCTCTCCCTTGAGCGGCCATTCGATCCCAACGTCGGGATCGTTCCAGAGGAGGCTGCGTTCGTGCTCGGGCGCGTAATAGTCAGTTGCCTTGTAGACGAAGTCGGCGGATTCCGAGAGCACGAGAAACCCGTGCGCGAAGCCCTCCGGGATCCAGAGCTCGCGCTTGTTGTCCGCGGAGATGGTCGTCCCCGTCCACTTGCCGAAGGTGCGCGAGCTTTTTCGCAAGTCGACGGCAACGTCGAACACCTCACCGGCGATCACCCGGACCAGTTTCCCCTGGGGCTGCTTGAGCTGGTAGTGGAGCCCCCTCAGGACATTTCTGGAAGAGCGCGAATGATTGTCCTGCACGAATGTCGGGTTTAATCCGGTCTTCTCCTTGAACAGCCGGAGATTGAAGCTCTCGAAAAAGAAGCCGCGCTGATCGCCGAAAACCTTGGGCTCAAGGATCAGAACATCCGGAACGGTCGTCTTAATTACGTTCATAGGGCCTGGGATCTGTGATTCCGGCGCGGCAACGCCCGTACCTACCGTGCCGCTGTTGACTCGATACGGCCTGGAAAACACTCCCTCTCCCCGCTCACGCGGGGAGAGGGTTGGGGGTGAGGGGCAAGGCGTAAGGACGTTTCATACGAAAAGCAACGCGGCTCGCCGTCCCCCTCACCCTGGCCCTCTCCCCCACAGGGGGAGAGGGGATTCTTGAGATGACCTCTCATCACCCATCCCTTTTCCGCAAAGGGGGAGAGGGGATTCTTGAGATGACCTCTCATCACCCATCCCTTTTCCGCAAAGGGG
>Ga0256867_10000009_pt1 | contig 75553 bp, 79 predicted proteins | sample RVTome_15_FD_185939 | JGI IMG/M metagenome (GOLD analysis project Ga0256867, IMG submission 185939) | Soil microbial communities from uranium-contaminated site in the Upper Colorado River Basin, Wyoming, United States - RVT150D86 (HiSeq) ... | reverse complement strand
TCCACACCACCGGGTGTGTTCGGCGGGCGCTCCCGGCGATGGCGGGATCCAGGCGCGAGGTGTCGTACGTGCAGATCAGCGTGACCGGGTAGGGCGCCAGCACCTCGTTCAGCATCGACTCGTAGCGCTCCCATTCCAGGACGTGCTCGGGCGGACCGTCCGGCCACACCGGCTCCCCCACCAGGCGGAGCCGGGCCGCTCCCCTGGCCAGCTCGCTTGTGACGAGCTCGTGGAACGCGCGAAGACGGGAGGCCGGGTGCGGGATCCATTCTCGGGTGTCGAGCCACCGTACGCCGCTCGCGGCGCCGACCCGCTCCCGTAAGGCCGCCAGCTCGTCGCTGCCCACGGCGACGACCACCGGCTCGCCCACCTCCAGCCCTTCCGTCACGAAGGGCACCACGACGTCCAGGAACGCTTCGATCTCCCCGTACAGGAGCGCCGGATGCTCCAGCCGGGGGGGTTCATCCTCGAGGATCCCCATCTGCCCGCGAATGTACCCGGCCCCGGCGGGCTCTAAGCGGTTTCGGCAGATGATGTTGCGGGCCCCCGCACGACCAGGAGCAGGCCCCCGGCCAACACCGAACCGGACACCGAGGTCAGCATCATGACCCAGGCGGTGACGCTGACCCCGGCCAGGAGGTCCCGCCCGACCACCAGAACGAGGAACGCCACCCAACCGAGCACGGCCCCCACGCAGCCGGCCAGCCCGAGCCCCCTGCCCCTGGACCGGTTCGCCAGGGTCCCCACCCCTCCGGCCATCTGGAGGAGGCCGGAGATGATCAGGGCGCCGTCGATGGCCAGCAGGGCGGACCCGACCGATCCCATCCCCGCCCGGTCGAAGATATCCAGGTCCTCGGCCAGGAGCCACAGATCCCAGCCGTTGTAGGCCACGGACGCCGCCCCCAAGAGCAGGAGGACGATCGCCGCGACTGTCCTCCCGCCGGCGGCCGGAGGTGGAGCGGCCTCCGGCGGCGCGTAGGAAGCGGGCGGCGGCACCGGAGAGGGGCCGTACGTACCCGGCGGCCGAGGCGGTTCGGTCTCCATCGGCGTGACCCTAGCCAGCGTGAGCGGAGAGGGTCAAACCCGGTCCTATACTCGCCGGGGCGAGAGTGGCGGAACCGGCAGACGCGCCGGCTTTAGGAGCCGGTGCCCGGAAGGGCGTGGGGGTTCGAATCCCCCCTCTCGCACAGAGGAGAGGCCGGGCGCACGGCCCGGCCCCCTCGTCAGTGGATCACTCTCAGCGGGTGGGGTCCTGGTCGATCTCCCCGCGCCAGGCGCCGGTCTCGAGGCCCCGGCTCTCGATGAACTCCTTGAACCGCTCCAGGTCACCCTTCACCCTCGAGGTGACCATGCCGGTCCAGTCGCCCACCTTCTCGGCGAGGTCGCCCGGCTCCCACTCGAGCTGGAGCATGACCCGGGTCATGTTGTCGTCGAGGCGGTGGAACGTGACCACGCCGGCGTGCATCGGGCCGTCGAGACTGTGCCACGCAATCCGCTCGTCGGGACGCTGCTCGTCGATCTGCGCCTCCCACTCGCGGTCGGTCCCGGCGATCTCCGCGTGCCACCGCAGGCGATCGTGGGTGATCTGCTTGACCTCCTCCACGCCCTCCATAAACTCGGGGAACTCCTCGAACTGGGTCCACTGGTTGTACGCGGTGCGAACCGGGACCCTCACGTCGATGGACTGCTCGATCGTGGACATGGGATTTCCTCCTTCCGACCTCTTACCTAGTAGATACCCAGTCCGTGGGAGGTCTACCCGGGCACGCCGGAGGCGGCCAGACCGTCGCGGAGGGGCGTCAGGGTCACCCCTAGCTCCCGGCCCCCGTCGAGGGCGTCGGCGACCGAGTCCGCCGCCAGGACCTCCAGCATCGTCAGCGACAGCCGTTGGCCCAGGAGGCGGGCGGCCCGGCTGGCGGCTCCCGGGGCGAGATGGACCTTGCGGCGCGGCCGGCCGGCCAGGCGGTCGACGAGCTCGTCGGCGGTCAGCGTGTCCGGACCCTGGAGGCCGAACGTGCCCGAGGCGGCCCCGGCCCGGTCGTCCCCGGCCACCAGCGCCCGGGCCACGTCCTCCACGTACGAGGGGGCGACGCGCTGCCGGCCGGTGCCCACCACGGTGGCAGCCACGGGACGGGAGGCCGCGGCCCGCATCTCATCGAGCCAGCGCTGCCGGGGACCGTACACGTGGGTCGAACGGAGGATCAGATGCTCCAGGCCCGAGTCGCGGACGGCCTCCTCCGCCAGCCCCTTGGTCCGGAGGTAAGCGTTCGGCGAGTCGGGAGAGGCGCCCGGATAGGAGAGGAACAGGAACCTAACCACGCCCGCCTGCCCCGCCGCCTCCAGCGCGTCGCGCGTGGTCCCCAGGTTCGCGGCCTCGTACGCCGGTTCGTCGGGGAGGTCGAGCCCGCCGGCGAGGTGGATCACGGTGTGGGCGCCGGCCATGGCCGTGACCACGGTGGCTGTCTCGGCCAGGTCGGTCGCGGCCACCTTGGCCCCCGCGGCCCGGAGCGGCTCGGCGGCGGCTCGGTCCCGGATCACCGCCCGGACCTCCCCCCGCTCCGCGAGCATGGGGACCAGGACCTGCCCGATCCCGCCCGACGCGCCGGTGACGACGACCGGCACTGGCTACAGGCCCTCGAACAGCTCCGACTCTCGGAGCTTCCGGAGGGCGATGCGCTCGACCTTGCGGACGGTCTCCGCCGACACGCCGACCATCTCCGCGACCTCGCGGAGGCTGAGGGGATGCCCGGTGCCCAGGCCGTACCGGAGCACCACGACCTCGCGCTCCAGGGGCTCCAGCGCGGTCTCCACGGCCTCGCCGATCTCCTCCCGGAGGAGGGCGTCCTCGACCGCGTCTACCGGGCTCTCGTCCTCGACCAGAGCCACCAGGTCGCCCAGCTCCGTGTCCTCCCCGACCGGCTCCTGGAGGGAGCGAGGCTCACGTCGGGCGGCCACCTCGAGGGCCGGCAGGTCCTCCACCCTGACCCCGGCCTCCCTGGCGATCTCCTCGGGGGTCGGCTCCCGGCCGGTCTTCTGGGCCAGGCGTTCACGGACCTGCCGGACCTTCCGGATCCGCTCGTGGACGTGCACGGGGATCCTGATCTGCCGGCCCCGGTCGGCGATGGCCCGGGTGATGGCCTGCCGGATCCACCACGTCGCGTAGGTCGAGAACTTGAAACCACGGCGCCAGTCGAATAGCTCCACGCCGCGCATGAGGCCGATGTTCCCCTCCTGGATCAGGTCGAGGAGCGGGAGCCCCTGCCCCTGGTACTTCTTGGCGATCGAGACGACCAGCCGGAGGTTCGCCAGGATGAACCGGCGCCGGGCCCGCTCGGCCTTCCGGATCTCGTCCCGGAGCTTCCGCTTGCTCTTCTCGGACCGGATCCGGCCGGAGGCCAGCCGCCCCTCGGCCTCCTTCCCGTGCTCGATGGCGATGGCCAGCTCGACCTCCTTCTCCTTGGTGAGCAGGGGTTCGGCGCCCGCGGCCTCGAGGTACAGGCGCAGGTCGTCGACGTCGGTCGGATGGAAGGACTCGGACACGCGCTTGCTCACCGGTCGGCCACCGAACGGGGTTCTATCATGGCAAGGTGATACAGGTTCGCCGCGACCACGAGATCTACCGGGCCGAGGGTGGCTGGTTCACCGCCAGGTGGCACTTCTCCTTCGACCGGTATCGCGACCCCGAGAATATGGGCTGGGGCCCTCTCCGGGTGTTCAACGACGACCGCCTGGTCCCCGGGGCGGTGTGGCCCCTCCACCCCCACCGCAACATCGAGGGGATCACCTACGTGGTCGAGGGGACCTTCCGGCACGAGGACGACCAGGGCGGCGACGGGGTCCTGCCGGCCGGCTCGGTGCAGCGGATGACCCTCGGCAGCGGCGCGTGGCACTCCGAGCAGAACGGCTCCGAGACCGAGCCCATGCGGTTCATCCAGATGTGGATCATGCCGACCGAGCGTGGTCTCCCCCCGAGCCTGGAGCAGAGGGTGTTCACGGAGGAGGACCGGACCGACCGGCTCCTCGAGGTCCTCTCCCCCGACGACGGGGAGGCGGTCAAGGTGCACGGGGACGCCCGGGTCTACGTGTCCAGGCTGAGCCCCGGGACGGAGATCGCCCACCGGCTCGGTCCCGGAAGGGGGGCGTACCTCTACGTGATCGAGGGCGGCCTCCGGACCGACCACGAGAAGCTCGGCACCGGGGACGCCGCCAAGGTCCGCGACGAGGACACGCTCCGGCTCGAGGCCGACGAGACCACGGAGCTGATCCTGGTCGACGTGCCGCTCGACTAGTCGGCGCCGCCGCCGGTGCGGACCCGCATGCCCTTCTCGTAGACGAGCACCCCGCCGAGGTACTGCCCCACCGAGAGCACCAGGAAGCCGATCGCCTCGAGCGCGATCCACAGGGTCTCCGCCTCGGCCTGGAAGCGATCCCCGAACCGCAGCACCAGGGTGGTCTGGAAGAAGACCGCCGCCACCACCTGGGCCAACAGGTGACGGTTCGCCGTGCGGCGCTTGCTCGACCCCCTGACCATCCCCGCCCAGTCCACCAGCCCGGTCACCACCGCCCCCAGCGTGGCCAGGGCCGCGCCCATGAGCAGGTAGGTGCCGGCCAGGACCAGCGCCGAGTTCGGCTCGATCCGAGTCATGACGTCGAACACCAGGGTCGCGGTGTAGAAGGCGATCGGGAAGTGGATGAACAGCGGATGACTGGGGTGGCCCAGCGGCCGTCCCTGGACCCATTCCCCGAAGGTCCAGGCCCGGTCGGCCTCCCTGTTCCTCAGGCTTATCGTCATGCGCCTCCCTCCTACGCGGAACCCCGGCCATCATCGGCCGGGGTCCCCGCGCCAGTCAAACCGGCTCGCTACTTGCCCTTGGGGTAGGTCGCCTGGAGGTTCGTGGCCGCCTCGTCGACGTCGATCTCCGCGGCCTCGGCCGCGGCTTTCAGCTCGCTCATCGTGATGTGTCGGCTGTCCCCGTGGTCGTCGTCCGGGATACCGCATCCGCACGTCAGGCACATGGGCGTTCCTCCTTTCCGCTCTTCATCGGATTATCCCCCGGCCAGCCGGTCCCGAAGCTCCCGGAGGGCCCTTCCCCGGTGGCTGATCCGGTCCTTCTCCTCGGGGGTCATCCCGGCCATGGTCCGGTCCCACCCGAGCGGCTCGAAGATGGGGTCGTACCCGAACCCGCCGGTCCCTCGGGGCTCCGTCCCGATGATCCCCTCGCACGTGCCCTCTGCGTGGACCTCCTCCCCGCCGGGGTCGGCCAGGGCCGCCACGGCCCGGTACCGGGCCGTGCGACCCCCCCGGGGGATGCCCGCCAGCGCCCCGAGGAGAGCCCGCAGGTTGGCCTCGTCGGTGGCCCCCTCCCCCGCGTACCGGGCCGAGCGGGGGCCGGGTCCGCCGCCGAGAGCGTCGACCTCGATCCCGGAGTCGTCCGCCAGGGCCGCCTGTCCGGTCGCCGCCGCGGCGGCCACGGCCTTGAGAAGGGCGTTCTCGAGGTAGCCCCCGCCGGTCTCCTCCACCTCCGGCAGCGCCGCGTCCGTGATCCACGCCACCGGCCAGTCGTGGCAGATGCGCAGGATCTCCCGGACCTTGTGCGCGTTACGGGTTGCCACCACGATGCGCGGGGGGAACCCCGGGCTCACGCGCCGACGGCCTCCCGCTGGATCGCGGTCAGCTCCTCGATCCCGGCAGCGGCCAGGCCGAGCATCTCGTCGAGCTGCTCCCGGCTGAACGGGTCGCCCTCCGCGGTTCCCTGAACCTCGACCAGCCGGCCGGATCCGGTCATGACCACGTTGAAGTCGACCTCGGCCCGGCTGTCCTCCTCGTAGCAGAGGTCGAGCATGGGACTACCGTCCACGATCCCCGCGCTCACCGCGGCCACGGAGTCCGTCAGGACGTCCTCGTGCTCGATGTCCCCCCGCTCCTTCAGCTTCCGGAGCGCCAGCCGCAGGGCGATGAAGCCGCCGGTGATGGCCGCGGTCCGGGTCCCCCCGTCAGCCTGGAGGACGTCGCAGTCGACCCAGATCGAGGTCTCCTTGAAGCGCTCCAGGCGGGTCACGGCCCGGAGCGACCGCCCGATCAGGCGCTGGATCTCGTAGGTCCGGCCGCTCTGCCGACCCCGGGCCGCCTCGCGGGGGGTCCGCTCGGCCGTGGACCGGGGCAGCATGCCGTACTCGGCGGTCACCCATCCCTTGCCGCTTCCCTGGAGGAACCGGGGGACCTGGGGCTCGAACGACGCAGCGCACAGGACCCGGGTCTTGCCCATCTCAAGCAGGACCGAGCCCTCGGCCCACTCGAGGTATCCGGTCTCGCAGCGAACCGGACGCAGGTCGCGGAGATCGCGTCCGTCGCTCCTCATCCCCCCACCTCCACGGACAGGCCCTCCGCGGCGAGCATGATCTCGCCGCCGAACGTCCCGGCGGCCTCGTCCCGGGACCGGTCCCGGTCGAGATACGGGCGGATGTGGGTGAGCATCAGCCGGTCGCATTCGGCACGCGCGGCCATCTCGCCCGCCTCTCTCGCGGTGAGGTGGATAGGAGGCCGATCGATGCCGTCCGTCTGCCACGACGCCTCGGCCACCAGCAGGTCACAGCCCCTGCTCAGCCCGACCAGCTCGTCGGCCGGGCCGGTGTCGGCCGAGTACGTCAGGGCCTTCCCGCCGGCCTCGACGCGGATGCCGAGGGTCGGCACCGAGTGCCGCATCGGGGCGGTTCGGATCGTGAACGGCCCCAGGGAGAGCTCGGTGCCGGGCTCCACCTCGACGACGTCGAACGCTTCCTGTGGACGCATCGGCCCGCTGTCGTCGGCCAGGAGCGGCGTGAACCGCTCCAGGACCTTCGGCGCCAGGTACAGGGGGATCAGCGGTGGACGCTCCGGGGTGAACAGCCGGGCCAACAGGTACGTGTAGAGATCGGACACGTGGTCCGGATGCGAGTGCGTGATCAGCACGCCGTGGGGGTCGAACAGCCCAACGTGCTCCTGCAGCTTCGCCACGGTCCCCGAGCCCAGGTCGAGCAGCAGGCTCCGACCCTCGTGGCGGACCAGGAGCCCGCTGGTGGCCCCCCCAGCAGATGGCCAGGTCCCGTGCGCGCCGAGGACGATCAGCTCCACTCAGGCTCCCACCGGGATCGTCAGGCCCTCGTCGGCCACCAGGACCTCGCCGTCGAACGCCGCGGCGGCCAGCTCCCGGGCCCGGTCGCGGTTCACCGTTTGCCAGAAATGCGTCAGGAGCAGCGAGCCGGCGCCGGCCGCGGCCGCGTGCTCGGCTGCCTGGCGAGCGGTCAGGTGGCCCTCGACCAGGATGCCGTCGTCATCCTCCCAGCTGGCCTCCGAGACGAGGAGGTCGACGCTCTTCGCCAGGGCCTCGATCTCCCCCGAGGGGCCGGTATCGCCCGTGTACGCCAGCGCGGCGCCTCCGGCCTCGACCCGGAACCCGAGGTTGGGGACCATGTGCGGAAGCGGATGGGTGGTTATCCGGAACGGGCCGACCTCGAACCCGTCACCGGGCTCGCGGACGTCGAACAGCCCGCGCATCTCCTCCCGGCCCTCCTCGTCCTCGAGGGCCGCCACCGCCTCGAACACACCCGGCGGGGCGTACAACGGGAGCGGGGTCAGGGGCTCGGGATGGAACACCCTGGCCACCGTGAGCGGGTACAGGTCCAGGCAGTGGTCCAGGTGCTCGTGCGTGATCAGCAGCGCGTCGAGCCGCTCGTGGGGCACTCGGAGCTGGAGGTTCGACAGCGTGCCGGTGCCTAGGTCCAGGGCCACGGATGCGCCCTCGTGCTGCACGAGGAACCCCGCGGCGGCCCGGCCGGGCCCGGGCCACGCTGCCGAGGTCCCCAGGACCGTGACCTCCATCAGCGCTCCGGTACCGGAGCCGGCTGGACGCTCTGTGCACGGACCCGGGCAGCCTCGGGCCCCAGGAACCTGGCCGCCAGGGCCCGGAACGAGTCCGGGTCTCCGGAGCACAGGAACTCGTGCTGGGGGGGCGAGTCGTCCTCCCGTAGCAGGCCGTCGTCGAGGAGGGCGGCGTACACGTCCTTGGCCGTCTCCTCGGCCGAGGAGACCAGCACGACGTCTGGGCCCATGACCCGCTGGAGAAGGCCGGACAGCAACGGGTAGTGCGTGCATCCCAGGATCAGGGTGTCCACGCCTGCGTCCCACAAAGGCGCCAGATACTTGCACGCGGCGGCCAGCAGCTCGGGGCTGGTGGTGTCGCCGCGCTCGACGTGGGGGACGAACGCGGGGCATGCCGCCGACACGAGCTGGGCTCCGCCGTCCTCCACAGCCACCGCTCTCGGGTACGCCCCACTGGCGATGGTGGCCTCGGTACCGATGACCCCAACGCGACCGTTCCTGGTGGCGCGGAGCGCGGCCCGGACCCCCGGCTCGATCACGCCGACCAGGGGAACGTTGCCGCTGAGGTCCTCGATCGCGTTCGACTCGATCGCGTTGCACGCCACCACGAGCATCTTCACGTCGCGGTCCAGGAGGAACGCGGCGATCTCCCGGGCGAACGCCCGGATCTCCTCGACGTCGCGAGGGCCGTACGGGGCCCGTGCGGTATCGCCGAAGTACAGCACGGGCTCGCCGGGCACGAGGTCGAGTACCGCGCGGACCACGGTCAACCCCCCTACCCCCGAGTCGAAGATCCCGATCGGCCGGGGATCAGACATCGGCGAAGCCTACCAACCCGGCCGCGCTCACCACCACAGCGTCTCGCCCACCTTCTTGGCCGCCCGCTCCAGGTCCCCGGCCCACGCCTCGGTGGACAGGTACTTCCATCCCCCGTCGGCCAGCAGGCACACCACGTCCGCCCGGTCGACGTCGGCGACGACGCGCCGGGCCGCGTGCAGCACCGCCCCCGAGGAGATCCCGGCGAAGATCCCCTCCCGCTCGGCTAGCTCCCGGGTGGCCCGGAGTGCGTCCTCCGAGGACACCAGGAACTTCCGGTCGAGCACCGACTCGTCCAGGATCGGGGGGATGAACCCCTCGTCGAGCGACCGGAGGCCGTACACGAGCTCGCCGAGCTCCGGCTCGGCCGCCACGACAGCGATGTCCGGGCGGTGCTCCTTCAGGCGTCGGCCCGCCCCGGTGAGCGTCCCGCCGGTCCCCAGCCCGGCCACGAAGTGGGTGACCTCAGGGAGGTCCCGGACGATCTCCGCACCGGTACCGTCGTAGTGGGCCCGAGGGTTCGCCGGGTTGCCGTACTGGAACGGCATGAAGTAGCGGGGGTCCTGGGCCAGCCGGCGAGCCACCTCGATGGCCCCGTTCGTGCCCTTCTCCCCGGGGCTGGGCACGATCTCGGCGCCGTACAGCTCCAGCAGCCGGAGCCGCTCCTCGCTGGCGTTGTCGGGCAGGACGGCCAGCATCCGGTACCCCTTCCGGCGGGCTACCAGGGCCAGGGCGATGCCGGTGTTCCCGGAGGTGGGCTCCAGGATGGTGCGGTCGGGGGTGAGCTCGCCGGAGCGCTCGGCGTCCTCGATCATGGACACGGCGATCCGGTCCTTCAGCGAGCCGGTAGGGTTCTGGCCCTCGAGCTTCGCCCACAGCCGCACCGACGGCGTCGGCGACAGCCGCTGGATCCCCACGAGCGGGGTGTTCCCCACCGCGCCGAGGATGTCGTCGGCCCGCATCCCCGCGTCAGCCGCCGGCGACGGCGGGGAGGATCGACACGACGTCGCCGTCGCTCACCTCGGTCTCCAGCGAGCCAAGGTACCGGACGTCCTCGTCGTTCACGTAGACGTTCACGAACCGGTGGAGGGCTCCGTCGTCGGTGACGAGGCGGGCCCGGATCCCCGGGTAGCGGCCCTCGAGGTCATCGAGCACCTCCCGGACCGTGGCGCCCTCCCCATCTACCTGGCCCTCGCCGTCGGTATGCGCCCGGAGGATCGTGGGGACCTTGACCCGGACCGGCACCGCTCAGGCCTCCCTGGCCGACGGGGTCTGCTCGGCCTCTGGCGGCGCCTGACCGGGGGCCAGGCCGCAGAACGCCTCGTAGTCGATCAGCTCGGTGACCGTAGGGTGCTTCCCGCACACCGGGCAGTCGGGGTCCCACCGAAGGCGGACCGTAGTGAACTCGTTTCGCAGCGCGTCGTACAGCACGAGCTTGCCGACCAGCGTCTCCCCCACCCCCAGCACGAGCTTGATGGCCTCCACGGCTTGGATCGACCCGATGATGCCCGGGAGGACGCCGAACACCCCGCCCTCCGCGCACGACGGCACCGTCCCCGGCGGCGGGGGCTCCGGGAACAGGCACCGGTAGCACGGTGTGTCCGGGCCCGGAAGGAACACGCTGGCCTGACCCTCCCACTGATAGATCGAGCCATACACGAGAGGTTTGCCGAGCATCTGGGTGGCGTCGTTCACCAGGTAGCGCACGGGGAAGTTATCGGTGCCGTCCACTACGACGTCGTAATCGCCCAGCAGGTCGAAGGCGTTCTGGCTGGACAGCAGGATCTTGTGCGCGTGCACCTCGACGTTCGGGTTGAGGTCGGCCAGGCGGTCCCGCGCCGAGTCGACCTTGGGCCGGCCGACGTCCTCGGTGTCGTGTAGGAGCTGGCGCTGGAGGTTCGAGAGCTCCACCCGGTCGAAGTCCACGAGCCCGATCGTCCCCACGCCCGCCGCGGCTAGGTACATGGCCGCCGGGGACCCCAGCCCGCCGGCCCCGATCACCAGCACCCTGGCGTCCATGAGCTTCCGCTGACCCTCCCCGCCGATCCCCGGCAGGATGATGTGGCGGGCGTACCGGCGTACCTGGTCCTCGGTGAAGCTCACGTGACTCTGACCTTCTCCTCGATGGGGTCTCCTGCCTCGAAGCGGAATGCCCGGATGTCGGGCTCGTCGCCGGCCAGGGACACGATCACGTATCGGGTTCCCGGGTACGCGGCGACCTCAACCTCCGTTATCGGGTCGGTCCAGTGGGCGTGGGCCCGATCGGTGGGTGAAGGGTAGGCCTCCGTGTGGGTGTGGCTGTGGAAGAAGCCGAGGAGGCTCCAGCCCCGGTCCTCGATGTCGGTGAACACCTCGAGCTGCTCCCGCTCGTCGAACCGGTAAACAACGGGGCTGGCCTCGGAGTTGCGCATCGGGTACACCCGAACGGGTCGGCCGTCCTCGCCGGCGATCACGCCGCAGGCCTCGTTCGGGAGGCCGGCCCTGGCGTGCGCCACGATCTCGTCGAACATCTGTCTCGGAACCTCGAGCACGGGACCACCGAACCGAATCCTACCAGCAGGGTGGGATTCACCCCGGCGTCAGCCGGCCCCTCACCTCGATGCGGCCTGGAGGACCCGGGGTGGTTCGTCCGATCTCGGCCGCAAGGACGGACCGGGCCCGGAGACCGGCCTCCAGCGCGTCGCCGTCCGACGCCGCGATAAGGAGGCCCCCCGAGGTCTGGGCGTCGGCCAGGACGAACCGCTCCGTCTCGTCCAGATCCCCCCACTCGAGGTGGGGCTCGACGAACGCTCGGTTCCGGCGGGTGCCCCCCGCGATCACGCCCTCGCGAGCCAGGTCGAGGGCCCCGGGCAGCACAGGGACGGCCCCTGCGTCCAGCTCGGCGGCCACCCCCGAGGCCTCCAGCAGCTCCAGGAGGTGGCCGAGGAGCCCGTACCCGGTCACGTCGGTGGCCGCCTCGGCCCGGGCCTCCACCATGGCCTCGGAGGCCGGCCCGTTCAGGGTGGCCATGACCTCCACGGCCGCCCGGGCCTGCTCGTCGGTGGCCCTCCCCCGCTTGATCCCCGTGGTGATCATCCCCACGCCCAGGGGCTTCGTCAGGAACAGGCGGGTCCCCGCCGGGGCCGTGGAGTTCCGGACCAACCGGTCCAGCGCCACGAGCCCGGTCACGGCCATCCCGTACTTCGGCTCGGGGTCGTGGATGCTGTGACCCCCCACCACCGCGGCGCCGGCCTCGGCCGCGACCTTGGCGCCACCCTCGAGGACCCTGGCCAGCATCTCCAGGGGCAGGTCGTCCACGGGCCAGGCCACCAGGTTCAGGGCCAGGATCGGCTGTCCGCCCATGGCGTACACGTCGCTGATCGCGTTGGCCGCGGCCACCCGCCCCCAGTCGAAGGGGTCGTCCACGATCGGAGTGAAGAAGTCCACCGTCTGGATCAGGCCCGTCCCGTCAGGCAGCCGATAGACAGCCGCGTCGTCCTTCGTGTCGGTGGACACCACGACGTCGGCCGGCCGCGGCGCCGGGCCGAGCCGCTCCAGGACCTCTGTGAGGTCCTGGGGGCTCAGCTTGCAGGCACACCCCGCGCCGTGGCTGAAGCTCGTCAGCGGCCGCTCCATGGATCGAGGATAGCGCCAGGGTTCCCGAGGGGCCGGTCGCCCGGTAAAGTGGGGACCGACCGAGGAGGTGTCACGATGGCCGAGAACGTGGCCGAGAAAGCCAAGAACGCCGTGATCGGCGTGATCCGAGGCGCCGGCGACATCGTCGAGGGGGTCCGGCAGACAGCCACCGACATCGTCACCGGGGCCCTGCGGGGCGTGGGCGAGATCGCCGGCACCGCCATGGGGGTCGTCACCGACACCGTCAAGGGGGCCGTGCGGGGCACGAAGGAGACCGGCGTGGAGCTCACGGCCGGGGTGAAGGGCGTGGTCTCCGGGGCCGTCCAGGCCGTGGCCGAGGTCGGGGGCGACGTGATCGACGGGGCCCGGCACGCCGTGCGTTCGGCCATCAAGAGCGTGGCCGAGGTCGGGGGCGACGTGGGCGGGGCCGCCGTGGCCGCCGTGGAAGGGGCCATCGACGCGGCCGGCCGAGTGGGCAAGGACGTGGCCGGTGTGACGAAGGGAGCCGCGGAGGCCGCGGTGGAGGCCGCCGGCGAGGTGTCGAAAGACGCCCTCGATGCGGTGAAGAAGAGCCTGTCCACGGCCGCATCGGTCCCCCGCGACGTCGTGGAGTCGGCCATCAAGGGCAGCGAGGCCAAGGCCAAGAAGTAGCCGATGGCCACATCCGAGCACAACCTGGTCCTGATCCTGGCCCGCGGGCTGGCCTCCTCGATCGCCACGCCGATGTTCCTGGTCGATCCGGAGGGAACCCTCGTCTACTACAACGAGCCGGCGGAGAGCATCCTGGGCCAGACCTACGCCGAGGCGGGAGGGCTGTCCTCGGATGAGTGGAGCATCATGTTCTACCCCGAGGACCCCAAGACGGGAGAGAAGATCTCCCAGGAGTCGCTTCCCCTCATGATCGCGCTGGCGGAGCAGCGGCCGGCCCACCGCTCCATGGTGATCACCGGACAGGACGGCGTCCGCCGGGCCATCGCCCTCACCGCGTTCCCCCTGTTCGCCAGGACCGACGAGTTCGTCGGTGCGGTGGCCATCTTCTGGGAGGAGGGCGGGGGGTAGTGCGAGCCCGCATCTGGGGATGCCGGGGCTCCCTGGCGTCACCCGGCCCGGAGACGGTCCGCTATGGGGGGAACACCTCCTGCGTCGAGCTCCGGCTGGGCGACGACACCCTCATCATCCTCGACGCCGGGACCGGCATCCGGCCCCTGGGGATCGCCCTGCGGGAGGAGCTCCCCCGGACGATCCACGTCTTCCTCACCCATCTCCACCTCGATCACCTCGAGGGGCTGGGGTTCTTCGGGCCGCTTTGGGAGTCGAACGTCGACCTGCACATCTGGGGCCCGCCGTCGCCGCTCCGCTCGCTGGACCGGCGGATCGCCCGGTACCTGTCGCCGCCGCTGTTCCCGATCCACCTCCAGGACATCCCCTCGCACCCCACGTTCCACGACGTGCCCGACGAGGACTGGAAGATCGGGGGCGCGCTGATCCGGGCCCGTCCCGTGTCCCACCGGGGCCCCACGGTCGGCTACCAGATCTCCGAGAACGGGCAGTCCCTGGCCTACATCCCCGACCACGAGCCGGCCCTGGGCGTGGACCTCGAGTCGGTGGAGCCGGAGTGGGTCAGCGGGCACGCCGTGGCCCAGGGCGTCGACCTCCTGTTCCACGACTCGCAGTACACGGAGGACGAGTACCTCCAGCGGGTGGGCTGGGGGCACTCCAGCGTGACGCACGCGGTCAGCTTCGCCGAGATGTGCCGGGTCCAGCAGCTGGTGATGTTCCACCACGACCCGCTCCACACAGACGACCAGCTCGAGGTCATGCTTCGACGAGCCCAGGAGCTCTGGGACGGGCACGGCACCAGGCCCGTGCTCGCCTACGAGGGCATGGAGCTCTCGCTGGATTGACGGGCCGGTGATGGCACGAAGGCGCCCGGCCGTCCTCGTCCTCGGGGCGGGGCTGCTCCTGGCCGGGTGCGCGGGGACTCCCGACGAGCGGGCCTGCGGGCTGCTGGAGGACGTACCCGACCGGGTCGGCCAGACCTCAGTCGAGCAGCTGAACGAGGTCGCGGAGGCGGCCCGGGAGGCGGAATCAGCCGAGCTCCGCAGCATCGGAGAGCAGCTGGCGCTGAACCTCACCCGAAGAAGGGTGCTCGAGAACCTGGCCCCCGGGTCGTTCATCGAGGTCATCCAGGCCAACGTCGATGAGCTCCGGCGAGCCTGCAGGGACCTCGAAGCCACGGACGACGGTTCGACGTAACGGGGCCTTACTTGGTCGGCGCGTAGTTCGGGTTGCTTCGAGCGTCATTCATCGACAACCACCCAGAGTCGCGCGCTCGCATCTCCGTGCCAGACCCGGAGCTCCTAACATCCGGGCTCGGTGAAGCCGAGCCCGCTCCCCCACTCGGAGCCAGGACGCCCCAGCTGGAGGACAGGTGTGAGGTCACCGGGAACTGGGAAGGGACCTTCTTCCCGCTGGGGCTGATGGCGACGACATGGAAGTCACCCGACCCATCCGAACGCCACACGATCTTGGCCTCGTCCCCCACGCCAAGCTCCCACACCGGTAGGTTCGCCAGGAACAGCGCCGGTCTGGAATCAGGCGTTCCTCGATCGCATCACGCCGAAGGGCAGAGAGGTGGTGGATGTCGGTCGAGTCGCCACCCTGGACAATCGAACACAGGTTCGGTACGATGATTTCTGTCTCCTCGAATCATGCGCGTGTGCGCTCAATGTGGACGGACGTTTCGCCCGTCCAGTAGACATCTTCGGTGTCCTTCGTGTCGATCTAGCGACACCTGCTCTTGCGGACGACCAAAGCAGCGAAGGTCACGGACCTGCTCTCGGTGCCGACCTACCGGACGCGAATTCAACGGCTACTGGAAGGGTGGGCGCACCAAACATAAGGCCGGCTACGTGATGGTTCGAGTGGAAACCATCCCCGAGGTGGGGCCAACGGTTATGTCTTTGAGCACATCCTTGTGATGGAGGAGATCCTGGGGAGGCATCTGTCCTCAGACGAGACCGTCCATCACCGGAACGGCGTGCGAGATGACAACCGCCCTCGGAATCTTGAACTTTGTATCCCGCCTCAGCCGACTGGTGTGCGCGTGCAGGATGCGGTCGAGTGGGCACGCGAGATCCTGCGGCGCTACGAGGGGCTGGACGTCACCTCCAGGAACGCTCCCGACCGAAGGTGAAGCGCTCTTGGAGGTGGCGGGAATCGAACCCGCGTCCCCGGGCGACCGTCTGGGGCTTCTCCGGGCGCAGCCTGCGGTCGATCTCATCCGGCCGCTTCCACAGGCGGAGGGCCGCCGGACCAGCCTCGCTTCGATGTCCCCGGCGGGGCACGAGGCGCACCCTGCCAGGTAAGCCTGCTCACGACGCCCGATCCGCAGCCGCAGGCGAACCACGGAGGACGGCTACCTAGTCGTGACTAGGCAGCGAGCGCGAACTCGTCGTTGGCGCTTGTGTTGGTCCCGGCTCTTTAACGAGGACTCCGGGGACCTCGGCCCGCTTCCCCCAGGCAGCACTCACCCAGGTCGAAGCCAGTCACCCCCTATTCAGTTGCCCTTCCAGTATACGGGCGCCCGTCTAGGCCCGGCGCCGGCGGGCGGCCTCCCGGTCCATCTCCCGGCGGTGCTCCCGCTCCGCGATGGCCTGGCGCTTCTCGTACCGCCGTTTCCCGCGACCCAGCCCCAGCTCCACCTTGGCCACCCCCCGGCGGAAGTACAGGCGGAGGGGCACGAGCGTGAACCCACGCTCCTGGGTCTTGCCGATCAGCCGATCGATCTCCGCCCGGTGGAGGAGCAGCTTCCGGGGCCGTCGGGGCTCGTGTCCCCGCCCGGCGGCCTGGGGGTAGGGGGGGATGTGCAGGCCCTCCAGCCACACCTCCCCGTCGGTGACCCTGGCGAACGCCTCGGCCAGCGAGGCCCGGCCGGCCCGCAGCGACTTGACCTCGGAGCCGGTGAGGACCAGGCCGGCCTCGTACGTCTCCTCGATCGCGTAGTCGTGGCGCGCCCGCCGGTTCGTGGCGACCGCGCGTTGCCCCGCGCTCACGGAGCCAGCGTAGCCGCTAGGTGAGGTAGGGCACCGGATCGACGGGCTCGCCGTTGATCCGGACCTCGAAGTGTAGGTGGCAGCCGGTGGAGAGCCCCGTGGTGCCCACCAGCCCGATCTGCTGTCCGCGGCCCACCTTCTGGCCCGAGGACACCCCGATGCTGGACTGGTGAGCGTACAGGGTGGAGAGCCCACCACCGTGATCGATCACGGTGGCGTTTCCGTACCCGCCGTTGTAGCCGGCGGAGAGCACCGTGCCGTCCTCCCCGGCGAAGATCGCCTGGCCGCAGGCGCCGTCGATGTCGACGCCCGCGTGGAACCGGGTGGTGCCGTACACGGGATGGGTCCTGTAGCCGAACCCCGAGACGATGGGGCCGTTCGTCGGCCAGAAGAGCTCGCCGTCGTAGCTCCCCGACCCGCTCGACCCGGATCCCTGGATCAGCCCCTGGATCCGGGCGGACTCGGCTTCCAGCTGGGCCACGAGCTCCTCGTATCGGTCTCGGGCGGCGTTGCGATCGCCGAGGGCCTCAGCCGTGTACTCGATCTCCAGGTCGATCTGCTCGAGGAGCGCTTCCTGACGGGCCTTCATCGCCGCGATCCGTTCGGTGTGGCGGCGGACCGCCCGGAACCGCTCGGCAACGTTGTCCTCGTAGACCCCCATCCGGTCCTGGCGAGTAGCCACGAGCTCGCGGGAGACCCGGACGCCGGCCAGCAGATCGACGTCGACGGTGAGAACCCGCTCCACGTAGAACGTGCGGTCGGCCATGGACCCCAGGTCGTCGGCGCCCAGGAGCGCCTCCGCGTAGGCCGCCGGTCCGAGGATGTAGGCGTTGGCCGCCTTGGCGTTCAGGAGGTCCTGTCGGGCCAGGAGGTCCGCCCGGGCCCGGTCCAGCCGCCTGGTCCACCGGGCCAGCTCGTCCCTGGCCACCTCGAGGGCGGCCTCCACCTCGGCCAGCCTGGCCTGGGCGGCCGCCAGGTCGGATTGGAGAAGCCGGACCTCGGCGGTGAGCCCCCGGCGGTGCTGCTGGGACGCGGAGAGCTGCCCGCGGACGTCCCGGCTCTCCTCCCTGGCCTCCTCGAGCTGCTCCTGTCTCTGCTCGAGCCTGCGCTCGATCTTCTCCAGGTCGGGATCCTGGGCGGAAACGGGCGGCCCGACCGCTGCCGCCAGCGCCATCGCCCCGCTCAGGACGACCAGTCCTCGCCTCATCCTGGACATGGATGATCCTTCGCCGATGGGGGGGAGCTTTCAATCCTGCCACCGCCCGAGGGCGGAGGCAAGGTCTCAGACCTCGAGGAACCGCCGCATGGCCAGCAGGCTGGCCACAGCCGCGATGATGATGCCCGCGCCGAGCAGTATCGGCACGGTGAACAGGATCTCGGGCGTGTCGATCCACGTGGGCACGAACTGCACCTGGCCCCGAAGCGGATCGATGAACAGGAACTTCATGGAGAAGATGGCCAGCACGGCGGCCATCCCGCCGATCAGCCCCTCGACCATGCCCTCGATCAGGAACGGCACCCGGATGAACCAGTTCGTGGCTCCCACCAGCTTCATGATGGCGATCTCCTTCCGGCGGGCGAACACGGCCATCCGGACCGTGTTCCCGATGAGCCCGGCCGCCGAGACCAGCATGATGGCGGCCACCGCTATCACCCCGGTGCGGAGGACGCTGGTCACGGCCAGGAGCCGCTTCAGGATGGCCTGCTCGTCCCGGATCTGGTCGATGGCCGGGTCCCCCGCCAGCCGCGCCCGGATCACCGGAAAGTCGGCGGGGTCGAGGAGCTTCACCCGATACGACTGCGGCATGGCCGCGGGATCGACGTTCTCCACCAGCGCCGGGTTGTCCCGGAACAGCTCCTGGAAGTTAACGAAGGCCTGCTCCCGGTTCTCGAAGAACACCTCGTCGACCTCGGGGATCGACTCGATCTTCCGGCCCAGCGCCTCGATCTCCTCGGAGGAGGCATCCTCCCGCAGGAACACCGAGACCTCCACCTTGGAGGCCCACTCCCCGGTCATCAGGCGGACCTGCCGCTCCACCAAGAGGGCCCCGCCGAGAAGGAACAGCGAGATGAACACCGTGGAGATGGCGGCGAACGTGACCAGGGCGTTCCGGCGGAGCGCCGCGGCCGTCTCCCGGAAGAAGTAGCTGTACCTACGCACCGTAGCCGTAGACCCCTCGAGCCTGGTCCCGGACGACCTGGCCCTTCTCCAACTCCACCACCCGTCGCCGCATCGCGTCGACGATGGCGTTGTCGTGCGTGGCCATGATCACCGTGGTCCCCGTCCGGTTGATGCGGTCGAGGAGCTTCATGATCTCCACCGAGGTGGACGGGTCGAGGTTCCCGGTCGGCTCGTCGGCCAGGAGGATCAAAGGCCGGTTGACAAACGCACGGGCGATCGACACCCGCTGCTGCTCGCCTCCGGAGAGCTCCTCGGGATAGTTGTTGAGCTTGTCGCCGAGCCCCACGAGCTCGAGGATCTCCGGCACCCGCTTGTCGATGACGTGCCGCTGCTTCCCGATCACCTCGAGGGCGAAAGCCACGTTCTCGAACACGGTCTTGTCGGGCAGCAGCTTGAAGTCCTGGAACACTGTCCCCACGTTGCGCCGGAGGTACGGCACCTTCCACGGCGAAAGGTGGGCTATGTCCTTCCCGGCCACCCAGATGCTCCCCCGGGAGGGCTCCTCCTCCTTCAGCAATAGGCGGATGAACGTCGACTTGCCGGAGCCCGACGGGCCCACGACGAAGACGAACTCCCCCTTGCGCACCTCGATGTTGACGTCCTCGAGGGCGACCACGGAGTCCTTGTAGACCTTGGTGACGTGTTCGGTCTTGATCATGGGCGGCCGGCCGTCACGGCCAGCCCGTCATGCTAGCAGAGGATCCGAGGCATGTGAACCACCCTCGCGACCTGCGGAGATGACGATCCGGAAAACGTCTGGCCTCAGGTCGATCCGGCCAGGACCTCGCCGGTCGTGGCGGCGATCCCGTCCGCGTCCAGGCCGTACTTCGCGTACAGCTCCCGTGGCGAGCCCGACTCGCCGAACGTCCGCATCCCGATCCGGTGCAGGGGTGCGGCCGAGCCGTTGCCGGCCGCCAGCACCTCGGCCACGGCGCCGCCCAGGCCGCCGTGGACGCTGTGATCCTCGATGGTGATCACGGCCCGGTGGCTCGCCGCCGCCGTCCGGAGCGCCTCCTCGTCGATAGGGGCGATGGTGTGGACGTTGATAACGGAAGCCGAGACACCGTCGGCGTCGAGCGCCTCGGCGGCCCGCACGGCCTCGCCCACCGGCGCGCCGGTGGCCACCAGGGCCACGTCCGAGCCCTCCCGGAGCGTCACTGCCTTCCCGAAGTCGAACCGGTAGCCGTCGCCGTTGACTTCCTCGACGCCCTGCCGCGTCAGCCGGAGGAACACCGGACCCCGATGGTCCAGGAGATACTCGACCGCCCGCTCGGTCTCGACGGCGTCGGCCGGGTTGACCACGGCCATGTTCGGGAGCACTCGCATCATGGCGATGTCCTCCAGAGACATCTGCGAGTAGCCGTCCTCGCCGACCCCGATCCCGCTGTGGGTGCCCACGATGCGGACGTTGGCCTCCTGGTAGGCCACCGACAGCCGCACGGTCTCGAACCGCCCGGTGACGAAGCACGAGAACGAGCAAGCCCAGGGCACCCTCCCCTCCAGGGCCAGCCCCGAGGCGATCCCCACCATGTTCGACTCGGCGATCCCGCACTCGAGGAACCGGTCCGGGTATCGCTCCGCGAACGCCTCGGTGCGGGTGGAGTCCCGGAGGTCCCCGGTGAGGACCACGACCCGGGGGTCCTCGCCAGCGCGGGCGATGGCCTCGCCGAACGCCTCCCGGGTAGCGGCGCCCATCAGCCCTCCCCCCGGAGCTCGGCCAGGGCCCGCTCTGCCTTCTCCCCGTCGGGGGCCTTGCCGTGCCACGACGGGTCGAGCTCCATCCACGACACGCCCTTGCCCTTCACGGTGCGCGACACGATCAGGCTGGGCCGGCCGGTTACCAGCTCGGCCTCGTCGAGCGCGTCGAGGATCTCCCCCATGTCGTGGCCGTCGATCTCGCGGACGTGCCAGTTGAACGACCGCCACTTCGCCACCACGGGCTCGATGTCGAGTCGCTCGGCCACCTTCCCGGTCTGCTGAACCTGGTTCGCATCTAGGATCCCGCACAGGTTGTCGAGGTCGCGGCGGCCGGCGAACATGGCCGCCTCCCAGATCTGCCCGGCCTGGACCTCGCCGTCGCCCATCATGCAGTACACCCGCCACGAGGCCCCTTCGATAGCGCCCGACACCGCCATCCCCACGGCCACGGATAGCCCCTGGCCCAGCGAGCCCGTGGAGGCCTCGATCCCAGGAAGCCGGGTGCGGTCGGGGTGACCCTGGAGCGGCGAGCCGATATCCCGGAGCGTCTTCAGCTCCTCCTTCGGGAAGAATCCCAGCGTGGCCATGGCCGCGTACACGATCGGGATGCAGTGGCCCTTCGACAGGACGAAGCGGTCGCGGTCCGGCCACGTGGGCTCCTCGGGGCGCAGCCGAAGCTTGTGGAAGTATAGAGCGGCGATCATGTCGGCGGCCGACAGCGTGCCGCCGGGATGGCCGGATCCCGCCTCGGTGATCATCTCGATGTCGAGGATGCGCAGGTCGCGGGCGATGCCGGTCAGGCGCTCGATCAGGGCGGAGCGGTCGGTCTCCACGGCCACGAGCCGTAGCCTACCCTAGCCCCCGTCCGACGAACCGCCGGCCTCGGCCTCGGCGCGGTGGCGGAGCGCCGCCTCGATCAGCGGCCGGAGGTCGCCGTCCAGCACCCGGTCGACGTCCCCGATCTCCACGCCGGTCCGGTGGTCCTTCACCATCCGGTACGGGTGGAGCACGTACGACCGGATCTGGGAACCGAACTCGATGTCCCGGCGCTCCCCCCGGAGGTTCTCGATCCGCTCCTCCCGCTCCCGCCGGGCCAGGTCCATCAGCCGGGAGGTCAGGATCCGCATGGCCACGGCCCGGTTCTGGTTCTGCGACCGCTCGTTCTGACACGCGGCGTTGATGCCGGTGGGGATGTGGGTGATCCGCACCGCTGAGTCCGTCACGTTCACGTGCTGGCCGCCGGCGCCGCTGGACCGGTACGTCTCGATCCGGAGGTCCTTGGGGTCCAGCTCGACCTCCTCGTCCGCGGGCAGGAGCGGGATCACGTCGAGCGAGGCGAACGAGGTGTGCCGGCGGCTGGACGCGTCGTAGGGAGAGATCCGCACCAGCCGGTGCACGCCCCGCTCGGCCGACAGGAGTCCGTACGCGTTCGGGCCCCGGACGATGAACGTGGCGCTCTTGATCCCGGCCTCGTCGCCGGGCGTAACCTCGTCCAGCTCGACCTCGAAGCCCTCCCGCTCCGCCCACCGGAGGTACATCCGGAGGAGCATCTCCGCCCAGTCCTGCGACTCCGTGCCCCCCGCGCCGGCGTGGATCGAGGCCACCGCGTCGTTCCGGTCGTACTCGCCCCCGAGGAGCGCAGCCAGCTCCAGCGACGCCACGTCCGCCTCCAGCCGCTCCAGGGCGTCGTCGAGCTCTCGCTCGGTCTGAGGATGGGGGGACTCGTCGAGGAGCTGGTCCATGACCTCGGCCTCCTCGATCTGCTCGGCCAGCCCGTCGTATCGATCCAGCTCCTCGCGGAGTGCGGCCAGTCGGCGGGTCAGGTTCTGGGCTCGGGCTGGGTCGTCCCACAGGCCGGGCTCGGAAGCGGCGCGCTCCAAGTCCTGGGCCTCGCGGCGGCCGCGGTCGACGTCAAAGGTACTCCTTCGCGCTGGCCACCCGGGCCTTCAGGCTCTCCACCCGCTCACGCCGCTCGGTCATTCGCTACGCGGTGTTGGCGCCGTGGCACTTCTTGTACTTCTTCCCCGAGCCGCAGGGGCACGGCGCGTTGCGAGGGGTCTTTCCGGACGCGGCTCCCGCGGTCGGGCCCGCGATGGCCTCCTGACGGCTCCGCCCGGCCACCATCCGCTGCGGCCGGGGACGGGCCGGCTCGTCCTGACGGACCAGCTCCACCCGGTAGATGTAGCGGACGAACTCCTCGACGATCGAGCCCTTCATGCCCTCGAACATCGTGTGGGCCTCGTTCTGGTACTCGACCAGGGGATCCCGCTGGCCGTAGGCCCGCAGGTGGATGCCCTCCTCCAGGTAGTCCATCTCGTGCAGGTGCTCGCGCCACTTGTTGTCGGTGACCGACAGCACCACCATCCGCTCGAGCTCCCGCATGACCTCATCGCCGAGCTCCTGCTCCCGCCGCTCGTACGCCGAGATGGCCTCCTGGAGGACCCGGTCGCGGAGCTCGTCCGCGTCCTCGTTCTCCTTCAGCTCCTGGACGGTCAGCGCGGTCGGATAGGTGCCCTGGAGCGTGGTGACCAGGCTCTCCAGGTCCCACTCCTCCGGGAAGACCTCGGCGCTCACGTACTGGGCCACGGTGCCCTCGATCACCTCGGCGATCATATCCAGGGTCTGGTCGCGGAGGTTCTCACCCTCCAGGATCCGGCGCCGGTCCCCGTAGATGATCTTCCGCTGGGTGTTCATGACCTCGTCGTACTTGAGGACGTTCTTCCGGCGCTCGAAGTTGATCGCCTCGACCTGCTTCTGGGCGTTCTCGATGGCCCTGGACACGATCCGGGCGGTGATCGGCTCGTCCTCCGGCCACTTGAAGCGGTTCATGATGGACTCGATGCGCTGGGCCGCGAACAGCCGCATCAGGTCGTCCTGGAGCGAGAGGTAGAACCGAGACTCGCCCGGGTCGCCCTGGCGCCCGGACCGGCCCCGGAGCTGGTTGTCGATCCGGCGGGACTCGTGTCGCTCGGTCCCCAGCACGTAAAGGCCGCCGAGCTCCACCACCTCCTCGTGCTCGGCCTCGGTCTGCTTCTTGTGCCGATCCAGGATCGGCTCGTACTCCGCCTCGTACTTCGCCCGCTCCTCGTCGTCCATGTCGAACAGGAGATAGCGGTCGTTGTCCCAGCCGTTCGCGGCCATCTCCTGCCGAGCCAGGTACTCGGAGTTGCCGCCGAGCATGATGTCCACGCCTCGGCCGGCCATGTTCGTGGCCACGGTGACGGAGCCCTTCCGCCCGGCCTGGGCGATGATCATGGCCTCCTTCTCGTGCTGCTTCGCGTTGAGGACGTGGTGGGGGACGCCGCGGCGGTTCAGGTAGCCGGCCAGCCGCTCCGACTTCTCGATCGACACGGTGCCCACCAGCACCGGCTGGCCCTTCTCGTGACGCTCCGCGAGGTCCTCCACCACGGCCTTCCACTTCACGTCCTCGGTCTTGTAGATCAGGTCCTGCTCGTCCTTCCGGACCATGTCCCGGTTGGTGGGGATCTCCACCACCCCGAGCTTGTAGACCTCCTCAAACTCCCGGGCCTGGGTCTTGGCCGTCCCGGTCATGCCGGCGAGCTTCTCGTACATCCGGAAGTAGTTCTGGATCGTGATCGTGGCCAGGGTCTGGTTCTCCTCCTTGATCCGCACGCCCTCCTTGGCCTCGATCGACTGGTGAAGGCCCTCGGAGTAGCGGCGGCCGTGGAGGATCCGGCCGGTGAACTCGTCGACGATCAGGACCTCGCCGTCCTTGACGATGTAGTCGACGTCCCGCTTGTACAGCTCCTTGGCCCGCAGCGAGTTCTGAAGGTTGTGGACCAGGGGGGTATGGACGTGCTCGTAGAGGTTCTCCACCCCGAGGTACTCCTCGACCTTCGCCACGCCCGCCTCGGTGATGGCCACTGTTCGCTTCGACTCGTCGACCTCGTAGTCGGCCTCCGCCTTGAGGCGAGGGGCGATCCGGGCGAACGTCTGGTACCACTTCGCCGAGTCCTGGACCGGCCCACTGATGATGAGCGGGGTCCGGGCCTCGTCGATCAGGATCGAGTCGACCTCGTCCACGATGGCGTAGTGGTGGCCGCGCTGGACCATGTCGTCCAGGCGCATGGCCATGTTGTCCCGGAGGTAGTCGAACCCGAACTCGTTGTTCGTTCCGTACGTGATGTCGGCGGCGTAGGCCGGGCGCCGCTGGACCGGCGTCATCTCGGACTGGATCAGCCCGACCGAGACCCCCAGGAGCCGGAAGATCGGCCCCATCCACTCCGAGTCCCGCTTCGCCAGGTAGTCGTTGACGGTGACGACGTGGACGCCCTCGCCGGTCAGGGAGTTCAGGTACGCGGGCATCGTGGAGACCAGGGTCTTGCCCTCTCCGGTCTTCATCTCGGCGATGTTTCCCTGATGTAGCGCGGTGGCGCCCATCACCTGGACGTCGAAGTGCCGCTGGCCGAGGGTCCGTCGAGCCGCCTCGCGCACGACCGCGAACGCCTCGGGGAGGAGGTCCTCCAGCTCCTGGCCGTCCTTCAGCCGTCGCTTGAGCTCGTCGGTCCTCCCGGCGAGCTCGCCGTCCGAGAGGTCCTCCACCTCTGGCTCGAACGTGTTGACCAGGTGGGCCGAATGCTCGAGGTGCTTGCGTTTGCGTCCTTCGCCTATCTCGGAGAGCTTGCCCAGTACCACGGGGATTCGTCCTTCGTCGGGGACCTTCGATTGTACAGCGAAGGTCCGGCTATCCCGGCCTGCCGGCCATGACCTGCTCGCGCACCGCCAGCAGCGCGACGGGGATCGCCAGCAGGACCAGGGCGACGATGCCCAGCGCCAGGAGGCCCGTCACCTCGAGCAGGGCGGCGCCCGACAGCACCCCGGTCGCCGCCGACAGCGCGGCCACCAGGTCCATCAGGCCCAGCGTGCCGGCCCGCTCCGTCGGCCCGGCCAGGTCGCTGATCACGGCGGTCGACCCGATGTAGGAGAAGGACCATCCCACCCCGATAAGGAGGAGGCCCACAGACGACAGGATGGTGTAGCCCTCCGGAAGGGCCAGCAGGACCCCCACTCCCGTCAGGGCCATCCCGACCAGGAGCCCAGGCCGGCGGCCCCAGCGATCGAGAGCCGCCCCCACCACCGAGGAGAACGCGAACATCCCGGCGAGGTGGAGGCTGATCACGAGCGAGACCGTGATCTCCGCGGAGCCGTGGCTGTGGAGCACGACGGGGATCACGCTCATGAAGGTGACCATCACCACCTGCACCACCACTATGCTCGCCACGGCGGCCCGGGCGGGACGGAGCAGAAGGATGTCGATGGGACGGCGGGTCCCCGCCGCGACCTCGCCGCCGACCGCCAGGTCGCGGGGATCGGGCCGCATCGAGAGGACCAGCGCCAGCGCCCCCGCCGCCAGGACCGGCACGAGCAGCCACGGCACCACCAGAGGGTTCTCGACGCCCGCGCGAGTGGCCAGGGAGTGGACGGCCCCGGCCAGAGGAGGGCCACCGACCGCGCCGATGGTGCCGGCCACCAGGAGCCTTCCCACGGCGCGGCCGCGCCGATCCGGCGGGTACATGTCGGCCACGGCCGCCCGGCCCAGCAGTGCAGTGCCCGCGCCGGCCCCCATGACGACGGCGCTCACCAGAAGGAGGGCCGTGGACGCCGAAGCCACCGAGATGGCGGCCAGGCCTCCACCCAGGCCGAGCACCGCGTACCCTCCGGCCAGCCCGGGGCGGCGCCCCGCCCGATCCATGAACCGCCCCGAGATCCTGGCCCCTGCGGCGAGCGCCAACGAGTACAGGCCGAACAGGACCGCGGCCGAGCTCTCCCGGCCGCTGAGCTCGAACGCGGAGATCAGGCCGAACGTGGCCACCGTCCCGAGGGCGCCCCACAGCGCGACCTGAGCGGTGGCCAACAGGCCGGTGTTGCGGGCGACCATGCGGTCGCGGACATCGGGCGGTGCTGCCAATCCCCCTCCCCCGTGCTACTTGATGTCCAGCAGCTTCTCCCGGACCGCGTAAATCACGGCCTCCATCCGGGAGTGGAGCTGCAGCTTCTCCAGGATGTTCCGGATGTGGTTCTTGACGGTGTTCTCGGAGATGAATAGGTCCCCGGCGATGTCGCGGTTCCCCTTGCCCTGGGCCACCAGGCTCAGGACCTCGAGCTCGCGGTCGGTGAGCCGGGGCGGGGCTAGCGGCTGGCGGTCGTCCTCTCGTTTCGTCATGGCCTGGAACTCGGTCAGAAGCTTCGAGGCCATGGCCGGGGAGATCCTGGAATGGCCCTGCATCACCGAGCGGATCGAGTCGGCGACCTCCTCGGACGAGATCTCCTTCAGGAGGTAGCCGGAGGCGCCGGCTTTGATCGAGTCGTAGAGGTCCGCCTCCTCGTCGCTGTTCGTCAGGACCAGGATCTTCACGTGGGGGAGCTGCTCCTTGATCTTCTGGGTCGCCTCGATCCCGGAGCGCCGGGGCATCCTGACGTCCATGAGCACGACGTCGGGCATGAGCTCGGCGGCCCGGTCGACGGCCTGGTCCCCGTCGTGGGCCTCGCCGACCACCTCGATGTCGGGCTCGTTGTCGAGCACCATCTCCAGGCCACGTCGGAACAGGGCGTGGTCGTCGGCGATCAGGACACGAAGCCGCTCGCGGGCAGGCTCTTCAGTCACCTCGTCTACTCCGGCTCAGGCGGCGAGCTAGACGTACGGCGCGATTTTACCCTGGACGCCCAGGTGAGCAGGCGGCTTCGCCGTCGGCGATGGTCCTCGGTGATCTGGCGCTCCAGCCGGTCCACCACTCGGTCGACGGCGGCCTCGACATCCTGCCCGTTGGCCGAGGCCCGGTAGGTGCGACGCCCCGCCCGTGCCGAAGCCGTCACCCGGTGGCCGCCTCCGATCCGACCCCGGGTCTCCCTGATGACCTCGACCTCCACCCGGTCCAGTCGGCCGTCGAACCGGCTGAGCCGCTCGATCTTCCGTTCCACCAGTCCGCGGGTCTGGCCGGTTACCCGGTCGCCTCTCCCCTTCACCACGAGGTCCATGGGCGCCTCCTCCCGAACGGAGGGGGGACCGGGACGTGCCCGGTCCCCCGATGGGCTCGCACCTGGCTGACCTGGTCTTTGCCCCCACACTCGCCTGCCGAGGGGTTCGCCGCCCGAAGGACGGCTTAGCACCTTCTCCCGGCTCTAGGCCGGGGCAGGACTTACATCTAAGCCGCACCATGCTCAGCAACCAATGGTCGCCTTACGTGGGTCGTTTCGCCTGCGGCTGGCGTCGACTACCGGGGGAGCATCCCCCGGGCAACCACAGACCCAGGCTCGAGCCCGAATCTATGGTACTCGCGCGGTCGCCGGGGAGCCAATCCCCAGGCAGCGGGCCGGGACGGGCCCACCGAGGGATCGGGCCGCCGTCAGAACCGTGACCCGTCGGGCCCCGGCCCGGCGAAGGACTCGGGCGCACGCCGAGGCTGTAGCGCCGGTGGTGAGGACGTCGTCGATCAGCAGGACCCGTCCATCGAACCCCCCTCGTGCCGCGAACGCATCCCCGAGCGCCCGCCGGCGCTGTGGACCGGTCATCCGAGCCTGGGCCCGGGTGTCGCGGGCCCGGACCAGGAGCGGGCGAACCGGGAGGTGGAGACGCTCTGCCACCGCCCGGGCCAGCACCTCGGCCTGGTCGAAGCCTCGTCGGGCCCGGCGCCGTCGCGAGAGCGGGACCCACGTCACCACCTCGGCGGGGGGGAGGCCGGCCGCCACGTCGGCCATACCACCGGCCAGGTGGGGGCCCACCGCGTGCCATCCGGAGAACTTCATGCCCCGGACCGCCCGGGCCAGTGGCCCGTCGTACAGGAACGGCGCCCGGGCGGCCGAGATCGAGCTCGGCGGGCAGTCGACGCACGACCGCACCGGCTTCTCCCACGGGCGTCCGCACCGTTCGCACCACGGCGCCGTGATGACCCCAACCTGGTCCGTGCACCCGGGACAGAGCGGCCACCCCGCACCGCCGCACGACGCGCAGCGCGGGGGGAACAGCACATCGAGCAGGGTTCCCATGCGGCGGACGGTACCCGGCGCCGCCGACACGGACGCCGGGCGCTACGGGAGGTCCAGCGTGGCCGAGGCCGTGCGCCTGCCGGCCGCCATCTGGAGGTCGAGCTGGGTGGCCCGCTTCGGGACCGGGTGAGCCACAGTCAAGCGCACCTCACGCTCGTCGGTCTCCTCGACCACCGGGAGCCGGCGGCCGCCGAGCCTAAGCCGGAGCTGGGCGTTCGGGACGTCGGCCGGGGGACGCCACCGCACCGCGGTCCGATCCGACTTCAGCTCGACCCGCTCGATCACGGCCCCCCCGACCTCGAGGTTCGGCCGGAGGTCGGCCCTGCGGACCTCGGCGGACGGCCAGGGGACCACGAACCGCTTTCCCCCGCCGTCGGGGCCTCGCAGGCGGGAGCGGCCGTCTATCTCGACCTCGGCCACCACGCAGTACCAACCGGGGTCCAGTCCCGCGAAGGGTACGTCGAAGGGGATCAGGATCTCCCGGTGGGGAGCCACGTCGATGATGGCGCGCTCGGCCGCCACGGACTGGAGGCCCCGGGCCAGATCGTGGGCCGGCACGACCTCCGCCCCGACCAGGCGGATCTGGTGCGGCTCTCGGTCCAGGGCCCGCACCACGACCGCCCCGCGGACCGAGGCAGGGAACCGGTCGAACACCGTATCCACAGATACGGCGCCGGCTGCCGCGTCGCTCAGGTCCCGTGCTCCCACGACCGCAGGTACGCCTCCTGCTCCTGGGTTAGCTCGTCGATCCCGATGCCCATCGACTGGAGCTTCAGCCGGGCTACCTCGTCGTCCATCTCGGTGGGCACGGTGTGGACGGCCTTCCCCAGCCCCGCCCCCTGCTTCACGATCCATTCCACGCACAGCGCCTGGTTCGCGAACGACATGTCCATGACCGCGGCGGGGTGACCCTCGGCCGCGGCCAGGTTCACCAGCCGGCCCTCGGCCAGAAGGTTGATCCGTCGCCCGTCCCGCATCCGGTACTCGTCCACGTGCTCGCGGATCCGCCGGCGCTCGACGGAAAGCTCCTCCAGCGCGCCGGTGTCGATCTCCACGTCGAAGTGGCCCGAGTTCGCCAGCACCGCGCCGTCCTTCATCGCATCGATGTGCTCCCGGCGGATAACGCTCGTGTCACCGGTCACCGTGACGAACACCTCGCCGGCCCGGACCGCCTCACGCAAGGGGAGGACCTCGTAGCCTTCCATGGCCGCCTCCAGGGCGGTCACCGGCGAGACCTCCGTGACCACAACCCGGGCCCCCAGGCCGCGGGCCCGCGAAGCCACCCCCCGGCCACACATGCCGTACCCACACACCACCACCACCCGGCCGGCCATCAGCAGGTTCGTGGCCCGCAGGATCCCGTCGATGGTCGACTGGCCGGTGCCGAACCGATTGTCGAACAGGTGCTTGGTGCGGGCGTCGTTCACCGCCACGATCGGATACCCCAGGGCGCCGTCCTCAGCCATGGCCCGCAGCCGGATCACCCCTGTGGTGGTCTCCTCGGTGCCCCCTATGACCTCGCCGACCTGCTCCGGACGCTCCTTGTGAAGCGTGCTCACCAGGTCGGCGCCGTCGTCCATGGTCACGTGCGGATGGTGGTCGAGGACCGAGCGGATGTGCCCGTAGTACGTCTCCTGGTCCTCCCCGCGGATCGCGTACGTGTCGATGCCGTCCTGCTCGCACAGTGCGGCGGCCACGTCGTCCTGGGTGGACAAGGGGTTCGAGGCGCACACCGCCACCTCCGCGCCGCCGGCCCGGATGGTCTCCAGGAGGTTCGCGGTCTCGGTGGTCACGTGGAGGCACGCGGCGACCCTGATCCCGGCCAGGGGGTGCTCCTTCTCGAAGCGCTCCCGGATCAGCGCCAGCACCTTCATCTCCCGGGAGGCCCATTCGATCCGCCCCCGACCTTTCTCGGCCAGCCCCAGGTCCTTCACGTCGCAGTCCATGCATCTCCCCTCAGATCTCCGCCAGCAGCCGCTCCAGCACCCCGGCGAGCTTCCCGGCGAAGGCCGTGGCCACCTCCTCCACCTCGGCGTGCGTCGTCCCCGGCCCCGCGGCGTTCGTCACACAGTACAAACCGACGAAGCGCAGGCCGAGAGCCGCCGCCGCGCTCACCTCCGGGACCACCGACATCCCGACCACCGTGGCCCCCGCCCGGCGAAGGTATTCGATCTCCGCGGGCGTCTCGTAGGTGGGGCCTGCGCTGGCCGCGTACACCCCGCGGCCGGCCGGGAGCCCCAGGTCCGCGGCGGCCTTCAGGGCCGCCTCGGCCAGGTCCCGATCGTACGCCTCCGCGGGGTTCACGAACGGGGGCCGGCCTTCCCGGTCCCGCCACCCCCGCAGCGGATTCTGGCCCAGGAAGCTGAGGTGGTCCTCCCCCACCACGAGCGATCCGCGCGGAAGCCCGGGGTCGAGCCCGCCCACGGCCGCCGTGGCGACCAGCACCTCGGCGCCGAGCCCCGCGGCCACCCGGGCGGGCAGGGTCACCAGCGCCATGTCGTGGCCCTCGTAGAAATGGATCCTTCCCATGAACGCCGCCACCGGCACGCCGGCCAGGGTCCCGACCACCAGCCGGCCGGCGTGGCCGGGGACCGTCGGCTCCGGGAACCCGGGGAGGTCGGTGTAGGGGATCTCCGCCTCGGCCTCGATCCCCTCGACGGCCCGGCCCAAGCCCGAGCCGAGGATCACGGCCGCCCGGGGCACGGCCTCGGTGATCCCACGGACGGCCTCCACCGACCGCTCGGCGAGCTCGTCTCCCGGGCCGACCTTCATTTCGAGAGCCTTTCCTTGATCCGAACCAGGGCATCCATCGAGGACGGATCTATCCCCCGGGCCAGGGCGTGGTACGTGCTGGCCATGTCGCCCACCAGCGCCAGCGAGAGGCACCGAGCCAGCGGGGTCTCACCGTGGGCGGCGACCTCCCGCCACTCCAGCCCGGAGTCCGCCACCTCCTCCAGGGTTGCGTCGAGCCGCGCCTGTACCCGCTCGTGCTCGCCGGGCTCGCGGAGGATCAGGAGGCAGAACCCTTCGCCTCGCTTGGCCGTCCACCCCACGACCTCGTGGTGGTCGAGCTCGGGGAGCGTGGAGGCGAACGCCGGCACCTCCGCGTTCTCGTTGAAGGCCGTCTTCCACCGCCACGCCGCCGCAGCGCTGACGCCCTCGGAGCCCCAGATCACGGGGATCCGCTCACCCACCCACTCCGCTACGTCCTTCGCCTCGTTCCGCGGGACCTCGGGCCCGAGCTCCGCGGCCAGCCTGTCGAGCGAGATCCCCGCGGCCTCGACCTCCTCGTCCGGGCCGGAGAGCGCCCCGGCGGCCACCAGCGCCCCGAGGACGCCGCCCACGAGCGACCCGAGCCCGGCACGGGGCACCGGGGCCTCGGCCGGGATCAGGACCACCGGGAGGTCCGCCTGGCGAGCCGCCCCGGCAAGGGTGCCGCCGCCGCACACCACCACCGCCGGGCAGCCGAGCGCACGGGCCTGCTCGAACGCGGAGACGGTCTCCTCGGTGTCGCCCGAGTAGGAGACGCACAGGACGAGGTGCTCGTCGCCGTACCCGCGAGGCACGCCGTAGCCGCGGAGGGTGACCATGGGGATCCCTGCCCGGTCACCGAAGGCGGCCCCGGCCACGTCGCCGGCCGCGGCCGATCCGCCCATGGCGCAGACCACTACGCCTCGGACCTCGCCGGCGAACGGGATCGCCGATCTCCGAGCCGCCGCGTACACCTCCCGCAGCTGCCGGCCGGTGTCGGCGAAGGCGTCCAGCATCCCGCGAGGATCGCCTGCCCGGAGGGCGGCCGCGTCGTCCAGTATCTGCCTCACCGCTTCGGCTTGATCGCCTCGTCCACGAGCATGACCGGGATGTCGTCGCGCACCGGGTAGCTGTAGCCGCACCGACCGATGCACACGACGAGCTCCTCCTGTTCGCGGTACTCGACGTCGCCCCGGCAGTTCGGGCAGGCCAGGATGTCGAGCAGCTCCTTGTCGAGCGCCATCACGTCTCCTTCCGGATCGTCGCCAGCAGCTCGCGGGTCTTCTCCTCCAGCAGGGACTCGGCCCTGGCCTCGACGTTGAGCCGCAGCAGCGGCTCGGTGTTCGAGGCCCGGACGTTGAACCACCAGTCGTCATACTCCACCGTCAGGCCGTCGAGCCGGTCCTGCCGGCCATCGGCGTACCGGCGCGCCAGCTCCTCGATGGCCCCCTCCTGATCAGCGACCTCCGAGTTGATCTCGCCGGAGGAGTAGTACCGACGATACGGACGGAGCAGCTCGGACATGGGTACGCCGGCCTCGGACAGACGCTCCAGCACCAGGAGCGCGGCGATCAGCCCCGAGTCGGCGCGGAAGTGGTCACGGAAGTAGTAGTGGCCGGAGTGCTCGCCGCCGAAGATGGCCCCGGTCTCGGCCATGACCTTCTTGATCAGCGAATGGCCCACCCGGGTCCGGACCGGGACCCCCCCTCTTTCCCGGATCACCTCAGGGACCACCCAGGAGCAGATCACGTTGTGAAGGATCGTCGCTCCGGGCTCTCGCTCCAGCATCGCCTCGGCCACCAGGGCGGTGACCAGCGAGCCGGACACGCCCTCGGCTCGCTCGTCGACCAGGAACACCCGGTCGGCGTCGCCGTCGAAGGCCAGGCCGAGGTCGGCCCCGTGCTCGGTCACCATCCGCCGGAGGTCCTTCTGGTTCTGGGGCTGGATCGGGTCGGCCGGATGGTTCGGGAAGGTGCCGTCGAGCTCCAGGTACATCCCGACGAGCTTGACCGGGAGCCGCTCGAAGATGGCCGGCAGGACCAGCCCGGCCATGCCGTTGGCCGCGTCGGCCACCACGGTGAGTGGGGCCATCCGGTCCGCGGCCACGAACGAGAGCACGTGGTCCACGAAGTCCTCGAGCATGTCACGGGAGGTGAGGCGCCCGCCCGCGCCGGTCGGCGGCAGGTCGCGCTCGGCGAGCTCGCGGACCTCGAGCAGCCCCGAGTCCTCGCCGACCGGCGCCGCGCCGGCCCGACAGAGCTTTATGCCGTTCCACTCGGGGGGGTTGTGGCTGGCGGTGAACATAGCCCCCGGGAGCCCGAGCCGCCCGGAGGCGAAGTACAGCATGTCGGTGGTGGCCAGCCCGATGTCGACCACGTCCGGTCCCCTCCCGGTGACCCCTTCGGCGAACGCGGCCGACAGTGCCGGCGAGGAGAGCCGGGAGTCCCGGCCCATGGCGATCCGCCCGGCTCTGGTGAACTCGGCGAACGCCGCGCCGATCCGGCGAGCGGCCACCTCGTCCAGCTGGTCGGGATAGACGCCGCGGATGTCGTACGCCTTGAATATGGATGGCAGGGACGTCACGCCGCGGATTCTACCCGGGGCGCCCGAGGCACCCTCAGGAGTGGCCAAAGCCCGGCCCAGGGAGGGTGGGGCCGGGCTCTGGTCGGTCGATCGGCTCAGCGGCGAGGGATCTGGGCCAGGGCGACGTCGCGGTCGATCTCCGCACCGTCGCGCTGCCAGCCCGTGGCCTCGCACGCCACGCAGGTCCAGTACCGCACGGTGCCGTCGGACATCTCTATGCCCACGGACATCGTGTCGGTGGAGCCGCATGTCGAGCAGGTCGTCTGCAGGGGGCTGCGCGTCGCGTTCATACTCTTAGTACTCGGCCCCGGACCCTCATCCGCAGCATGGCCACAACGGGCCATTTTCGCTGGTCACAAGGGGCTAGTCAGTGCGGACTAGTCCGCCGGGACCGGACCCCCGCCTGGGGGCATGTCCTTCCCGATGTACCGGGAGCGGAGCCGGCCGCCCTCCCGCCAGTACGCGTACCAGTACGGCCCGTGGGGGCACGTGGTGCACCCATCTCGACCGCACCGCACGCGCTCCTGGCGGAACGTGACCTTGCCTCGGGCGGCCTGCTCCGGGAGCTCGGGGCCGTGCCGGGAGACCAGGAGACCCCTGGCGAAGATGAGGAGCCTGCGCAGGTCGTGCTCGTCCAGGGACCGGACCTCCCTGATCAGCTCACGGTGGAGCGCCATCTTGGGTACCAGCGTACCCAAGACCCGCTCAGGCGGAAGCGGCGGGGGTCAGCGGCGGGGCGGCGCGGCGCTCATCGAGCCGTCGCCACCGGTACGGGGCCGTGATCGCGTCGGCGTGGGCGGCGCAGAGGTCGAGCAGGTTCGGGTCCCGCTGCGGAACCAGGTCGCCGATCCAAAGCACCCGCTCCCGGTACCGCAACGCCGCCGTGGCCGTGGCGGCCTCCCTGCACCCCTGTTTCCCGCACGCTCGCACGGCGGGAGCATAGATCACACCGGTGTGATTCGCAAACCGGGGTCTTGGGTAGCGCGATCGTTACCTAAGCACGAACCATCGATGGCGGCTCCGAGCTTCGCCTGCCCGGGAGGCCGAACGACCCCGAAATGCCAGGAAGGAGGCCCCGCGGCCTCCTTCCAGAACCTCCGCACAAAAGCGTACTCCGAATCGGCCTTCCAGGTCGCCCCTTCGTGCCTCCTCGGAGTACAACCATCATCCTATCGGTGCCCGGGCGCGCGCGCAAGCGCAGGGACCGGTTTTGTCACTCTTTTCGGCGCGCGTTACGAGACGATGTGCGCGGTCGTCCCGATGGGGACGATCTCGTACAGCTCCTCGACGTCGGCCATGAGCATCCGGACGCAGCCGTGCGAGGCGTAGCTGCCGATCGAGTACGAGGCCGAGGTCCCGTGGATCCGGATCCCCGGCGCATCGAGGTAAAGGGCCCGGGTGCCCAGGGGGTTGCTCGGGCCGCCGGGGATCATGGCCGGCAGGCTGGCCCCCCACCCGTCGGGGGCGGGGTTGATCCATATGGGGTTCTCGCGCTTGTCCCAGATCGTCCACTCCCCCGTCGGAGTGGGGTACTGCGCGGACCCGGCGGCCACCGGGTATGCCTTCACCCGGCGGAGCCCCTGGTACAGCGTCAGCTCGAGCTCGGAAAGGTCCACCACGATCGTGTGGCCGAGCTCTTCCCGGCCCACCTTCGGCTCGATCCGCTGGGTGGGCAGCTCCACCCTGACGGAGCCGTCCATCACCGCGGCCCGGAGGGCCTGCTTCGCGTCCCGCACGGCGAGCTCTCGACCTAACTTCGGCCGCTGGAGCACGAGCTCCCCGTCGACGTAGTCCACGGAGGCGTTCGACGGCTCCAGGGCCACGCTCTCCGCGGCGGTCGTCACGAACCCGCGGATCCGGGGCACGTCCGGGCGGTACCTGACCAGGGCGTCGTGGGCGATGGGCCGGTTCAGGATCCGGCGGAACACCCGCTCGGGCCACCCGTACCCACCGTTCAGGGCCAGGGCTTCGTCCACCACGGCCTCGATCTCGGCGCCGGTCCCCAGTTCCCCCGGGGTCACCGTCCACACCTCGTCGCCGGCCTCGACCACGATCTGCCGGCCGAGGTCGGCATCGATCTCGGCCCGGACGGCGGCCACCGCCTCGTCCCGGGTCATCTCCCCGACGTCGATGCCGGCGATGGTCACCCCGGGGAGTAGCCGGTTGGCCGTGGCCGCGTCGTACCGGTACGAGCCGTAGGCGGTCCCCCCGCCCAGGAGCATGAGCCCTAGGGCGATCGACAGCACGACGGGGGCGCTCCCTCGCGTGCGTGGGGCCGCGTGACGCCTGTCTCTCACGACAAGAATGGTACCCGGGGTCCGGGTTGCGTCAACCCCCCGTTCACCCGACGGGGACGCCCACTGCCACCGCGTAAGCCCTGCGGCCCAGCGAGACCTGGGCCGGGACCACCAGGCCGCCGGTCGACTCCACCAGCACCGCCACCGGGGTCGACGGGAGCTCGAGGTGGGCGAACGCCCCTGCCGGGACCTCGACGACCTCCGACCGGGCCTCCTCCCCTCCCAGGAAGGACACCGTGACATCGGCCGTGGCGCCACCGGGGTTGTACAGCAGTAGGGCCGCCGGCCCCCCCTCGGGAGGCGTGGCCGGCAGGACCACCCACCGCGCCGCGCCGGCCGGGGCCCCGCCCGTGGCGGCCAGATCGCCCGGCTCGGGGGCGGGCGGCTCCGGAGGCTCCTCCCTTCGGCCCCCCCCGCCGCCGCCCTGCCGCTCCCGCCGGGGCTGCGGCGCCGGCTCGGGGACAGGGGGGATCAGCAACCTGCCCGCCAGGAACGGGGAGGCGCCCTCGCCTTGGACCAGCACCCCGCCCCCCTCCCCTGGGAGGTCGAACGCCGCAGTCGATCCGCCCGCCACCGACTCCAGGTCCACCAGCGGCGTCTGCCCCCCCTCGCCCAGCGCGTCGGCCCGGAACGCCGAGTCGTCGCCGGGCGCGGACACCACCAGTCGGCCCGATGCCGGATCCCCGGTCCCGGGGAGGACCCATGTTCGGGCCGGCGCAGGCCTCCCCACGACCGTCCGCACCCCTGCTGGGGACACGGTGACCCCGCCGACAACCACCCGCCCCAGGTGAGCCACCACCGCGACGGCCACCCCCGGCTCCCCTAGGGCGAACCGGCCCACGGAAACCGTCTTCACCTGGCCGGGGTCGAGCACCACCCCTCTGAGCCGGCCGTGACCGATCGGCCCACCCTCACCGAGCAGGCGCACGTCGATCACGGCCTCGGACCCGAAGGGGTTGTGGATCACCACGGTGGCGTCCTGGCCGCGAAGGGTACTGGCCTCCGACACGAACCACTCGGTCGCCGGTCGGTCGGCGCAGGGCTCGGCGCCGATCCCGCCCTCGCCGTCAGGACGGGCCGTCACCATCCCGGCCGCCACCGCCGATCCGAAGAACTCCACGACGGAGGCCGAGGCCATCTGCGGGGCGGGGACCTCGATGTAGGCGAGTGTTCCCGGTGCCACGGTCGAGGCGGTCGACTCCGGGGGGCCGGCGCCCGTGCGGCTGGTCAGGATCACGTCCGACGGTACCTCGGTCGGGTTCGCCACCACGATCCACGCCCGCCACCCCTCGCCTCCGCCGTGGGGGCAGTACCAGGCTCCGGAGACGCCCGGCCCCGCGGCCGAAGGGAGCCGCGGCGCCGCGCCGATGCGCCGCTCCATGGTCACCCCACTCGCCACGACGGCCGCCGAGACGGCCACCGCCACCGTGAGCCTGGTCCGCGTGGTCACGTCCGGCTCACCTCGGGTATCGCCGGGGCCTCGACGGCCGCCACAGTCCTCCGGGTGGATCGCTCGTCCCGTGCGGTTCGCCGGATCGACCACAGCGCCACGGCCCAGAGCAAGCTCAGCGCAACGAGCTCGATCGTCCGTCGGGTTCCACCCTCGAAGCCGACCGTCACCGGCCCGGGCAGACCCTCGAACCCCAGGGCCCAGCCGAACGCGGGGAACGGGGCGACCTCCCCAGCGGGCGATCGAGCCCGCCACCGCGGGTCGAACCTATCCGTCACGAGCAGTAGCGAGACGCCTCCCTCGGGTGCGGTGCCCCTGAGGACCTCCGGACCGCCGTGCAGGCGGCCCGCGGTGGCCCCGACTATGTGTGCAGCCGCCAGGAGGGTCTCGGACCGGGCCGCCGCCACCGCCGTCTCCCCGGGGAGTACCGCGGCCGGCGGCACCGCCCGGGCGTTCCGATAGATCGACAGCCCTCCGGCCCGCTGCACCAGATCCAGGTCCACCTGTTCGCCGAGGCGCCTGGCCGCCGGGACCGGCAGGCGATCCTCGCCGGCGACGACGTACCGGATCCCTATGGGCCCGAGCAGGGCGCCCGTGTGACTGATCCGTCCCTCCAGCATGGCCGTCAGGATGGACTCCACCCGCGCCAGCGCCGGCTCGTCCGGCGGCATCCCGATGGCCAGGAGGGACCGGCCGGCGCGGCCCGTCACCGCGTACGCGACCTCGGCCCGATCGGTGACCGCGGCCCCCTCCGGGTCGCCGCCCGGAGGAGGGAACGGGAGGCCGTCGTCGGCCCCGAGCCACAGCACCCGGAAAGGGGTCCCGGGCTCGGTCGAGGTCACCACGGGCCATGCCGGGGCCACCCTCCCCTGCCCCACGGCCCACTCGCCCGGGAGTATCCGGATGGCCTGTCCGGCGAGCCCCAGCACGAGCACGGCCGTCGTCAGGACCGCCACGATCTGGGGGGTCCCGAACGCGGCACGGCGGACCCCGTGCGGCATCCCCGCGACGCCCAGCCCCACCAGGAACGCAAGCGACAGCGCCGAGGCCGCCACGTACGGCACCGGCTCTCCGATGGGGGCGGGAAGCCGGCCGGCCGCTGCGAACCAGGCCAGCAGGATCCCGGCGGCCGCGGTGACCAGGGCGCGCCAGGCGGCTCGGCGCTCCGCGGCCACCGCGAACGCCAGGACCCCCGCCACCGGCAGGAACGCGGCGGTCACGCCGGACCCCGGCCCCGGCCCCGGGGCCAGCAGGAGCAGGTCCGTGAACCGGGCCCGGGCCGGCGGGCCGGGGGTGCCGCCCGCCTCGACCAGGGTAGCCACGAACGGGAACAGGAGGACCGCGGCCGCCACGGCGGTCCCCACGGCCAGGATCAGCCCCCGGGTCCGGCTCCCCCGCCGCCGGGGGAGCACCACCAGGGGCAAGGCCACCAGCGCGACGGCGATCCAGGCCGAGGGCTCGAACGCGACTACCAAGGCCAGCGCCATCCCGGTCCCCACCGCCCACCCGAGCGGACGGGCCGGGCCGCCCGGGTCGAACCCGGCCACCAGGCGGGAGACGACGATCGGCAGCGCGGCCAACAGGACGATCACCGAGATACGGCCCTCCGACGCGGCCCACAGCGCCGGCGCGGCTGCCGCGTACGACACCGCCGCCACCGCGGCCGCGCCCGGGCCGGGCCCCAGCCGGCGCACCGCCCCGTAGCACGACGCTCCCGCCGCGATCGGCCCCAGGCCGACCAGCAGCCGGCCCAGCAGGCTGGGATCCCCCAACGTCAGGTAGCTCCCCAGGCCAAGCGGCACCAGGGCCGGGCTGGCCAGGTCGGGGCCGCCGAACCCGGTGGGGCGCCAGGCCGAGGCGAAGGCCTCGAAGAAGGAGGAGGCTTCCGGGGGGAACACCGGGTAGGCGCCGCCCTCGATGCCCGACGCGAACAGGACGTTACGGAAAGCCACCGCCGTGACGATGACCGCACCGATCCAGGCGAAGGCCACGGGGTGATCGCCCACCACCGACGCCACTCTCTCGCGGAGCGGCGGGGCCTCGAGCTCCTCGCCCTCCTCGACCTGGGCGGCCCGCCCCCCCACCAGCAGGCCGGAGGCCTGGGTGGCCCATCGCTGGAGCCGGGCCCCGGCCGGGGACATGAACCGGGCGATCTCCCGGTCGGAGACACGACGGGTGGCCTGGGCCCTAACCCGACGAGAGATCGTGCTGGGCAGATGGGCCAGGTTCCAGCCCCACGCGGTCAGGATCTCGCCGGCCCGGTCGAACCGCCGGGCCAGGAGGTACAGGATCAGACGTCCCACGCCCTGGATGCCGTAGAGCGGGAGGATCCACCCCAGAGTGAGGAGACGGTAGTTGACGAGGATGGCCGCCAGGGCCGCCCGTTCGGTTTCGTACCTCGGGCGCGGCGCGTGAGCACCGGATCGCTCGCCCCGCTCCCGGGCCATCCGGTGGGCCGCCACGGCCCGAGGGGTCACCAGGACCCGGAAGCCGGCCAGCCGGACCCGCCAGCAGAAGTCGAGGTCGTCCCGGGCCGGGGCGAGCCGCTCGTCCGGCGGGCCCACCCGGTCCAGGACCGCCCGGGAGACCAGCATCGCCGCGGACGAGACGAACAGCACCTCGCGCGGCGCGTCGTACTGACCCTGATCGATCTCCCCCTCCTCGAGGGGCGAGTGTGGATAGCCGAATCGGTCGGTGCTGAACCCCACCTCGAGCAGGACCCGACCCTCCCAGTCCAGGAGCTTCGGCCCCACCACCCCGGCCCCCTGGACCCGGCCAGCTTCCTCCACCAGCCGGGCCACGGTCTGGGGAGCCAGCGCCACGTCGTCGTGCAGGAGGAGGAGGAAATCCACGTCGCGAACCGCGGGGATCTCCATCATCCGCCGGATCGATCCGGCGAAGCCGAGGTCCTCGTCCAGGCAGATCACCCTCCTGGACCCCAGGGCCCGCTCCAGGAGGTCGGCGGAGCCGTCCGTGGAGGCGTTGTCGATGGCCAGCACGCCCAGTCGAGGATGGGTCTGTTGGGCCAGCGAGCGCAACGTCCGGGGAAGCCACGCGGCGCCGTTCCGCGCGACGACCACGGCCAGGACTGACGGTTCCTCGGTCTGCATCCGCGGGGGCCTAGCCTATCGGTCGAGGGGTCGCTGGCGAAAACGAAGGAGGGGGGCTGAGGGCCCCCCTCCTTCCGTCACGCGACCTCGAGCGACTACTTCTTCTTCCTCGAGGTCGTCCGCCTGCTGGACTTGCGCGCTGTGGCCCGCTTCCTGGGCCTACGGGCGGCAGTCGTCTTCTTCCGCGCCGTCCGCTTGCGCCCGCCCGCCCTCTTGGCGGTGGTCCGCTTCCGCGACGTTGTCTTCCGCCTCGCCGTCGACTTCTTGCGGCCCGTCGACTTCCGGGCCGTCGACTTCCTGCGGCCCGTGGACTTCCGAGCGGTGGTCTTCCTCCGCGCGGTCGTCCGCTTACGCGCCGTGGTCTTCCTCGCGGTGGTCTTCCTCCGCGCCGGCGCCTTCTTCCGGGCCGTCGACTTCTTGCGTGCGGTCGACTTCCTCCTTCGCGCTGTAGCCATGGTCACCTCCCCTCCACGTCAGGACGCCATGCGCTTCAGGCGTCGTCGCTCCCGCTCACTCATGCCTCCCCACACGCCGTACCGCTCGTCGCGACGCAGCGCGTAGTTGAGGCACTCGATACGAACCGTGCACTCGGCGCAGATGCGCTTCGCCTCGCGCGACGATCCGCCCTTCTCCGGGAAGAAAACCTCCGGGTCGAACTCCCGGCATCTAGCCCTCTCCTGCCATGGGATGTAGTGGTGCATTCCGCCACTCCCCCCGCCGTCGAACTACATCTGTGTAATTCTGAACGGGGTGCACCACGTTTGTCCAGTCCCAATCATGAACTTTTTACACAGCTGTTTGAAGGTCGTTTTCGGCGCTTTCGCGTTGTGGATAACTCAGGAAGATGGTGTTGGCACGACGCGCTCGTATGTGGTAGTGCGCTGCATCGGCACGCGACCGATATCACGGATCGCTTCGACGAACTCGTGTGGCTCCTTCCGGATGCCGTGCTCCGAGCCGGCCATGCGCGAGATCGTCTCCTCCATCAACGTGCCGCCGAAGTCGTTCGCTCCGCCACGAAGTATCGCCATGCTCGCGTCCATGCCGAGCTTGACCCACGACACCTGCACGTTGGGGATACGGCCGTCGAGCAGGATGCGCGCTACCGCGTGCATGCGACGGTCGTCCTCGAACGTGGAGGACGGACGGGCCTTACCGGCCAGGTAGATCGGCGCGTTCTGGTGCACGAACGGAAGCGGGACGAACTCCGTGAATCCCCCACTCTCGTCCTGGATGCGAGCCAGCCGGCGGATATGCGCCACCCAGTGCGGCGGCGCGTCGACGTGCCCGTACATGATCGTGGACGAGGACCGAAGGCCGACGCCGTGCGCCGTCTTCACGATCTCCTCCCACGTATCGGCCGGCAGCTTCCCCTTCGTCAGCACCCACCGGACGTCGTCGTCCAGGATCTCTGCCGCGGTCCCGGGGATCGAGCCGAGCCCTCGAGCGACGCACTCCTGGAGGAACTCTCGGAACGAGATCCCCAGCCGGGTAGCGCCGTTCAGGACCTCCATCGGGCTGAACGCGTGGATGTGGATGCCGGGGACCCTGGACTTCACCGCCTCGAGGAGATCGAAGTAGAAGTCGCCGGGCAGATCGGGGTGGATCCCGCCCTGCATGCAGACCTCCGTGGCCCCGTACGCCCAGGCCTCCTCGGCCCGGTCGGCCACCTCCCGAAGGGTCAGCGTGTACGACTCGGGATCCACCTCCCGCTGGGCGAACGCGCAGAACCGGCATCCCACGTAGCACACGTTCGTGAAGTTGATGTTCCGGTTGACCACGTAGGTGACCTCATCCCCCACGGCCTCCCGGCGGAGGTCGTCGGCCACCCGGCACAGGGCCTCCAGCGATTCCCCCTCGGCCTCGAACAGGCCCAGGGCCTCCTCCTCCGTGATGGCATCCGGGCGACGGGCCTCGGCCTTCCCCAGGGCGGATCGGACCGAGGCCTGGATCCGGGCCGGGTCCCGCCGCCGTCCGGCCCAGGTCCTGGTGGCCTCGACCTCCAGGTGCTCGAGGTCGCCGTACACCACGTCGGCGTCTTCCCGGAGGCCCGCGCCGGGGCCTTTGGCGAAGGTGAGCTCGATGGCTCTCGGCTTCCACTGCACCTCGGGGTCCTGCCACGGGATCGGCTCCGGACGTTGACCGTCCCGGGCCAGCCCGTCGTCGCCGAGGAGGGCGGCCACCGGCGCCCGCATCTTCCCCGCCAGGTACGGGTCGGGCCGGGTCGCGTACTCCGGGTACACGCACAGTCGCTCCCGGAGCTCGAAGCCCCGCTCCTCGGTGCGGGCCCGGAGAGCTTCCAGCCGCGGCCAGGGGGCCTCCGGGTTCACGTGGTCGGGGGTGACCGGCGACACCCCGCCCCAATCGTTGATCCCCGCGTCGAGCAGGCGTGGGTAGTGGGGGTCGGACAGGTTCGGCGGAGCCTGCACGTTGACCCGCGGGCCCAGGATCACCCGCACCGCGGCCACGGCGGCCAGGAACTCCTCGTCGGCGGGCTCGGGATGGTCGTGCATGCGGGTCCCCGGCTTGGCTCGGAAGTTCTGGACGATCACCTCCTGGACGTGCCGGTATCGACGGTGGACGTCACGGATGGCGAACAGCGACTGGGCCCGCTCGCGGGCGGTCTCGCCGATCCCGACGAGGATCCCGGTGGTGAACGGGATGGCCAGCCGCCCGGCGTCCTCGATGGTCCGCAGGCGAACCGCCGGCGCCTTGTCGGGCGAGCCGTGGTGCGGGAGCCCCTTCTCCATTAGGCGTTCCGTCGACTGCTCGAGCATCAATCCCATCGACGCCGACACGTGCTTCAGCCGGGCCATGTCCTCGTAACGCATCACGCCGGGGTTGAGGTGCGGCAGAAGTCCGGTCTCCTCGATCACCCGGATCGCCGCGGCCCGGACGTAGTCGAGCGTGGAATGGTACCCGCGCTCGGCCAGCCAGTGCCGGGCCACCGGGTACCGGTCCTCTGGCCGGTCGCCCAGGGTGAACAGGGCCTCCTTGCACCCGGCCCGCCGCCCGGCGTCCGCGATGACCACGAGCTCGTCGAGCGACAGGAACGGGCTGTCGAGCTTCGCAGGGGCCTTGGCGAACGTGCAGTAATGGCACACGTCGCGGCACAACATCGTCAGCGGGACGAACACCTTCCGCGAGTACGTGACCACTGAGCCGTGTCCGAGCTCGCGGAGCGACGAGGCCACGTCGAGGAGCTCCCCGAGCCCCGGGCCGCGGGCGTCCATGAGCGCGGCGGCCTCGTCCACCGACAGCGACTTTCCGGCTGCGGCGCGGCGGAGCGCCCGGCGGACGGCGTGATCGGAGGCCGGCATCGCAGGCGAGCCTAGCACCGCCCGACGGATAGGCTTGCGGGATGAAGGTCGTGGCGCTCGCCGGAGGCGTCGGCGCTGGGAAGTTCCTGCGGGGGCTGATCCGCGCGATGCCGTCCGGCGACGTGACCGCCGTGGTGAACACGGCCGACGACATGACCCTCCACGGCCTCCGGATCTGTCCCGACCTCGACTCGGTCACCTACTGGCTCGCGGGGGTGGCCGACCGGGATCGAGGATGGGGACGGGCCGACGAGTCGTTCCGGGCCCTCGAGGAGGCCCGCCGCCTCGGCGGCCCGGCGTGGTTCGGGCTCGGGGATCTCGACCTCGGGACGCACCTGGTCCGGACGGGGTGGCTCGGCGGGGGCGCCACGCTGTCCGAGGTCACCGCGCGGCTGGCCGCAGCCTTCGGCGTTGAGGCCCAGGTGCTGCCGATGTCCGACGACCCCGTGGCCACGTGGATCGACTCTGTGGACGGGGACGGCGCGGCCCGGTCGGACCCGTTCCAGACCTACTGGGTCGGGCGAGGGGGCCGCGACGACGTCAAGGCGGTCCGGTTCGAGGGCGCGGACCGGGCCCGGCCGGCACCGGGCGTGCTCGAGGCCATCGAGGCGGCCGACGGCGTGCTGCTCTGTCCCTCCAACCCGGTGGTGAGCGTTGCTCCCATCCTGGCCGTCCCCGGGATCCGGGACGCAGTGGCCGCCCGTCGCGACCGGGCCGCCGGGGTCTCCCCCATCGTCGGCGGCGCGCCCGTGGTCGGCATGGCCGACCGCCTGATGCCGGCCGTGGGCCTGGAGGTGTCGGCCCTGGGCGCGGCGTCGGCCTACCGGGGGCTGCTGCGGGGATGGGTCGTGGACGAGCGCGATGCGAGCCTCGCTCCCAGCATCGAGGACAAGCTGGGGATGCGGGTGACCGTCACCGACACGATCATGGCCGACGACGGGATCGCCGAGCGGGTGGCCCGGGCCGCCCTGGACCTGGCGGCCGGATGAGCGTCGAGGTCATCCCAGTCACCGGCATCCCGGAGATCGCCGACGGCGACGACCTGGCCGGGCTGATCGCCGCACGGACGGCGCTCCGCGACGGGGACGTGGTCGCGGTCACACAGAAGGTCGTGTCGAAGGCGGAGGGACGCGTGGTCCCGGGCGAGAAAGAGGAATGGGTGGAAAGGGAGGCCCGCCGGATCGTGGCCACCCGGGGCGATCTGGTGATCGCGGAGACCCGGCACGGCTTCGTGTGCGCCAACGCCGGCGTGGACGCCTCGAACGTGCCCGAGGGGCTCCTGACGCTCCTGCCCGAGGACCCCGACGGCTCCGCCGAGGCGATCCGCCACCGGCTCCGGGAGCGAGCCGACGCCGAGGTGGCCGTGGTCATCACCGACACGTTCGGCAGGCCGTGGCGCCGCGGGCTGGTGAACGTGGCCATCGGGTGCGCGGGCCTCCCGGCCCTGGTGGACCTCCGGGGGACCAGGGACCGGGCCGGCCGTATCCTCGACGCCACCGTGGTGGCCCTGGCCGACGAGGTGGCGGCGGCGGCCGGGCTGGTGATGGGCAAGGCCGAAGGCGTCCCTGCGGCGGTGCTCCGAGGCCTCCGGCCGGAGGCGCCGCCGGGCCGGGCCGCCGACCTGGTCCGGCCCCCGGACGAGGACCTGTTCCGGACCTCACCGCTCGACGCCATCGCCGCCCGGCGAACCGTGCGCGAGTTCGGGGACGGCACCGTCCCCCGGGAGGTCCTGACCGAGGCCGTGGCCGCCACGCTCACCGCACCGGTCCCCCACGGCTCCCGGCTCCGCTCCCGGCCGTGGACGTGGGTGGCGCTGGAGACGGCCGCGGCGCGGACCGCGCTCCTCGGAGCCATGGCCGACGCCTGGGTCCGCGACCTTCGGGATGACGGCACGCCCGAGGAGGTCATCCGCCGTCGGCTGGCTCGCTCCGACGCGCTGCTCGGAGCCGCCCCGGTCCTGCTGCTCCCGTTCCTGTCGCTCGAGGGCGCCGACGAGTACTCCGACCCTCGCCGGCGGGTGGCCGAGCGGGACATGTTCGTGCTGGCCACCGGGGCCTCGATCCAGAACCTCCTGCTGGCCCTGCACGCCCGCGGGTACGGGTCGGCTTGGGTCTCGGCGTCGCTGTTCTGCCGGCCCGAGGCCGCCGCCGCCGTGGGCCTGGCCCCGGACCTGCTGGCCATGGGCGTTGTGGCGGCCGGCCCACTGCCGGCCGGCGGTCCGCCGCCCCGGCCTCCCATCGACCCCGGGCGCCACCTCCGGACCGCCTGACGATTGATAGAGTGAATCCCAGTGGCCAAGAAGAAGCGCAAGCGGAAGCGGCCGGACCGGCCCGTGGCCCGGACCGGGACCACGACCGCCACCGTGGAACCCAGACCCGGCGAGCGTCCGTCGGCCCGGGCCGAGCGGAAGGAGCAGGCCCGGCGGGAGCGGGAGCGGCGCATCAAGCAGGCCAAGCGCCGCCAGCGGACCCGGCGGGCGGTTCGGTGGGGCGTGGTCCTAGCCGCGGCCGGCGGAATCGGCTGGTTCGTATGGAACCAGGTCCAGGAGAACCGGGAGGTCCAGCAGCGAGCCGCCGCGGCCGCCGCCCGCATTGGGATCGGCGAGGTCCAGGAGCCCGCCGACGAGGGGACCCAGCACCTCCAGCCCACCGACCCCCCACCTCAGTACGGCACCACGCCGGCGGCGTCCGGCCCGCACGCGCAGAGCCCGCTCCCGGCGGAGCCGAAGGTGTACGACCAGTCGGTGCCCGAGACCGCCGCGGTCCACAACCTCGAACACGGCTACGTGCTGATCTACTACCGGGCCGAGGGCGACGGCGCCCTCGACCAGGCTATCGTGGCCGAGCTGGAGGACCTGGCCGAGGGCGAGACCGAGGTGATCATGGCCCCGTTCGAGAACCTGGCCGAGGGGACGAACCTGGCGCTGGTGGCGTGGACCCGCCTCCAGGAGGGGCTGGTGCCCGCCGACGCCGACCCCGCCGACGTGGGCCTGGTGGCCAGGGGCTTCATCGAGGAGTTCAAGAACGGCGCCGCCGCGCCGGAGGCCGAGGTCTCCTAGGGCCCTACCGGTACCGGACCCGGCAGCCGCCGGTGCAGGTGATCGTCCCGCCGTCGAACCAGCCCCGCTGCCCGCCCTTGATCTGCCGGAGCCGATAGGGCAGCCGAAGCCGGGAGGTGTGTCCCCCGGCGTTCAGGTACGCCCCCAGGACGGGACCGCGCAGCCACACCGCGGTGTTCCTGCGGAGGTGCTCGTAGACCCGGCCCTTCACGAAGGTCTGGACCCGCCCGCCCTTCACCTTCTTCTGGCCGCTGGTGGCCCGGCCGGGGCGACACCCCGCCGCATCATACGCCTTCCTGATCTCCCCCCGGATGTTGAGATTGCGGTTGACCGAGAACCGGGTGTCCTTCAGGGAGAGCCCGCTCCGGATGTCCCAACCCTCGATCACCGTGCTCCCCTTCGTTCCCACCATGGTGACCCTGGTGACCCTGCCGGACACGCCGAGCTGCCACTCCGAGAACCGGTTCACGGTTCCGATGTCCCCCGTGTACGGCTTCAGCCCGCTGGTCACGGCGCCTGGCTCGAACGAAGCCTGCCAGAACCGGCTGGGGTTCGAGGCCGTGTCGTCCGCCGGATCGCACACGCCTCGGAGGTACGGGAGCGGGCTGGAGCCGGTCCACACCTTCTCGATGTCTTCGGTGTAGCCGCCGCTGGAGGAGCTGTACGCCGCGTAGATCGGAGCGCCCTGGTAGGTGGCCACGGTCCGCTCAGTGGCCTTCACCGCGCTCGCCCACCTGTCGCCGCCGGACGCCGCGAGCTTGTCCCAGCCGACGTAGTTCTGGTCGGCCACGGTGGAGAACACGTCACACGCGCAGCCCGCCCGCGTGGCCCCGGCCAGGCGCCAGTACGCGTACGTCCGCGCCGCGATGGCCTGGGCCCCGAGCGCGGCCTTCGGCCACGAGCTCGGGACCTCCGCGATCCCCAGCACGTAGTCCTCGACCGGCATCACGCCGACGAGGTGGCCCGTGCCGGGCCCGGCTACCTCGTACCGGAGCTCGCCGTGGCCGATGTCGTGCCCCCAGTCGGCCACGCGGATCCGGGCGTCACCCTGCCGTCTGGCAACGACCGGGTCGGATGGCCCGCCCCACGTGGCGTCCCCCACGACCGTGCCGTCCGGGCGGGTAATCCGGAACCGCTTGTCGGCCGTGACCTCGATGGTCCGGCGGCCGCCGGGCGACACCGTGTCGATGACCTGCCCGCTCTGCAGGACCAGGTCGTAGGCGCCGTGGGCGGCGATCAGCTTCACGTTGCCCGCGGAAGGGAGGAGCCCCACCCGTATCTCGGGCCGGGCCGGCTGCCGGGCCCCCATGTCGACCTTGGAGTAGTAGTGGCGGACGATCCTCCGGGCCGACCACCCCTTCTTGGACAGGCCCAGCATCCCGAACTGACCCATCCCGATGCCGTGGCCGTAGCCCGAGCCGTGGAACGTGAAGCCGCCGGCCGGACGGTTCGGTCCGGCCGCTGCGGGTACCGCCACCAGGACCGAAAGCCCAACCGCGGCGGCCACGATCGAGAGGAAGGGTCTACTCATCTTGGGGGGTCTGTCGGGGGCACCACGCTACCACCATCGACCCCCGCCCGAGCCGGTTGAGCCGCCGTTCAATGCTGCTGAACGGCCGTTCAGCCGGCTGCGGCGCCCACGACCTCCCCCGGGGACACCCGCTCCCCGTCCAGCCGCGCGCCATCGGCAGCCACGGCCCCCTCTGCCAGCACGGATCCCCGGACCTCGGCCCCGGCCCCTACGACCGCGCCCGGCCCGAGGATCGAGGAGGTCACCCGGGCCTCCCCGGCAACCGTGGCTCCCTCGTGGAGCACCGAACGATCCACCTCGGCCCCCACCGCCACTACGGCACCGGGGCCCATGACCACGTGCGGCCCAACCACCGCGCCGGCTTCCACCCGGGCGCCGGCGGCGAGATACGGTCGGGCCACCCCCCGGTACTCCGCGATCCGTCCGTCGAGGGCGTCGACGTGTGCCTGGAGATACGCTTCCGGCGTGCCGAGATCGAGCCAATAGCCCGCCGCGACCGCCGCGTACACCCTCTCGCCCCGGGCGATCAGGTCCGGGTAGGTCTCCCGCTCGATCGACACCATCCGTCCGGCCGGGATCCCGGCCAGGGCCCCGGGCTCCAGCACGTACACCCCCGCGTTGATGGCCGCCGGCACGGGGTCCTCGGGCTTCTCCCGGAACGCCACCACCCGGCCGTCGGCCCCCGCCTCCACCAGCCCGAACGGCCGGGCATCTTCCACCCGGTGGAGGGCGATGGTGGCCACCGCGTTTCGGGCCCGGTGCACCTCGACCAGGGCCCCGAGGTCCATGTCGGTGAGGATGTCGCCGTTCAGCGCCAGGAACGTCCCGCCGAGGAGCTTACGGGCGCCGGCGATGGCCCCGGCCGTCCCCAATGGCTCCGTCTCGGTGATCCACCGGACCGACGGCGCCCTCCCCTTCCGGGTCTCCAGGAAGGAGTGGAACACCACCTCCAGGTGGGGAGACGAGCACACCACCTCGTCCACGCCGTGCGAGGCCAGGTGATCGAGGACGTGGTCGAGAAACGGCCGGTTCATGAACGGGAGCAGCGGCTTCGGGGTCGTCTCGGTGAGCGGGCGCAGCCGGGTCCCCTCGCCTCCCACCAGGACCACGGCCTTCACGAGGACCGCCGCCTCGGGAGGGCCGACATCAGGAGCGCCCGCAACCACAGCGCCACCCGCACCGCGGGCTTCAGCAGGGCCCGCGCCCCGGTGGCGCGGTGCTTGACGAAGTACCGGTAGATGCTGTCGGAGTGGGCGAAGGCCATCCGGCCGCGCTGCCCGTGGGTGGATACGCCGATCTGGTGCACCACCTCGAGCTCGGGGGAGAACAGGACCTCCCAGCCGGCCCGGCCGAGGCGGGTGCACAGGTCGACGTCCTCCACGTACATGAAGTACCCCTCGTCGAACGTCCCCACCTCGTCGAGGGCCTCCCGGCGGAGGAGCATCGCGGAGCCCGACACCCACTCAACCTCTCGCTCCGAGGATCGGTCCCACCCGGCCATGGTGTAGGACCGGGTCCATGGGTTCCCCCGCCATAGGGGCCCGAGGAAGGCGTGGCCCAGGGCCTCGCCGAGCCGGGGCACCCGCCGGGCGGACGGCTGGATCGAGCCATCCGGGTTCCGGACCAGCGCCCCGACGGCCCCCGCCCGGGGACGCTCCCGGGCCACCTTCACCAGTGCGCTCAGCGACCCTTCCACGACCTCGGCGTCGGGGTTCAGCAGTAGGACCAGCGGAGCCTCGGTTGCGGCGATCCCCTGGTTCGCCGCCCTGGCGAACCCTCGGTTGTCCGGGTTCCGGATCAGCCGGACCCTGGGCCCCGCGGCCCGGTCCGCGCTCCCGTCCGAGGACGCGTTGTCGACCACCACGACCTCCACCCGAAGCTCGCCCGGCGACGAGCCGATCGAGGACATGCACCGGACCAGGAAGTCGCCGGTGTTGTGGTTGACGACGACAACCGCGAGTTCGGGGGCGTCCACGGGCGTCAGGCGTGCGGCGTCCTGGAGACGAGCACGATGCCGGTGGCGATCAGCAGCACCCCCGCCCACCGGAGCCCGGGCACCGGGACCTTCAGGATGAGACGGTCGAACAGCACGATGATTATGTACGTGAGCGCCGCGAACGGGTAGGCGAACGACAGCGAGACCCGGGACAGGACCACGATCCACACCGCAGCGGAGATCCCGAACAGGAGCAGCCCGGCCCACACGAACGGCTCCCGGGCCACACGGAGGGCGGAGTTGGCCGGCTCGTTCAGCACGATGCCCGAGTGGCCACCCTTGGTGACCCGATCGACGCCGTGCTTAAGCGTGATCTGGGCGGTGGCCGCCAGGAGCACGGAGATGATGATGAACAGGATCAGCACGGGCTTCCTCCTCCTCGCTTCCTCCCCCGGCGGCAGGTGGGGCTCGTAGTCGATGTCCAGCGGGTTCGTGTGCTCGTGCGGGGGCCGGGCATCGCTCACCGACCCACCGTCCGGGCCTGGTCCGAGGCGGCGGCGGCCATGGCCCGGGCCAGGCCGGGCTCGTCGGCGACCACCACGTCTCCCTCACCCGCCTGCTCGGCCAGGCCTCCCACCGAGGTCACGATGGCAGAGACTCCCAGCGCCTGGGCCCGGGCCAGCGCCCCGCTCGACCACGACCGCCGGTAGGGCAGGACCACGGCGTCGGCCGCGGCCACCCACGTGTCCAGCTCCTCCTCCTCGAGGTAGCGCTCCACGAGCTCCACCCCCTCGGTCCGTACGGCCACGGCCCGGAGCCGCTCCAGGTACGCGAGGTTCCGGAGCGTCCGGTCCTTGACCGAGCCCACGATGTACAGCCGGCCCGCCTCGCCGAGAGCGCCGGCGGCCCGCTCCGCGCCCTTGTCGGGATGGATGAACCCCGGCGTCACGAAGATGGGTCCCTCCGCCGGCAGGCCCAGACGCGCCCGGGCCTCCTCGCGGGTGGGTCGGGCCCGGACCCGTATTCCCCTGCGGTGGTCGACGATGGCGGCCCGGACCCGAACGCCGTACTGACGCTCCAGCCGCTCGCGCTCGGCAGCCGTGTGGAACAGGAGCCGGGGCGCGGCCCGGAAGGCCGCGGCCAGCACAAGGTAGTCGGGCCGCCACCGCCTGGGCGGGTCGGCCTCATGGACCAACACCTCGGTCTGCCGGCGGCGAACGCACAGCCACCACAGGGACAGCGACGTGGCCACCTTCGAGATCGGGGCCCGGGGCCGGTAGTACAGGGCCGGCTGGAAATGCACCACGATCCGCCCCGCATCCCTCCCCAGCCGGACCGCGGCCCGGAACGGCCGGCCGCCGAAGAAGGGCACCCGCACGTCGCCGTCGCCATCGGGGGGCGACAGGACCGTGACGTCGTGGCCCTCGGCCCTGAGGCGCTCCGCCTCGGCGGCAGCGTAGGACCCGATCCCGCACCGGCGCGGCGGGTACGAGGAGACCAGGAGGACCCGCACTACAGGCGCTCCACCCTGGTCTCCACGGGGATGTAGATCTGGCTGTCCTCCATGAGCCCACCCGCGACGTCGAACACGTACCGTTGATCGTGCCAGTCGTGCACGATCCGCTCGGAGCGGTCGTGGATGCCCACCGTGAGCGAGTACCGACCGTCGGCCAGCGGGAGCGACGTCATCTCGAACCCCACCCGCAGCTTCCCCTCAAGCCGTCCCAGCCGCATCTCCGCGGTCCCGGTCCGGAACACGAACTGCCCGTTAGCGTCGAAGATCACCAGCGAGATCACCGGGTCGTCGACCGGCCGGTTGGCCCGGACGTCGACCTGGACGGTCAGCTCCCCTCCGGGTGGGACGATCGATGACGACTCGCCCTCGGCGTCCATGAGCTCGACGGCGGCGATCTCCGCCGATCGCGTCAGGTCGCGCCTTGCGAACCCGATGTGGCGGCGGAGCATCACCAGCCGGTACTCCTTGATCACGTCGGCGACGTCGCCCATGGCCCGGACCTGCCCGTGGTCGAGCATCACGGCGCCGTCGCAGATCAGCTGGACCTGCTGGATCGCATGGGTCACGAACACGATCGTGCGGCCCTCCGCCTGGAACTCCCGGATCCGCCGGAGACACTTCCGCTGGAAGGCCTCGTCGCCGACGGCCAGCACCTCGTCGATCAGCAGGATGCTGGGGTCCACGTGGACGGCAACGGCGAACCCGAGCCGCACGAACATGCCCGACGAGTAGTACTTCACCTGGCTGTCGATGAACTCCTCGAGCTCGGCGAAGGCCACGATCTCGTCGAAGTAAAGGTCGGTCTCGTGGCGGGACAGGCCCAGGATGGAGGCGTTCAGGTACACGTTCTCCCGGCCGGTCAGCTCGGGATGGAACCCCGCCCCGAGCTCGAGGAGCGCGGCGATCCGCCCCTGGGTCACGACCCGGCCCTCGGTGGGCCGGAGGATGCCGCCGATGACCTTCAGCAGGGTGGTCTTCCCGGACCCGTTGGCCCCGACGAGGCCCCAGGTCTTCCCCTCCGGCACCTCGAACCCCACGTCCCGGAGGGCCCAGAAGTCCTCGCCCCTCGACCCTCGCAGCCGCAGGAGGCGCTCCTTCACGCTCGTGGGGCGCTCATGGAACAGCCGGAACCGCTTCGAGATCCCCTCGACCGAGATGGCGGCCTGGGGCACCTACAGCTCCTCGGCGAAGTCGCCGGACCGCCGGAAGAACAGCCGCCACGAGAAGTACAGGAGCACCAGCGAGGCGGCGCCAACCACCAGGAGCCGCATCCCGTACCAGGTCAGGCCGAGCGCCGGCAGCGACTCGAGGGCCTCGCGGGAAACACCGCCGTAGATCCCCCGCTGGAAGGCCAGGATGATGTTGGCCAGAGGGTTCAGGAGGTAGAGGGAGAAGGCGCCCTCGAGGTTGTCGCGCACGAGCGAGGACGGGTAGACGATCGGCGTGCTCCAGAACCACGCCAGGAGGGCCAGGTCGACCAGGTGCCCGGTGTCCCGGTACCGGACGTTCAGCGCCGAGGTGGCCATGCCCAGGGCCGTGGTGAACACAAGGAGCACCGCCAGGGCCAGCGGTAGGAGCAGGATCCCCCTGTGGACCAGGGGGTAGCCGAAGATCAGGAGGAACGCCACCAGCACCACCAGCTGGAAGAAGAAGTTCACGGTCTGGGCCCGGATCGCCGCCAGCGGGAGCATCTCATGGGGGAACGCCACCTTGGCCACCAGGTTCGCCCCGCCCACCACCGACGTCGTTGCGCCCTGGAGGCCAGTGGTGAACAGGGTCCACGGCACCAGTCCGGAGAGCAGGTACACAGGGAAGTCCTCGATCCCCGAGCGGAGGAAGTACGTGAACACGACGTAGAACACCACGAGATAGAGCGCCGGGTTCAGCATGGACCAGGCCACCCCCAGGGCCGAGGACTTGTACTTCACCCGGAGCTCCTTGCTGGCTAGGTTGGCCAGGATCTCCCTGCTCCCCCACAGCTCGCTCAGGCGCCGGAACACTCGGAGCCGGGGCGCTTCGTTGGTTCGGACCAGCACGTCATGCATCCGACAACACCCTCTCGATGGCCTCATCCAGGGGCGGCATGGCCGGCACCCTCGTTCCCGGCAGCACCACGCTCGTCAGCGCCGAGTTCGCCGGGCGGGGGGCCGGCCGCCCCACCTCGTCGGCCTTCTGCTCCACGACCTCGCCGGACAGGCCCCCGGCCAGCTTCGCCCGGACCAGGACATCGTGCCACGTCGTGGCCTGGGGGCCGGCCAGGTGGACGATCCCTCGCACGTCGGACTCGACCAGCGGCAGGAGGCGCTCGGCCAGGTGGACCACGTGGGTGGGGCTCCCCACCTGGTCGACGATCCCGCCGACCTCCTCCCCGGCCCGAAGCCCGCGGACGGCGCGCGACAGGAAGTCCTTCCCGGAGCCGAACACCCAGGCCGTTCGGACGATCAGGAGATCTGGGGCCACCGCCCCGGCGGCCCGCTCGCCGGCCAGCTTGGTCCACCCGTACACCGACAGCGGGTTGGGCCGGTCGCCCTCGTCGTACGGGGCGCCCTTCTCCCCGTCGAACACGTAGTCGGTGGAGAGCGCCACCAGTCTCGCTCCCGAACGCCGGGCCGCCGCGGCCACGTTGAACGAGCCGAGGACGTTCGTCTCTGAGGCCCGCCCCGGCTCTGCCTGGCACCCGTCGACCGAGGTCGTGGCCGCGAGGTGCAGGATCACGTCCGGCTCGAGCGGCACGAGCGTGCGGACCACCTCGTCGTGGTCGCGGACGTCCAGGTCGGCCCGGGCGAACCCGAACACCTCGTGCCCTGCGGAGGGCGAGGCCAGGAACGCCCGGCCCAGTCCGCCGCCGGCGCCGGTCACGACGATCCTCATCCCCCGCTCCCTCTCCGGCCGGGATGGTCGCGGAACCAGGCCACGGTCTCCTCGATCCCCCGGTCGAACGGGACCTCGCGCTCCCACCCGAGAGTCTTGAGCCGGTCCCACGCCATCGAGTAGCGGAAGTCGTGGCCGGGGCGGTCCTCCACGAACCCGATCAGGTCCGGCGACGCCCCGGTGAGGCGGCAGATCCTCCGGGCGAGATCTAGGTTCGTGACCTCGTGGCCGCCGCCGCCGTTGTACACCTCACCGGGCTCGCCGGCACGGATCACGGTCAGCACCGCCCCGGCGAAGTCCGTGACGTGGAGCCACTCCCGGCGGTTCGACCCGTCGCCGTACACGGGAAGCGGGCGGCCCTCCAGCGCCGCGACCGTGAACGTGGGTATGGCCTTCTCGGGATGCTGGCGGGGGCCGTAGGCGTTCGGGCCCCGAAAGACCCGGACGTCCATGTCGTACGTGTGTAGATAGGACCGGCACAGGAGATCGGCGCCGGCCTTCGTGGCCGAGTACGGGTTGTTCGGCTGGAGCGGGCTCTCCTCCGTGAAGGCGCCCTCCTGGGTGGAGCCGTACACCTCGTCGGTGGACACCTGGACCATCCGCACCTCGTGTCGGCGGCACGCGTCGAGTATCGTCAACGTGCCCTGGACGTTGGTGACCGCGAATGGGCGGGCGTCCCCGATCGACCGGTCCACGAACGACTCAGCCGCGAAGTTGACCACCAGGTCGGCGTCCTTCACCAGCGGGTCGACGGTCTCGACCTCCACGATATCGCCGTGCACGAACCGGAACCGCTCGTCCTCCTCGCGGTGGGACAGGTTCTCCCTGGTGCCGGCGTAGGTGAGGGCGTCGAGCACGGTGACCCGCACGCCCTCGCCCTCGTTCAGCAAGCGGTCCACGAAGTGCGAGCCTATGAACCCCGCCCCCCCGGTGACGAGGACGTTCACTTGAAGACGACGTCCCAGCTGTAGGGGATGTCGGGTGTATCCCAGGGCGCCCTGTGCTCGTCCGGGGCCTCGTGGTCGTAGGGCTCGCTGGGGAGGTTGATGACCAGCGCCTCCTCCTGGGAGATGCACTTCCAGCCGTGGTAGGTCCCGGCGGGCACCTTCACGAGCTGGCAGTTGTGGTCGCCGATGAAGAACTCCCTCAGCATCCCGCGGGTGGGCGACTCCTCACGGGCGTCGTAGATCACCAGCTTCACCATGCCCCTGACGCACACGATGAAGTCGTCCTGGGCCTTGTGGAGGTGCCACCCCTTGACCACGCCGGGGTACGTCGTGGACAGGTACGCCTGTCCGAACCGCTCGAACCCCTCGTCGTCCCGGCGAAGGATCTCCATCAGTCGTCCGCGCTCGTCGGGGATGACCCGGAGATCCTTCACCCACACGCCGTCGATCTCGTCCGCCACCGGCTTCTCCTGCGTCTGACCTGCGGGTTTGGTCCGGAGTCTAGCAGGGCTTGCGTCAGCGGCCGGCCCGATGGAGCACGGCCGCGTGCGCCAGGGCGGCCCGGTCCCAGTCGAACCCGCGAACTCGCTCCCGGCCGGCCTCCCGGAGGCGGGCGGTCAGGTCCTGATCGGCCATGATCCGGCCCAGGCCCTCGGCTATGGCCTCCTCGCTCAGGGGGTCGACCAGGACCGCCGCCTCACCGGCCACCTCGGGCATCGAGGACACTTCCGAGGTCACCACCGGGGTGCCCGCCGCCATGGCCTCCAGGATCGGGAAGCCGAAGCCCTCGTACAGGGAGGGGAAGGCCAGGGCCCCGGCCCCGGTGAGGAGGGCCACCTTGTCCCGGTGTCCCACGTATCCCGTAAGAGTGACCCGCTCGCGGGCGGCCCCCGGGAGCGCCTCCAGGGCCCGCTCCAGCTCCGAGCGCCCCTCCCGGTTCCACGGTACCGAGGCCCCGGCCACCACCAGCCCCGGGCGGAGGTCGCCGGGCAGCCGGGCCCACGCCCGGACCAGGACCGGAAGGTTCTTCCTCGGCTCCAGACCCCCCAGGAACAGCACGTAGGGACCGTCGATCCCGTGGAGTCGCCGGACCCGCTCGACCTCCTCGGGGGGGGCCGGCCGAAACCGATCCGCGTCGATCCCATGATGGATCACGGTGACCCGCTCCGGGTCCACGGGGTAAAGCTCCAGCAGGTCGCGCCTGGTGGCCTCGGACACGGCCACGATCTCCGCGGCCTGCCGGAGCGCCCGGTCCAGCCGGGCCAGCCACCGCCGCGTGGCCATCGGCGCGGTCTCCGGATGCAGCCGGAAGGCCAGGTCGTGGATGGTCAACACGAGCCGGCGGCTGGCCGTCGGAGGGGGAACGAAGTTCGGGGCGAACAGCACGTCGAACCGGGCCAGCCACTCGAGTCTGGGCAGCTCCCACCGCATAGAGGCCCGCTCGAACCACGTGGCCGGGATCGGGGCCCATCGCTCCACCAGGTTCGGCACCCGGGGGAAAGACCGGCGAGCCCACCGCCACGGCCGGACAGCGCGGCGGGCGTTCAGGTACCACGCCACGTACGTGGCGTCCGGGTCGACCCGTGGGAGCCGAAGGGTCAGCTCGCGGGCGTAGAGCCCGATGCCGGTCATCCCGGCCGACACGGCCGGTCGCGCGTCGATGGCGATCCTGACGGTCAGTACACCTCGACCTGGGACTGGTCGCCGAGCATGAGCCTGTACGCCGCCGGGCGGGTCCGTCCCCGGCGCACTTCCACGTCCTTGCCCAGCAAGGACTGAGCCATCCCCCGGACATCCTCGAGGCGGCACCGCTCCATGACTATGGAGTCCTCGATCTCGCTGGCGGCCACGGCGCAGTCCTCATAGATCGAGGCGTCCGGCCCGACAAGTGAGTCCTCCACGATCGTCCCCCGCCCGATGATGACCGGCCCCCGGATCACCGACCGGGTCACCTTGGCCCCTTTCTCCACCACCACCCGGCCCACCAGCCGGGAGGGGCCATCGACCTCGCCGTCCACCCGCGGCTCCAGGCGGGAGAGCATCATCCGGTTCGCCTCCAGGAGGTCCTCCAGCTTCCCGGTGTCCTTCCACCACCCAGTCACCATCTCGGCGCGAACGGTGCGGCCGGCGTCGATCATGGCCTGGATCGAGTCGGTGATCTCGAGCTCCCCGCGCCACGACGGCTCCACGCCATCGATGGCCTCGTGGACCGTGTGGTCGAAGAGGTACACGCCGACGAGCGCCAAGTCGGAGATGCGCTCCTTCGGCTTCTCCACCAGCCGGACCACCCGGTCGCCCTCCAGAACGGCCACCCCGAACCGCTCCGGCTCTCGGACCCGGGCCAGGAAGATCTGGGCGTTCGGCGCGTACCGGCGGAAGCGTTCCACGAATCCGGTGATACCCTCGAGCAGCACGTTGTCGCCCAGGTACATCACGAAGTCGTCCTCGCCGAGGAACTCCCGGGCCACGATCACCGCATGGGCCAGCCCCAGCGGCTCCGACTGGGGGATATAGGTGATCTCCAGCCCCCACCGGGAGCCGTCGCCGCACGCCGCCTCGATCTCGGAGGCGGTGTGGCCGACCACGATGCCCACCTCCCGGATCCCGGCCTCGGCGATCGACTCCAGCCCGTAGAACAGGATCGGCTTGTTCGCCACCGGGATCAGCTGCTTGGCGCTGGTGTGGGTGATCGGCCGCAGGCGCGTGCCTGCGCCGCCGGAGAGGATCAGGGCCTTCACGGTCCGGTCACCGTCCCGAAGCGCTCCCAGTCCTCGCCCACCACTACCGCGACGTCCTCCTCCCCGAGCACCTCGTCCTCGGCCATCGTCCGGGGCAGGTCCTCGGCGAAGTACCCGGCCAGCCGCTCCCCCCGCGGGCCCATCCCGGACCGGTAAAGGATCTGGCTGTCCTCGTAACCGGGGGGGGCCTCCCCCACGGGAAGCACCACGAACCCGGCGAACCGCAGGGTCCTGGCCACCTCGCCGGCGACCTCGCTCGAGCCCAGCACCCGCACCGTGATCACGCCGGGCGACGGCAGCGTCTGGGCCAGGGTCAGGCCGAGGCGCCCCAGCGGCCGCCCTTCGGCCATTGCCTCGAACAGACGGTCCGCGTCGGCCTGCTCCGCCACCACGTAGGACACGCCTTCGATGTCCTGCGGGATGGAGGGGACCACCCGGAAGTCCAGGCTCTCTCCACCCGAGGGGTCCTGCTCCGCCAGCTGCCGAAGCTTCTGGCCCAGGAGCACCAGGTCCGCCCCGGTGAGGGCCTCGTCGGTGGTCACGTTGGCCACGGCCTCCTCGAGCACCTGCTGATCGAGCAGGGACCCCAGCGACAGGAGCCTGTTCAGCATGGCCCGCATGAACTGCTGTTGGCGAGCTATCCGGGCGAAGTCCGGCACGATATCGCCGGCGATGTGCCGGGCCCGGACGAAGCCGAGCGCCCGGGCGCCGTCGAGCAGGTAACAGCCTGCCCGAGGGAGGTTCAGGCCGGCTAGCTCGTCGACCATCGGTCGATCGATGCATACCCGGACGCCCCCGACCGCGTCCACGAGGTCCTGGAAGCCGGCCAGGTCGATCTCGAGGTAGTTGTGGATCGGGAGCCCCGTGTACGACTTCACCGTGCGGACCACCAGGTCGGGGCCGCCGAGCTCGTAGGCCGCGTTGATCTTGTCGAGTCCGTGTCCGGGGATCCGAACCCGAAGGTCGCGGGGGAAGTGCAGGACCACGGCCCGGTCCCGCCGCGGATCGACGTGCAGGAGGATGATCGTGTCCGAGCGCTCCCCCTCGACGTCCTCCTCGGAGCCGAACGCGGCCTGCTCCTCCCGGGTCAGGCCGGCCCGATCGTCGCTCCCCAGCACGAGCACGTTCCGCGGGCCCGAGGCGAAGTCCGACTCGGGCGTCAGGCCGGTCACGTTGAGGGTCGGGTGCTCGTCGAACTGCAGCAGGAGGTTGATCCCCCACACGGCCGAGGTCGACACGAGCACCGCGACCAGGCCGGAGGCGACCAGGGCCCACGGCCGGGCCCGCCGCCAGGGAGGGAGCCGTCGGCGGATCGGTTCGGGGAGCCGCCGGCGGAGCCTGGCCGCCATCGGCGCCGTCGGCGTAGGCTTCGTCACGACCATGGTCGGGCCAAGGGTACCGGAGCGAGCCACCTGACGGCTGGGAACGTGGCCTGGCGTCCCTCCGAGGACCTCGTGGACCGGGCCAACGTGACCAGGTTCATGCGGGCGCACGGCATCGGGACCTACGAAGAGCTCGTCCGGCGGTCCCGGGACGACATCGAGTGGTTCTGGGATGCCGTGGTGAAGGACCTGGGCATCCGGTTCGCCCGCTCGTACGATCGGATCCTGGACACCTCGGACGGCATCCCCTGGACCAGGTGGTTCGTGGGCGGGACGACCAACCTCGCCATGACCTGCGTGGACCGGTGGGCCGAGGAGACCCCGGACGCCCCGGCCGTTCTGTGGGAGGGCGAGGACGGCGAGGTCCGGCGGGTCACCTACGCGGAGCTCCGGGACATGGCCGACCGCCTGGCGAACGGCCTCCGGGGCCTCGGCGTCGGTGAGCTCGACACGGTGGGGATCTTCCTGCCGATGGCCCCGGAGACCGTAGCCGCCACGCTGGCCTGCGCCAAGATCGGGGCGATCTACTTGCCGATCTTCTCCGGCTACGCGCCGGACGCGGTGGCCACGCGGCTGAACGACGCCGAGGTCAAGGTGCTGATCACCGCCGACGGTTTCCTCCGCCGGGGCCAGCCGGTCCCGATGAAGGAGATCGCCGACGAGGCCGCCGATGCCGCGCCCTCGGTCCGCTCGGTGGTGGTGTGGTCGCGTCTCGGCCGAACCGACGTCCCGGGGCGGCCCGGACGGGACGTGCGCTGGGAGGAGCTGCTCGGCCAGGCCGACGCCCGCTTCGACACGCTCGAGCTAGACTCGGAGCATCCCCTGTTCCTGGCCTACACCAGCGGGACCACCGGGCGCCCCAAGGGCTCGGTGCACGTCCACGGCGGGTTCACCGTGAAGGTGGCCGAGGAGGTCGCCTACCAGACCGACCTCCACCGGGACGAGATCCTGTTCTGGGTCACCGACCTCGGCTGGATCATGGGCCCCTGGGAAATCACCGGCGCCGGCGCGCTGGGAGCCACGGTGTTCCTGTTCGAGGGCGCCCCGAACTTCCCCCAGCCCGACCGCGTGTGGGACATGGTGGAGCGCCACCGCATCACCACCCTGGGGATCTCCCCCACGCTGATCCGGGCCCTGATCCCCGCCGGCGACGACTGGGTGGAGCGGCACGACCTCTCCAGCCTCAGGATCCTCGGCTCAACCGGGGAGCCGTGGAACCCAGAGCCGTGGACGTGGTTCCTGGAGAAGGCCGGCGGGGGCCGGTGTCCGATCATCAACATCTCCGGTGGAACGGAGATCGGAGCGTGCTTCCTATCACCGCTCCCGATCACCGAGCTGAAGCCCACCACCCTGAGAGGCCCGGCCCTGGGGATGGCCGTCGAGGTGTGGGGCCCGGATGGGTCGCCGGTCCCCCCCGGCGAGGTCGGGGAGCTCGTGTGCACGAAGCCGTGGCCTGCCATGACCCGGGGGGTGTGGAAGGACCCGGACCGCTACCTGTCGACGTACTGGTCGCGGTGGCCGGACGTGTGGGTCCACGGCGACTGGGCCTCGATAGACGAGGACGGCTTCTGGTTCCTCCACGGCCGGTCCGACGACACCATGAACATCGCCGGGAAGCGGCTGGGCCCGGCCGAGGTCGAGTCGGCGCTGACCGAGCACCCCGCCGTGGCCGAGTCGGCAGCCGTGGGCATCCCACATCCGGTCAAGGGGGAGTCGGTGTGGTGCTTCGTGATCACGGTGCCGGGCCACGCGGTCGGCGACGAGTTGGCAGGGGAGCTGAAGGCCGAGGTGGCCCGGCACCTCGGCAAGGCCTTCACGCCCGACCGGATCGTGTTCGTCGACGAGCTCCCCAAGACCCGCTCGGCGAAGATCCTCCGTCGGGCCATCCGGGCCACGGTCCTGGGCGAGGATCCCGGCGACCTGTCGAGCCTGGAGAACCCCAGCGCGATCGAGAAGATCCGCGCTGGGGCTACCTAGCGCTCAGGTCTCTCGCCGGAAGCGATCCTCCTCGCTGACATCAATCGCGACGTCGGGCTGGTCGTCGGCCGGCGCGGTCTCGAGGAGCTCCTCGAACAGCGCCCGGTAGTGGACCATGGCCTGCCGGAGGTCCTCCGTCCCCGCCTGCCCCTGGCGGTACGCCATCGTGATGCCGTGGGCAGCCCGGTAGTGATCGAGCACGTCCCCGTGGTGGACGGACAGGTCGGCCTCGCGCTGGCCGAAGTCCTCGACCGGGTAGCCGCGCTCCCCCATCACCTCGGCCACCAGCCCGTCCGCCTCCTGCACGGCCTCCCCGGGAGCGTCGACGAAGTGAGCTTGGGTGTCGCGCCACCGGCGCGCATACTCGTCCCGCCGCTCGGAGTCGAGAGGCCGGATGTCCAGCTCCTCCACCCTGTGCTCGCGGGCCGCCAGCTCGCGCTCACCCCGGAAGCGGCCGTCGCCCACGGCGCGCTCGTACTCGGGACCGAACCGCTCGCGGAGGTGCTCGCTCCGGCGGCGGGCGTACATAGCCGCGATCACCACGCCGACGATGACGATGGCGACCACGGCGATCAGGATGATGATCTCGGGCTGCATGGCGCCGCTCCTTCTCCTGTGTCGTGCGGGCACCTGCGAGATCAGACGTACCCGGAGCGGGGGCCCGGGAAACGGCCCGGCTCAGCTCTCGCCGGAGGCGGCCCGGGCCTCGTCGATGGCCCGCTTCCGGGCCAGGCGGGCCTCCCGCCGGAGCCGGGCCTCGTGCTGGCGCTGGCGCTGCTCCTCGGTCTCCGCCAGCAGCGGCGGGACCGGCCGAGGGGTGCCACGGTCGTCGATCGACACGAACACCAGGTACGCGCTGGACGTGTGGACGTGGCGGCCGGTGGCGTACGTCTCCGCCTCCACCCGCACGCCCACCTCGACCGAGGTCCGGAACGCCTCGTTCACCATGGCCTTCACGGTTACCACGTCCCCGACGTATACCGGCTCGAGGAACGACATCTCGTCCATGGCCGCGGTCACGGCCAGGCCGCCGCAGTGCTTCGCCGCGGCCAGCCCGGCCGCGGTGTCGACCATCTTCATGATCGTTCCGCCGTGAACGTTGCCGGCGATGTTCGCGTCGGGGATCTCCATCTGCCGGGCCAGCACCACGGCGCTGGCCGACGCCGGCCGGGCCTCGCTCATCCTTCCAGCGCCTTCAGCAGCTGCCTGGCGATGACCACCCGCTGGATCTGGTTCGTGCCCTCATAGATCTGGGTGATCTTCGCGTCGCGCATCATCCGCTCCACCCCGTACTCGCGCATGTAGCCGTAGCCCCCCAGGATCTGAACGGCATCCGTGGTGACCTGCATCGCGGTGTCGGAGGCGTGCGCCTTGGCGATCGCGGCGAGATACGTCAGGCGGTGATCCTGGCCGTCACACGCGGCGGCGGCACGGTAGACGAGCACCCGGGACGCCTCGACCTGCATGGCCATGTCGGCCAGGAGGAACTGGATGCCCTGGAGGTCGGCGATCCGGGAGCCGAACTGCTCCCGCTCCGCCGCGTACTCCACCGCAGCGTCGAAGGCGCCCTGGGCGATCCCCAGCGCCTGGGCGGCGATCGAGGGCCGCGAGTAGTCGAGGGTCCGCATGGCGTAGGCGAACCCCTGGCCCTCCTCCCCGATCAGCCGGTCCGCCGGGACCGTCACGCCGTCGAGGTACACCTCGCGGGTGGGCGAGCCCCGGATCCCCATCTTCTCCTCACTCCGGCCGACCGAGAACCCCTCATCGTCGGCGTGGACCACGAATGCCGAGATCCCCTTCGACCGCTTGGACGGATCGCCCTGCGCGAACACCGTGTACCGATCCGAGACGCCGGCATTCGTGATGAACCGCTTCGTCCCCGACAAGCGAAAGCCGCCCTCCATGGCCTCGTACCGGGTGCGCATGGCGCCGGCATCGGAGCCGGCCCCGGGCTCGGTCAGGGCGTAGGACATCAGGTGTTCGCCGCGGGCGATCCCACCGATCAGGTCGCGACGCTGATCCTCGGAGCCAGCCAGCATGACCGGGATGGCTCCCAGCCGGGCCACCAGGGGGATCAGCGAGACGCTGGCCGAGGCCCGGGAGATCTCCTCGACCATCACCGCGAAGGAGAGGGAAGACTCCCCGGCGCCCCCGAACGCCTCGGGATAGCCCACGGCCATCAGCTCGTGCTGGACCAGGAGCCGGTGGACGTCGTGGGGGAACTCGTCGGCCTCGTCGATCTCGGCGGCTCGCGGGGCCACGCCGTCGTCGCAGATGGCCCGCACGGCCTTCCGGAAGGTCTCCAGCTCCTCCGGGAGGGAGAAGGCGCCCGTCACGGACGGCGGATGATCAGGGCGTCGCCCTGGCCGCCGCCGCCACACAGCGTGGCCGCGGCGTGCTCGACCCCCCGCCGACGCATCTCGTACGCGGCGGTGAGGACCAGCCTGGCGCCGCTCATCCCGATCGGGTGGCCCAGGGCCACCGCGCCGCCGTTCGGGTTGACGATGGCCTCGTCGAGCCCCAGCATCCTTGCGGCGTTCAGGGCAACCGCGGCGAACGCCTCGTTGATCTCGACGACGCCGAGGTCGTGGGCCGACAGCCCCGCCTTCTTCAGGGCGTGCTCCACGGCGATGGCCGGCACCGTGTGGAGGTACGGGTACCGCTCCGCGCTCATCCCGTGGGCCACGATCTCGGCGAGCGGCTCGACGCCGAGAGCCGAGGCCCGCTCCGCGCTCATCACCACCAGCGCGGCGCCGCCGTCCGAGATCTGCGAGGCGTTGCCCGCCGTGATGGTGCCCCCCTCCTTGAACGCCGGCCGCAGGGCGCCCAGGGACTCCTCGGTGGTCTCCGGCCGGATCCCCTCGTCGCGGTGCACAATCGCGGGGTCGCCCGTGCGGCGGGGGACCTCCACCGGGACGACCTCGTCGGCCATGCGCCCCTCGTCCCAGGCGGCCGCGGCCCGTCTGTGGCTCCGGGCCGCCCAGGCGTCCTGCTCCTCCCGCCCGATCCCCAGTTCGGCGTTCACCTCGTCCGAGGACTCCCCCATGTGCTTGTCGGTGAACGTGGACCACAGCCCGTCGTAGATCATCGAGTCGACCAGCTCGGCATCGCCCATCCGCACTCCCCACCGGGCCGCCGGGAGGAGGTACGGGGCGCCCGACATCGACTCCATGCCCCCCGCCACGACCACCTCGACCTCGCCGGCCCGGATCAGCTGGTCGGCCAGGGCCACCGCGTTCAGGCCCGACAGGCACACCTTGTTGATCGTGAGCGCGGGGACCTCCTTGGGGACCCCGGCGCCGATCGCCGCCTGCCGGGCGGTGATCTGCCCGGCCCCGGCCTGGAGCACCTGGCCCATGATCACGTAGTCGACCTGGTCGCCCTGGACGCCGGCCCGGCGCAGGGCCTCCCGGATCCCCGCGGCGCCGAGGTCCACCGCCTTGACGTCCTTGAAGCCCCCGCCGAACCGGCCGATGGGCGTCCTGGCGCCGCTCACGATCACCGACACGTGGTCTCCTTTCGGCTCTTCACCCCATTGTAGACGCCCGTCGCCGACACCCGTTCGTCGCTCGCCCCCCGGTGGCCGGGCCGGTTACACTCTCGCGAGCCGAGCAAGGAGGAGCGAATGGACCTGCTGGACCGCCTGGACGCCATGATCGACCGGCGCCGCCTGCTGACCCACTCCTTCTACACGAAGTGGGTGGCCGGCACCCTTCCCCGGGAGGCCATCCAGGAGTACGCCAGGCAGTACTACGGTTTCGAGTCGGAGTTCCCCCGGTTCCTGTCCGCGATCCACACGGCAACGCCCGACGCCGACGCCCGTCGGGTCGTGCTGGACAACCTGTGGGACGAGGAGCACGGGGAGGAGAACCACGCCGAGCTGTGGCTTCGGTTCGCCGAGGGCATGGGCGTGTCCCGGGAGGACGTCGCGGCCGCCGAGCCGAACGCGGCCACCGCCACGCTGGTGGACACCTACCGGCGGGCCTCGACGTCGTCGCCGGCCGCCGGACTGGCCGCCATGCACGCGTACGAGCGTCAGGTGCCCGAGGTGGCCAGGGCGAAGATCGACGGCCTCCGCGACCATTACGGCGTGGACGACGAGCGGACCACGCGGTTCTGGTCCGTGCACGAGCGGCTGGACGTGGAGCATGCGGGGGCGGAGCGAGGCCTGCTCACCGACCTCGGGCGGGACGATCCGGACGCGGCCGTCCGGGCCACCGACGAGGCCCTGGAGGGCTGGTGGGGGTTCCTGGACGCGGTCGACCCCGACGAGGGCTGAAACCAGCGCTCGCTAGGCGAGCGGCTTGGGGGCGGCGACGGCGCGGCGGCGCTCCAGCGCCTCGACGATCACGTTCGTGATCTCCTCGCCGACGAGCTCGTCGCGGGCCATCAGCGTGTCGCGGAGCGCCTCGACCACGTCGCGGTTCTCCCGGAGGACCTCACGGGCGCGCTCCTTCTGCCGGTCGAGCAGCTCCTCCACGCGCCGTTTACCGTCGCCGTCCCCAAGCACCTTTCCAACCAGATTCGTCATCGACACGGGGCCATGGTTGACGGCCTCGTAGGAGACCAGGGAGCCGGCCATCCCCAGCGCCCCGACCATGGCCGCGGCGATCTCCGTGGCGGCCGATAGGTCCGCCGCGGGGCCGGTTCCCGACTCGCCGATGAACTCCTCCTCAGCGGCCATGCCGCCCAGGGCGATGGCCACCGAGGCCTCGAGCTCGGTCCGGGACTTGGTGAACCGCTCCTCGAGGTCGGCGTGGGCCAGGAGCCCCAGCGACTGCCTCCGCTTGATGATCGACAGGATCTCCAGCCGCCGGGTGGTCCCAAGGAAGTAGGCCACGGTGGCGTGGCCGGCCTCGTGGGTGGCGATGGCCTTCCGCTCCCCGTCCGTGTACAGCACCGGCTGGGCCAGACCGATCTCCTCGGCCAGCTTGGCCTCGTACACGTCGGCTAGCAGCATGGCGTCCCGCCCCTTCTTCAGGGCCACCAGCAGCCCTTCGTCGAAAAGGTGCTCGATCATCACCGGCGTGTAGCCGAGGGTGTCGTGGGCCAGCGTCTCCCGGTTCCGCTCGTCATCCAGGTCCGAGGAATGCGACTTCAGGTCGAGGAAGTAGTCGATCAGGTCCCGCCGCCCCTGCTTGGTCGGCAGGTCGAAGTACAGTCGCCGGTCGAACCGCCCCGGACGGAGCAGGGCGGGGTCGAGGACGTCGCCCCGGTTCGTGGCCGCGATCAGCAGGATGTTGTGGTAGCTCGGCGTGCGGGTCCGGACCCGGCGACCGGCCGGGAGGTAGCCATTGACCCACTCCGCCAGCCGGTCCTTCAGCCGGTGGAGCAGGGTTGGCTGGTCGAAGGACTGCATCTGAATCAGCAGCTCGTTGACCATCCCGCCGACGGAGGGCGACATCATGTTGGAAACGCTCCGGGGACCGTTCCACGGCGATGCTCCCATGCCACCGCCCCGGTCCGCCCCGATCGCGTCGATCTCCTCGATGAAGCCGATGGCCCCCCCTTCTCTGCGCGCCGCCTTCCGGAGCGCCTTGAAGAAAGACCGGATCCGCGCGCCGGTCATTCCGAACCACATCGACTGGAAGGCCGGGGCGGCCACGAACAGGAAGGGGACGCCGGCCTGCTTGGCCATGGCCCGAGCGAGGTAGGTCTTGCCGGTCCCGGGCGGACCCTCGAACAGGATCCCCCGGCGGGGGTTCCCCCCCAGCCGGTCCCGGAACGTGGAGTAGCCCAGGAAGACGTTCAGGCTCCTGATGACCTCGTCGATCTGGCCGTCGAGACCCCGGACGTCGTCCAACCCGGTCTCCAGATGCTCGGGGCGGATCAGGACGTGCGGGGAACGTCCGCTGCCGAGGGGGAGGAGCACCACGAGCACGAGCACCCCGATCAGAAGGAAGGCGGGAAGCCACATCACCCACCCCTCGGGCAGCCCCGGGGGCCCCAGTGGGTCGCCGATGGCGATCCGGTACCACAGGAAGGCGTCGAGGCTTCCCAGGATCACCGCCAGGCGGAGGAGACGGCGACGCCTGGTTCGCTCCCGGATCCGGGAGACATCCGCCAGGCCCGCCTTGATCAGCTTGGAGCGGCCGAGGACCGACGCCACCGAGCGCTCTGCCGTCCGTTCCCGGCCGCCTTCGGCCGGCCCGCGACTCGGCTCCATGTCCTCCCCGTAGATACATATGCCCGACCGCGGCGCGGTCGGGCAACCGGCTCCGTACATTCGACACCGGAGGGACGTTCCCGCCACCCCCGGCTCAACGTACGCGAGCTACGGTATCGTGCTTACCCCGTCTACGCCACCCGCACCCGGAAGGGATGAGCGTGCTGGACGACATCGATCACGTGGGCATCGCCACCGCCGACCTGGAGGCCGAGGTCGAGCGGTACCGGCAGGCCTTCGGGATCGAGCCCGTGCACCGGGAGACGTTGGAGGCGCAGGGCGTGGAGGAGGTGCTGTTTCGGGTGGGGACGTCGTACGTGCAGCTGCTCCGTCCGCTCGGCCCGGACACGCCCGTGGGCCGGTTCCTGGCCCGCCGGGGCGAAGGCGTGCACCACGTCGGCTACCGGGTCCGGGACATCCGTGTGGCGATCGAGCGGCTGGACCGGGCAGGCGTCCGCCTCATCGACCCGGAGCCCCGGCCGGGCTCCCGGGGGACGATCGTGGCCTTCGTCCACCCGGGGGCGATGGGTGGCGTCCTGGTGGAGCTGGTCCAGGAGCAGTCTCCCTAACCGGGCAGGTTGGTCAGGCCCTCCTTGGGGGCCGACACCAGCGCGGCCATGTTGCCCTCGGGGTGTGCGTTCTCGGACATCAGCTGGTGGGCCGTGGGGATGTCCTGGAAGGAGAACGTCCGGGACAGGCAGGGGTCGATACGGCCGTCGATCACCATCCGATTGAACGCCGCCGACTGCTCGTCGTTGGCGAAGTGCGAGCCCTGGAACCGCTTCTGACGGGTCCACAGGTACCGCAGGTCGGCCACCGCGGTATACCCGGTTGTCCCGGCGCAGATCACCACCATCCCTCCCGTGTCGCACAGGAAGATGGATGTGGGGATGGTGTCCTCGCCGGGGTGCTCGAACACGATTCGGGGAGACCGCTTCTCGCCGAGGGCCTCCCAGAACGCCGCGCCGAACGCCTTGGCTCCGGCCAGCCACTCCCCGTACCCTTCGGTGTCCTCCCAGTGGGGCGGTATCCCCCAGTGGTCGAACTCTCGTCGGTTGATCGCCCCGACCGCCCCCAGCTTCCGGCAGAACTCGGCCTTGTCGTCGGACGACACCACCGCCACGGCCCGCCCGCCGAGCTCACGGGTGATCTGGATGGCCATCGAGCCGAGACCCCCGGCCCCTCCCCACACGAGTACCGGATCGCCTTCCCGGACCACGTTCGGGGGCCACCCCAGAAGCATCCGGTGGGCCGTGGCGCCGACCAGGGTGGGGGCCGCCGCCTCCTCCCACGTGAGCTGTGGCGCCTTGGGCAGGCACTGGTGGGCCTGAACCTTGCAGAACTGGGCAAACGAGCCCCAGTTCGACTCGTACCCCCAGATCCGGAATGAGTCGTGAAGCATCGGGTCGTCCAGGCCGTCCGCCTCTCGGTCCCACTGCCCGCAGTGCACCACGACCCGGTCCCCCACCCCGACCCCGGTGACGTTCTCACCGACGGCGGAGACGATGCCCGAAGCGTCGGAGCCGCCGATGTGGAAGTCATTGGGTTCGCCGAACCTGCCGTGGAGACGGCAGACGTCGATGGGGATACCCCGGGCCGCCCACACGTTGTTGTAGTTGATCCCGGCGGCCATCACGAGCACCAGGACGTCTTCGGGCCCGACCTCCGGCACGTCCACCTCCTCTATGGCGAACGCGGTGGCCGGGTCGCCGAACCGCTCCGGCCGGATCACCTGGGCGTACATGCGGCTGGGGACCTCGCCGGGCGGCGGGATCTCCCCGATCTCGTACAGGTCCTTGGTCACGCGGTCCTCCGCGGTCGGCTGGTTACCCAAGGGTAGGTAATTCGAACCCGGACCGGCAAATCCTGCCTACGAGAACCCGAGGCCGCGGACGCCCCACTCGTTCCAGTCCGGGTGGTCCCCCTCCGCCACGAAGCCGATCACGTTGGGTCGCGAATCGCGGAGGACCGCGTCGGGCATCTGGACCGACTGATGGGATCCCCACCCCGGCCCGGACGCCGCGACCTCGCCGACGAGGGCCCAGTTCACCCACACCTCGACCTCGCCGGGGTCTACGCCATGCGCCTCGAACGTGAGTGTCCGGGTTCCGGGCTGCCCGGCGACCTCGAACCAGACCTCCTTGGGATGGCCCTCCGCGGTGCCGGGGACGTTGCCCACCGCCTCAGCCCACGGGAGGGTCAGGGGCGATGCCGGGGACTGCAGCGGGTTCGTCGGCACGTTCCGGAGCTCGGTCCAGTGTCGCCGCCTGGTTAGCGACCAGTTGTACAGGCTGGCCCCCAGGATGCCGTGCTTACGGACGGCGCGAACGAACTCCCTGGTCTCAGCGGCGCTGGCCCGGTCCGCGATCCCCCCGATCAGATGCACCGGCACCGTAGGGTTGCCGGTGGCCGCCCGCAGCATCCGGATGTTCTCCGCGGTCTCGTCGTGCACCTTGGTGGCCCCATTGACGTGGTAGGTGAAGTAACCCATCGGGACGAACACGTCGTAAATCCCGTCGAGCTTCCGGTACGGGAATCCAGGCCAGTAGTCACCGGCCAGCTCGATACCGACGGGCGACGGGATGATCGCCCCGAGGGTGAAACCGGCGCCCGCGCGGGTTCGGATCCGCCGGGACAGCGACAGGAGCCGCTTGGTCCGACGGGACGGCGGGTCGACGATGCTGGCCTCGATGTCGAGCGCGAACGAGTCGAACCGCTCACCGCTCGGCGTCCGGAACCGGATGGCCGCCATGGACCGGCGGAGGTCGCGGCGGAGATCCACGAACCCGGGCAGGTACCAGGCCACCACGGCCATGTCCCGATCGTGCGCGGCCTCGATGAACCTGCCCACTGCGGCGCGGTTCACCACGGCCCGGCGCTGAGAGTAGTTCGAGGTCTCCAGGAACAGCGTCCGGACCCCGTGGGAGGCCATGTCGGCCACCGCCCTCCCCGGTCGCCTCCAGGCCCGGGACTCGAAGATGTCCACCCAGGAGGCCAGGCCCCGGTACGCCCCCAGGCTCGGGGCCCCTACTTCGGTCCGGGCCGGCGCCGAGGGCACCAGCAGACCCGCCACTAGGACCACGAGGAGGAGTCCCCTTCTCACCGACGCATCATGGACCGGGAAGGTTCCCCGCTCAAGCAAGCGATCTCGCCTACTCCCCCGGGTCCGGGCCTCCTTCCCGCGCGGTGGACGCGGGACACGTCTGGCTGCGGGGGCACCACCGGCACCAAGGTCCGCCCCGCAGCTGGGGCGCCCGGCCCCCGAGAAGGTCGACCGCCTTCATGGCGGCTTCGGCCACCCGCCGGACGGCCGACCGGAGGAGGTCCTCGGTAACCTCCTGGACCCGGCACGTGCCCGCCTGGAGGTTCACGTTCGCCAGCCGGAACGGCGGCACGCCGTGGGAGAGCGCCATCACCAGCGCGTAGAAGCGGACATCGTCCTCCTGCTCCGGGCGCTCCTGGCCGCCCTTCAGCTCGATCACCAGGCGGCGGGCCCGCATCGGCTCCTCCCGGTCCACCCCGCCGAGCACCAGGTCGGGCCGGGCCGACAGCACGATCCGGTCACCCGCCAGGGGCACGCGCAGCGGCCACTCCACCACCGGGTTCCAGGATCGCTCCAGCGGGGGGAACGTCACCCGGAACCACGAGAGCTGGCGGACAGCCTCGCCGACCAGCTCCGCCCGCTCCACCTCGCTGAGCAGACCGAGGTACGCGGCGAACCCATCGTCGCCCGCCTCCAGCCGCTCCAGGGCCTGGTCGGCGAGCTCGGCGTCGGCCATGTCGCGCGCGTACACGCCGATCTCCACGGCCTTGTGCACGACGTTCCCCACGGCGAGCTGGGGGCCGTAGGTGAACACCCCCTCGTCCAGCTCGTTGGCGAGGAAGAGTCCCTCGCACCGCTGGTGGAGGTTCGTCAGCTTCGCCTTGGTGAGCCAGAGCGTGCGGTCCTCGGCGAGGACCTCGACGGCGGGGACCATCCGGCGCTCCAGCTCCCCCCTGAGGTCTTCGGCCAGCCCGTCGGGGAAGACGGGACGCTCGGTCGCACCGCCCATGACCTCGAGGCGGGTCCGCTCCTGCACCGGTGTGAGCCCCACGGGCCCGAGCCTAGCTGCCGGGGGTGACACGGTCACGGAAGGGGGATGGATTCAGACCAGCAGGGCGGACCCGCCCCACCCCACGGCCACCACTAGGGCCCCCGCGGCCACGACGAGCGCGATGGTCCCCGACCGACCCCCGCCGAACAGGTCGGCCAGGCCGAGCAGGACCGCGGCGATGGCCACCAGGGCGATAGCGAACATGGCCCGCTCCTGCCGGGTGCCGTACCGGTCCGCCCGGTCCACCTGGGCGTTCTGGTAGCCCAGGACCTCCTGGATCTCGGACAGGCTCGCGGTGAGCAGCCGGCGGGTGGCCGGGTCGAGCGGGGCGTCCTGGGGCACCCGCCCCATCGCCTCAACCGCCCGGCCGAGGCGGCCGGCCGCGGCGGACTCGGCCCTTGACAGCGCCACGGCCACCCGGCGTGCCTCCGGCGACGCCTCGGTCGCCTCCAGCAGACGGGCCGTGGCGTCGATCTCGTTCCCCAGGGCCCGCCGGATCCCGTTCGCCTGGAACTGTGTCCGGGGCGCGCTCCCGGCGAGCTCCGCGAAGATCTGCACCGACGACCGGGACGAGCGCACGAAGGCCTCCTCCTCCCGGCGGCCCGAGTCGGACTCCAGGGCCGCAAGCAGGGCTGCGGCCACCGCGGCGACCCCACCAGCGCCGAGAGTCATCGCATGTACCGGTGTGGGGGTGCCCCGCCACCTCGGCCACGGCGTCGAGGTCCTTCAGACCACCACTCCGACCAGGATGGCAGCGGTCAGGCCGAGGGCCACGAACGCGAAGCCGGCGGCCACCAGGACCCGCCCGGCCCGGGGGAACCCGTAGGCCAGGGCCCCGAACAGGAACGCCGCGGCCACGGGCACGATGCAACGCAGGAGCAGGGACGCCTCGACGCTCAGCCTCGACCCTTCCTCCTGGGTGGCGTCGGGGTCGAGCGCCAGGAGGTCGGGCAACTGCCGCCGGTTGTCCGCCAGCCGCAGCACCAGGTCGAACCCGCCGGTCCCCGGGTCCGCGTAGCCGGGATCGGCGGCGATCTCCGAGCCGGCCACCAGGACCTCGGCCGCCCGGGCTTTCGCGCCGGCCTCCACCCGCAGCAGCTCCCCGGCCAGGCCGGGGGTCCGCTCCGAGGCCCGCCCGAGCTCCTCGGCCAGCAGGCGGGCCTCGGCCACCAGCAGCGCCGTGGGGCCCTCCTCCTCGTAGACGAAGCGGATGTCCTCGACGGCGCCGGCGGCCTGCTTCACGTGCTCGCGGACGGCGGCGTGCCACGTGACCCGCGGTCGGCCACGATCGAGGACCAGCCCCCGATGCCCGCAGCCAGCGCCGCGGCCAGGGCGAGGAGGATCCCGGTCCCGGCGCGCTCCTCGCGGGCGGGGGGCGGCACCGGCTCCACGAGAGCGAACACTACCCGCGAGTGGCCGGGACCGCGAGGGCCAAGGCTCGCTGGGCTACACTCGCGGGCGATGGCCAGGAAGGTGGCGCGCGAGGACGGCGTCCCCGATCGGAGGGCCGAGGAAGCCCGGATCGAGGAGCTCCGGGAACGGAAGGCGGAGGCCCTGGTCGCCGGCGGCCCGGAGGCCATCGAACGTCAGCACGCTCGAGGGAAACTGACCGCCCGGGAGCGTCTCGACCTGCTCCTCGATCCCGGGTCGTTCGTGGAGACCGACATGCTGGCCCGGCACCGGGCCCACGGCTTCGGGATGGAACGGAACCGTCCGTACACGGACGCCGTGGTCACCGGGTGGGGGACGATCGACGGGCGGACCGTGTTCGTGTACTCGCAGGACTTCACGGTGATGGGCGGCTCGCTCGGCGAGGTCATGGCCGAGAAGATCTGCAAGGTGATGGACCTGGCCGCGGCCGCGGGGGCGCCGGTGATCGGGCTGAACGACTCCGGCGGCGCCCGGATCCAGGAGGGCGCCACCTCCCTGGCCGGGTACGGCTACATCTTCGACCGCAACGTCCGGAGCTCCGGCGTGATCCCCCAGATCAGCGTGGTCCTGGGCCCGTGCGCGGGGGGCGCGGTGTACAGCCCCGCGATAACCGACTTCATCTTCATGGTGAAGGAGACGGCCCACATGTTCATCACCGGGCCGGACGTGATCAAGACGGTCACCGGCGAGGAGATCACCTTCGAGGAGCTCGGCGGGGCCCAGACCCACGCCAGCAGGTCCGGCCTGGCCTCTTTCATCGCCGAGGACGAGGAGGACTGCCTCCGACAGGTCCGGTACCTCCTCTCCTTCCTTCCCGCGAACAACATGGACGACCCGCCGTCGTTCGCCCCGACCGACGACCCGGAGCGACGGGTCCCCGAGCTCGACTCGGTTATCCCCGACTCCACGCGCGAGCCGTACGACGCCAAGGACGTGATCCGGGCGGTCGTGGACGAGGGCGAGTTCCTCGAGGTGTTCCCGCTGTGGGCCATGAACATCGTGATCGGGTTCGCCCGGATGGACGGCCGCAGCGTCGGGATCGTGGCCAACCAGCCGAAGGTCCTGGCCGGGACGCTCGACATCGAGTCGAGCGAGAAGGCCGCCAGGTTCGTTCGCTTCTGCGACGCGTTCAACGTGCCGCTGGTGGTGTTCGAGGACGTGCCGGGCTTCCTGCCCGGCGCCGGACAGGAGTACGGGGGAATCATCCGCCGCGGCGCCAAGCTCCTGTACGCCTTCACCGAGGCCACGGTCCCCCGCATCACCGTCATCACCAGGAAGGCGTACGGGGGCGCGTACGTGGTCATGAACTCGAAGCACGTCCGCGGCGACGTCGCCCTCGCCTGGCCCACCGCGCAGATCGCGGTGATGGGCCCGGAGGGAGCCGTGGGCATCGTCCACCGCCGTGACCTCAAGGAGGCCGAGGACCCGGAGGCCCGCCGTCAGGAGCTCATCGCCGAGTACGAGGAGCGGTTCAACAACCCCTACCTGGCGGCCGAGCGTGGCTACGTGGACGAGGTGATCGAGCCGTCGGAGACCCGCGTCCGCCTGATCCAGGCCCTTCGGATGCTTCGGACCAAGCGCGAGGCCGTGCCGGCCCGGAAGCACGGCAACATCCCGCTCTGAGCCGATGCCGCGGTACGAGCTCCCACCCGAGCTGAGCCCCCAGGAGGAGCGGGCCGTGATCGCCGCCCTGGAGCGAGCCCTGGGGACACCCGTGGACCGTCCTTCTCCGTGGACGCTGGCGGGGCGGGCCGAGGCCGTCGGACACGGAGCCCTACAGATCCGCCGGGACGCCCACCGGCCCTGGGCCTTCCGTGGACGGGTCCCGTTCGCCAGGGCGGGGACACCCCCCCTCCGGGGCCGCGGCGACGCGAAGTGACCGGCGACCCCGCCGCGGCCGCGCACTGCCCCACCTGCGGAACGGAGTACCTGGCGGGGTTCGACGTGTGCGCGGACGACCGTACCCCGCTCGTCCCCGGCCCCGCGCCGGAGCCGGACCCGCGGCCGGAGGAGCCTCCGCCCGCGCCCACACCCGTGGAGGCGCCGTTCCGATGGGTGCCCGTCGCCAGGTTCGGGAACCAGGACGAGGCCCGACTGCTGGCCGGCCGCCTGGAGGCCGAGGGCGTCCCCGCCACGATCTTCCCGGACGCGCAGTTCACCTACTACG
>Ga0256867_10000008_pt1 | contig 76739 bp, 79 predicted proteins | sample RVTome_15_FD_185939 | JGI IMG/M metagenome (GOLD analysis project Ga0256867, IMG submission 185939) | Soil microbial communities from uranium-contaminated site in the Upper Colorado River Basin, Wyoming, United States - RVT150D86 (HiSeq) ... | reverse complement strand
AGGCCGAGGAAGTCCGGCGGGCCGAGGAAGTCCGGCAGGCCGAAGAGCGGCAGGCCGAGGAAGTCCGGCAGGCCGAAGAGCGGCAGGCCGAAGTCCGGCGGGCCGACGAGCGGCGGGCTTTCCTCGAAGCTGAGGCAGCGGAAGCCAGGCGCGCGGTAGAAGTCCAGCGCAAGGCCGAGGAGACTCGGAAGGGGGAGAAGCGGCGGGCCCTCCTCGAGACTCAGGCGACTGAGGCACGCGATCGCGCGGAGGTTGCCCGGGGGGAGGAGAAGGCAGCGAGCGCCGAGGTGACCCGGCGGGCCAAGGAAGTCGCCCAGGCCAAGGAAGCGCTGGGCCGCGAGGAGTCGCGGTCGACGGAGGCCGGGAAGAGATCTCAGGACGCCAAGGCCCGGTCACAAAAAGCCATGAAGGCCCAGGAGGTGGCTGAGGCCGAGCACGCCAGGCTCTCGCAGGAGGTTGCCAAGGCGGAAGACCTTGCGCGGCAGGAAGAGAACCTGCGGACGGAGACCGTCCGGCGCGCCGAGAACGCGGCCCGCCAGGCCGAGACTGCACGCGCCTCGGCAGCCGCCACACGTGCCCGGAAGACCAAGGCGGACGAGGAGGCGCGGAGCGCAGGCGAGGCCGCTCAAGCCGAGGAGGCACGAAGCGCCGAAGCACGGCAGCGGTTGGCCACAGCAGCACGACAGCTGAACGCGGCCAGGATGGAGTCCGAGGCCGCTCGAGCCGAGCACGCCCGGCGAGTCGACCTGGCCCGTCGGGCGGATGAGACGGCGCGAAAGAAGGATCAGCAAGCCAAGGAAGCGTCCGGACGAGCGGAAGGCGTCCCCGGCAACGATGCGTCGAACACCCCCCGCCGATCATTGGGCGATGCGTCCCCCTCGGCCGCTCTGTTCGGAGCTCGCCCCGGATCGGACGCCCCCCCGAAGCGCGCCGAGCGCAGCTGGTCTGCGGTCGGGCTCCTCCCTCGTGGCCGGAGATGGCTGTGGCTCGCGGGCCTCGTGCTGGTGACCGCGTTCCTGGTGTTCCTGCTCGCTCGCCCGGACGCGGAGCGGGCCGGCAACCCGACACCTCCGACAGCTCCTCAGAGCGAGACCGGCTCCCCGGGTATCGTGATGCCCGACCTCCGCGGCCTATCGTACGCAGAGGCGCTCTCCCGGCTCCAGGATGAGGGACTCGGCCTGGCCAGGAGGGTCGAGGCTCAGGGCGATCCGGGGATCGTGGTCGCCACGGATCCCAGCCTGGGCCACTTGGTCCCCACGGAAACCAGGGTCACCATCTTCGTTGGAGCCGCATAGGGGCCACTCGACGAGACGCTCTGGCTTCGTCGTAGCCGGCGGCTATTCCTTGGCGCCCGGTGAAGAGCTCGAGGCAACCCGCCCCGCTGGGACGGGTCTTTGGCCCGATCGGGAGGCCGCATCCAACGACCGGCGGCCTCGCCCTTGGCCCCTGCGGCGCCGGGGATCCATTCTCCCAGGCCTGACAAATGAGCCATAGAGTCCAGCGATCTTGAGGTCGCTGGTCAGCGGCCGGTTTCGATAGCGGAGGCGGACGGGAATCGAACCCGCTTCGATAGCGGAGGCGGACGGGAATCGAACCCGCCAGGGAGCTTTCGCCCCCTCACCGGTTTTGAAGACCGGGGGGCCCACCAGGCGCCCGGACGCCTCCGACGGATAGGATACGCGCCGCATGGACGAGCGAACTTCGAAGATCGCCGAGCTCCTCCACGAGGCCGGGGAGACCCACCACATCGTGTACCGGATCACCGATGGCGTCGACGAGGATTGGGCCTCCTGGTACGCGGACTGGCTGATCCACCTTTCCGAGCTACCCGACCTGCTCGGCGCCGCCCCGGTCCGCAGCCACATGGTCCACCTCTTGGTCCAGCTCGACCGGGACTACACAGCGGCCTTGCCGGACGAGCGGTGGGAGGATTTCTACGCCCGCGAGCTCGTTTCCCGCCTCGCCGGCTGACCCGGATATCGTGTGGTCATGGTCCTCGATCCGAACGACCCGGCCCACGCCGCGGCGGAGGAGCGCCTGCGGACGGACCTCATCGCCTGGCTGACCACCGTCACTGCGGACGGCCAGCCCCAGGCCACGCCGGTGTGGTTCCTGTGGGAGGACGGGACCTTCCTGATCTACAGCAGGCCGGGCATGCCGAAGCTCGACAACATCGCGGCGAACCCGAAGGTCTCGGTCCACCTGCGGGGGACCGAGGTGGGCGACGAAATCGCCACGTTCGACGGCACCGCGGAGCTCCTCGACGACGCGCCGCCCGCGGACCAGGTGCCGGTGTACGTGGCCAAGTACAGGGACCACATGAAGCGGTACGGCTGGTCCCCGGCCAGGTTCGCCGAGCTGTACTCGGAGCCGATCCGGGTCACCCCCACCGAAGCCCGGATCTGGGAGTGACCGGCCGGGAGCCGGCGGACCGGCCGCCCGGCGCCCTCACCGCACTCTGGCGAGGCCTGACCCGCCGCTGCCCGTGGTGCGGGCAAGGCCGGCTGTTCACCCGGTGGTTCAGGATGGCCGAAGCCTGCCCGCGGTGCGGCCTGCCGCTCGGCCAGGAGGAGGGCGCGTTCCTCGGGGCCATGGCCCTGAACTACGGCGTGGCCGGGGCGCTGTTCCTGACGATCCTGATCGTGTGGACGGCGACCACCGCACCGGACATCCCGGTGGGCCCGATGTTGGTGGTGAGCCTCGGCGTCACCGCGGCCTCGATCCTGCTCTTCTATCCGTACTCAAAGTCGCTCTGGGCGGCCGTCGACCTGCTCCTGCACCGGATGGACCGGCGAGACCGGGAGCGCTTCGAGGACGAGCGCCGCCGCCCGCCGGCCGAGCGCTAGTCCAGCAGGGCCTCGACCTCGTTCAGCGTGTCGGTCAGGCGCTCCGCCAGCAGACGGGCGAACATGCGGTGAACCGCCGCGGCCACGGTGGGGTCACCCCGCTCCATCCGAGCAAGTGCGTCGGCCGACAGCCGGTGGAGGCGGCTCGGCACCTCGGCCACCACCGAGGCCGTCCTCGGCGTGCCCAGGTACAGCGTGACCTCGCCGACCACCGTGCCCGGGCCCATCGTTCGCAGCCGCATCCGCTCGCCCTCGGGCGACTCGAGCTGGACCGTCAGCCGGCCGGACTCGAGGAAGTACAGCCCGTCGGCCGGCTCGTCCTGGCGCATCACGGCCTCGCCGGCGTCGACCTCGACCGCCTCGAGATAGGGGAGGACCCAAGCCGGATCCACGGAGCCGAGAGCCGCCCGGAGCTGGTCCTCCAAGGGCGGCGGCTCCTCAGTGGCAGGCGCGCCGGCCTCTTCGAGCAGCCGGTCCTCGCACCACTGCACGCCTCGGTCGAGGTCCGGCATGAATCGCACCCCGCCGTCAGGGTCCTCGGCGAACCCGCCGCGCTCGAGCCCGCGGCGGAGCCGCTCGTCGAGCCCGGTCAGCACCAGCGTGATCCTCCTCGACGCCGCCAGCTGCCGGACCTTCGTGAAGCCGAGGACCGCGGAGCTGTCCAGTCCGCTCACCCTCCGGAAGTCCAGGACCATGAACCGGACCTCCTGCAGCCCGGAATCACCGAGCCGCTCCTTGATCCGGTCGAGGAGCGAGCTGGCGGTCCCGAAGAACAGGTACCCCTGGAGCTCGAGCACGTGGATCCGCTCGCCGCGGGCCCGGAGGATGGCCAGGTGCCCGGGGTCCCGGTCCACCTTGCTCCGGTACGCGGCCCCGGAGATGGCCCGGCTCACCACGTCGCCGCGGCTGTACTCGACCACGAACATCACCAGCGCTACCAACGTCCCGACGCCCACCCCGATCAGGAACCCGAACGCGGCGATCACCACGAGGATGAACACCACGAGCGCGTAGTCGACGCGGGGGAGGCGCCGCCCAGCCACCACAACCCAGTCCAGAAGGAACCCCAGGCCGAGGTACAGCAGCAGACCGCCCAGCACCGGCTTCGGGAACAGCGACAGCGCCCCCGCGCCGAAGACCAGCGTGGCCACGCAGATCGCCGCGCCGATGATGCCAGGCAGGCGGGTCCTGGCCCCGGCCCGATGGGCCAGGGTGGTCAGGCTGAGCGCGTGGAATCCGACCATGCCGCCGCCGAGCCCCGCGACCACGTTGGCGGCGCCCGAAGCCCGCAGCTCCCGGTTCAGGTCGACGTCCCGCTCCGTCACCAGCTCGATGCCGGTGGTGTTCAGCAGCATCGTGAGCACGCCCACGATCACCACGGTCCCCATCCCCGCGGCCTGGGACAGGACCGCGCCCCAGTCGGCTCCGCCCACGGCCTCCAGCGACCACGGTCGCCATAGCCCGCCGCCGGGGAACGGGCCGATCAGCCAGCCGCCGTCCCGGGCCCCCTCGACGCCCTGGCCCGAGATCAGGGCCACAGCGTAGAAGACCGCGATGGCCCCGAGCGAAACCGCCGGGATCACCGCCGGGTGGGGCCGCCGCCGGGTCACCCACACCAGCGTCAGCGCCAGGCCCAGACCCGGGAGCCATTTCGCCCACTCGCCAGCGACATCTCCGAGCGTGGCCATCGATACCGAGACGTCGGTCAGCACCCCGAACGCCCCCTTGACCAGCAGCCACCCTGTTCCGGCCAGGAACCCCCCGATCACCGGGTAGGGCACGTACCGGACCAGGTCACCGAGACGGAGCGTGCCCAGGACGAAGAAGAAGAGGCCGGCGACGACGGTGGTCACCGCAACGGCCAGTACGACCGTCAGGAAGGCGTCGTCCGGGCGGACGTCCGCGGTGATGCGGGCAGCGAGGAGCGCGATGATCGTGGCCGTGGTGTCCTGGATGGATCCCACGGAGAACGGGACGCTGGAGAACATCGCGATCACAAGCATCACCACGGCGCCCCCGAATATCGCCAGGCCGATGCCCGCGCCGCGGTTCTCAGCCAGCTCGCCTGAGAAGACCAGGGCCGCCAGCGAGGTGGCCAGCACGACCTCCAGGACCCCGGCGACCCCGCCGGCGGTGAGGGCCGGCCCGAGGCCCGTCAGCCAGCCGTGGGACCGCGAGGTGGTCGTGTCCATGTTGGCGCATGCTTCCACATGGGGCCGGCTGATGCCGTGGCGTACCATGGAGGGCGTGGAGGCCGCGTTCTTCGACCTCGACAAGACGGTCATCTCCAAGTCGAGCTCGCTGGCCCTGAGCCGCCCGTTCTATCGGGCGGGGATGGTGACCCGGTCCCAGCTCCTGCGGGGGGCGTACGCCCAGCTCGTCTACCTCGCCCTGGGCGCCGACGAGAAGCGCATGGCCAGGGCCAAGGACGGCATGCTGGCGCTGACCAAGGGGTGGAGCCGCACCCAGGTCGAGGAGGTGGTCCGCCAAGCGCTCGAGGACGTGGTGGACCCCTACCTCTACCAGGAGGCTCTCGACCTGATCGCCCTCCACCGGGCTCTGGGCCGCCGGGTATTCATCGTGTCCTCCGCCCCGCAGGAGGTGGTCCGTCCGCTGGCCGGACGGATCGGGGTGGAGGACGTGATCGCCACGCGCGCGGAGATCCGCGACGGCAGGTACACGGGCAACCTGGAGTTCTACGCCTACCGGGAGCAAAAGGCCGAGGCCATGCGACAGCTGGCCGAGGACGAGGGGATCGACTTGTCGCGCTCCTACGCGTACTCGGACTCGATCACCGACAGGCCCATGCTCGAGGCCGTGGGGAACCCCGTCGCCGTGAACCCGGACCGGGAGCTCCGCCGCCTGGCCCAGCAGCGCGGGTGGAAGATCCGTGACTTCCGACGACCCGTCCGGCTCCGACAGCGGTTCCCCGAGTTCCGCCGACCGTCACCGGCGGCGGTCGCGGTGGCGGTGGCTCTGGCGGCCGCGGTGCTGGCCTGGGTCTACCTCCGGGCCCGCGACGCCCGCTCCGACCCCGCTTGAGCCGAGTTGCGGTCGGAGGCCCGGAGTTCGAGAATCGGGTGGAGGCGTCGAAAGGTGCCTCCGAAGGGGGCAGAACCCACGCTCGGTCTGCCGCGGGAGGCTGTGCTCTGACGCCCGGGGCCCCACGGGGCTAGGCCGTCGGAGCGGTCAATGCGATGCAGAGCGCCTGGTAGCTGCCCCCTTCTGCTGTGCGGGGTCAGCGGGCTCGGCGCGCGGGCCGGCTGAAGCGCTCCACGCGCATCACGAGACGCTCCACGCGCCAGACCGCCTCCTCCGTGAGCCCGATCGAGAGGCATCCCTGGACCGCGAGGAGCTCGGTGACGAGCCACGGTGGCCGGTGGTCCTCGCCGCGCTCGGTGAGGACCTCGTCGAGCCGGTCGACGACCCGCTGGAGCCGGTCCTCCTGGGGGTCGACGCTTCCCCGGTCGCGCCGCCAGGCCTCGAGGTCGATGACCGTGTCCATCACGGCTCGAGAGTAACGAGGGGTAGTGACAATTTCCCGGGTTCGGTTCGACAGTTTCGGACCCCTAGAATCGAGCCGTGAACGGTTCCCCCGAGGCCGTGGCGGACCTCCTGGCTGCCTTATCGGTCGGTGAGCGGCTGGCCCACGAGCGGGCCCAACACACCGTGGCCCTGGCCCCAGACGACGGTCGCCGCAAGCAGCAGCAGCACGTGGCCAGCCGGGAGGCAGAGAACGCCTCGCTCATGCAGGCTCGGGCCCGTGAGCTGGGGTCGGAGGAGGCTTTCCGCAAGTTCGAGCCGTTCTTCCGGGAGTTCTTCGAGCACACCGTGCCGGGCGACTGGCTGGAGGCCCAGACGTTCCAGTACGTGGGGGACTCGCTGGTGAAGGATCTCACCGACGCCCTGGCCCCGGTCCTCGATCCGGTCTCCGCCGAGGTGGTTCGCCGGACACTGGCCGATCGGGACGAGCAGGACGCCTTCGCCCTCGACGAGATCACCGGCGGGATCGAGGCCGACCCGGGCGCCGCCGATCGCATCGCCGCGTACGCTCGGCGGGTGATCGGTGAGGCCCTGACGCAGACCCGCCGCGCTCTCGACGAGACGGACGCCGTCAGGACCCTCATGGACGGCGAGGAGGGGGAGAAAAGGCTGCTCCTCGACATGCTGGAGCGCCACCGCCGCCGCCTGGACCGGCTAGGCATCGAGCCGGTGGAATAGGAGGCGGGCGGCACCCGCGAGCGCCACCCGCCGAGGGTCGACCTCTTTCCCCCTCTCCGGGAGGTCGCCTGGGGGTCCCGGAGCCGGGGAAGTCAGGTCGGGAGCATGATGCGACTAGCGGCGTCCCGGGCGCTGTGACGAGCGTCACCTCCCCGATGTGACGTCCGCCACGCGCCGAACTGAGGGGTCCGGCGGTACAGTGGACCGCCATGAAGCCGGAGCCGGTCCGCGACCTCGACTGGGACCCGAAGCGGGCTCGGGAGATCGGGGAAGCCGCTCTCGACATCTGGCAGGAGCTGCTGGAGCGGCTCCGCGACCTCCCGGTGAGCCGGTACGAGGGCGCCGACGCGGTCCGCCGGGCCGTGTCGAAGGAGGTCCCCGAGGAGCCGATGCCCCTCGACGACCTGGTCGTCTACCTGCGAAGCGTGGTGTTGGATCACTCGATGTACCCGGGGCATCCCGGGTTCATGGCCTACATCACCGGGGCCGGGACGATCCCGGGGGCTGCGGCGGACCTGGTGGCGGCCGGCCTGAACGCCAACCTCGGAGGGTGGCGGCTATCCCCGGCTGCCTCGGAGATCGAGCACCACCTGACCAGGTGGTTCGCCCGGCTGTTCCGAATGCCCGAGGGCTCCGGCGGGCTCGTCGTCTCCGGCGGAGCTATGGCCTGCTTCATCGGCCTCAAGCTGGCCCGGGACCGTAGGGCTGGCTGGAACGTGCGGTCCGAGGGCCTGCGGGCGGGCCCCCCGCTCCGGATCTACGCATCCGAGGAGGCCCACAGCGTGAACTACCGGGCGGCCGACATGATGGGTCTGGGGCGGGACGCGGTCCGTTCCATCCCGGTGGACGAGGGGTTCCGGGTCCGGGTGGACGCGATGCGCCGGGCGGTCGAGGAGGACCTGGCCGCGGGACTCCGGCCGATCGCCGTGGTCGGCTCGGCCGGTACCGTGGCCACCGGGGCCATCGACCCGCTCGAGGAGATCGCCGACCTCGCCGCGGAGCACGATCTGTGGTTCCACGTCGACGGCGCCTACGGCGGGCCCGGCGTGCTGGCCGAGGAGCTCCGGCCGCTGTACGCGGGGATCGAGCGGGCCGACTCGATCGCGTTCGACCCACACAAGTGGCTGTACACGCCGCATTCCGGAGGGTGCGTGCTGGTCCGGGACTTCGAGCACCTGCCGGCCTCGTTCTCCATCGCCGAGCACTCCGCGTATGTCCACGAGGACAAGGAGGCCACCGGATCGGGCGTGGACGGCATCGACCTCAGCCCGCAGTTCTCCCGGTCGTTCTGGGCGCTGAAGGTATGGGTCTCGCTGCTGGCCCACGGGACGAGGGCGTACGGCCGACGGATCGCTCACGACGTCGAGCTGGCGAAGTACCTGCACCGCCGGGCCGATCAGCGGCCGGAGTTCGAGCCGATGGCCCCCACCACGCTGTCGATCTGCTGCTTCCGGTACGTGCCGCCGGACCTGCCTGACGGGCCGGAGCGGGAGGAGTACCTCGACACGCTGAACGAGCGGCTGATGACCGCCATCCAGATGGACGGGCGGGTGTACCCGTCGAACGCGGTGCTGAACGGCCGGTTCGTGCTCCGGTCGTGCATCGTGAACTTCCGCACCGAGGCCGAGGAGATGGACCTACTCGTCGACGTGGCCGCCGAGCTCGGCTCGAAGCTCGACGCCGAGCTCCGCCCGGCGGGACTGGGCTCCGCCCGGAGCGGGTAGGACCAGGCCCACAGGCCTGGGAGGTGGGTCACCGTGGGATCGAGAGCCCTCTTCCTGCTGGCAGCGATGGCGCTGCTCCTGACCGACCCGGCCGGCGCCCAGCCGGCGGAGTGCTTCGCCCGGACGCCCACGATCGTGGGGACCGAGGCCGGCGACACGCTGGTGGGAACGAACGGCGACGACGTCATCGTCGGCCTCGGCGGGCCGGACGAGATCCGAGGCCGAGGCGGCGCGGACCGGATCTGTGCCGGCGGGGGCATGGACCGGGTCTTCGGCGGCGAGGGCCGCGATCGGATCTCCGGCGACGACTCCGGCGACCGGCTCTTCGGCGGGGACGGCGAGGACAGCCTGTTCGGCCGGGCCGGCCTGGACGCGATCTTCGGCCAGGTCGGCAGCGACGGCATGACCGGCGGCGACGGCCGCGACCGGCTGACCGGCGGTACCGGCGCCGACACGATGCTCGGCAACGACAAGGAGGACATCATCCGAGGGAAAGAGGGCCGTGACCTTCTCCTCGGTGGCCGGGGGCGGGACACCACCAACGGCGGCCCGGGGACCGACTCTTGCGTGGGCGAGCGCCAGTTCAGCTGCGAGAACCCGCCGGACGTGTAGGGAGGCTCAGTCGGGGCGGCGGGCCCAGGCCATCACGGCGGGCTGACGGTCGACGAAGGCATCGGCGGCCAGGCGTTCCAGCCGGGCCCGGGCCCCGCTGATGCACGCTGCCCGGGCTTCGGGGTCCAGGGCGTCCAGCCGGCGCTTCGGATGGCCCAGTCGGAGGCGCCGGGTGACGAACTCCTCCAGGTCGGCCTGGTCCTCCACCGGGATCGTGGCCGTGGCGCCGACCTCGAAGCCAGCCTCGGTCAGGATCCCGGCCAGCTTCTCCTCCGTGTCCATGAGGTCGTGGTTGGCCGGCACGGGGTTGTCGGCCTCGGCCCCGTGGCGGTCGAGCTCCTCGATCCACACCTCCAGAGCCTCGAACGGCGGGGACTCGCCCCAGGTGGCCACGCCCAGGGCCCCGCCGGGCCGGAGGACCCGGCGGACCTCGGCCAGGCCGGCGGCGTGGTCGGGGAGGTGGAACAGCATGAAGGTCATGCTGACGGCGTCGAAGGCCTCGTCGGCCAGCCCGAGGCGCGAGGCGTCGGCCACCAGGCGAGGGAACTCCGGGGGGGCCAGAGCGATCATGCCCGGGGCCCGGTCGGCCCCGACCACCAGGGCCCGGGGGGCCCGGGCCCGGATCTCCGGGAGGAGGAAGCCCACGCCGGCCCCAAGGTCGAGGACCCGGCGGGCCTCGGCCAGTGGCATCCCGTGGAGGAGCCGCGCGCCCAGGGGCCGCATGAACAGCGCCCAGTGCTCTCGGTAGGCGTCGGCGTCCTCCGAGTAGCGCTCGGCCGTGGCCCGGACCTCGTCCACCGGAGGAGCCTACGACGGCGGCGCATCCCCCAGCCGGGGGATGGAGACTCACCCGGCGAAACGCCCATCCGGGCGATGTGTCGCCGGGGGGTCACGCGGTAGCGTCGTCTCGCAGCAGCCCGCGGACGCGCCTCCCCCTCTTCCTTCCCCAGGTCGGGCTGGAAGGAGGAGCGGATGCACGAAGCCAGCATCGTGCTGGGGATGGAGGACCTGGCGGTCCAGGAGGAAGTGCTGCACTTCCTCGACCGGCTTCCTCGGCTGAAGGTCGTGAGCGCAGCCGACGAGGCCTCTGGCCTGGCCCGCGCTGTGCGGGAGCATCGGCCCGACGCGGCCGTCGTCTCGCCCGGCCTCCTCGATGGGGGCGACGTGGACGGAGCGGCCCTCCTGGTGGTGGCCGCTCGGGAGACGACCTCGACGCTGCGGGCTGCGCTCCGGGCGGGGGCTCGGGGATTCTACCTGTGGCCCGACGAGCGCGAACGCCTGGCGCAGGACGCCGAACGCGCGGCCCGTCCTCCCGAGGAACGGCCGTCCCCGGGCCAAGCCGTGGCGGTGTTCGGCCCGCGCGGCGGTGTCGGGGCCACGTTCCTGGCCACGAACCTAGCGGCGGCGTGCGCGGCCAGGGACGCGGACACCGTGCTCGTCGATCTCGATCCCTTCTTCGCCGACGTAACGAGCGCGCTGGGGATCGACGAGGAGGGCGCTTCGACCATCGCGGAGCTGGCTCCGGTCGCAGACGAGCTGACAGGCGAGCACCTCGACCGCGTGGTCCACCGTCACCCCCTCGGTTTCGGCACCCTGCTTGCTCCACACCGTCCCCTGGAGCAGGGGCTCGACCCAGCGGTCGTGTCAGCGTCCGTGCGAGCGCTCCGCGCCCGACACGAGGTCGTGGTCCTGCATCTGCCGCGAGCGCTCGACGACGCCACCAGGGCCGCGCTCGAGGCCGCCGACCTGGTGCTGCTGGTGGTGACGCTGGACGTGCTCGCGTTGCGGGACGCCCGTCGCGCGCTCGACCTCCTTCGCGCGTCCGGGCTCGACGGGCGTTGTCGGCTGGTACTCAACCGCGTCGGACGAGGTGAGGTGGTACCGGACGACGCCGAGCGGGCGCTCGGCCTGCGACCGGTGACCATGATCCGTGAGGACCGTGCCGTCCGCCGTTCCCAGGATCGAGGCGAGGTGCTGGCGGGGCGGTCCACGCCGGCGGCTCGGCGGGTGGCCGCGCTGGCCCGGCACGTCCTGGACGAGGCAGGCACGGGATGACCCTGCGCTGGCACCCGGCGGGAGGTCGAGGCCGCCTCAAGGCACTGGTGGCCGAGCGGGTCCGTGATCGGATCGACCCCGGAGATCTAGCCGAGGTCTCCGCGGCGGAGCGGCGGCTCAGGGTCCGCGAGGAGGCCCTCGGCGTCCTGCGCGAGCACCGGGTCGTTCTGCCGGCCCGAGAGCTGACCGGGCTGGTCAGCGAGGTCTCGGACGAGGTCGTCGGCCTCGGCGCCATCGAGGGGCTCCTCAGGGACCCCGAGATCACCGAGGTGATGGTGAACGGCCCGGACGACGTATTCGTGGAGCGGAAGGGGCGGATCGAAAGGGTGGAGAGCGGCTTGTTCGAGGGGGAGGAGGCCGTCCTTCACCTGATCGAGCGGATCGTGGGGCCGCTGGGCCTCCGGGTCGACGAGTCGTCGCCCTATGTGGACGCGCGATTGCCGGATGGCTCGCGGCTCCACGCCATCCTGCCGCCCCTTTCGCTCTGCGGTCCCGCTGTGACCGTCCGCAAGTTCGGGCTGACCCCGATCGGGCCCGAGGACCTGGTTCGCCTGGGGACCGTGTCGAAGGAGATGCTCGAGGTGCTCGGGCGGGCCGTGCGCGAGCGCGCCAACATCCTGATCTCAGGCGGGGCCGCATCCGGGAAGACCACCCTGCTCGGTGCGCTGTCGTCGTTCATCCCCTCGGGCGAGCGGATCATCACGATCGAGGACGCGGCCGAGCTCAGGCTCGGCCAGCCCAATGTGGTCCGGCTGGAGGCTCGTCCGCCGAACGTGGAGGGGACCGGGGCGGTGACGGTTCGCACGCTCGTTCGGAACGCGCTTCGGATGCGGCCGGACCGGATCATCGTGGGCGAGGTTCGAGGCGGCGAGACCCTCGACATGCTCCAGGCCATGAACACGGGACACGAGGGTTCCATGTCCACGGCGCATGCGAACTCGCCGATCGACCTGCTGGCCCGCCTGGAGACCATGGCTCTCATGTCCGACGTAGATCTTCCCGTCAACCACGTCCGGGAGCAGATCGCCTCGACCATCGACCTCCTGATCCACACGACGCGGCTGAGCGATGGCCGGCGGGTGGTGTTCAGGGTCACCTCGGTGGAGGGGCTTTCCGCGGGTCGGCCGGCGCTCCGCGACGTGTACCGGTTTGAGCGGGGGAGAGGGTTACGGCAGACGGGCGACGGCGTGGCATCGACCGAATCAACTCGCCTTACCCCCGCGCTGGTAGGAGAGGGCCCGTGACCGCCGCGGCATTAGTCGGCGGCACCATCGCCCTCAGTGGATGGCTGGCCTCGCTGGCGCTGGCTGCCCGGCGGGACGAGCGGATTCGAGACCGGCTGGGTGCGGGGCCCGCGCGGGGGACCCCTCGGTCCGTGGGCTCCGCCGCCTGGCTGAAGCGGCTGGCGGCCCGTCGTGGGTGGCCGGGCCGGCCCGCGTCGTACGCCGCCGCGTGGCTCGGCGCCGCGGTCGCGGGAGCCACCTTCGGGGCTACTCTTGCCGGCCCGGTCGGGCTCCTGGTGGGGGCGATGGGCGGCCCCCTCGGTATCGAGGGGTGGCTGGGCCGACGCCGGGAGGCCCGCGCCGCATCCGCGGAGATCCAGCTTCGGGATTTCGTCGTCGCCCTGGCTGCCGCAGTCAGGGCAGGGCTCTCCATCCGTCTGGCCCTGGTCGAGGCCGCACGTGATCTAGACGACCCGCTGGGCCCCGTGATGGCCGCGGTCGTCCGGGACCTCGACTCCGGCCGGCCCATCGAAGCCGCGCTCGAGCGGATCGCCTCCGAGCTCGACCTGCCGGATGCCCGGCTCCTGGTGACCGCGCTGGGCATCCACCGACGGACGGGCGGCCAGCTCCCCGTGCTCCTCGACGAGCTGTCCGAGGTCGTGGGGCAGCGTGTCGAGGCCCGTCGCGGGTCTCGGGCGCTCACGGCCCAGGGACGCGCGTCCGGGGCCGTCCTCGCCGTTCTCCCTGTCGCCTTCGTTGCCCTCCTCTCGGGGACCGGTGGGGACGGCCTCGGCGCGTTCTACCGTACGCCGCTGGGAGCCGGTCTCCTCCTGATGGGTGTCCTCCTCGACGCTGCGGGGTTCGTCTGGATCCGACGGATCGTGGGGCGCGCGGAGCGATCCCGGTGAGCTGGCTCGTGGCCGGGGGGTTCGCCCTCGCCGTGTGGTGCCTCGGGTGCGCGCTTGCGACCCGTCGTGACCCGCGGCTGTGGCGCCGTCTGGCGCACCCGGCTCCGGGGCCGCGTTCGCCGTTGGCCCGTGTGGGGCGATGGACCGGGCGAGCTCGGTCCCGCGCCCTGGTGGCCGCCCGGATCGAGGCGTCGGGAGGGTCGACTGCCGACGTCGATCGGGTGCTCGGGCTGAAGGCCTGCGGGGCCCTGGGCGGCGCGTCGGTCTCGGTTCTCCTCCGGCCGGGAGGTGCCGCCGGCCTGGCCCTGGGGGCAGCTCTGGTCGCCGGCGGGTACGTCCTCCCCGACATCCTGCTGGCCGGGCGGGTCCGATCGCTCCGCGACCGGACCGCGGCGTCGGTGGCGGACCTGCTCGATCTCGTGGCCGTCTCCGTCAGCGCCGGGCTCACGCCTCGACTGGCTTTGGAGCGGGCTCCGGACGCGCTTGGCGGACCGCTGGGCGAAGAGGTGTCCAGGGCACGGCACGCGGCCTCGCTCGGGAGCCCGTGGCGCCTGGTGATCCGGAGGGTGGCGGCGCGAACCGGTCTCCCGGAGCTGCTCCGGCTCGCGGTGACGCTCGAGCGGAGCGAGCGTCTGGGGACTCCGGTAGCCGGACGGCTCCGCGATCTGGCCAGGGAGGTCCGCGCGGACCGCGCCGCCCGGCGGGAGGAGCGGGCCCGCCGGGCTCCGGTGGCCATGCTGTTCCCGCTGGTCTTCCTCATCCTCCCCGCGTTCGTCATCGCCGCGGTGGTCCCGGCCCTCCTGGTGGCCACCCGCGGCCTGCCATGAAGGAGGTGCGGATGCGGATCGCGGCGTTCCTTCAGTCGAGGCTGACCTCCGAGCGGGGCCAGACCACCGCCGAGTACGCGCTGGTCATCCTGGCGGCCGCGGCGATCGCCGTGGTGCTGCTGGCCTGGGCCCGCTCGTCCGGGAAGCTGCCGGCGTTCTTCGACTCGATCATCGATCGGATCGTCGGCGAGTCCACCTAGCACGTGGCCGAGCCGCGCGGGAGCGCCGCGGTCGAGCTCGCGCTGGTGCTTCCCCTGGCGCTGGTGGTCGCGCTGGCGCTGGTGCAGGTAGGCCTGCTGACCCGGGACGCGCTCGTCGTGGCCGGGGCGGCCCGAGAAGGGGCCCGGGAAGCGGCTGTGTCCGTGGACGAGGCACGGATCACGGAGGCAACCTTGCGCGGCGGGGGCGGGCTGTCGGCCAGCCGGACCGAGGTGGCGGTCGATCGGACCGGCCAGGTGGGGGACCCGGTGACGGTCCGGGTGACCTACCGAGCTCCGGTGCTGGTGCCCTTCGTCGGTTGGCTGTTCCCCGACGAGGTCGTGGTGACCTCGGAGGCGACCATGCGCCAGGAGACCGAAGGGTCGGGCCCATGAGCCAGCGGGGAAGCGCGTCGATCGTGGTCGTGGCGGCCGTGGCGCTGGCCGGCATCGTCGCCGCGTTCTCGGCCGACCTCTCCCGGGTCGTGGTGGCCCGGGCCCGGGCGCAAACGGCCGCCGACGCCGCCGCGCTGGGAGCGGCGCAGGAGCTCCTCATCCCGTCCGGGACGTCGCCCGAGCAGGTGGCGGCTGACTTCGCCGACAGGAACGGCGGCCGGCTGGTGGGGTGTCGCTGCGATCCGGGTTCGACCGAAGCGGTGGTCACCGTGGAGGTCGAGGTGGCGCTCCCCCTCCTGGCGCAGACGCGAACCGTTCAGACCTCGGCTCGCGCGGTGATCGCTGCGCCGCCGGGGAGTGAGAGCCTCCAGCCGTTCTTCGTGGCCCGGCTCTCTTGCCTGTTCCACGAGGTCGACGGGCTGTGGATCGTCTCGGGGTTCCGCACCCGGGCGGAGCAGGCCGCGCTGTTCGAGGCGAAGCCGGGGCTGGCGGCGCCGCCGGGTTCGTCGAACCACGAGCTCGGCCTGGCGGCGGACCTCGGGTACCCGTCGGAGGAAGCGGAGCGGGCCGCACACGCCCGGGCCTCCTCGTGCGGGCTCGAGTTCCCGGTCCCGTACGAGCCGTGGCACGTCGAGCCGATCAGCGCGTGAGGGGCCGGCACGAGACGAGTGTGACGGACGTCACCGGACGGGCCTGCCGCCGCGGATAGACTGGCGTCCCCCATGGCCGTCGTCCTCGGTCTGCTCGCGGCGATTACGTACGGGTCGGCCGACTTTCTCGGCGGGCTGGCCACCAAGCGGAACCCCGCCATCCGGGTGGCCCTGGTCTCTCAGGTAGTTGGGTTCGCCGCGTACCTGATTGCCCTTCCTTTTCTCCCCGAGGGCCGGTTCACCGGCGAGGCATGGCTGTGGGGCGGGCTGGCCGGCCTGACCGGAGCACTGGGCCTGGCGTACCTGTACCGGGGGCTTGCCCACGGCCGGATGAGCGTGGTGGCGCCGATCACCGCGGTGATCGCCGCGGTGCTACCGGTGGGCTTCGGCCTGCTCACCGGCGAGCGACCCTCGGCCCTTCAGCTCGTCGGCATCGCCCTGGCCATCCCGGCCATCGCCCTTGTGTCGTCGGTCCCGCACGCTTCAGCGAGCCTCGGTGCTGCCGGGGCCAGCCTTCGCTCTCGGGCGGCCTCGCTCGGGGTGTTCGATGCGCTCGTTTCCGGGATCGGCATCGGGCTGTTCCTCATCACCCTGGCTCGGGCCGGGGAGGACACGGGTGTCTACCCGTTGGTAGCGGCGAGGGTCTTCTCCATCACCCTGTTTCTGGTGCTGGTCGCCGCCACCCGGACCTCACCGCGCCTGGACCGAGGGACGGGGGTCATCGTGGCCACCTCGGGAGTCCTCGATGTCGCGGCCAATCTGCTTTACCTGCTGGGAACCCGCGAGGGGCTGGTGTCAGTGGTGGCCGTGCTGACCTCCCTGTATCCGGGAGCCACCGTGGCCCTGGCTCGGGTGGTGGTGAACGAGCGGCTCTCCGTCCACCAGCTGGTCGGCCTCGGCCTGGCGCTGGGCGGCGTGGCCTCGATCGCCGCCGGCTGAGCCCTACCGAAGATTGGGGAGGACCTCCTCGACCAGGCGCTGGCGCTGCTCCACGCCCTCGCCGGCCGTCCACAGCACCGGGAACGTCACGCCGAGCGCGAGGATCGCGGCGAGCTCCTCGGTGACCTTGTCGGGCGGCCCGGCGATCATCCCGGGGCGCTGCTCGGCGCGCTCGTCTACCCGGACGCCGATGTTGTAGGCGAGGTCGAGGTCGTCGGGGTCGCGGCCGGCCGCTTCGGCGGCCCGGCGGATCCGGTCCCGACCCGCCACCCACCGGTCGGGCGGCGCGAACCGGTACGAGGGTAGCCACCCGTCCGCCAGCCGCCCCGCCAGCAGCAGGGACCTCGGCCCGTACACCCCGAACCACAGCGGGATGGGCGGCTCGGGGGTGGGGGAGATCTCCGCGTCCTGGACCGAGTAGTGCTCGCCCGGGACCGTCACCGGCCCACCGGCCCACAGCCGGCGGATGATCTCCACGCCCTCCTCGAACGCGTCCACCTTCTCCTTCGGCGGCCGTGCCGGAAGCCCGAACGCCGCGAACTCGGTGTTCGAGCCGCCGCCCCCGATCGCCAGGATCAGTCGGCCGCCGGACAGCCGGTGGAGCGTCTCCGCCATCTTCGCCGTCACCGCCGGGTGCCGGTACGGCATCCCCAACACGTTAGAGCCCACCAGGATCCGCTCGGTGGCCGCAGCGGCCCAGGTCATCTCGGTCCACGTCTCGAAGCTCGGCCGCGAGCCCGGCAGGTGGTCCATCACCGTGACCAGGTCGAAGCCGAGGGCCTCGGCGTGGCGGGCCTCGGCGGCGGGATCGACGTCGGGGGTGGTCCGGAGGCTGACCCCGAACCGCACCCGGTCAGCCACGGAGCTCGACCGGAGTGGCCCGGAGCGTGGTGATCTCCCCCTCCCGAAACACCCTGATGGCGATCTCCCGGCCGATCGCTTCGCCGGCCATCAGCCGCTGGAGGTCCCTGGCGCTGGCCACCGGCTCGCCGTCCACGTCCAGGATGAGGTCCTCGGGGCGGAGCCCGGCGTTGGCCGCGGGGCTCCCGGCCACGATCTCCACGATCTCCACGCCGGCTTCCCGGCCGACCTCGCGGGCCACCCGGGGGGGCAGCGGTCGAGGACCGCCGGCGATCCCCAGGTACGCCCGCCGGTACCTGCCCTCGGACATCAGCGAGGAGATGATCCGCCGGGTCGTCGAGTTGATAGGCACGGCCAGGCCGAGGCCGATCCCGGCCACCGCGGTGTTCACGCCGACCACCCGGCTGACCCCGTCGGCAAGGGCACCGCCGGAGTTCCCGGGGTTCAGGGCAGCGTCGGTCTGGATCACGTTCTCCACGATGCGCGTGGCCGAGCCGGCCCGAGTGGGGAGCCCCCGGCCGAGCGCACTTACCACGCCGGCCGTGACCGAGCCGGCCAGGCCGAGCGGGTTGCCAACGGCCACAACCAGCTGGCCCACACGGAGCGCGTCGGCGTCCCCGAGCGTGGCCGCGGGGAGGTCGGAGGCCGTGACCCGGACCACGGCCAGGTCGGAGAGGGGATCGGAGCCCACCACTTGCCAGTCGAGCTCGCGCCCGTCCACGAACGAGGCCGAGCCGCCGTCGGAGCCGGACACCACGTGCGCCGAGGTCAGTAGGAACCCGTCGGGGGTGATGACCACCGCGCTGCCAGCACCCTCGGCCCGCCTCCCGCCCCGGACCCGCCGGGTCACTCGGAGGCTGCTCACTGAGGGGATCAGACCCTCGGCCACCGAGGTCACCACCCGCGAGTACGCGTCGAGTGCCTGGCCGTCGGTCGCCGCCGCTGCGGCGCCTTCCCCCTCCACCGCCGGGCCGTGCAGGATCGCGTCCACGTACCGAACGTTCATCGCTTCACTCCTCGCTCCGGGGTCCCCGGGCTCGGACCCGCTCGACGCGCTCGAACGCCTTCCGCAGGTCCCGAAGCCATTCCTCCAGATTCGCGCCAACCATCCGAACGCACCAGGCCAACGCCTCGCTGCGGCTCCGGGCCACGCCGGCGTCCTCCAGGACGTCGAGCACAACGCGCTCGGTTATCCGCAGCCTGGTCATCACCGGGACGCTCAGAGTGGTGAACAGCGCCCGCACGTCCCCGCATTCCGCGCCCCAGGAGACCTTCCGTCGGAACAGGTGCTCGGCCTCAATGGCGATGCCGATACGCCGCTCCCGGGTCTCCTCCCGGAACCGCTCGATCCGGGCCTCCCGGGCCGCGCCCTTGGCCGCGGCCGAGGCGCCTCTGGGGTACTCCGGCTCGGGGAGGCGGCCCACCACCAAGAGCTCCTCGCGGTCGGCCGAGACCTCGGGTGGTCCCGTGAACCAGCCAGCGGGGAGGCGGCCGGCGAACCACCCGGTCACCTCTTCCGCGGTCACCAGGGTCCGCCCGGCCATTGTGCTTACAAGATTACACCCACCTTGTGTCCAGGCCTAGGGGGCGCCGACGGTCCCGTCACGGGTGGCGGGTACAATGCCGCCATGGCCATGCGGGCCCAGCGGAGAGCGGCGCCCCAGCTAGGGGTGGTCGATTACACGCTGGCCAAGCGAGCCCTGCTCCGCGAGGTTCGCCGGGGCATGCTCTCTCGCATCGACGTCTGCGACGCTCACCCCGAGCTGATGCGAGCGGCCCGACACGTCGGCAGGGAGACCGCCCGCCAGTGCCCGGTGTGCGATCGCGAGGGCCTCCGCCTCCTCGCGTACGTCTACGCCGACGACCTCAAGCGCGACAACGGCCGGGTGTGGGACCTGGACAAGGGGATCGCCCTGGCCGCCAGGCGGAAGGGCGGTGCCTGCTACGTCGTCGAGGTGTGCACGGGCTGCGCCTGGAACCATCTCACAGAGGCCTTTGTCCGCCGCAGCGCCGGCTAGCCGGCCCAGCCCTGCCGCCGTGTGAAAGCCGCCCTGGCTCTCCCGGTGGCCCTGGCCCTGGGCGCCTTTGCCGACCTGGCCGCGGGGATCGTCCGCCGAGTCGTCCTGGGCGAGCGGGGCTGGTGGCGGGGGATCACGGAACGGTGGATTGATCTCCGCCGGCTCCTTCGCTCCGGCCGGGCCCGACCGGCCGCGGTGGAGGCCGCCGGCGCCGGGGCCGCCCTGGCCGGCGCCGGGTTCGCTGCCGGCACGGCCCTGGGGGTCCTGCCCGGCTCGATGGCCCTGGCGTACCCGGCCCTGGCACTGGCTGCTATCGGGGCGCACCTGACGGCGCCGATCCGCCGTGGCGGGGAGGGGCCGGCGGCCCGGGCCCGCCTCCAGGCCGCCCTGGCCGAGCCGGCCTTCGCAGTGGCCCTCGCTGCCATGGCCCTCCGGTGGCGAGCCCTGGACCTCGAGGCAGTGCGGGGGACGCAGACCGTGCTCGGGCCCGGCATCGCCCTGGCACCGGCCCTGGCGGTCTTGGGCTTGGCTCTGGGGGCAGTGATCGTGCTGGTGATGGGGGCGATCCGCGTGCCCCCGGAGCCGACCACGCTACGAAGAAGAGGCCAGGCCAGGAGGGCCGGGGCGTCGCTCCTGGCTGCCCTGGCGAGGTGGGCGGCGACCGGGGCCACCTCGGTCCTGGTGGCCGTCTTCGTGGCCGGTCACCGCCTCGACCCCTCACCGGGCGTCATCCGATTCGCCGCAGCGGCGGCCGCGGCGGCGCTGCTGCTCGGAGCGGGCGGCGCGGTGACCCGGATGCTGGCTCCGCGCCGCGCACCGGTCCTGGCGGGGGTCGCCCTGGTCCTGGCGGCGGCCGCCGTAGCCCTGGTGGTGACGGCGTGACCCGGACCCTGCTCGTTCAGGCTGCCCTGGGCGGCCCGACAGTGGCCGGGCTGGCGTGGCTGGGGCTTTCCCTGCTCCGGTGGCGGTGGCCCCGGCGCGTCGGTGGGCTCGTCCTGGCCCTCGGTGCCCACGGCGCCGCCTGGCTGGTGCTATGGCAGACGTTCCGGGGCGAGACCCTGACCTGGCGGGGGTTCGCCCCCGACCTCGTGGGGGCCACTTTGGCCGTGGCCGCGGAGGTGGCCATCCTCCTGGCGGCGCTCCGGGTCGGCGGCCTGAGTCGGCGAGCGGCCCCGGTGGCCGGGCTGGCCCTGGGGGTGGCAGCCTCGGCCGTGGTGGCCACGGCGTTCTCGGGCAGTCTGCCGGTGCAAGCCATGGTCCTCGCCGTGCCCACGGTGGCCGCGGCGGCGGCCGCGCTGGCCGAGCCCGGCCGCCCCGACCTCCGCGGGCTGGTGACGCTGGCCGCCGCTGACGTGGTGGCGGTTGCAGGCCTAACGGTGGCCCAGGTTCGGGGGGACGGCGCCGAACTGAGCTCCTCGCCCGGGGCCGCCGCGTTCCTGCTGCTGGCCGCGGCGGCGGTGAAGGCCGGAGCAGTCCCCGGACTGGGGACATGGCGGCTGGGGGGCCGGCCGGGAGCCGGCGGGCTGGTGTCAGTGGCCCTCCGGGCCCAGGGGATGGCCCTGGCGATGCTCGGCGGCCTGGTGCTGGGTGGGGCCCAGGGGAGCGTTCCGGTGGCCGGTGTGGCCGCGGGGGTCCTGTTCGCCGGCGGCATGGCCGCCGTGGCGGTCCGGGATCAGGGCTACTCGCTGTCCGGGGTGACCGGGGCGGGGGCGGCCCTCCCGTTCCTGGCCCTGGGGCTCGGGGGAGCCGTGGGAACCCGGGCCTTCCTGGTGTTGTTCCCCTCGTTCCTGGTTGCGGCGGGGGCCATCGCCCTGGTGGCGTGGCCCGGCCGGGCCCCGCCCCGGCCCGCCCGCGCCGGATGGCGATGGCTGGGGGCGGCAGCGCTGGCCGCCGTCGTTCTGTCGATCCTCGGCTTCCCGCCGGGGGGCGGGTTCCCCGGCACCTGGCTCACGCTGTCGCTGGCCACCCTGCGGGCCGAGGTCTCACCCTTGTGGCTCCTGGTCCTGGGTGGCGCCGCCGTGGGGCTGACCCTGGCCGGGCTGGCCGCCCTGCCGGCGATCCGGTCGGCCCGCCCGGGGCCGCTGCGGTCGATCCCCGCGGCGGTGGCCGCGGTGGCCCTCCTCTATGTGGGGGTCCAGCCGGTACGTCTGGCGGTGGGGTGGTGGCTTCGGGTAGAGGCCGACCTCGGCACGCCGCTGGTCCTGGCCGCCACAGGCTCGCCCGAGCTGCCGGCGATTGGAGGTCGCAACCTCGTCCTGGTCCTGGGCGAGGCCGCCGCGCTCGTGGCCGCGGTGGTCCTGCTGGGGCGGGGGTTCCGGGACGCCTCGGCCCCCTATGTGCCCACGGCCTCGGGCCGGCTCGGGGAGGCCTTCCGAGGTGCCGCCGTCCGCCTGACCACCGGGGGCCCCATGGCCCGCCCGGCCGCAGCGATGGCCTCGGCGCGGCGCCTGGGACTCGACCTGGGCGTGGTCCTGGCCCTCGAGCTCGCCGCCGGGATCCTGGCCGCCCGGGTGGTTGCCGAGGCCGCGGCCTCGGGGTTCCTGTAGCTCGGTTCTCGGCGGGGTCCCTGGGTACAATCAGTCGGTCGTGGCCACCAAGACCCTGCCCGAGAAGCGTCTCCCCAGACGGAACGGACGGAAGCACGCCCCGAAGAAGAAGAAACGGACCGCCGCCCGGACCCGGACGAAGCGCCATTTCCTCCTCCGGTTCTGGTGGCTGTGGGCCGTCCCCCTCGCCGGGGCGGGGATCCTGTTCGGGGCCCTGGCCTACGTGTACTCCCAGCTCCCGCTCAACCTGAACATCCAGCAGGAGGAGACCTCCTACCTGTACGACATGAACGGGCGGCTCATGACCACGTTCGAGGCCGGCGTGGATCGCACCGCCATCGACTTCGACCAGATGCCCGAGGTGTTCCGCAACGCGGTGATCGCCGCGGAGGACCAGGACTTCTACTCCCACGGTGGCGTGGACCTGTTCGCCATCGTCCGAGCGGCGTGGGCGAACTTCACCGGCGGCGAGATCGAGCAGGGGGCTTCCACGATCACCCAGCAGTACGCCCGGAACGTGTTCCCCGAGGTAGGAACTGATGTGTCGATCGAGCGGAAGGTCAAGGAGATCCTGTACGCCATCAAGGTTGAGCAGGCGCTGCCGAAGGACGAGATCCTCCGCCGGTACATGAACACCGTGTACTTCGGGAACGGCGCGTACGGCGTGGAGGCCGCCGCGCAGACGTACTTCCGCAAGCATGCCGGAGACCTCGACCTGGGCCAGTCGGCCCTGCTGGCGGGGATCATCGCCAACCCGGCCGCGTTCGACCCGGTGGAGGACGAGGAGGCCGCCCTCGGCCGGCGGAACTACGTGCTCGGCCGGATGGTGGCCGCCGGCTTCATCACGGAGGCCCGGGCCAAGGAGATCGCGGACAAGCCGTTCGTGGTGGAGCGGGCCCGGCCAGCGTGGCAGCGCCGCCACGACGCGTACTACATCGACTACGCCCGCCGGTACCTCGAGAAGAATTACGAGGGGAGGACCTTCACCGGAGGCCTGCGGGTCCAGGGCACGCTGAACCCCGAGTGGCAGGAGGCCGCCCAGCAGGCCATCGAGATGAACCTGTCCCTGGAGCCGGGGACGCCCCAGGCGGCGCTGGTGGCCATCGACGTCAGGAACGGCGAGGTCCGGGCCATGGTCGGGGGGAAGAACTTCTCGAAGGAGCAGGTGAACCTGGCCACCGGTGACGGCGGGACCGGCCGGCAGTCGGGCTCCGCGTTCAAGCCGTTCACGCTGATGACCGCCATCGATCAGGGCATCTCCCTGAACACGGTGTTCAGCGGGCCGAGCCAGGTCGACCTCTCCGACAAGGGGTGTCCGGGATGGGAGCCGGGGAACTACTCGGACTCCAGCGCCGGGACCATGAACCTGGTCTCCGCCACCGCCGGCTCGGTGAACACGATCTTCGCCCAGCTCGTGACGGAGGTCGGGCCGGAGAACGTGGCCGAGGTGGCCCACAGGATGGGCATCCGCAGCCCGCTGGAGATCGAGGGCGGGGCGGTCCCGTGCTCGATCACGCTGGGCACGATGGAGGTCACCCCGCTGGAGATGACCGAGGCGTACGCCACGTTCGCATCGCTCGGAGTCCGCCACCCGGCCACCCCGGTGCACGTGGTCAAGGGCTCCGACGGCGAGCGGCTGGAGAAGAACACGACCAAGGGCCGGGAGATCTTCGAGGAGAACGAGGCCCTCCAGGCCGTGTATGCCATGGAGAACGTGGTGACCAGCGGCACCGGCACCGTGGCCAACGACGGGCTCCCGTTCGATGTGTTCGGCAAGACCGGGACCACCGACGACGACTCCGACGTGTGGTTCTGCGGGGCCTCCTCGGCGGTGGCCGCGTGCGTGTGGGTGGGCCACCCCTCGGGACGGATCCCCATGCCCGGCGCCACAGGCGGCGGTGTGGCCGCCCCGATCTGGAACGACTTCTTCCTCCAGATCGCCCAGGACATCGCGGGCGACGCCGAGGCGTTCGCCACGCCCGAGCTCACCGGCGAGCTGCTGGAGGCCTCGCCGGTGCCGGCCCCGAGCCCGACGGGCGTGGTGAAGGAGGAAGAGGAGTACGAGGAGGAGCCGTCCCCGAAGCCGTCCCCGAAGCCGTCCCCGACCGAGCCACCACCACCTCCACCACCGCCGCCCCCACCACCGCCGCCGCCCACGCCACCCCCGACCACGCCACCCCCGTCGCCGTAGCCGCGGGCGGGCTCGGTCAGGACAGGAGGAGCTCGTCGAGGCGCTGCGTGATCGGCCACGCGCCCTCGGTCGTGTTCGACAGCACCGTGTGGGTGAGGCGCTCGCCGTGGACGGATCGGAAGGACACGCCGGCGTCATATCCCTCCAGCATCACCACGTCGCGGGACTCGTGGAGCCAGAACCCCAGGCCGTACCGCTTGGACCCTGATGGCCCCTCGCTCCGGGGGCGCAACATCTCGGCGACCCACGTCGTCGGCACGATGCGGCCGTCGAAGAACGCGGTCCACATGGCGTGGACGTCCGTCGCGGTCGAGTAGATCCCACCGTCCCCGCTCCCGCGGACCGGGAGGTGGAAGACGTTCGTGCGAACGCCGTCCACCTCGAGGTAGCCGACCGCCGCCCGGCCCGGCAGCTCGTCCGAGCGCAGGAAGCGGGTGTCCTTCATCCCTGCCGGCTCGCACACGCGCCGGACCACAAGCTCGTGGAACGGCGCCCCCGCGACGCGCTCCGCGATCAGGGCGAGCACCACGTAGCCGCCGTTGCTGTAGGAGAACCGCTCGTCTGGCCGGAACTTCGTCGGGTGACCATCGATCACCCGCAGGTAGTCCTCGGTGGTGGCGAGCTCGTGGGCGGAGACGGGGAGGACGTGGTCGGTGATGGGCCGATCGGCTTCCTCGTCGAAGTAGTCGCCGATGCCCGAACGGTGCGCCAGCAGGTGCTCCACCGTCACCCCGTCGTCGATCAGCGGAAGGTCCTTCCCGAGGATCGAGCGGGCCGTCGTGCCCGGGGTAAGCCGTCCCTCCTCGATCAGGCTCACTATGGTCAGCGCGGTCAGGCCCTTGACCCCGCTGGCGATGGCGAACTGCGTGTCGACTCGGTTCGCGGCCTCATGGCCGCGATCCGCCAGGCCGTACGCCTTCTCGAGCTGGACATCGTCGCCACGATCGACGCGGACCACGCCCGAGAATCCGGTCTCCGCGGCGATCCGATCGACAGACTCCTCCGGGCTGCTCATCGGCGAGAGTCTATGGGTGGGCTGCTGCGGACAGGCCGATCTGTCGCTATTCGATGAGCCGGCGGCGCATGGCCTCGGCCACCGCCGCGGTGCGGTCGTTCGCCCCGAGCTTCTGGTAGATGTGCTCAAGGTGCGTCTTCACGGTGTCCGCGGAGATGAACAGCCGCGCGCCGATCTCACGGTTCGAGTATCCGAACGAGAGGTGCTGGAGGACCTCCAGCTCCCGCTCGGTGAGTGTCTCGGCGTTCCGGTCGCGCTCCTTCGCCGAGGACAGCTCTTCCGCCAGGGCCACCACCAGCTCGGGGTCGATCACCATGTTGCCGTCCGCCACCAGGCGGATCGTCTGTACCAGGTGCTCGACGTCCCGGGTCTTTAGGACGTAGCCGCGGGCCCCGGCTCGGACCGCCTCGATCACGAAGTGCCGATCGTCGTAGGCGGTGAGCATCACCACCCTGGTGCCGCCGTCCTCCGATGTGATGACCCGGCAGGCCTCGATCCCGTCCATCTCCGGCATGCGGATGTCCAGGACCGCGATGTCGGGCTTCGTCTCGCGCACCACTTGGACGATCTCGGTGCCGGTGGCCCCCTCGCCGAGGACCTCGAGGTCGCCGTCGACCTCCATGGAACGGCGGAGGCCCTGGCGCACCAGCGTGTGGTCGTCCCCGAGCACCACCCTGATCGTCACTTTGACCTCCCCCGGGTCGGCGTCATCCTAGCCGGGACGGTCGGGCGGACGGAAATCGGGGTCAGACGGGGACGGCGATGCCGGCCTTCTGGAGGGCCAGCTCGAAGTCGTGCCGGTTCGAGGCCACCTCGATGGCGTCCTCCACGGTCACCACGCCGTCGCGGGCCAGCCTCACCAGGGCCTGGTCGAAGGTCTGCATGCCGTAGAAGTCGCCGTCGGCCACGACCTCCTCGATCTCGTGCGTCTTAGAGGGGTCCACGATGCGCTCGGCCACCCGGCCGGTGTTCACACAGACCTCGAGGGCAGGGATGCGGCCGCCCCCGGCTCGAGGGACCAGCCGCTGGCACACTACGCCCTTCAGGGCGCCGGCCAGGGTAACCCTGACCTGGTGCTGCTGGAACGGTGGGAAGAAGTCCACGATGCGATTCACGGTCTCGGAGGTGTCGATGGTGTGGAGCGTGGAGAGCACCAGGTGGCCCGTCTCCGCGGCGGCCAGGGCGGCCTGGACGGTCTCGGTGTCCCGCATCTCGCCGATCAGGATCACATCGGGGTCCTGACGCATGGCCGCCCGCATCGCGGTGATGAAGCTCTCGGTGTCCACGCCCACCTCGCGCTGGTTCACGGCTGCGAGCCGGTCGGGGTGCACCACCTCGATGGGGTCCTCGATGGTGACGATGTGACACGGGCGGCTCTCGTTGATGTGGTCGATGATGGCCGAGAGCGTGGTGGTCTTCCCCGAGCCGGTCGGCCCGGTGACCAGCACCAGGCCCCGGGGCGCGTCGGCCAGCTCGCGGACCACGGGGGGGAGCCCCAGGTCCTCGAACGACGGGCTGCCCACCCGGACCAGCCTGAGGACCGCGCTGACCGAGCCCCGCTGGCGGAACACGTTGACCCGGAAGCGGGCCAGGCCGGGCAGCGAGTACGCCAGGTCGGCCTCGTTCCGCTCCAGGAAGTCCCGCCACCGGTCTTCGGCCATGAGGTGATGGGCCATGGCCTCCGTCTCCTCGGGCCGGAGCGTTTCTTCGCCCTCCACGCGGCTGAGGACGCCGTCGAACCGCATCAGAGGTGGAGATCCGACCTTCAGGTGCAGGTCGGAGCCCTCGAGCTCGGCCAGGGTCTTGAGCAGGGCGTCGACGTCTCGCATCTATCCGTTTGGTTCGGCCGCTCGGACTACGCCCTTGAGAGGGGGCCCTCAGAACACGTAGTACCAGTTCACGAAGAGGACGGTGAGCAGGGCCAGGAGTCCCGAGGACACCGCCACCACGGCCTCGTGCACACCTCGCCGCTTTAGGCCCAGCACCGCCCACGGCCACAGGATCGGGAACACCACCAGGAGGAAACGGGGGAGCGACATGAAGGGCCGGGGCAGGAACACGTAGCTGAGTGGCGCCGCCACGCTGATCACGGCGTAGGCGGCGAACACCGGCCGGGCACGGACGGTCACCCAGATCACGGCCAGGACCGCCGGGACCGCCACCAGCCAGTCCACCAGGTGGTAGCCGCCCGGGTACTGGCCCACGAACCGGAACGCCTCCACTGTCCCCCGGAACAGGGTGGCCAGGGGGAACGACCCTTCCCGCTGCCAGTTCTCCTGCTGCCGGATGGGGGCCAGGGCGTCCCCGGCCGAGGCCTGCCAGTACGCCAGGTACGCCACCGCCCCGCCGGCGGCCACGGCCGACCACAGGAGGCCGACCACCAGGGCCCGCCGGTCGCGGCGCTCCCGCCACTGGTGGATCGCCTCCACGGCCAGAGGTACCACCAGAAGGATGCCGAGGTTGCGGGTGGCCGAGGCCCCCGCGCCGGCCAGCCCGGCCGCCCACCACCGGCCCCGCCGCGCGGCCCACAGCGAGACCAGCACGAGCAGTAGGAACAGCGACTCCGAGTACGGCGCCAGCAGGAAGAACGAGGTGGGGAACAGCGCGAGATACAGGACCGTCCGTCTGGCCGTCCGCTCGTCGAACTCGCCGGCGGTGAGGAAGTACAGCGCCACCATCGAGCCGAACGCGGCCGCGTGGGAGACCAGGAACCCCGCGGCCAGCGGATGGCCCCCCACGAACGGCGAGAGCCCCCGGATCAACAGGGGGAACAGCGGGAAGAACACAGCGCTGCCGTCGCCGTCCACGTACCCGCCGGTGGCGATTCGCAGGAACCACAGCGCGTCGAACCTCTCCCAGGCCGTCACCAGGTTGTGCCAGCCCGGGATGACCTCGGATGCCGGCCATCCCGAGGGGCCCACCGCGTTGTCGATCGAGGGGAGGAGGCCCACCCCGGCCAGGGCCACCACGGACAACCCCGCCCGGAGGCCCAGGAACACCCACAGGCAGTAGCGGAGCCCATTACGGATCCGGGCTCGCTCGGCCTCCCGGCGGGCCTCGTCCTCCGGCCGCGCAGCCGGGTGCTCGGCGGTCCTCACGCCGCCTCCAGCACGGGGGCCGGGGCCGACCGGCCAGACTGGGCCCGCATCCACGCCGCCACGCACGCCACCAGCACCGCCATCCGGGCCAGCACCGCGAGCTCGAAGGCCCAGAACGGCAGCCCAGGGCCCTCCCCGGAGAGCTCCGCGAAGAACTGGAACCGAGTCACGAACACGGCCACGTCCGTGATCTCGAACGCCACGAAGAGCCGGAGGCTCGGCACCGCCGCGGCGAACCAGGGGAGGAGCCACAGCCCGTATTGGGGCGAGTACACCTTGCTAGTCAGCAGGAACGCCACGAGCAGGGGGAATCCGAACGTCCACGGCCGGAACCCCGGCCGGCGCGAGGCCGCCCACCACAGCCCCGCGGCCACCGCCACGAACGCCATCCCCGAAAGCACGTTCAGCACGCCGGCGTCCCACACGTGACCGAACGGCCGGGCCCCGATGAACCACAGGCTGTCCCAGTCCGCACTGCGGGCCGAGTTGAACCGGAAGAACTCGGACCACCGGTCGAAGCCGAACAGAGCGAACGGCAGGTTGACCGCGGACCATGTCAGGGCCGCCGCGACCGCGAGGCGCCGGGCGTCGCCGGCTCGGCCCTCGCGCCGGCGTCCCAGGGCGAAGGGGATCAACAGGAGCGCCGGGTACAGTTTCGCTGCGGCTCCCAGCCCGAGCAGAACTCCGGCCGGCACGTCTCGACCCCGGAGGTAGGCCAGGGTGGCCGCGGTGGCCAGAGCCACGGCAACCAGGTCCCAGTTCACCAGCCCGTAGACGAGCAAGGTCGGCGCCCCCGCGAACCACATGGCCCGACGGCCCGTGAAGGCGTGGAGCGCCCACGCGGTCGCCGCTGCCGCCGCGGTTAGCAGGATGGCGTTCCACACCACGAACGACTGGTAGGAGCCCGCCGGCACCGCCGCCACCCACATCGTCAGCCCGGTGAGGACCGGGTACTCGTTCTGGCCGTCGAGGTACGGAACCCGGTCCTGGTCGAGGCCTCGGTCCCGGTCGTCAGAGGCGTACAGCGCGGCCAGGTCCGAGTAGCACAGCAAGTTGTACTGGCGCCCGTCGTCCCACGGTCCGAGGCACGGCGACTTCAGGAGGAAGCCGGCCACCATGGTGACGATCGCGGCCATCACCACCAGGCGGCGGCCGGCGTTCGCGCGCTCGGGCACGTCCCGCATCATCGCACCCTCGTCGCCTACACTGCTCCGGGATGTCGAGGGGGGCGAGGATCGCAGTGTGGGTGGCGGTCCTCGTCCCCCTCGTCATCATCGCCGTTGCGGCGCTCCTGGCCCCGCGCGAGGGCTCCAAGGACTACCACTTCCCTCAGGTGCTTATCGACGCCACGGTCCACCCGGACGGGACGCTCGAGCTCGACGAGCGACGGACTTTCGACTTCCGGGGCGATTTCTCCTTCGCCGCCTTCACCGTGGACTGGCCGTTCGCTCAGATCGAGCGGTTCGAAGTGAGCGAGAACGGCCAGCCCCTGTCGGTGGTCCCCACTCCGACGGCCGACGGGCTCACGGCGACCTGGTCGTTCAACGCGCGGGACGAGCGGCGGACGTTCCAGATCCGGTACCGGGCCGTGTGCGCGGTGGACGCGTATCAGGACGCCGCCCATCTCTTGTGGCAATTCGTCGGGACGGGCTGGGACAAAGAGACCGACCTCCTCCGGGTCACCGTGCACCTGCCCGAGGCCGCGCGTGGCGGGGTGAGCCGCCCCGCGACGTGTCCCGCCGGGATCGCACCCGGGGGCTTCAGGACCCGGCCGCTCCGACAGGGCGAGACGCTGGCCTGGGGGCACGGCCCCCTGGCCGGTGTGGTTCGGATCCCGGACCCGCAGACCGTGGAGCTGACGGTCCGCGACCTCCGGCCGTTCACGTTCGTGGAGGGCTCGATCCTGTTCCCGGTCGAGGCCGTGCCGCGGGCCCCGATCGAGCCGGGCCCCGGCCGTGCGGGCGTCCTGGCCGAGGAGGGACGGCTGGCCGAAGCGGCCAACTCGCTGCGGCGCCAGCACCGCCTGGAGACCGCGCTGGTGAAGGTGCTGCTGGTCCTGGTGCCACTGTTCGCCGCGGCCATGGTGGTCCTGGCTCGGCGGCGCGACCATGTCCCCGGGGTCCCGAGTCACGTCCAGGAGCCGCCGGAGGACGTCCATCCCGCGGACCTGGCGATGTTGTGGTCCGCTTACCGAGGGAGCCTCAAGCCCAAGAACGTCTACCGCGCCCAGATGCTCCACCTGGCTCGCGCCAGGGTGATCGAGGTCACCGCGGTGGGACGGGTATCGGATCCCGAGGACTTCCGCCTCCGCCTCCTGAAGCGGCCCGATGGCCTCGATGGTGAGTTCGTCGAATTCCTGTTCGACGGCGACGGCGACGGCGACGGGCCGGTGACCATGAAGTCTGTCAGGAACACGGGGCGGAGGGCCACGGAGCTGAAGGATTGGTGGAAGAGGGCCGGAGGACGGACGAAGCGCCTGGTGACCCAGATCGTCAAGGGTCGCTCGCGGATCGAGCGAACGGTCCTGTCGGTGGGGACGCTCGGATCCGCGGCATACGGCTACTGGCGCTCCATCGGGGCGCTCGAGGCCCCCGGCTTTTTCACTGGCCTGGTGGGGCCCTTCGCGTTCTGGCTTGTGCTCGTGGGCGTCGGCAGCCGAATCCTGGCGGGGGCGCTGATGCCGTCGCGCCTGCCGCTGAGGCTCCGGGAGCGGGTGGCCCGGTGGGGCGCGTTCCGCCGCTTCCTGAAGGACTTCTCCACCTTCGATGATGCCCCGGCGTTGGCCGTGATCGTGTGGGAGCGATACCTGGTGTACGCGGTGGCCCTCGGTGTGGCCGGCCGGGTTGAGAAACAGGTCCGCGAGCTGCTCCCTCCGGAGGCGATCCCGGAGCCGTGGCCCGGCGCGCCCCGAGGGGACGAAGGGCTCGCGTACTACGGCCACTGGAGCCACGACAGTTCGGCGTACGTTGCACCGGCCGCGGCCGCCGCCGTGGGCTGGTCGAGCGGGTGGGGCGGATCATCCTCGGGCGGCGGGGGTGGCGGCGGGTTCAGCGGCGGCGGCGGGGGCGGGGGAGGGGGAACCGGTGGCGGGGCGGGGTAGCCCCGGCCGCGGGCTGATCGCGGTCATCATCGTGGCGATTGCCCTCCCGATCGCCGGCCTGGCCCTTCCTCTGTGGCTGGCCTTCGCCGGGAACAAGTCGTACGACTTTCCTCGCGTCGAGATCGACGCGGCGGTCCGGCCAGACGGCTCGCTCGACCTGGTCGAGCACCGGACCTTCGACTTCGACGGGGAGTTCTCGTTCGCCTTCTTCACGATCGCGTGGCCGCCGGAGCGGATCGAGGGGTTCACGGTCACCGAGGGCGGTCGACCGGTCGCGGTCCGGGAGGAGCCTGCCCTGGGCGGGTTCCGGGCCCGGTGGGAGTTCGACGCGGAGGATGAGCAACGCACGTTCGTGATCTCCTACACGGCCCGCTGCGCTGTCGACGTGTACCGGGACACCGCGCACCTCTACTGGCAGTTCATCGGCACCGGCTGGGAGGTGCCGACCGAGTCCGCCTCGGTCAAGGTGCGGTTCCCGGGCCGGGCCGTGGGGGCCGGGCCGAGGTTCCGCCCCGCCCAGGAGTGCCCGGCGCCGACCCCGCCGGCGGAGGCCGTGGACACCCGGCCGATGGCCGACGGCGACGTGCTGGCCTGGGCGCACGGGCCGCTCCAGGGCGAGGTCCGCGTCCAGGAGCCCGACCTGGTGGTCCTCGACGTGGCCGAGGTCCCTGAGTTCACTTTCGTGGAGGGTTCGATCGTGTTCCCGAAGGATGCCGTGCCGTTCGCGTTCGAGCGTCCTGTGAATCAGCGGGCGGCCATCATCGGCGAAGAGCGTCGCCTGGCCGAGGAGGCCAACACCCTCCGCCGGGCGTCCCTTGCCGCGCAGCGGCGGCGCGACGAGGCCAAGCGCGTTGTCGGGTGGCTCCTGATCGGGATCCCCGCGGCGATGGTGCTACTCCTGGTTATCTCGAAGCTCCGCGACCGCGTTCCCGGCGTCCCCCGCGCGCTACAGGATCCGCCAGAGGAGCTCCACCCGCTGGCCGTGGCGGAGATGATGTCCTCGTTCCGAGGGATCGTCCGTCCCTCGCTGGCCTACCGCACCGAGCTTCTGCACCTGGTGGGGGCGGGCCACATCGAGATGATCCCCGAGGGGAAGGCGACCGACCCGGAGGACATCACTATCCGCCTTCGCGACAGGCCTGAGGACGGCGTCGACCGCGAGTTCGTGGACGCGCTGTTCGGCGGTGATGGGACCCGGGAGCTCTCCCTCGACGAGATGGGCCAGTCGCAGGCCCGGGGCCGCCGGTTCCAGAAGTGGTGGGCGGGGCTGACGAAACAGGGCATCAGCCTGCGGGTCGCCGCGGGCCGGTGGGAGGGGAAGCTCACCGCGCTGCTCGGTGTCGGCGGCGCCGCGTACGGCTTCTGGGTGGCCGGCGGGCCGCCGGGGGTCTTCGCCCTGTGGCTCGTGCCAGTCTCGGTGCTGGCGATGATCTCCGTGCTGATCCCGATGGAGCGCCGGGTCCTGCCCGAGTTCCGGGAGCGCGTGGCCCGGTGGAAAGCGTTCCGACGGTTCCTGCGTCGGTTCTCCTCGCTGCCGGACGCTCCGGCCATGGCCGTGGTGATCTGGGAGCGGTACCTCGCATACGCGGTGGCCCTCGGCGTGGCCGACGAGGTCGAGAAGCAGGTGAAGGCGCTGGTCCCCGAGGAGGAGCTGCCCGCTCCGTGGGCGGGCGGGCCCTCCGGCGTCCAGGGGCTGGTCTGGTTCCACCACGTGAGCAGGTCGGCCTCGGCGCCGGTGGGCTACTCGTCGTCCTCCGGGTCCTCCGGCAGCGTCGGCTCGTTCAGCGGCGGGGGCGGGGGCGGTGGAGGGTTCAGCGGCGGCGGGGGCGGCGGCGGCGGCGGGACCGGCGGCGGCGCCGGCTAGGCCGGCGCGGGCAGGGCGCGGAGCGTGAGCCGGCAGCCGTGCTCGGTCTCGAGCGAGAAGGAGTCGCTGACCGCGTCCCGGTCCACGTCGATCTCCAGGCCGTCTCCCTCGGCGTACAGGTCGGCCAGCCACCGATGGGCCAGGACCGTGACGCCGGCCACCCGCCCCACCTCGACCACGTCGGGCCCGGGGTAGTACCGGTCGTACAGGAACGGCGCGGTCGAGTCGCAGCACCCGGTCCCCAGGACCACCACCAGGTCTTCCCGTCCGGAGGCCGCCACCGCCTGCACGGCGCCCTCCGCCCCGGGCGTCACAGAGACCTTCATGCCGCAGCTCCGCGGCCTGGGCCCGCAGCGTTAGCGTGTGTGGCTTCACGTGGCCTGAGCCAGCCGGCGAAGATTCGCTGCATGCCCGGCACCAATCCGTACACCATGATGGGCACGAGCACCACGGTGACCGCCAGCGTTCGCAGGGCCAGCGGCCAGGGGGCGAGTACCGGGCCGAGGAGAGCGAGCGTGGCGGTGAGCGCCGGATAGATCGCCAGCCAGGTGACCGCGGCAACCTTGTAGCGAGGCACCGTCGGCAACGGAAGCGGTGACTTACTCATGTTGGTTCGGACCCCCTCTCCCTACGTGCGGGAATGCACCTCGGGACAACTAGAGACCCAGGATACCGAACCAGAACTTCTGGTCCTTGGCCGGCACCTGGCTGACGTGCACGGTCTTCGTCTCCAGGTAGCCCTTCAGCCCCCACTCGCCCTGCTCACGGCCGACCCCCGACTGCTTGAAGCCACCGAACGGCGCGGCGGGGGAGATCAGGTGGAAGTCGTTCACCCACACCGTTCCGGCGCGGAGGCGCCGCACGACCTCCAGCGCCCGGGGGATGTCCCGTGACCACACCCCGGCGGCCAGGCCGTAGATGCTGTCGTTGGCGATCCGCACGGCGTCGTCGACCGAGTCGTAGCGGATCACGCTGAGGACCGGGCCGAAGATCTCTTCCTGGGCGATCCTCATGTTGTTGTCGACCTCGCCGAAGATCGTCGGCTGGACGAAATACCCGCGGTCCAGGCCGTCGCCGGTGACGCGGTCGCCGCCGGTGAGCAGCTTGGCGCCGTCACGCTTCCCCAGCTCGATGTACCGCTCGATCGTCCGGAACTGCGTCTCGTTCAGCACCGGACCGAGGTCCGAGGCGAAGTCGTGCGCCGAGCCGACCGTCATTCCCTCGACCAGCTCGACGGCCCGGGCCGTGACCTCGTCGTACAGCGAGGACGGTACCAGGAGCCGCGTCCCCGCCTGGCAGATCTGGCCCTGGTGGAGGTACATCGCCCACAGCGCGCCGGGGACGGCCACGTCGAGGTCGGCGTCGTCCAGGATGATGCTGGGGCTCTTCCCCCCCAGCTCGAGGGTGGCGTACGTGACCTGCGGCGAGGCCAGCTGCATGATCCGCCGGCCGACCTCGGTCGAGCCGGTGAACGCGATCTTGTCCACCCGCCGGTCGGTGACCATGGCCTCGCCGACCGGCACCCCCGGCCCGGGGATCACGTTCACGACGCCGGGCGGGATGTCGGACTCGGCGACGATCCGGGCGAGCTCCATGGCGGTGACCGGGGTCTCCATGGCCGGCTTCAGGACCAGGGTGTTGCCGGTGGCGATGGCCGGGGCGACCTTCCAGATCGCCATCATGTACGGGAAGTTCCACGGGATGATCTGGGCGCACACCCCGAACGGCGTCCGCTCCACGAACTCCCACGCCGCCGTGGGGAAGTCGTACCGGGGGACCGGCTCCACGTAGCTCAACGAGCCCGCGGCCTCCGCCAGATACCGCCAGAACTCATTGGAGTAGGGCACGCTGAACAGCGTCGAGTTCCGCATGGTGTGCCCGGCGTCGGCGGTCTCCAGCGCCGCGATGCCCTCCTGCGCCTCGGCCAGCCGGTCGAACACCCGGAGCATCAGCCGCGTTCGCTCCCGCGGATGCATCGTGGGCCACGGGCCCTCGTCGAAGGCCCGCCGGGCCGCGGTCAGGGCCCGGTCCACGTCCTCGGTCCCGGCCCTGGCCACGGTGGCCACGACCTCACCGGTGGAGGGGTCATGCGTCTCGAAGGTCTCCCCGGAGGCCGCATCGACGAACTCGCCGCCGATGAACTGGCCGTACTCGCGCATGTCGGCACTCCTCGTCCGCGGGCAGGCAAAGGATACGCCCGGAGGGTGCCGTCTGCGCCTACTATGGAGGGGTGCGCAGCGTCACCGCAGCCGTGGCCACCGCCCTGCTCGTTGCCGGGTGCGCTCAGCGCGAGCCCACCGTCTCGGGACAGCAGCCCGCGGAGACTCCGAGGGAGACCGGGTCGCCCACGGAGAGCCCGGGAGGCCCAGCCTCGACGTGTGAGACCGTTAACGGCGGTAACCCGTCGAACCTGCCCAGGTTCACCGAGGTCGAGCTGGAGTCCGAGGACGGCGTGGACAGGATCACGTTCGAGTTCGAGCCCGAGAGCTCCGCGCCGAACCGGCCGCCCTGGCACCACATCTCGTTCGTGGACGAGCTGATCACAGACGGCGAGGGCCGGTCCGTCGAGGTCGAGGGGGACGCGTTCGTCCTCGTCTCGTTCCAGGCGATCGGCGTGGACCTCTCCGGCGAGGAGCCCGTCGAGGTGTACACGGGCCCGAAGGAGTTCACCCCCGGCTACGGCACGCTCAAGGAGGCCGAGCACATCGGGGACTTCGAGGCCCAGGTGTCCTGGGGCCTCGGACTGGCGGACCGGACCTGCTTCGTCCTCGAGGCCCGCCGGGACCGCATAACGCTGGAGTTCCCCTCCGCGTAGCCGGGGTCGGCCGGCCCGGAGCGTACAATCAAGCCGGACGTGCACTCACGGAAGGAGGCGCGAGCCATGACCACGATCCACGATCTCGCCGCGTGGAAGCGCGAGGGCCGGAAGTTCGCCATGCTGACGGCCTACGACTTCCCCACCGCCCGCATCCTCGACCAGGCCGGAATCCCGGTGCTCCTGGTGGGGGACTCGGTGGCCAACAACGTCCTCGGATACGAGACCACGCTCCCGGTGACGATGGAGGAGATGCTCCATCACGCCCGTGCGGTGTCCCGGGGGGCCACGGAGGTTCTCCTTGTCGGCGATATGCCGTTCCTCTCGTACCAGACCAGCCAGGAGGAGGCCATCCGCAACGCCGGGCGGTTCCTGAAGGAGGCCGGCATGCACGCGGTCAAGCTGGAGGGACCGCACTTCGACCTGGCCGACGCCCTCGTTTCGCGGGGCATACCGGTGATGGGCCACCTTGGGCTGACGCCACAGTCGGTCCACGCCATGGGGGGCTACCGGGTCCAGGCCCGGGAGGACGAGGCCGCGGAGCGCCTACTGGCGGACGCCCAGGCCCTGGAGAAGTCTGGGATCTTCTCGCTGGTGCTCGAGGGCATCCCGTCGGAGGTGGCTCGCCGGGTGACCGAGTCGGTGGCGGTCCCCACGATCGGCATCGGGGCCGGCCCCCACTGTGACGGGCAGGTCTTGGTGATCAACGATCTCCTGGGTCTCGGGACCGGCAAGTATCCGAAGTTCGTCAAGACCTACGCCGACCTCAACCGGGAGATCACCCGGGCCGTGCGGACCTTCGCCGACGAGGTCGAGGCCGGGACGTTCCCGGACGAGGCGCACTCGTACTGAGCCGGGGTAGCCTGCGGCCGATGTGGCTGGAGGACGGCACCGCCCGTGGGCGTGGCCGGTCGCGGTCGCCGTGGGGGTGATCGGGCTGGGGTTCCTGCCACCGGTCCAGGCCAGGGGGAAGGCCGTTGCCGTCTTGGCGGAGGCGGTGGGCCTGTCGTTCCCTCGTCCCTTCGCTCCGGCGGTCTCCCGTGAGGACGTCACGCTCGACGGCGTCACCGGGCACCTCTACGCGCCCGATCACCCTTCGCCGGCCATCCTCCTGGTGCTCGGCGCTGCGCCCCGGGGGAAGGACGACCCCAGGGCGGCGCGACTGGCTCGGTCCCTGGCCCGGGCGGAGCGGGTGGTGTTCGTCCCCGACCTCATCCTCGTGGAGCGGCGCTTCGACCGGGAGGACCTCGACCGCATCGCTCGATCGGTGGTGGCCCTCGACGAGCATCCGAGCACCCGGGGGCCGGTCGTGGTGCTGGGGATCTCCTACGGCGGCTCGCTGGCGCTGATGGCCTCCACCGACCCGCGAACCCGGGGCCGGGTGGCCCAGGTCGCGGTGTTCGGGGCGTACTGGGATCTGGTCGGGGTGATCCAGGCGCTGACCACAGGGGTGTCGATCGTGGGCGACGAGGCGGTCCCGTGGGAGGGTCACCCTCTCTCTCGCGAGATCTTCGAGCAATACGCGGTCGACCTCGCGCCGGAGGACGCCCGGGCCGACCTCAGGGCCGCGCTGGCGGGCGGCGGAGACCCCGCCGCCCTGCCGCCGGACGCCCGGGCCCTCCACGACCTCCTGGCGAACCGGGACCCGGCGCTGGTGGACGACCTGGCGGCCCGGCTGGCCCCCGAAGCCCTGGCGGTGCTAGAGGGGTTCTCGCCGTCCTCGGTCACCGATGCGATCGATGTCCCGGTGGTGGCCATGCACTCGACGGACGACCCGGCGGTGCCGTACGGGGAGGCACTCCGCCTGACCGAGGCGCTGCCCGGCACCCGCCTGATCACGGTCCGCTCGTTCCGACACGTGGACTTCCGGACCGGGGGCCCCGGCGGCCTGGCCTCGACCCTGGCCGACGTGTGGGACGCCTGGCGCTTCGCCTCCTTCCTCCTCGATCCGCAGGAGTGACAACGTCCGTGTCACCCCCCGCTGTTAGGTTGGGAGCCGGTGGGGCTCGGGCCGGCGGTGCTAGGATGAGTCGACCACCCCTGCTCCCCAGAGGGGCCGTGAGACCGAAGGAGGTGGCTTGAGAAAGTACGAGATCATGGTCATCGTCGACGCCGAGGCCGACGAGGAGACGGTCGGCAAGGTGATCGAGCGCATCAAGGGCATCCTGTCCGAGCATCAGGGCGAGGTCGGCGCCGTCGACCAGTGGGGCCGGCGAAAGCTGGCCTACGAGATCGACCGGAAGTCCGAGGGCCAGTACGTCGTCGTGTCGTTCCAGGCCGAGCCGCCGGCCCTGGCCGAGCTCGACCGGGTCCTCTCCCTCGCCGACGAGGTGGTGCGGTTCAAGATCGTCCGAGCGGAAGCTGCGTGAGGCGGAACTTCCCCTCCCACGGCCGGTTCGCCTCCGGCCGGGGGACTAGCGAGGCAAGGTGGTGATCGATCATGGCGAGTGACAACCAGATCACGATCGTGGGGAACCTCACGGACGACCCCGAGCTGCGGTACACGCCGAACGGCGCAGCCGTGGCCAACGTCCGGGTGGCGGTGAATCGCCGCATCCCCGACGGAGCGGGCGGCTGGAAGGACGCCGAGACGTCTTTCTTCCGGGTGAACGCGTGGCGGACGCTGGCCGAGAACGCCGCGGAGTCCCTGACGCGAGGGACACGGGTGATCGTCACGGGCCGGCTCCGGTCGCGGTCGTGGGAGAACCAAGAGGGCGAGACCAGGTCCGCCGTGGAGATCGAGGCCGACGAGATCGGCCCGAGCCTCCGGTGGGCCACCGCGAAGGTAGAGAAGCAGTCGCGTTCCGGCGGCGGCGGGGGCGACTGGAGCGAGAACGTGAGTGTCGGCGCCGGAGGCGGCGGCACGGAGGAAACGCCGGTGGAGTCCGGTTAGAAGGAGGGATCGAGGCTGGCGCGCAAGCGGAAGCGAGAGCGAGAGAAGCGAGACAAGAAGGACGAGGCCTGGCAGAAGAAGCAGCGTAAGAAGGTCTGCGTGTTCTGCCGCGACCGCGTCGAGTACGTCGACTACAAGGACACCGCGCTCCTGCGCCGGTTCGTCTCGGACCGCGGGAAGATCCGGGCCCGCCGGGTGACCGGGACATGTTCCCAGCACCAGCGGGACGTGGCCCTGGCCGTAAAGAACGCCAGGGAGATGGCCCTCCTGCCGTTCTCCAGCCGATGAAGGTCATCCTCCAGAAGCAGGTCGAGCGGCTCGGGGAGCCGGGGGACGTCGTGCAAGTCGCCGACGGGTACGCCCGGAACTACCTGATCCCCCGGCGCCTGGCTGCGCCGATCACCAAGGGTGCTCTTCGCCACGCCGAGCGGGTCAGGGCGGGGCAGGACGAGCAGCTCAAGCGCCGCCGGGCCGAGGCCGAGGCGGTGGCCGGCCGTCTGACGAAGACCCCTGTCCGCATCGGCGTTCAGGCCGGTGAAGATGGCCGGCTGTTCGGCCAGGTCACCGCGCAACAGATCGCCGAGGCCATGAGGGAGCAGCTCGGGGAGACCGTCGACCATCGCCGGATCAACCTCGATGAGCCGATCCGCAGCGTCGGCGCCCACCAGGTGAGGATCCATCTCCACCCCGAGGTTAACGCCACCCTCACCCTCGACGTCGTCCCCCGCTGACCAGCGGCCTCAGCGCGGCGCCTGTTGACGGCCGGGTCCCCTCCGCAGCTCGTAGAAGCGCTCGCCGCGGCACCCCCCGGCCTACGCGACGCCGCGCACTGAGGTCACCGCCCGCAGGCCCATCGTTGGTCGGCCGACGCACGGGGGCCGTTCGACCCCCAGCGGCACCGGCGTCGCGCGAGGACCGTCTCTCCGGAGTCGAGGTTCTTGTCACTCCCGGTCGGTACGCTGATCCGGTGAGAAAGTCGGACAAGAAAACGGCGAGCCCACCTGCGGCTTCGGACCTCTCCACAGCTCCTGCACAGGTTGCGGTGCTTGTTGCCCACATCTGCTGCCGGGTACGGTGCAACGTGCTCGCGGGGAGAAGGGGATTCCATGGCAACCAGGGCTGACGAGGTTCGCTCCGGGCGGGCCGAACGGGTCCCGCCGCACAACGAGGAGGCCGAGCAGGCCGTCCTCGGCGCGATGATGCTCTCCGGTGAGGCCATCGCCCAGGTCGCCGACCTCGGGCTGCGGGCCGAGGACTTCTACCGGTCGAACCACCGGGCCATGTTCGATGCGCTCACCGACCTGTACGCCCGGGGCGAGCCCGTGGACCAGGTCACGGCGAAGGAGGAGCTCCAGCGCCGGGGGACCCTCGAGTCGGCAGGGGGGCCCCTGTACGTCCAGCACCTCGTGGAGCAGGTCGGGACCCCGGCCAGCGCCGGTCACTACGCCAGGATCGTCGGCGACCATGCCCTCCTCCGGCGGCTCATCAGCGCGGCCGGGGAGATCCTTCACGGGGCCTTCGAGATTCCCGTAGACCCGGAATCCTTCGCCGACGAATCCGAGGGCCGGATCTACGGGGTGTCCCGCCGGCACGAGCATGACCAGGTGGTGACGCTGCGGGAGCTGGTCCACCAGAGCATGGAGGACCTGGAGCGGATCCACGAGCGGACGGGCATGGTGGGGGTCCCCACAGGGTTCCGAGACCTCGACGAGATGCTCCAGGGCATCCAGAGGGGGAACCTGATCATCGTGGCGGCCCGGCCGGGGATCGGGAAGTCCTCGCTGGTGACGAACATCGCCCGCAACATCTCGGTCGAGTCCCAGGTCCCGGTGGCGCTCTTCTCCCTGGAGATGTCCCGGGTGGAGATCGGCATGCGCCTGCTGTGCTCCGAGGCCAGGGTCCAGTGGCACAAGGTCCGGGCCGGGATGGTCGCCGCCGAGGACTGGGGCCGTATCGTCGAAGCCGCCGAGATCCTCGACCCCGCCCCTCTGTTCATCGTGGACAGCGGCAACGTGACCATAGTCGACATACGGGCCAAGGCCCGCCGGATGAAGAGCCAGTTCGGCCTCGGCGTGATCATCGTCGACTACCTCCAGCTCATGAGCAGCCACCATCGCGTGGACAACCGCCAGCAAGAGGTCGCGGAGATCTCGAGGTCCCTGAAGCTCCTGGCGAAGGAGCTCGACGTGCCGATCATCGCGGTGTCCCAGCTCAACCGCGACCCGGAGCGCCGCACCGACAAGAAGCCCCAGCTGGCGGACCTCCGCGAGAGCGGCGCGCTGGAGCAGGATGCCGACATCGTGATGTTCATCCATCGGGACCCGCTGTCGGAGGACGTCCAGGCGAAGGGCATCGCCGAGATCATCGTGGCCAAGCACCGCAACGGACCCGTGGGGAAGATCACTCTCACCTGGCTCGAGCACCTCACACTGTTCCGGAACTATGCTCGGGAGCAGTGACCCGGCCCCGAGGCGACGCCCCGGATCCTGGAACGGTTCGCGAGATCCACCGGCGGCTGGCCCGCGCCCACGGCCCGCTCGACCCGCCCCGGCGGCTGGATCCCCTGGAGGAGCTGGTGCTCACGATTCTGTCGCAGAACACCAGCGACGTGAACAGGGACCGGGCTTGGGCCGGCCTCCGGGCTAGGTTCCCGACGTGGGACGCCGTGGCCTCGGCCCGGCCCCGCAGCGTGGTCGCGGCCATCCGCGTCGGTGGGCTGGCGAACACGAAGGCACCCCGCATCATCGCCGTCCTCCGGGAGATCCGGAGACGGGAGGGTAGCTTCGACCTCGGCTGGATGCGGGAGGCGACCGACAGGGAGGTGGAGGAGTACCTGCTGTCCCTCCCCGGCGTAGGGCCCAAGACGGCCGCCTGCGTACTGGCCTTCTCCCTGGGCCGGCCGGCCCTGCCGGTGGACACGCACGTGGCGCGGGTGGCCATCCGGCTCGGGCTGCTGGCTCCACGTACGGCGTCCGCGGCCGCCCATCGGATCCTGGCCGATCTGGTTCCCGCCTCGCTGCGGGTCCCCATGCACGTCGGCCTGATTCGCCACGGCCGAGGTGTGTGCCGAGCGGGACGTCCCCGGTGCGAGGTCTGCCCGCTTCGGGAGCTCTGCCCGACCGCCCCCATCTACCTGGAGGAGGCCCGCCCCTAGAGGTCGCCTCGTGTCGGTCTTTCGGCCGACAGACCTCAAGACCAGGCCGTCATGATGCCGATAAATGGGGTGAGCTCTATCGACGTATTTGGAGATCTTTGGGGAAGCGCGCCTCAGCCGTTGCGGTTCTGCTGGCGACCTCGTTCTTCGGGTCGCTGCTGGCCCTCGTGCTCGTGGGCAGGAACCCTCAGCTCGGACCCTCGACCGACGTGGACAGAACCGAGTCGCTGGTCCAGGGGGTTGAGGGACGCCGGGTCACCGTGCCGAGGTCGTCCCCGTCACTGTCCGGATCGACCGGTCAGGACGGGCCTGACGCGGCGTTCCGCCCGGCCGCCGAGGTGGCGCCGGCGGCCCCGGCAGACGCCGATCGGGACTCCGGCGAGCCCCCCCGGCAGGACGAGGAGGGAGAGGCCGTGGACCCCGCTCCGCCTCCCGCCCCCGAGCCGGCTCCGGCCGCCGACGACGGCGCGGTGAGCAAGGTGGCCCCCGAGAGTGAGCCCGCCACCGGCAAGGCGACGGACAAGGCTAAGGGGAAGAAGGGGAACGGGAAGGGGCCGTCCGAGGCCGAGGGCGACGATCCCGACGAGGAGTCGGATGGTCCGAAGGGATCGAAGGGTCCGAAGGGCGGTCCGAAGGGCGGGGCCAAGGAGGAGAACGGCAAGGGGTCGGGGAAGGGTCCGAAGGACGAGAACGGCAAGGGGTCGGGGAAGGGTCCGAAGGACGAGAACGGCAAGGGGTCGGGGAACGGGGCGATCGCGCCGCCAGGTCCGGGTAAGGGCAAGGGGGGCAAGCCCTAGCCTGGAGCGGATGAGGGGAATCGAACCCCCATCTCGAGCTTGGGAAGCTCGCGTTCTACCATTGAACTACATCCGCGGCGAGCACCGAGTATAGCGACAGCGGTCTGTTCGGTACCCTGTAGTAGGCTTCCCGCCGATGCCGAGGCCGACCCGATGATCCTCTCCGACCACACCATCCGCGAGGAGATCGCGTCCGGCCGGATCGAGATCGATCCGTTCGACGAGTCCTGCGTCCAGCCGTCATCCGTGGACCTCCATGTGGACGCGGTGTTCCGTGTCTTCCACAACGCCCGGTACCCGTACATCGACGTCAAGCGGTCCATGGAGGGTCTCACCGAGGTCGTCGAGGTGAAGGACGACGATCCGTTCATCCTCCACCCGGGCGAGTTCGTGCTGGGGGCCACCAAGGAGCGGATCCGGCTTCCCGACGATCTGGTGGCCAGGCTGGAGGGCAAGTCGTCGCTGGGACGCCTCGGGCTCCTGATCCACAGCACAGCCGGCTACGTGGATCCGGGATGGAACGGCTACCTCACGCTGGAGCTCTCGAACGTTGCCAACCTTCCGATCACGATCTACGCCGGCATGAAGATCGGCCAGATCTCCTTCTTCCGCCTGACCACCGCTGCCGACGCTCCCTACGGCTCGGCCGGGGCTGGGAGCAAGTACCAGGGCCAGCGCGGGCCCACGCCCAGCCGGTTCTTCGAGGAGTTCGTCCGGGACGACTAGGTCTGCGGCTCGCGGCTAACCGGCTTCGGATCCTCGACTCCGACCGACTCCGCCACGACCTGGGCCACGTCTTTGACCTCGAGGACGTCGCCCGCCCCCTTGGCCCCGTCGTCCAGCATCACAAGGCAGTAGGGACACCCCACACTGAGCACGTCGGCGCCCGTGGCAGCGGCCTCGTCCGTGCGCTCGCCGTTGATCCGCTTGCCGATGTGCTCCTCCATCCACATCCGGGCGCCGCCGGCCCCGCAGCAGAACCCGCGCTCCCGGTGGCGGGGCATCTCGACCTGACGGACGCCCGGCACCGCGTCCAGGACCTTCCGGGGCTCGTCATACACGCCGTTGTGCCGGCCCAGGTAGCAGGGATCGTGGTACGTCACCAGGGCCTGGACCTCCTCGGTGGGCCGGAGCCGCCCCTCGGCGATCAGCTGGGCGAACAGCTGGGTGTGGTGGATCACTTCGAAGTTGCCGCCGTAATCCGGATACTCGTTCCGCAGCGTGTTGAAGCAGTGCGGGCAGTTCACCACGATCTTCTGGGCATCCACCTCGCCCAGGGTTCGGACGTTCTCCTCGGCCAACTGCTGGAACAGGTATTCGTGGCCCATCCGCCGGGCCGGGTCACCGGTGCACAGCTCCCGCGACCCCAGGATGGCGAACCGGAGGCCGGCCTTCTGCATCAGGCGCGCCGTGCTCTGGGCGATCCGCTTGGCCCTGTCGTCGAAGGACGCCGCGCATCCCACCCAGTAGAGGTACTCGGGCGCCCGCCCGTCCTCGAGGATGCGGACCCCTACCCCCTCGGCCCATTCGGCCCGCTGGTCCTGGGGGACTCCCCACGGGTTCCTGCTCGACTCGAGGTTGCGGAGGAGCAGGCCGGCCTCCTGGGGGAACCGGGACTCGCCCATGACCAGGTTCCGCCGCATGTCCACGATGTGATCCACGTGCTCGATATTCACCGGGCACTCCTGCACGCACGCCCCGCATGTGACGCAGTCCCATACGACCTCGTCCTCCACCACGTCGGGGTTCAGGGGGACCGCCTCGGCTTCCGTCCCCTCCGCCCGGGCGTCGAGGATCTTCTCGCCCTGCTCGAAGGCGTGGTCGCGCAGGTTCATGATCAGTAGCTTGGGGGAGAGCGGCTTACCCGTGTTCCAGGCCGGACAGACCGCCTGACAGCGCCCGCATTCGGTACACGTGAACGTGTCCAGGATCTGCTTCTGGCTGAGGTCGGTCAGGGTGGCCGCGCCCAGCGAGCCACCGTCCTCCATCGAATCGAGGTCGATCCGCAGCGGGGTGAGCTTGCCCATGGGCTTCGTCTTGCTGAGGAACACGTTCCCGAAGCTCGTGATGATGTGGAGGTGCTTCGAGTAGGGGATGTACACCAGGAAGCCCAGGATCAGGGCTATGTGCGTCCACAGGAACACCCCGTGGAAGAGCTCCTGCCAGCCCGGGCTCATCGGCTCGAACACCAGCGAGGCGAGCCTGGACACCGGCGTCCAGGCGGCCGGGGACTCGTTCAACCCCTGGGCGATCTTCGCGGCGTTGAGGCCCACCAGCGTGACCACGATCCCCAGGATCATCAGGAGGATGAAGTCGGCCTCCTCCAGGTGGCTCCCTCGGAACCGCTCGTCCCGCCGCACCTTCCGGAAGTACACGGCCATCCCGATCCCGATGAACACCAGCACGGCGAAGGCGTCCTGGATGAAGCCGAGCCACCCGGACCGGCCGATGAACGGAATGGAGAAACTCTCTTCGAAGACCTCGCCGAACACCTCGATTATCGTGGTCAGGAGGATCAGGAAGCCCCAGAAGATGAACGCGTGCATCAGGCCGGGGCCCAGGCGCTGGAGCAGCTTGCGCTGGCCGAACACGACCACCGCCTCGGTCTGCACCCGGCGGGGCAGGTCGTCCAGCCGGTGCACGGGCCTGCCCAGCCGCACCAGCTGCCACAGCGTGAACGCCCGGGTCAGGAACAGACCGCCGGCCACCGCCAGAAGGAGGAGGAACACGATCGGGCCCATCGTGGATGGCAGGCTACGGCAGGACCGCTCGGGAGCGCAACGGGGGTCAGCCCGGCGGGCTCACCCGGATCCGGCCTTCCATCCCGCCGTGGCCGGGGATCCGGCAGTAGAAGGCGAACGACCCCCGGGCTTCGGGGCGGGTCCGGACCACCGTGGTCACCTCCTGGCCCGGCCCGGCGAGCATGAGGACGTTCAGCTCCTCGATCACCAGGGTATGGGGCTGGCGGTCGCCGTTCGCCAGGGTGAGCTCCAGGACCGCCCCGGCCGCGGCCCGGACCAGGTCCGGCTCGAAGCTCAGCCCGGGAACGGCCCTGACCACCACCTCCCGAACTGGGGTGGCTGGGGGGATGGGGGACGGCGTGGCCGGGGGCGATGGGGGCGGGCCCTGCCCGAAGCCTCCTCGGTCCGGGGAGCACCCGGAGGCCAGGAGCGCGGCGAGCACGAGCCTGCGCATGGGGTCATCATCGCACGAGGGTCGGCGGGTTCCCGAGAGGAAGGCATTGACACTAACGCACTCAACCTTTATCATCTGAGTACATATAAAGAATCGGAACAGGAGGCCAATCCATGCCACGACCCGTGGGAATCGACCTGGGGACGACGAACTCGGTGGTCGCCGTGCTCGAGGCCGGCGAACCGCAGGTGGTCCCCAACGCCGAGGGGTCCAGGACGACCCCGTCGGTGGTGGGGTTCTCCAAGACCGGCGAGATCCTCGTCGGCGAGCTGGCCAAGCGCCAGGCCATCTCGAACCCCGACCGGACCATCCGGTCGATCAAGCGCGAGATGGGGACCTCGTGGACCCAGGAGATTGACGGGAAGGCGTGGACGCCGCAGGAGATGTCCGCGCAGATCCTGACGAAGCTCAAGCGGGACGCGGAGGCCTACCTCGGCGACACCGTGACCCAGGCTGTGATCACGGTACCGGCGTACTTCGACGACGCCCAGCGCCAGGCCACCAAGGAGGCCGGGCAGATCGCCGGCCTGGAGGTGCTTCGGATCATCAACGAGCCCACGGCCGCGTCGCTGGCCTACGGGCTTGACAAGCAGGGCACCGACCAGACGATCCTGGTCTTCGACCTGGGCGGGGGGACGTTCGACGTCTCGCTCCTGGAGATCGGCGAGGGTGTCTTCGAGGTGAAGTCCACCGCGGGAAACACCAAGCTCGGCGGTGACGACTGGGACCAGCGGATCATCGACTGGATCGTCAAGGAGTTCCAGAACGCTCACGGCGTGGACCTGTCGAAGGACAGGATCGCCCTTCAGCGGCTGAAGGACGCCGCCGAGAAGGCGAAGATCGAGCTCTCCCAGGTCTCGCAGACCTCGATCAACCTGCCGTTCATCACCGAGGGCCCGCTGCACCTGGACATGTCGCTCACCCGGTCGGAGTTCGAGCGCATGACCGAGGAGCTCGTGGCGCAGCTCGAGGGGCCGTTCCAGCAGGCCGTGAAGGATTGGGGGAAGGACGTGTCGGCCATCGACCACGTGATCCTGGTCGGCGGGGCCACCCGTATGCCCATGGTCCAGGAGCTCGTAAAGAAGCTCACCGGCGGGAAGGAGCCCCACAAGGGCGTCAACGCCGACGAGGTCGTGGCGATCGGAGCGGCCATCCAGGCCGGGGTGCTGAAGGGCGAGGTCAAGGACGTCCTGCTCCTCGACGTCACGCCGCTGTCGCTGGGGATCGAGACCAAGGGCGGGATCTTCACCCGGCTGATCGAGCGGAACACAACCATCCCGACGAAGAAGTCGGAGGTGTTCACCACGGCCGACGACAACCAGACCCAGGTCGAGGTGCACGTCCTCCAGGGCGAGGCGGAGACCGTGTACTCGCCGGGCGTCCGCAGCCTGGGTCGGTTCCAGCTCACCGGCATCCCGCCCGCCCCACGAGGGAGGCCCCAGATCGAGGTGACGTTCGACATCGACGCCAACGGCATCGTCAACGTCTCGGCCAAGGACACGGCCGCCGGGAAGGAGCAGGCCATGACCATCACCGGCGGTACGGCCCTGGCCAAGGACGAGATCGACCGGATGATGCAGGAGGCGGAGAAGTTCGCTGAGGAGGACCGCAAGCGCCGGGAGGCGGCCGAGGTCCGGAACAACGCAGACAACCTGGCGTACCAGGCCAAGAAGACCCTGGCAGAACTGGGGGAGAAGGTCTCGGCCGAGGACAAGGCCCAGGTCGAGAAGGACATCGAGGCTGTGCAGGAGGCCCTCAAGGGTGACGACACCGACGCCATCAGGGCCGCCACCGACGCGCTGATGCAGTCGTTCCAGCGGGTGGGGCAGGCGGTCTACGAGCAGCAGGCCCAGCAGGACCAGGCCGCTGCGGCCGGCGGCGGCGAGTCGGCCCAGCCCGGCGGCGATGACGTAGTCGAAGGCGAGGTTGTGGACGAAGGAGGTGGGTCGTAGATGGCAATGAGTAGGTGGGATCCGTTCCGGGAGCTGTCCTCGATCCAGAGCGAGCTCAACCGGCTGTTCGGGCGGACGTACGGCGTCGAGGGCGACGACGAGCTGCGAGCGGCGGCATGGGTGCCGCCGGTCGACGTGGCCGAGACGCAGGATCGATTCGTGATCACGGCCGAGCTTCCCGGCATCAGGTCGGATGACGTTGACATCTCGGTAAAGAACTCCGTCCTGCGCATCCATGGGGAGCGGAGGTTCTACGAGGAGCAGCGGGAGGACGACTTCCACAGGATCGAGCGTCGGTTCGGCTCCTTCGCCCGGAGCATCACGCTCCCCTCGACGGCCGATCCCGAGGGCATCCAGGCGTCCTTCGACGCCGGCGTCCTCACGATCGAGGTGCCGAAGAAGGAAGAGGCAAAGCCGAGAAGGATCCGGGTCAAGGCGACCGGATGACCGACCACGACGACCGGGACGAGGAGCGACGGCGCATCCGGATCACCGACAAGCGCCGCGTCCGCCCCGACGACTCCGTCGACAGCGAAGCTGGTACGGTCTCGGCGCCGCCTTCGTCGACCGAAGGGGTCTCCTCCGGCGCCTCGGCCGATCCCGGCGACGAGACGCGAGGGTCCTCGGAGGGAACACCTCTTGTGACCGAAGAGGACCCGACCGTCTCCACCAGGGCGGTCGGCGCGGACGAGCGGGCAGCGGAGTACCTAGCAGACCTACGGCGCCTGAAGGCGGAATTCGAGAACTACCGCAAGCGGGTGCTCCGGGAACAGACCCGAGCGTTGGATCTCGCGGCGGAGCCGCTGATGGCGAAGCTCCTGGAGGTGGTCGACGAGTTCGAGCTCGCCCTGATGGCCGCCGAGGCCAAGCCCGACTTCGAACGGTTCCTTCACGGAGTCGAGCTCGTGTACGCGAAGCTCATGGACATCCTCCGCTCGGAGGGGCTGGACCGTATCGAGGCCGAGGATCGCCCGTTCGATCCCGAGCGGCACGAGGCCCTGCTCCAAACCGAGGGGGAGGCCGAGGGGGAGACCTACGTGGTCGACGTCCTCCGTGCCGGATACACGCTGAAGGGGCGGGTGATCAGGCCGGCCGGGGTCAAGGTCGGCCGCCGGTGAGCGGGGGTCGGCCGTGACGATCAGCCGGGAGTGGTTGGAGAAGGACTACTACGCGGTGCTCGGGGTGGCCCGCAACGCGTCGCAGGCCGAGGTCAAGAAGGCGTACCGGAAGCTGGCCCAGCAACACCACCCGGACTCCTCCGAGGGCAGCCCCGCCGCCGAGGAGCGGTTCAAGGAGATCGCCGCGGCGTATGACGTGCTCGGCGACGAGGCGAAGCGGAAGGAGTACGACCGGGTCAGGGACATGGCCTCCTCGGGCTTCCGGTTCGGCCCGGGGGGTGGCCCCGGCGGTGCAGGCGGTGTGCGGTTCGAGGATCTCGGCTTCGGTGCCGGGGGGCTCGGAGACCTGTTCGACCTGTTCGGCGAGGGCCGCGGCGGAGCGGGGACGCGAGCCCGTCGCGGCGCGGACCTCGTGGCCGAGGTGGAGGTCAGGTTCGAGGACGCCATGGCCGGCACCACGGTGCCTCTCCGGGTCACGGGGAGCCAGCCCTGCGCGACGTGTCACGGGTCCGGGGCCCGGCCGGGAACCGCCCCCTCGACGTGCTCTCAGTGCGCCGGAGCGGGATCGGTGGCGGTGGACCAGGGGCTCTTCTCTATGGCCCGTCCCTGTCCCCGGTGCGGGGGGCGTGGGCAGGTCGTCGAGGATCCCTGCCCGACGTGCGGTGGGAGCGGAAGCACCACCTCCACCCGGCCGCTCCGGATGAGGATCCCCGCGGGCGTGGAGGACGGCGCTCGGATCCGGCTGGCCGGCCGAGGCGAGGCGGGACCGTCCGGCGGCGGGCCCGGTGACCTGTACGTCGCCGTCCGTGTGCGCCCGCACCGGTTCTTCGAACGCCGGGGCCCCGATCTCCTGCTGACCGTGCCGGTGACCTACCCGGAGGCCGCGCTCGGATCCAACGTGAAGGTTCCCACGCTCAACGGCGCGGTCACCCTGAAGGTTCCGTCCGGCACCCGGAACGGACGGACGTTCCGGATCCGGGGCAAGGGAGCGCCGAAGCGGCGAGGCGGGCACGGGGATCTCCTGGTCACGGTGGAGGTCGAGGTCCCCTCGAAGCTGTCGAAGGAGGAGAGGGACCTGCTGAAGCGGCTTCGGGAGGCCGGCGGGGCCAGCCCGCGGGCGCACCTGGGAACGGAGAGGTGACACGAATGGCGTACGAACGGAACGAGCGAGCGGTCTACATCATCAGCGTGGCCGCCGAGCTGGCGGGAGTCCACCCGCAGACGCTTCGCATCTACGAGCGGAAGGGGCTGCTCCGGCCGGCCCGGACCGCGGGGAACACCCGGCGCTACTCCGACCGGGACATCGACCGCCTGCGCGAGATCCAGGAGCTCACCCAGCGGGGGGTGAACCTGGCGGGGGTCAAGATGATCATGGAGCTTCAGGCGCAGGTACAGCGGGCCCGGCGGGATCTCGAGCAGCTCAGCCGGGAGCTTGAGTCGGCCCGCCGGCGAGCCGGCGGGGACCTGATCCCCCTGCGGAGCACCCGGCTGCCGTGGGAGCGGGGCTGACGTGGACCCCGGCAAGCTCACCCTGCGGTCCCGCCAGGCCCTGACCGAGGCCCAGCGGCTGGCGGCCGAGCGCAACCACCAGCGGGTCGAGCCCGAGCACCTCCTGTTCTCCCTCCTGTCCGACCCCGAGGGGGTCCTGTACCCGGTGCTCCACGCGATCGGGATATCGCCCCGAAGCGTTCGGGACCGCCTGGAGGAGCGGCTCGACCGGATCCCCAAGGTCTTCGGGGGCACGGCCGAGATCGGTATGGCCCCCGCCACCGCCGATCTCCTGGAGCGGGCGTTCGCCGAGGCCGGCTCGCTCGACGACGAGTACGTGTCTACCGAGCACCTCCTCCTGGCCATGCTCGAGGGCGACACTGACCTGGCCCGGCTCCTGGCCGAGACGGGGGCGACCCGGGAGAACGTGCTGGCCGCGCTGGCCAAGGTCCGAGGGCGCCAGCGCGTCACCGACGAGAACCCCGAGGACAAGTACCAGGCGCTGGAGCGGTACGGACGAGATCTCACGGATCTGGCCAGGCGGGGCAAGCTCGACCCGGTGATCGGCCGGGACGACGAGATCCGCCGGGTGATCCAGGTGCTGTCCCGGCGCACCAAGAACAACCCCGTGCTGATCGGCGAGCCCGGCGTAGGCAAGACCGCCATCGTCGAGGGGCTGGCCCGCCGCATCGTCGAGGGGGACGTGCCCGAGGGCCTCAAGGGCAAGCGGGTGGTGGCCCTTGACATCGGCTCGCTGGTGGCCGGCACGAAGTACCGGGGCGAGTTCGAGGAGCGGTTCAAGGCCGTGCTCAAGGAGATCGCCGCCAGCGAGGGCGAGATCATCACGTTCATCGACGAGCTCCACACGGTGGTCGGTGCCGGCGCGGCCGAGGGCGCCGTCGACGCCGGGAACATGCTGAAGCCCATGCTGGCCCGGGGCGAGCTGCGAGCGATCGGCGCCACCACCCTCGACGAGTACCGCGAGCGGATCGAGAAGGATCCCGCCCTGGAGCGGCGGTTCCAGCCAGTGTTCGTCGGGGAGCCGTCCGTGCCCGACACCATCGCCATTCTCAGGGGCCTCAAGGAGCGGTACGAGGTCCACCACGGCGTGGCCATCCGCGACGAGGCCCTGGTGGCCGCGGCCGTGCTGTCCGATCGGTACGTGACCGGCCGGTTCCTGCCCGACAAGGCCATCGACCTGGTGGACGAGTCCGCCAGCCGGCTCCGCATCGAGATCGACTCGATGCCCACGGAGATCGACGAGGTCGACCGGAGGGTCCGCCAGCTCGAGATCGAGCGGGCCGCCCTGACCAAGGAGACCGACGACGCCTCCCGGGACCGGATGGCCCGCCTGGAGCGGGAGCTGGCCGACCTGAACGAGCAGCTCACCTCGATGCGAGCCCACTGGGAGCGCGAGAAGGAGCACATCGCCCGGATCCGCGAGCTGAAGTCGGAGATCGAGGAGGTCCGGGGAGAGTCCGAGCGGGCGGAGCGCGACGGCGACCTGGAGCGGGCCGCCGAGCTGCGGTACGGGCGGCTCACCGAGCTGGGTCGAGAGCTCGAGGAGGCCACGGCCCGCCTGGCCGAGGTCCAGGCCGAGCGGACCATGCTCAAGGAGGAGGTCGACGAGGAGGACGTGGCCGAGGTCGTGGCCACCTGGACCGGCATCCCGGTGGCCAGGCTGATGGAGGGCGAGATGGCCAAGCTCCTCCGGATGGAGGAGGCCCTCCACGAGCGGGTGGTCGGCCAGGATCGGGCCGTGTCCGCCGTGGCCAACGCGATCCGCCGGGCCCGGGCCGGGTTGTCGGACCCGAACCGCCCGATCGGCTCGTTCATCTTTCTGGGTCCCACCGGCGTGGGGAAGACCGAGCTGGCCCGAACCCTGGCCGACTATCTGTTCGACGACGAGCGGGCCATGGTGCGGATCGACATGAGCGAGTACCAGGAGCGCCACGCGGTCTCCCGTCTGGTGGGCGCGCCGCCAGGCTACGTTGGGTACGAGGAGGGAGGCCAGCTGACCGAGGCGGTCCGCCGCCGCCCATACTCGGTGATCCTCCTCGACGAGATCGAGAAGGCGCACCAGGACGCGTTCAACCTGCTCCTGCAGGTGCTCGACGATGGGCGGCTCACAGACGGCCAGGGCCGCACCGTCGACTTCAAGAACACGGTGCTGATCATGACCTCGAACCTCGGGAGCGCCTGGTTCCTCGAGGAGCGGCTGTCCCCGGACGAGCGCCGGGAGCGGGTCCTGGGCCAGGTTCGCGAGACGTTCCGGCCCGAGTTCCTGAACCGGGTCGACGAGATCATCGTGTTCGACCCCCTGGACAAGGCGGAGATCGGCCGGATCGTGGAGATCCAGATCCGAGGGCTGGCAGAGCGGCTGGCCGAACGGAAGCTGAAGATCGATCTGACGGATTCGGCCCGCGAGTACATCGCGGAGAAGGGGTACGACCCCAGCTTCGGGGCCCGGCCCCTGAAGCGTCTCATCCAGCGCGAGGTCCAGGATCCGCTGGCCACGAAGCTGCTCTCAGGAGAGCTGGCCGAGGGCTCCCGCATCGAGGTCGACCGGGCCGGCGACGGCCTGACCTTCCGGGTCGCCTGAGCTCACCCCAATCCCGGGACAGGCCGATACCCCTGGGGCGATGGAGGTCCTGGGGATCTTGGCCGTGGTGGCGGTGGCGGTCGCTGCGCTGGCGATCAGCCTGCACCTGAAGGCGAAGCGACGGGCCGCCTTCCAAGCGTTCGCCCTCCAGCACGGGCTCGTGTACGCGCAAGGCGATCCGTTCGGCCTGCTTGGGTGGCCCTTCGACCTCCTGCGCAGGGGCGACGGGCGGGGGATCGACCACGTGGTGTGGGGGACCTGGCGGAAAACTGCGGTCCAGGCCTTCGACTACTGGTACTACACCGAGACCACGGACTCGAAGGGCCACCGGTCCCGCAGCTACCGCCGCTTCTCCTGCGTCGTGATCGAGGTGCCGGCGGCGTTCCCGCACCTCACGATGGCCCGCGAGGGGGTCTTCACGCGGTTGGCGGACCACCTCGGGATGGAGGACATCGAGTTCGAATCGCCGGAATTCAACCGCCGGTACAACGTGAAGGCCCGCGACCGGAAGTTCGCCTACGAGCTCATCGACGGCCGGATGCTCGAATGGCTGGTCGGGGTTCGACCAGGGCTGGGCCTTCGAGGTCATGGGCAACCGGGTTCTGGCCTACGGGCCCCGGGTCAAGCCGAGCGGGCTACTGGGGCTGATCGGGACCGCGGTGATGTTCCGCGAACGTATCCCCCCCGTGGCCTGGAGCCTCTACCCGGTCGCCGGGGCACCCTGACGGATAGAATCCGGTCCGGCGTCCCCGGCACCCGCCGGGGCCATCCGAGAGGAGACGGACATGATCGCGCTCTGGGTGATCCTGGGGATCGTGGTGCTGGTGCTCCTGTGGGGCGTGGTGGCCTACAACCGCTTCGTCTCCCAGCGCCAGGGGATCCGTGACGCGTACGCGAACATCGACACGGAGCTCCGTCGCCGATACGACCTGATCCCGAACCTGGTCGAGTCGGTGAAGGGCTACGCCTCGCACGAGCGAGCCACGTTCGAGAACGTCACCGCCGCCCGGACGGCGGCCATGCAGGCCCAGGGCCCGGAGCAGCAGGCCCAGGCGGAGAACATGCTCACGGACGCGCTCCGACGGCTGTTCGCCGTGGCCGAGGCGTACCCGGAGCTCCGGGCCTCGGAGAACTTCCAGGCCCTCCAGGCCGAGCTCGCGAACACCGAGGACCGCATCCAGGTGTCGCGGCGCTTCTACAACGCGAACGTCCGCGAGTACAACGAGCGGGTGCAGTCCGTGCCCTCGAACGTCATCGCCTCGATGTTCGGGTTCCCGGCCGAGCCCTTCTTCGAGATCGAGGAGGGCGACAGGGCCACGATGGAGCAGGCCCCCAGGGTCGACTTCGGCGGCACCGCGGCCCCGGCCACGCCCCCGCCCGCGGCCACGCCCCCGCCCGCGGGAACGCCCCCGCCTGGAGAGACCCCGCCGGCGGCCGACTAGCCTCGCCGGGAGGTGCCGATACCCGCGCTCCTGGGTAGGCTGTGGCCAGGAGGTAAGACCATGCTGGAGCCGTTCACCTGGATCAAGCAGTCCGGATACCGGTGGAAGGGGGACGGGAGGACCGTCTACATAGACCCCTGGGGGGTCCCTGAGGACTTCGAGCCCGCCGACGTGGTCTTCATCACCCACGCCCACGACGACCACTACTCGCGGGACGACCTCGCCAGGATCACAAAGGATGCCACGGTCTTCGTGGCCCCCAGGGACGTTGCCGCGGAGCTCTCCGGCGACGTGACGGCCGTGGGGCCCGGGGACGCCTTCGAGGCTGGGGGGATCACGGGGCAGGCGGTACCCGCCTACAACATCCATCCCGAGCGCCTACAGAACCACCCGAAGGCGAACAACTGGGTGGGGTACGTCTTCGAGCTGGGTGGGGCCACCTACTACCACGCCGGGGACACGGATCACCTCCCCGAGCTCGAGGGGATCACCACGGACGTGGCCTTCCTCCCGGTCGGGGGGACGTTCTGCTGCGCCGTGCCCGAAGCCGCCGCGCTGGCCAGGGCTATCTCGCCCCAGCTCGCGGTCCCCATGCACTACGGTTTCTTCGAGGGCGCGGGGACGGCGCGGGACGGTGAGCGCTTCCGCGAGGAGGCCGCCCCCCTCAAGGTCGAGGTGCTGACGCCGGTCGTCCCGTTCGTCTTCGAGTGAAGCGCCGGCACGAGGTGCTGAGGCTGGTCGCCATCCTCGTGGCGTCGGGCCTCCTGGTCGGGGCCCTGGTGGCCGCGGTCTCGGTTGGCACCGCGTCCCCCTTCTGCCCTTCGGGACCTTCCGGGGATGAGTGCCAGGCCCTGGTGGTGACGTTGGCCAGGCGGGCGGGGATCGTGGCCGGGGCCGCATCCGTGCTCATGGTCCTGATCGCGGCCGGATTGATCCGGATGCTGTCCCAGGACGACCGCCAGCGGGCGGAGCGGGCCCGGGAAGCGTATCTTCGGAACAGGCCGCCCGCCGGGACGCTCGGCGAGGACTAGGGGGAAGGGAGCAGGGATGCCCAAGGTCAGGTTCACCAACAATTACAGCGACCGTTCATCCGAGGCCGGATACCAGTTCGAGTTCTTCTGCGAGCGATGCGGGAACGGCTACAAGTCCGGGTTCCAGGCTTCCGCGCTCGGCGTGGGCACCAAGGTCGCCCGCGGCCTGGGAGGCCTGCTCGGGGGCGGTCTGGGGAACCTCGGCTACGCCGGCCAGGAGGCCAAGGACCTCACGGAGTCCCAGGCCAAGGACAAGGCGCTGGCCAAGGCCGTCGAGGAGATCGAGCCGTACTTCCGTCAGTGTCACCGCTGCGGGAACTGGTTCTGCCACGAGATCTGCTGGAACGAGGAGGCCGGGATGTGCGTCAACGACGCACCGAAGGTCGAGCAGGAGATCGCCCAGATGCAGGCGCAGGCGCAGCTCGGGCAGCTCAAGGAGAAAGTGGACAAGGTCGACTTCACCGAGGGCCTCAACGTGGAGCGGAAGCAGGTCGCCCTGTGTCCGAACTGCGGTGCGGAGGCCGAGCCCTCGGCGAAGTTCTGCGGGAGCTGCGGGCAGGCCCTGACCATGCCGGTGGCCTGTGGCAAGTGCGGCACGGAATCCCCTCGGGGCACGAAGTTCTGCCCCGAGTGCGGGAACCAGCTGTAGGTGAGGTTCACCGGGCAGGCCCGCTTCGGTGACGCCGACCCCGTCCCGGCGACGATCGAGCTGACCGAGGACGCGCTCCAGATCATCGCCGAGGGGTCGGCGGCGATCCACCTGCCGCTGGTGGATATCGACGACGTCCACGACGACGACCACGTGCTCCGTTTGGCCGATCACACGGGCGGCACCTACGAGCTATCCATGCTCGGGAGGGCCTACGGGCAGCTGGTGGCTGACCTTCGGGCTCGGAGGGACGATGCGCTGGAGCGCGGCCTGTTGCTGAGGGGCGTGGGACTCCGGGACACGTTCCCGGGGAAGATGTTCGTGGACCGGGAGACGGTCCCCGTACGGCTGCGGGTGTTCGAGGACCTCATTGTGGTCCTGCCCGAGCGGGGCCGGATGTTCGGCGTGCCTTACTCGTTCATCGACGAGGTCGGGTGGGACGAGGAGAGCTACCGGATCAGCGTGGTCACCGACGAGGGCCGCACGCTCGTGTTCGGGCATCTGGCCCTGCGGTCGGAGGAGTTCCGAGACGAGGTCCGGCGACTAATGGGCGAGCTCGCGGCCAGGACAGCCGTCACCCTCTCCGAGCTGCTTCCGGGAACGCCGCCGGCCACGCTATCCGGCCTGGCGAACCTGATGCGTGACGGCAGGGCCGTCCAGCGCCGCCGCCTTGACGAGATCGATCCGTCCGTGTGGCCGCGGCTCGAGGCCGCCGCGGCCGTGACCGAGGACCGGAGCGAGGCGTACCGGGGCCTCGCGGCGATGACCGTCCCAGGCTGGGCCGCGTTCGGGGTGAAGGCCGTCCGTCCCGAGGGTGGCGAGGGAGCCGAGGACACGAGCGGCCACGAGGTGGAGCGCGAACGGCGAGCCGACCTCTGGTACTTCTGCCCCCTGTCGAGCGCTGGCCGGCCCATCAACGTTGTGGCCCAGGAGGTCGTCTCCGAGTCCGGGAACGCCACCTACCTCTTCCGCCTGCTCCCGCCCGAACGGTTCGATCCCCTCCAGGGGGACGCGCTCGCGGACGAGGTGGGCCGCGCCGTCGCCAGGCTCAATCGAGCTCTACTCCTGTTGAACTTCAAGCGCGACCCGATCCGTCTCCCCGAGGAGCAGCTCCGGGAGCCCGCACATGCCCGGTACCTGGTGGCTCTGCGCCACCTCGAGTACCTGCGGTGGGCCCGCGGGGCCTTCCTGGGGCGGGCCATCCACGGGAGCTCATGGGAGAAGCAGGTCGCGGACGTCGTGGCCGCTCCGTCTGAGAGAATGACGCCACATCCCGCTACGCAGGAGGGACCATGAAACTGGGGTACGAGGGCGACCTGTACATCCTGGCGTTCGACCACCGGGGGTCGTTCCAGAAGAAGATGCTGGGCATCCAGGGAGAGCCGAGCCCCCAGGAGGCCGAGAGGATCTCCGACGCCAAAGCGGTGATCTTCGAGGGCTTCCTCCGGGCGCTCGACGAGGGGGCGCCCCGCGACGCCGCGGGCATGCTCGTGGACGAGCAGTTCGGAGCCGAACTGGCGCGAAGGGGCCAGAAGGATGGCGTGATCCTGGCCATGCCAGTGGAGAAGAGTGGCCAGGACGAGTTCGACTTCGAGTACGGGGAGAGCTTCGGGGCCCACATTGAGGAGTTCGACCCGACGTTCTCCAAGGTCTTGGTCCGGTACAACCCCGAGGGCGACCGGGAGATGAACGCCCGCCAGGCGACACGGCTCAGGACGCTGTCCGACTGGCTCCACGAGCACGACCGCAGGTTCCTGTTCGAATTACTGGTGGCGGCCGAGCCGGCCCAGCTCGAGGCGGTTGGGGGCGACGAAGACAGGTACGACAAGGAGGTCCGCCCCGGGCTGATGCTGCAGGCCATCCGGGACCTCCACGCCGCCGGGGTGGAGCCGGACGTGTGGAAGATCGAGGGCCTGGATAGGCGCGAGGACTGTCAGGCCGTGGCCGACCTGGTCCGCTCCGATGGCCGGGACGGCGTGGCCTGCGTCGTCCTCGGCCGCGGCGCCGACGACGCCGCCGTGGAGCACTGGCTCCGCCAGGGCGCCGGCGTACCCGGGTACATCGGGTTCGCCATCGGCCGGACGATCTGGTGGGACGCCCTGAAGGCGTACCTGAACGACGAGTCGAGCCGGGAGGACGCTGCCGCTACGATCTCCGCCCAGTACCGGCGAATGATCGACGTCTACCGCGGCTAGCCCGTTGGCCCGCGGGCGGGGCGCACAGTAGGATTCGGGCGAGCCGGCCCCCGGGCCGGACCTTGAGAGGAGGCTGAGGATGGCCGTCATCAAGACAATCGACCTCGTCGGCGTCTCCACGGAGTCCTGGCGCGACGCGGCGTCGCAGGCGCTGCAGGACGCTTCGAAGACGCTTCGCGGGATCCAGGGTATGGACGTGCTGGAGACCTCCGCGATCGTGGACGGCAGCGAGATCACCGAGTACCACACCCACGTCCGCATCAAGTTCCGCATCGAGCGGTAGGCCACCGGGACGGGACGGCCGCGGGCCCGGGCTAGACTGGGTCCGATGCCGGCCACCATCCTGGTGGGTACCCAGTGGGGTGACGAGGGGAAGGGGAAGGTCACCGACCTCCTGGCCGACCGGATGGACCTGGTGGTCCGGTACCAGGGGGGGAACAACGCCGGCCACACGGTCCGGGCCGGCGGCCAGACCCTGAAGCTGCACCTGGTGCCGTCGGGGATCCTGTACCCGGGCGTGGTGCCGGTCATCGCCGACGGTGTCGTGGTGGACCCGGGCGTCCTTCTCCAGGAGATGGACGAACTCGAGGCCCGGGGGATCGACACCTCCCGCCTGCTGGTCTCGGCGAACGCCCACCTGATCATGCCGTACCACCTCGAGCTCGATCGGGTGACGGAGCGCTACCTGGGGAAGCTCCAGCTCGGAACGACGAAGCGAGGGATCGGCCCGGCCTATGCGGACAAGGCCTCCCGGATCGGGCTCCGGGTTCAGGACCTAACCGACGAGAAGATCTTCCGGCAGAAGCTCAAGGTCGTCCTGAAGGAGAAGAACGCCATCCTGTCGAGGGTGTACAACCGGCTCCCGCTGGACGCCGAGGATATCGCCCGCGACTACATGGGTCACGGGGAGCGCCTGGCACCGCACATCGCCGACACCTCCGCCGTGCTGTACCGCGCGCTCCGGGACGGGAAGCGGGTGCTGCTCGAGGGGGCCCAGGGGACCCTCCTCGACCTCGATCACGGCACCTATCCGTTCGTGACCTCCTCGAACCCGGTGGCCGGCGGCGCGCTGGTGGGGGCGGGCCTGGGGCCGCGGGAGGTCGGCGGCGTGATCGGGGTGACGAAGGCCTACGTCACCCGGGTGGGGGCGGGACCGTTCCCCACCGAGGACCAGGGCGAGGCCGGCACCCTGATGCAGGAGCGAGGTCAGGAGTTCGGGACCACCACGGGCCGACGTCGGCGGTGCGGGTGGTTCGACGCCGTCCTGCTCCGGTACGCCGCCCGGGTGAACGGTCTGACCGAGCTGTTCCTGACGAAGCTCGACGTGCTGTCAGGCCTGCCGTCGGTGAAGGTGTGCGTGGCGTACCGGTACGAGGGCGAGGGGTACGAGGACTTCCCGCCCCACCAGTCGATCGTCCACAAGGCAGAGCCGGTGTACGAGGATCTGGAGGGATGGCCCGAGGAGCTCTCGGAGGCCCGCGGCTACGATGAGCTTCCGCCCGCGGCCCGGAAGTACGTGGAGCGCCTGGCGGACCTCGGCGACGTCCCCATCCGCTCGGTCTCCGTAGGCCCGTCCCGCGAGCAGACCGTGGAGGTCGCTCCCTAGGGTGAACGTCCTGGTGGTGGGTGGGGGGGGACGGGAGCACGCGCTGGCGTGGGCCCTGGCCCGGGACCCCGCGGTCGACACGCTGGTCGCGTCGCCGGGGAACGCCGGGATCGAGGACGTGGCCCGGTGCGTCCCGATCGAGGCCTCCGACGTCGACGGCATCGTGGCCCTGGTCGAGGCCGAGTCGATCGATCTCACAGTGGTCGGCCCCGAGGCGCCGCTGGTGGCCGGCCTGGTCGACGCGCTGGAGGCCCGGGGCCGGCGCGCCTTCGGGCCCGCCGCGGCGGGGGCCAGGATCGAGGGATCGAAGGCCTGGGCCAAGGAGCTTCTCCTTCGCCACGGCATCCCCACCGGCCGGGCCGAGATCACCGACGACGTCACCCGGGCCCTCATTATGATCGACGCGTTCGAGCCCCCGTACGTGATCAAGGCTGACGGGCTGGCCGCGGGGAAGGGAGTGGTGGTCACCGCCGACAGGCAGGAGGCGGTCGAGGCCGTGGAGTCGATGCTGGTGGACCGGGCTTTCGGCCCCGCCGGGGACCGGGTCCTGATCGAGGAGCACCTCCAGGGCCGGGAGGTCTCGGTGTTGGCGCTCACCGACGGTGAGGGCGTGCTCCCCCTGGAACCGGCCCAGGACTTCAAGCGTGCCCTGGACGGGGACCGAGGGCCGAACACGGGGGGGATGGGCGCGTTCTCCCCGGTCCCGGCGATTGACGACGTCACCGGGCGAAGGATCACTGACGAGATCCTGGAGCCGACCATCGCCGCTCTGGCCGCCGAGGGGGTCCCGTACCGGGGCGTCCTGTATGCAGGGCTGATGCTCACCGCGGAGGGGCCGAAGGTCCTGGAGTTCAACGCCCGTTTCGGCGACCCGGAGGCCCAGGCGGTCCTGCCGAGACTGGACTCGGACCTGGCCGAGTTGCTCATGGCGTGTGTCGAGGGCCGGCTGGGGGAGGCCAAGGTAGCCTGGAGCCCCGAGTCCTGCGTCACCGTGGTGCTGTCCTCGGGCGGGTACCCCGGGCCGTACCGGACCGGGCTCCCCATCGAGGGGCTCGGCGCGGCCGGAAAGTCCGACAGGGTCGCGATCTTTCACGCGGGGACGGCCAGGCGGGACGGTAGAGTGGTGACCGAAGGTGGACGGGTGCTGGCCGTGAGCGCGCTGGGAACGGACCTCGCCGACGCACGGGCTCGCGCGTACCGGGCGGCGTCCCTGGTTTCTTTCGAGGGCGCCCACCGCCGCAGCGACATCGCCAAGGAGGCCGCCGGTGGCTGACCCGCTCGTGGGGATCCTGGTCGGTTCGGCGTCCGACCTACCCGTGCTCCAGCAGGCCACGGCCATCCTGGAGCGCCTGGACATCCCGCACGAGATCCACGTGATGTCAGCGCACCGGACCCCCGATCTCGTCGACGAGTACGCCCGCACCGCGGAGGACCGGGGACTCGTGGCCGTGATCTGCGGGGCCGGGAGGGCCGCGCACCTGGCCGGCGCCGTCGCCGCCCGGACCGTGCTCCCGGTGATCGGGGTGCCCGTGGGCGCCGATCACCTCGGGGGCGCCGACGCTCTGTACTCGACCGTTCAGATGCCCCGGGGCGTCCCCGTGGCCACCGTGGGGATCGACGGCGCCGTGAACGCCGCCCTGCTGGCCGCGCAGATCCTGGCGGTCCGCGACCCCGACGTCCGGGTGAAGCTGCACGAGTTCAAGGAGTCCTTGGCCGAGGGCCTCAAGCTGTGATCCCGCGCTACACGCTGCCGGAGATGGGCGCGGTGTGGGCCGAGGAGACGAAGCTCGACCACTGGCTCCGGATCGAGGTGCTGGCCTGCGAGGCCTGGGCCGAGCTGGGGCGGATCCCGCCCGGCGACCTCGAGGTGATCCGCTCGGGCGCGTCGGTGGATCCTGATCGGGTCCGGCGGATCGAGGAGACCACCCATCACGACGTGGCCGCGTTCGTCCAGGCCGTGGCGGAGACCCTCGGGCCGGCCGGGCGGTGGATCCACTTCGGCATGACCTCGAGCGACCTGCTGGACACGGCCCTGGCCCTCCAGCTCCGGGCCGCAGCCGACCTCCTGCTGGTGAAACTGGAGGCCCTCCTGGCGGCGGTGCGGGACCGGGCCCTGGAGCACCGGGCCACGTTGTGCTTGGCCCGGACGCACGGCGTCCACGCCGAGCCGACCACGTTCGGGCACAAGCTCGCGGTGTGGGCGTTCGAGCTCGACCGGGACCGCGACCGCCTCCGGCGGGCCCGGGACGTTGTGAGCGTCGGCAAGGTCAGCGGCGTGGTGGGCACCTACGCCTCGGTGGACCCCTTCGTCGAGGAGCACGTGTGCCGCGAGCTCGGCCTGCGGCCGGCGGAGGCCGCTACCCAGGTGATCCAGCGCGACCGCCACGCCGAGTACGTGGGGACCCTGGCCATAACCGCGGCCACTCTGGAGAAGATCGCCGTGGAGCTCCGGCACCTGGCCCGGACCGAGGTCCGCGAGGTCGAGGAGCCGTTCGAGCCCGGCCAGAAGGGCTCCAGCGCCATGCCCCACAAGCGGAACCCGGTCCTGTGCGAGCGGATCACCGGGCTCGCTCGGGTGGTCCGGGCGGCGGTTCAGCCCGCCCTGGAGGACGTGGCCCTGTGGCACGAGAGGGACATCTCCCACTCCTCGGTGGAGCGGGTGATCCTTCCGGACTCCACCATCGCTCTCGACCACATGCTCCACCTGGCCGAGCACGTGGTCCGCCGCCTCCGTGTCTTCCCCGACCGGATGCGGGCGAACCTCGAGGCCGGGGGCGGGCTGGCGTTCTCCCAGCGGGTCCTCCTGGCCCTGATCGACCGGGGGATGGGGCGGGACGAGGCGTACCGGCTGGTCCAGGAGGCCGCGGCCGAGGCCTGGGACCGGGACGCCGACTTCCGCCAAGGGATCCGAGCCCGCACAGACCTCACCGAGGTCGAGTTGGCCGCGGCGTTCGAGCCGCGTCTGGACCATCTCGAGGACGTGTTCGCCCGGCTGGAGAAGCTGGAGGTGTCGGCGTGAGCGTGCCGGCCGACCTCCACGCCCGGGGCAAGGTCCGGGACATCTACGAGGTGGATGACAGCCACCTCCTGATGGTCACCAGCGACCGCATCTCCGCGTTCGACGTGGTGCTCCCCACGCCGATCCCGGACAAGGGACGAGTCCTCACCGGGCTGTCGCTGTTCTGGTTCGAACGGACCGCGGGCCTCGTGCCGAACCACCTGGTCGCCGCGGACGTGGACGCGTTCCCACCGGCGTTCCGGGAGCACCGCGACGAGCTCGCCGGCCGATCCATGCTGGTTCGCCGGGCCGAGATGATCCCCGTCGAGTGCGTGGCCCGCGGCTACCTCTCGGGATCGGGATGGAAGGAGTATCGGGCTTCCGGGTCCGTGTGCGGGATCGCTCTGCCCACGGGACTCCGGGAGTCGGACCGCCTCCCGGAGCCGATCTTCACCCCGGCCACCAAGGCCGAGACCGGCCACGACGAGAACATCTCGCTGGAGCTGGCCGGCGAGCTGGTCGGCGAGGGCCTGGCCCAGCGCCTCAAGGAGCTCACGCTCTCCCTGTATGAGCTCGGGGCCGAGCTCACGGCGAAGCGCGGCGTGTTGCTGGCCGACACGAAGTTCGAGTTCGGCTTCGTGGACGGCGAGATCACGCTGTGCGACGAGGTGATGACCCCCGACTCGTCCCGGTTCTGGCCGGCCGACGGCTACCGTCCCGGCGGGGCCCAGGCCTCGTTCGACAAGCAGTACGTCCGGGACTGGCTTGACGACGTGGGCTGGAACCACGAGCCGCCGGCCCCCGACCTGCCGCCGGGTATCGTGGCCCAGACCTCACAGAGGTACGCCGAGGCCTACGACCGGATCACCGGCGAGCCGTTCGAGCGGTACCTCCGGAGGACCTGCGGGTGAGGCGGCGGTTCGAGGTCGTGGTGATGCTGAAGCCCGGGATGGCCGACCCGCAGGGCCGGACGGTTCAGGACGCCCTGCCCACCATGGGATGGTCCGGGGTCACCGACGTCCGTGTGGGTAAGCACGTCGAGCTCACGGTGGAGGCGGACAGCGAGGACGCGGCCCGCGAGCTAGTCGAGCAGATCGCCGGTCGCCTGCTTTCGAACCCCGTGATTGAGGATTTCCGGATCCTCTCGGTGGAGGACGTGGGGTGAGCGGTGCCCGAGTGGCCGTGGTCACGTTCCCGGGCTCGTTGGACGACCGTGACGCGCTCCGGGCCGTTCGGCTGATGGGGGGCGAGCCAGTGCCCGTGTGGCACGCGGACGCCGACCTCGGGCACGCCGACGCCGTGATCCTTCCCGGCGGGTTCTCCTATGGCGACCACCTCCGGGCCGGGGCCATCGCCAGGTTCGCCCCGGTCATGGCCGCGGTGGCCGGCCACGCGGAGCGCGGCGGCCCGGTGCTGGGGATCTGCAACGGGTTCCAGATCCTGTGCGAGGCCGGCCTGCTCCCGGGGGCCCTGACCCGCAACGCGGGCCTGGCGTTCGTGTGCCGCCGGGTCCACGTGCGTTGCGAGACGGCAGCCACTGCGTTCACCTCGACCGTCGAGGCCGGCGAGGTGCTGGGCGTGCCGGTGAAGCACGGCGAGGGCCGGTTCGTGGCCGACCCCGAGACCATGGCCCGGATCGAGGGGGAAGGCCGGGTGGTGTTCAGGTACTGCTCGCCGCGAGGCGAGCTCGGCGACGAGTGGAACCCGAACGGGGCCACGAACCACATCGCCGGAGTGGCGAACGACCGCGGCAACGTGGTGGGGATGATGCCGCACCCCGAGCACGCCCTGGACCCGGACGTCGGGCCGACGGGCGGCCAGCCGCTGTTCGAGTCCCTCCTCCAGTTCGTGCTGGCCGAGGTGTGATGGGCGAGCCGGCCGGGCGGGGCGAGCCGGTCCACCGGGCGCTCGGGTTAACCGACCAGGAGCACGAGCGCATCGTGGACGGTCTGGGGCGATCGCCGAACCGGGCCGAGCTGGCGATGTACGCGGCCATGTGGTCCGAGCACTGCTCGTACAAGTCGAGCAAGGTCCATCTCCGGGACCTGCCCACCGACGGCCCCCAGGTCCTGGTGGGCCCGGGGGAGGACTCGGGGGTGGTGGACCTCGGGGAGGGAGTCGCGTGCGCGTTCAAGATGGAGTCGCACTCCCACCCATCGGCCATCGAGCCGTACCAGGGCGCCGCCACCGGCGTGGGGGGCATCGTCCGGGACGTGTTGTCGATGGGAGCCCGGCCGGTGGCGCTCCTCGACCCGCTCCGGTTCGGCCCGCTCGAGGACGACCGCAACCGGTGGCTCCTGTCCGGGGTGGTCGCCGGGATCGGAGGGTACGGGAACTGCATCGGTGTGCCCACGGTCGGAGGGGAGGTGCGGTTCGATCCCGCGCACGGCCCGAACCCCACCGTGAACGCGATGTGCGTGGGGCTGGTGCCGGCCGACCGGGTGCTCCGGGCCGGCGGCGGGGAGCCCGGCGATCTCCTCGTGCTGATCGGCTCGCGGACCGGCCGGGACGGGATCGGGGGGGTGTCCGTCCTGGCGTCCCGGACCCTGGGCCGAGAGAGCGAGGCGGACCGCCCCAGCGTCCAGATCGCCGATCCGTTCGCGGAGAAGCTGCTGATCGAGGCGTGCCTGGAGCTCGCCGAGGGAGGCCTGCTGGTGGGGCTCCAGGACCTCGGCGGCGCCGGCATCACCTGCGCGGTGTCGGAGACGGCGGCCCGGGCCGGGTCCGGGGCGGAGCTGGATCTCGAGGCGATTCCCCTGCGGGAGCCGGGCATGGAGCCGTTCGAGATCCTCACCAGCGAATCGCAGGAGCGGATGCTGGCCATCGTCCGGCCCGATGATCTGGCGGCGACCCGGCGGATCTGTGGGCGGTGGGGGCTCGAGTCCGCGGTGGTCGGCCGGCTCACGGCGGACGGCGCGCTCCGGGCCCGGATCGGCGGTCAGGTCGTGGCGGAGGCGCCGGCCCGCTCCCTCACCGACGACGCCCCGGAGTACCGCCGGCCCATGGCCGTGCCCGACGGTCTCGACGACCTCGTGGCGGATGACCCCACGTTCGCCGCGCCACCCGTGGGGCCGGGCGAGGCCCTGGTGCGCCTGCTCGGCGTGCCGAACGTGGCCTCGAAGCGATGGGTGTGGGAGCGGTACGACTCGATCGTCCAGGGCAACACGGTGGCCGGCTCGGGCGGGGACGCGGCCGTGGTCCGGTTGGAGGGGTCGCTCCGGGCCATCGCGCTGTCGACCGACGGGAACGGGAGATACGGGCGGCTCGATCCCTATCTCGGCGGCGCCCACGCTGTGGCCGAGGCCGCCCGCAACGTGGCCTGCGTGGGCGCCCGGCCGCTGGCCGTGACGAACTGCCTGAACTTCGGCAGCCCGGAGCGACCCGAGGTCATGTGGACCTTCCGCGAGACCGTCCGGGGGATGGCCGACGCCTGCCGGGCCCTCGGCACCCCCGTCACCGGCGGGAACGTGTCGTTCTACAACGAGTCCGGGGACTCCTCCGTGCCGCCTACCCCGATAGTGGGGATGCTCGGCCTCCTCGAGGACCACCGCCTCCGCCTGGGGTCGGCACTCAGCCCCGGGATGACCTTGTGCCTCCTCGGTGAAACCTTCGCCGAGCTCGGGGGGTCTGAATACTCGGAGACGATCCTCGGCACGGTGGGCGGACGCCCGCCCGGCCTCGATCTGGAGCGGGAGGCCGGGCTGGTGGCGCTCCTGGTCGAGGCGGCCGGCCGGGACCTCCTCGGCGGTGCGCACGATCCGTCCGACGGCGGCCTGGCGGTGGCCCTGGCCGAGGCTGCCATCGCCGGCGACTGCGGCTTCGCCGTCTCGCTCCCCGGCGACCTCCCGCCGCAGGTGTGGCTGTTCTCCGAGTCCGCCTCGAGGGCGATCGTGTGGCTGGAGCCGTCCGCGGTGGCCGACCTGGAGTCGCTGGCCCTCGCCCGGGACGTCCCCCTGGCCAGGCTCGGAGAGACCGGAGGCCCCCGCATGGTGTTCGGCGAGGAGTTCGAGCTCGCGGTGGCCGAGGCGGCCGTCATCTACGAGGACGCCATACCCCGGATGTTCGAATCCGGTCGGTTGGCCGGGTAGCCGATGGTACGATCGGACGGGGTGAATGGGGAAAGCCCGCGCGAGGCGTGCGGTCTCTTCGGAGTCTGGGCTCCGGGGGAGGACGTCGCCAGGCTCGCCTACTTCGGCCTCTACGCCCTCCAGCACCGCGGCCAGGAGTCGGCCGGGATCGCGGTGTCGGACGGGCAGAACATCCTGGTCTACCGGGAGCTCGGTCTCGTCTCGCAGGTGTTCAACGAGCGCACGCTGTCCACGCTCCAGGGTGACCTGGCCATCGGCCACAACCGCTACTCAACGACCGGGTCCACGACCTGGGAGAACGCCCAGCCCTCGTTCAAGACCGACGGGGCCCGCGGTCTGGCGCTGGGGCACAACGGCAACCTCGTCAACACCGAGGCCCTGGCCCAGCGGGTGGGACGCCGGGGGCCGGCGACCACGGACTCGGATCTCGTGGCCACGCTCTTGGCCGCGGAGGGGACCGATCTGGAGACGGCAGCCCTCAGGATCTTGCCGACGCTCCAGGGTGCGTTCTCTTTCGTGCTCATGGACGAGCGCACCGTGTACGGCGCTCGGGACCCGCACGGGCTCCGGCCGCTGGCGATCGGCCGCCTGGAGTCGGGGTGGGTGCTGGCGTCTGAGACCGCGGCCCTGGACATAGTCGGCGCCGAGTACGTACGGGAGGTCGAGCCGGGCGAGCTGGTGATGCTGGACGATCGTGGCCTTCGATCCGCCCGGTACGCGGAGAGCCCTCGGGCCGCGCTGTGCCTGTTCGAGTTCGTGTACCTGGCCCGGGCAGACTCTCGCCTGTACGGGCGGACCGTGCACCAGGCCAGACAGGGAATGGGGAAGCGCCTGGCCCGGGAGGCCCCGGCCGCCGCCGACATGGTGATGCCCATCCCGGACACCGGGCACTCGGCGGCCGCCGGGTTCGCCGAGGAGGCCCGGATCCCGTACGGCGAGGGCCTGATCAAGAACCGCTACGTGCACCGCACGTTCATCGAGCCGACCCCGAGTCTCCGCCAGCGTGGCGTGCGCCTGAAGCTGAACCCGCTTGCCGACTCGATCCGGGGGAAGCGGCTGGCGGTGGTCGACGACTCCATCGTCCGGGGCACGACCACCCAGCAGATCGTGCAGATGCTGCGCGACGCAGGCGCCCGCGAGGTCCACATGCGGATCACCAGCCCCCCGATCAAGTGGCCCTGCTACTACGGCATCGACATGTCCACCCGCGAGGAGCTGGTGGCGGCCGGCATGTCGGTGGAGGAGATCCGCGAGTTCATCGGCGCCGACTCCCTGGCCTACCTCTCGCTGCCGGCCCTGCTGGAGGCCACCGGGGCGCCGTCCGACACTTTCTGCCGGGCATGCTTCGACGGCGAGTACCCGATCCCCGTCCCCGAGCGGACCCCCTCGAAGCACCTGCTCGAGCGGGAGTAGTGGCGTGACCGGCGCCTATGGGCGTGCCGGCGTGAACCTGGACGCGGCCGCCGACGCCGTTTCCCTGATCCGCGAGCTTTCCGAGGGGGCCTCTCGGCCCGAGGTGGTCGAGGCCGTGGGCGGGTTCGCCGGGCTGTTCCGTCTGGGGGACGGGAGGCTGCTGGCGGCGTCCGCGGACGGCGTGGGCACGAAGGTCGAGGTCGCCCGGGTCGTGGGCCGACTCGACACGGTGGGTATCGACGCCGTGGCCATGTGTGCGAACGACGTGGTCACCACGGGGGCCGAGCCGCTGTTCTTCCTCGACACGGTGGTCGTGGAGCACCTGGTCCCGGAACAAGTGGCTGCGATCGTGGCCGGGGTGGCCGAGGGGTGCCGCCGGGCAGGGTGCGCGCTCCTCGGGGGCGAGACGGCCGAGCACCCCGGGCACCTGGTCGAAGGCGGCCTCGACGTCTCCGGGTTCTGCGTGGGCGTCGTCGAGGAGGGCCGGCTCCTGGGGCCCGGGCGGGTCCGTCCCGACGACGTCCTGGTCGGCGTGCGGTCCTCCGGCCTGCACGCCAACGGGTTCAGCCTGGTCCGGCGGGCCGTGGAGGGCCTGGACCTGGAGGCCACGCCGGAGGGGCTCCGCCGGCCCCTGGCCGAGGAGCTCCTGGAGCCGACCCTGATTTATGTTCCGCTGGTCCTGGCCGCGCGGGAGCTGGTCCACGCCGCGGCGCACGTCACCGGGGGAGGCCTCCTGGAGAACATCCCCCGGGCCCTGCCCGACGGCCTGGGGACCCTCCTCGATCTTTCCTCGTGGCGGCCCCAGGAGGTCTTCGGTTTCGTGGCGCGACGTGCCGATGCCTCCGAGGTGGACATGTTCGGGACCCTCAACATGGGGCTCGGTATGGTACTGGTGACCTCCGCCGCGCACGCCGAGCAGGTCGCGGCCCTCGCGGACCGGCACGGCTTCGAGGCCGCGGTGGTCGGGCGCGTCACCGAGGAGCCAGGGGTCCACCTCCAATGAACGAGCGGGCCGTGGTCACCGAGAGCGAGGTCCGCGCGCCGCGCCTGGAGGATGTCCAGAGCCGGCGCCGCCAGCTGTTCCGGCTCCTCCTCCTGGTGCTCGTGCTCGTCGGCGCCGGCGTCGTCCTCCTGTCGATCGCCGAGCGCCTGCTCGGGCAGGAACCGCCGCAATGGCTGTCGCCCGACGTCCTCCGGGTGGCGTTCGTGCTGCTGGCGGTGGTGTTCGCGCTGTACGTCCGGGAGAAGGAGCGGGCCCTGGAGCGGATCGAGCGGGCCCTGATCGAGGAGCGAGTGTTGTCCACCGCGCTGGCGAGCCGGGTCACGGAGCTGACGGCCATCTCCCAGGCAGGCCGGGCCGTGGCCTCCACCCTGTCGCTCGGGGACGTCCTCCAGCTGATCCTGCGGTCTGCCCAGGACCTCCTGGGGGCCACCGAGGGATCAGTGATGCTGTTCGACGACGGCAAGACGACGCTCCGGATCGCGGCGTCCGTGGGCCTGTCCCCGGAAGCGGCCCGGGAGGCGATCTCCGTCGGCGAGGGCGTGGCAGGGTGGGTGGCCGAGTTCCGGGAGGCCGTGATCCTCCGCGGTGACGTGTCCGACCCGCGGTTCCGTCGCTTCGTCCCTAAGGACCGCGAGGTCCGCTCGGCGATGTCGGCGCCGCTGTACGCCCGTTCCGAACCCGTGGGGGTGCTCAACGTGAGCGTGTCCGACGGCGAGCGGGCGTACAGCGAGCACGACCTCCGGGCCCTGACCGTGTTCGCCGAGCACGCCGCCATCGCCATCGCCAACGCCGGGCTCTTCGAGCGGGAGAGGGCCGCTTCGGAGCGGTTGGCCGAGGTGGACGCCCGGCGCCGGGAGTTCCTCGCGGTCGTCACCCACGACCTAAAGTCGCCGCTCACCTCGATCGTGGGATACGTCCGCCTGCTGAAGCAGCTCGGCGAGAACGCCACGGTGGAGCAGGCCAAGGAGTTCAACCGGATCATCGAGAAGCAGGCGGCCCGGATGCTGGACATGATCGAGCAGCTCCTCATGGCCACGAGCCTGGAGGAGGGCGCTCGGGTGCTGTCCCGCGAGCCGCTCGACCTCCGGGCGGTGGTCGGGGAGGAGGTGGCCGCGTTCGCCGGGGTCCTCGGCGACCGGGTGATCGACATGCGGATGCCCGAGGACCTGCCCGCGGTATACGGGGACCGCAGCGCGATCGAGCACATCCTGGCCAACCTCCTCGACAACGCCGTGAAGTACTCGCCCGACGGGACCGCGATCGAGGTCGAGGCCGAAGCCGCTCCGGAGGAGGTCCGGATCAGCGTGGCGAACGCGGGGAAGGGCATTCCGGACGACATGCTCCCAGCCGTGTTCGAGCGCTACAAGCGCGGGGACGGCGAGGCGCGGGAGGGGAGCGTGGGGCTGGGGCTGTTCATCGTCCGGAGCCTGACCCAGGGACACGGTGGACGTGTGTGGGCCGAGAATCGCGGGGAAGGCGGCACCCGGATCACCTTCACCCTTCCGCTACGGCGCGAGGGCGAGGGGGGCTAGCCGGAACGGGGCACCACCGGCCGGCCGTGGCGCACACCCTTCTCCGGGACCCGCACGAGGCGTCCGTCCCGGTCCTCGACCACGAACGTCCGCGCGGCTTCGTCGAACCACTTCAGGACGCCAACGACCTCGCTCACGTACCCGTTCGGAAGCTCGTACTGGAAGGTCACTCGCTTGCCGACGTGCTCGGGCGTTACCTGGTTCCGGGGCTGCATCGGCCTCACCCTATCGCGGGCGCCGGGACCCGAGAGATCACGCCCGGCGGCGGCTCGGGGTATGCCTCCGGGTGGATGGCCCAGGCCATGGCCTCCAGGCCGTCCACCAGCCGTGGCCCCGGCCGAGAGAAGTACGAGGAGGCGTCCGTGGCGAACACGGTCCCGCCGGCGTTGGCCGTGGTCTCCCGGAACTCGGGGAACCCGTAGATACGGGCGGCCTCCTCCTCGGCGTCCGGGAGGTAGTAGCCGCACGGCATGAACACCACGACCTCGGGGGAAGCGTCGGCGATCTGCCGCCAGCTTACCCGCCGGGACCGCTGCTTCGGCTCGCTCAGTAGTGACACGCCGGCGGCGAGCCGAATCATCTCGGGGATCCAGTGGCCCCCCACGAACGGGGGATCGAGCCACTCCATGGCGAACGTCCGGATCTCCGGGAGCCTGGTGGCCCGGGCCCGGACCGCCTCGACACGCTCCCGGAGCGAAGCCACCAGCTCCTCGGACCGGGCCTCGGTGCCGGTGGCCCGTCCCACCTCGAGGAACGACTCCAGGACCTCCTCGAGCCCCGTCGGATCCATGGAGACCACCTCGGCCCGGCAGCCCAGCTCCTCGAGGGCGGTCTCGACCTGGCCCGACGGGACCGCGCAGACCCGGCACAAGTCCTGGGTCAGGATCAGGTCGGGCTGGATCGTGGCGATCAGCTCCTTGTCCAGCACGTAGAGGGGCTCCCGGGCCTCCATCCGCTCGGTCACCAGCCGGTCGATCTCCCTCGGCGAGTGGGGACGGTCGGTGGGGAGCGCCGTGTCGGACACCACGGGCTTCGTCCTGGCCTCGGCGGGATGGTCGCACTCGAAGGTAACCCCTGAGAGCGCGTCCCCCAGGCCGAGGGCGTACACGAGCTCCGTGGCCGAGGGGAGTAGGGAGACGATCTTCACCGAGGGAGGCCGCCGAGGCGGAACGGGCTCTCCAGGAGCTCCCGGAGTGCGGTCATGGCCCGGTCCGCGTCCGCGCCGTCCATGATCCGGTGGTCGAAGGAGAGGGCCAGGGTCACCGTGGTGCGCGCCTCCACCCGGCCGTCCACCACCATCGGCCGGGGGGCGATCCGGCCCACGCCCAGGATGGCCGCCTCGGGATGGTTGATCATGGGCGTGCCGGCCTCGGATCCGAACACACCGTAGTTCGACACAGTGATCGTGCTCCCGGTGAGCTGCTCGGGGGTGGCCGTCCCAGCCCTGGCCGCCTCGACGACCTCGGCCATCTCCCGGGCCACCTGGGCGATGCCCTTGCGGTCGACATCTCGGACCACGGGCACCATCAGCCCGAGCTCGGTGTCCGCGGCGATGCCCACGTGGTATGAGCGCCGGAGCACGATCTCTCCGGCGTCCATGTCGAAGGAGCTGTTCAGCGGGGGGTGTTGCCGGCAGATCTCCACCAGGGCCCGGACGATGACGGCCAGCGAGCTGACCCGGTGGCCGGACTCCTCGCTCAGCTCCCGTCGCAAGGCGTCCAGGTGGGTGGCGTCCACGGTGTGGAACGAGGTCACGTGGGGGATCTCCTGCCACGAGCGGGTCATCTTCTGGGCGATCAGGCGCCGGGCTCCCCGGACCGGGATGCGCTCGTCCTGGCCGGGAGGCCCCTGAGCGGCCGCAGGGGTCGTCGACGCCGTCGAGGGCTCTGCGGCGGCCTTCTGCACGTCCTCGCGGGTGATCCGCCCGTCCCGGCCCGTGCCCACCACGGCCCCCAGGTCCACGCCCCGTTCCCGGGCCAACTTCCGGACCACCGGCGTGGCCCGGGCGCCGCCCGAGGGCTCGTCCGCCGGGCCCTGGGCCGCCGCCGCCGGGGCCTGCCGGGCGCCGGGCGGGCTGAGCCGCGGCCGGCGCCGCTTGGCAGCCGGCCCCTCTTCCACCCCGTACCCGACCAGCAGCGGCTGACGCTTCGATCCCTCGGCGGCACCGTCGGCCTCGGGCTCTTGGCCCTCGACGGCGAAGGTCACCAGGGCGGCGCCAACCTTCACCACGTCGCCGGCCTGACCGTGGAGGGTGGTCACCACGCCGGCCACCGGGGACGGGATCTCGACCAGCGCCTTGGCCGTGTTGACCTCGACCAGGGCCTGGTTCAGGGCGACCGAGTCGCCCTCCGATACCTTCCACTCCACGATCTCGGCGTCCTCCAGCCCCTCACCGAGGTCCGGGAGATTGAAGACTCGGTCGGCCATGGGAGCAGTCTAGAAGGTGAGCGTGCGCTCCACGGCCCGGAGGATCCGGTCGACGTCAGGCAGGAAGTACTCTTCGGACTTGGCCGGAGGGTACGGGGTGTCGTAGCCGGTCACCCGGAGCACGGGGGCCTCCAGGTATTCGAACGCGTCCTCCACCACCCTGGCCACGACCTCGGCACCGAAGCCGGCGGTCATGGGAGCCTCGTGCACGACCACAACGCGGCCCGTCTTCCGGGCCGAGGCGACCAGCGTGTCGACGTCGAGGGGGACCAGGCAGCGAAGATCGAGGACCTCGAGGTCCACCCCGTCCTCGGCGGCGGCCTCGGCGGCCTCCAGGCACCGGACTACCATCCCGCCCCACGCCACCAGCGTCCCGTGCGACCCTTCCCGGACGATCCGGGCCCGCCCTATCGGCAGGCCGTTCGGCTTCAGCTCGCCCGACTCCTTGGACCAGTAGCGGCTCTTCGGCTCCAGGAAGATCACCGGGTCGGGGTCGCGGATCGCGTACAGCAGGAGGTTGAACGCGTCGATCGGCGTGGATGGGATCACCACCTTCAGTCCGGCCGTGTGAGCGTAGTAGACCTCGGGGCTCTCGGAGTGGTGCTCCGCCGCACCTATGCCCCCCGAGCACGGGATCCGGAGCACGACGGGCAGGCTCACGGTGCCGGCCGACCGGAACCGGTACTTAGCCAGGTGGGAGATCACCTGGTCGAGGGCCGGGTACGAGAACCCGTCGAACTGGATCTCCGGGACCGGACGCCACCCGGCCAGGGCCAGCCCCACCGAGATCCCCACGATCCCGGACTCGGCCAGGGGCGTGTCGAACACCCGCTCCTCGCCGAACTCGGACTGGAGGGTGTCGGTGATCCGGAACACGCCGCCCAGCTTCCCCACATCCTCGCCGAAGATCAGCACGCGGTCGTCGTCGGTCAGCGCTCGGCGGAGGGCGCCGTTGAGGGCCTGGGCCATGGTGACCTCAGCCACCGTCGCCTCCCTCCCCGGCATCCTCGGCCTCCATCGCCGCAGCGACCTCGTCGCGCTGGCGCTCCAGGTGGGGGGGTAGCTCGGTGAATGCCCACTCGAAGATCTCTCGTGCGTCGCGGGCCGGGGCGCCAACGATGCCGGCTCGGATCTGGGCGGCGAGCTCGCCGGCGTCCGCCTCGACCTGCTCCACGTAGGCGTGGTCGATGGCGTCCTCGGCCTCCAGGTACTTACGGAACCGGAACAGGGGATCGAGGCTCCGCCACCGCTCGATCTCCTCCTCGGGCTGGTACCGGCTCCGGTCGTCCGCCGTGGAGTGCGGGCCCATCCGGTAGGTCATGGCCTCGATCAGGGTGGGCAGGCCCTCCGCGCGAGCCCGCTCGACCGCGTCGCGGGTGACCCGGTACACGGCCAGGACGTCGTTCCCGTCCACCCGGACCCCCGGGAACCCGTAGCCCTCGGCCTTGCGGTAGATCTCCCCGGCGGTCTGGCGGGCCAGGGGAACCGAGATCGCCCACCCGTTGTTCTGGCAGAAGAAGATGACCGGCGCCCTGAAGACGCCGGCGAAGTTGCAGGCCTCGTGGAAGTCGCCCTCCGAGGTGGCCCCGTCTCCGAAGTACACGATGGCGCAGCCACGGGCGCCGTCCTTCTTCGTTCCCATGGCCCAGCCCACCGCGTGGAGGGCGTGGGTGGCGATCGGGATCGAGACCTCGGCGAACCGAGCATCGCCCGGGTGGTCGATGCCCCCGTGCCTGGTGCCTCGATGGAAGTGGGTGTACTCCACCAGGTCGATCCCCCGGACGATGCCCACGCCGACCTCGCGGTACGCCGGGAACACGAAGTCCTCCTCACCCAGCGCGTACGCGCTCCCGACCTGGGCGGCCTCCTGCCCCAGGAGCGGCGGGTACACGGCCAGCTCGCCCTGACGCTGGAGTGCGGTGCACTCCAGGTCGACCTGGCGGGCCAGGGCCATGGCCCGGTACAGGGCTCGGAGGTCCTCCTCCTTCAGGTCGAGGGCGTCACGGGACTCCCGGTCGACCACGGCCCCGCTGGGGTCGAGGATCCGGACCATCTGGTCATCGGACACGTCATAGCCTCCTGGTACCGGGCCGGGTGGAATTATGGCACCCGCCGGCGGTCGTCCCCAACCGGACGAAGTAAAGTCCGGGCCGGTTAGTCCTGCCCCCGAAAAACCGCCTACTCTCGCGGCCATGCTCCTGCTCGCACTGAGCGGAACAGGGGTTGCCACGGCCCACCACAGCCGGTCTCCCCAGGGCGACGCACCTAGGCGTAGAAGATCTCGGTGACCCAGTAGCTTCCGCCCCGCCTCACCACGCCCACCCCCACACGGTCGAAGGCCCCGTTCAGAAGGATCTGGCGATGGCCGGAGCTCTTGAGCATCATTTTGTGGATCCGACGCAGGGAGGGGGCGGTTCCCACGTTCTCCCCGAGGAGCTTCCAGCTCCCGGTGGGGAACCGGCACGACAGGCAGGAGTGGTGGTACAGCCGCCGCTCCTGAGCCATGCGCCGGCTGTGGCGGCGGGCCAACCGGGACAGCCGCTCGGACAGACTGAGGGTGCCCACCCCCTGGGCTGAGCGGCTGGCGTTGATCATGCGGAGCACCCGCTGCTCCTTGGAGGTGGTCCCGGCAGCGGTCTGCAGACCGGGCGTCACCAAGAGGGCTACGGTGACGCCCACGACGAGGGCGGTCCTGCTCCACCGCCGCACGAGGTTCGGTGGCCGGGCAGGCAAACCGCCCCTACGAGTACCAAATGGGCGGGCGCGATGCAACCACGCTGGTGGTGACGGTCAGACCGGCGGCCGGGGGCTACCGGGCCTGCCCCTGGACCCACAGGAGGCGCACCCGGCTCACCCGGGCGATGCGGTCCTCGGCCAGCCGCTCCGCGGCCCGGGACGGCGTGATCCCCTCGAGCCGGGCCCGCTGGAAGACCTCTCGAAGGGTGCGGTAGATCCCTTCGACCTTCGTCATGGCCCGCTCGCGGTCGTAGCCGTTCAGCTCGTCCGCCACGTTGATGAGGCCGCCGGCGTTGATGACGAAGTCCGGGGCG
>Ga0256867_10000007_pt1 | contig 77634 bp, 77 predicted proteins | sample RVTome_15_FD_185939 | JGI IMG/M metagenome (GOLD analysis project Ga0256867, IMG submission 185939) | Soil microbial communities from uranium-contaminated site in the Upper Colorado River Basin, Wyoming, United States - RVT150D86 (HiSeq) ... | reverse complement strand
GCCCCGGGCTCACGTAGACTACCGGCGCAATCCAACCCTGGAGGATCGAACATGCTGCGCATATACGGCGCCGCCAGGTCCCGCGCGCTGCGCGTGCTGTGGATGGCGGGAGAGCTTGGCATACCCTATGAGCACAAGGACTGGCTGCCGCGCTCGCCCGAGACGCGCTCGCCCGAGTTCTTCAAGCTCAATCCGAACTATCGCGTGCCCGTGATCGACGACGACGGGTTCGTGCTCTACGAGTCGATGGCGATCAATTTCTACCTCGCGAAGAAGCACGGCGGCGCGCTCTGTCCCTCCGATCTCAAGCAGGAAGCGCTCGCGCTGCAGTGGAGCCTGTGGGAGACCGACCGCCTCGACCGCCAGATCGTGAACTACGCGAGACACACGGCGGACTTCGCGCCGGCCGAGCGAAAGCCCGAGCTCGCCGAGGCAGCCTGGAAGGAGATCGTGCCGGCCTTCGACGCGCTCGAGGCAACGCTCGGGAAATCGGACTGGCTCGCCGGGCCGGCATTTTCACTTGCGGATCTCAACGTCGCCGCGGCGCTCTACCGCGCGCTCTCGATGGACCTCGCGAAATGGCCGCGCTTGAACGCGTGGTTCCACCGCTGCTGGGAGCGCCCCGCCGCGAAGCGGGCGCGCGCCACGCGCGAAACGAAGTGAGGCGTGATAAGTGATGGGTGATGGGTGATGGGTGTTTCGCCTATTGCGTTTGTTGCCGCCGATGAACGCCGATACACGCCGATTGGATCAAAAGCAGATTTGGCCGTAGGCAGGAATAGGTCGGGCTTACCTCAACGCGTGAAGGGTAAGTGGACAAAATCGCCACTCATCACTCATCACCCATCACGATGTCTGTCTGAGGCGGGAGAGCTCGCCCAGGCACAAATGCGTGAAGGCGAGCGCCGAGAGCACCGGCACCACGAGGTTCACCAGCGGCACGTAAAAGAACAGTGCCAGCAGCAGCCCCATCAGGAAGAGCCGCCCGCTGCTGCCCTGCACGATTCTCCCGTATTCGGCGGCGCTCGCGTGGTCGCCGAGCGCGTCGTAGCGGAACATGCGCTGGGTGAACCACGCCGATAGGAGCAACGGCAGAAGGAGCGCGCCGATCCCGGTCAGCCACAACGGCAGCGTCACGATCCAGAGCAGCGAGAACGCGAGGATTCCGCGCACCGAGTTCCACACGCTGCCCATCATTGTGCCCCCGCGCTTCATCTCGAGCGAGCCGAAATGGCGCTCGCCCACCAGGCCGACGACGGCAGGCATGACAAAGACCTCGGTGATGACCACCACCGTGATCAGCATGAGCGGGACGACGAGCGCGATCAGCACGAGGGTTGCCAGCGAGGTTACCACCCAGCCCGGATCGTAGGACTGGATCCACTGCCCGGCCGCCGTCGCGGCAAGCGTCGCATCGACCCACGCGATCCAGTAGCTCCAGTAGAACCAGGCGAGCGCCGCCCAGAGCACGAAGGCGCCCACCGGGGGCACGAGCACGAGCGCCAGGATGCGCCCTTCGCGCAGATCGCGCAGCGCGGCGAAAAATGCAGTGATGACACGCTCCATTCGAGTACCTCTTCAGAAATGCCGGATGAGACTCACGACGACCGGCACGAGCACCGCGGTCAGCAGGCCGTTCAACCCCATCCCGAGGCCGGCGAACGCGCCCGCCTCCTCGCTCACCTGGAACGCGCGGGCGGTGCCGATGCCGTGCGCCGCGACGCCGACCGCGAAGCCGCGCACGCCGAAATCCCTGATGCGCAGCGCATCGAGCACGTACTTCGCCATGACCGCGCCGCTGATCCCCGTGAGGATCACGAGCACCGCCGTGAGTGACGGGATCCCGCCCAGCTTCTCGGTGATGCCCATGGCGATGGGCGCCGTGACCGACTTCGGCGCGAGCGAGAGCAGCGTGGCATCGCTCGCGCCGAGCGCCCATCCGATCGCGAGCACCGAGACGATGGCCGTGACCGAGCCGGCGACGAGCGCGCCGCCGAGCGGCAGCAGGAGCCGGCGCAGCTTGTCGAACTGCGCGTAGAGCGGGACCGCCAGCGCGACGGTGGCGGGCCCCAGCAGGAAGTGAACGAACTGCGCGCCTTCGAAATACGCGGGATACCCGGTCCCGGTCGCCTCGAGGGCGAGCACCAGTGCGACGATGGCAATTGGCACGGGATTCAGCAGCGGATGGAAATTCGCGCGCGCGTATATCCAGTAAGCGCCCTGGTACGCGATCAGCGTGATCGTCAGCCACAGCAGGGGGGACGCCGAGAGATAGACCCAGATGTCGGCGATTCGCGGCGTGATCATCGGGGCGCCTTCCCTGCCCCGCGCCGGCGAAGCGCGATCAGCCCCTGCATCGTGAGCGCCGCTGCAGCGATCGCGAGGGCGGTGCTCGCGAGAATGGCGACCACGATCGGCACGACCTCTCCCGAGACGCGCGCGAAATGCACCATGACGCCGACACCGGCCGGCACGAAGAGAAGCGACAGGTGCTGCAGGATGGTGTTGGCGGTCGTGTGAAGGCCATCCGGTATCGAGCCCTTTGCCCACAGCGAGAGAAAAAGGAGAAACATCCCCACCACCGGCCCGGGCACCGGCAGGGCGAAGAAATGCACGAGCACTTCTCCGACGAGCTGGTACACGAGCAACGTGGTGATGGCCGCAAGCATTCTTTTGCGCTCCGCAGGGTGGCCGCAAACCGCTGATCGGGCAGCGGCAGCATATCGTTTGCAAGAGGTGAAATCGCGCCGGCGCACCCGGCTTCATTCCAATTCTACGGGGGCTGGCCCGGGTAAAACAGGTACAATTGGAGCGACGCGTCCGTTTCAGGTCATCGCTTCGCCCCCGATACCGTCTTGACCGCATCACGCATTCAAATGCCTGCCTGGCAGGCCCTCGAGCAGCATCGCGCCGCGCTGGCGGGCGTGCAACTGCGGCGGCTGTTCGACGAGGACCCGCGACGCTTCGAGCGCCTCTCGGCAACGGGCGGCGGCCTCCTCCTCGACTACTCGAAGCAGCTTGTCACGCCGGAAACCATGCGCTTGCTGGCAGCGCTCGCCCGCGAATGCCGCGTGGAGAAGAGAATCGAGCGCCTTTTTGCCGCGGAGCGGGTGAACATCACCGAGGACCGTGCGGCGCTCCACATGGCGCTGCGTGCCGCAAAGCCCGTGATGCTCGACGGCGCCGACGTCACCCGCGAGGTCGCGGCTGTGCTGGCGCAGATGAAAAAGCTTGCCACCGCCGTCCGCAGTGGACGCGCGCGCGGCGCAACGGGGCGCAGATTCACGGATGTCGTCAACATCGGGATCGGTGGCTCCGATCTCGGCCCGCGCTTCGTGTGCGACGCGCTGGCCCGCGATTCCCGCTCCCCCCTCCGCGCTCATTTCGTCTCCAACGTCGACGGCGCGGCCATCACCTCGGTACTCGACGCGCTCGATCCTGCCACGACCCTCATCATTGTTGCGTCGAAGACCTTTACCACCGCGGAGACGCTGGAGAACGCGAGCACCGCGCGCGTGTGGCTCGCGCGCAGGCTGCGCGGCAAGGGCGCGATCGGAAAGCACCTGTGCGCCGTGAGCAGCGCGCCCGAGCGCACCGCGAAATTCGGGGTGCCCGCCGATCGCGTGTTCCGGATGTGGGACTGGGTCGGAGGACGCTACTCGCTGTGCTCGGCGGTGGGCCTGCCCATCGCGATTGCGCTCGGAATGAGCCGCTTTGACGAGCTGCGCGCCGGCGCGCGCGCGATCGACGAGCATTTTGCCAGCACGCCGCTCGAACGCAATCTTCCGGCGCTGCTCGGGCTGCTCGAGGTCTGGAACGTCGACTTCCGCGGCTCCAGGACGCGCGCGGTGCTGCCCTACGATGAGCGCCTGCGCCTGCTGCCTTCGTACCTTCAGCAGCTCGAGATGGAGTCCTGCGGAAAGAGCGCGACGCTCGACGGGGACATGGTCGCCTACGACACTGCGCCCGTCACCTGGGGCACGCCGGGCACCGACGGGCAGCACGCCTACTTCCAGATGCTGCATCAGGGCACCTCGCCCGTTCCGGCCGATTTCATCGCGTGCTGCCGTCCGCACCACCGCCTCTCCCGGCACCACGAGATGCTGCTCGCCAACTTCTTCGCGCAGACCGAGGCGCTTGCGCGCGGCCTCACTTCGGAGGAAGCCGCTCACTCCATGCGCGAGCAGAAGGTGCCGGAACCCGAGATCCGGCGGCTCTTGCCGCACCGGGTGTTTCCCGGCAACCGTCCGACGACTTCGATCCTGCTCGATGAGTTAAGTCCGCGTACCCTTGGGGCGCTCATCGCGCTCTACGAGCACAAAGTCTTCGTGCAAAGCGTCATCTGGAACATCAACGCCTTCGACCAATGGGGCGTGGAGCTCGGCAAGCAGCTCGCGAGCCGGATCCTGCCCGAGCTCGGGCGCAGCGGTGCGGTTTCGGGCCACGACAGCTCGACCAACGGGCTCATCAACCACTACCTCGCCCGCCGCCGCCGCGGCCGAACATCGTGACTAGAAGCGGTCTCGGAATCCACGTACCCCCTCACCCTCGCCCTCTCCCCCAAGGGGGAGAGGGGATTTTTGGTCACGGATCACAGGTCACAGGTCACAGGTCACTGTTCCAATGATGGAGGAGGCATATGAATGACGAAGCGCTGAACATGAGCATCCGAAAGTTTCTCAAGACGGTCGGCGTGAATTCGCAGCTCGCGATCGAGAAGGCCGTGACCAAGGCAGTCGCCGACGGCCGGTTGAAGGGCAATGAAGGCTTCCCCGCGACCATGACGCTCTCCGTCGGGAAGTTGAGCATCGACATCAAGTTCGACGGCGAGATCCGCCTCGAGTAGGCGGTGACCTGTGACCCGAGTTCGGTAGAGCTGGCCTTCCAGAGCGGATCTGGCGGCCGCTCGCGGGTCACCGGGCCTGGCGGGGCGCCTTGAGGATAAGCTCGTCGCCGCGCTGGGTCATTTCGAGGCGCTTGAGGAAATTCATCCCCAGCAGGACAAGGCCCGGCTCGAGGCCGTCGGTGACGAGCGCTGCGACATCGCGCATCTCGATTCCGGCAAGCCGGACGCTGCGCAAACGCACCGGATAGCCCTGAGCCGGCCCCGCCGCCGTCTGCAGCGTGACCGGGGGGCCCAGCTCGAGTCCGAGCTCGCGCGCAAGCCGCGTCGAGAGCGCGACCTGCGTTGCGCCGGTGTCGAGCAGAAACGTCACGCGCTCGCCGTTCACCTCGCCCTCGGCGAGGTACTGTCCGGCGCGGTTGCGCTGGAGCACGACCTCGCCGGCGGGCCCGGATACCAGAACGCGGTTGGGATTTACCTGCTGCTCGTTCCAGTAGTGGAACACCCAGAAGAGGATGCCGATCGCGATGAGCCAGCCGATGACGAGCATCAACGCGCCGCCGGCGTGCCGCACACGCCGGGCGCAAGGATGAAGGCGGAAGGATGAAGGATGAAGGATGACCTCAAAACCTGTTTAGCAGGGGTCTTTCGCCTTCACCACTGCATTCAAGGGTCATCCTTCCGCCTTCATCCTTGCATTCAAAGGTCATCCTTCATCCTTCACAGTTTGAGAAGGTGCTCGCGGTAGTACCGGAGCTCCTCGATCGACTCGTGAATGTCCGCGAGCGCTTCGTGCCTGCCGTGCTTGGTAAGCCCGGCCATGATGTCCGGCTTCCAGCGCTTCGCGAGCTCCTTCAACGTGCTGACATCGAGATTGCGGTAGAGAAAGTGCGCCTCGAGCTGAGGCATGTAGCGCGAGAGGAACCGCCGGTCCTGGTGCACCGAGTTGCCGCACATCGGCGAGACGTTGGGCGGCACGTGCTCCGCGAGAAACGCGACCAGGCGCGCCTCGGCTTCTGCTTCGGACACGCTGGAGGCCTTGACGCGCTCGATGAGCCCCGAGCGGGCGTGCACCGATTTGTTCCATTCGTCCATTGCATCCAGCACGGCGTCGGGCTGGTGCACCACCATCACGGGAGCCTCCGCGACCGTGTCAAGAGAAGAACTCGTGACCACCAGCGCGACTTCCAGGATGCGGTCGGTTTCGGGGTTGAGCCCGCTCATCTCCATGTCGATCCAGATGAGGTTGTTGGGGTCTTGTGCCATAATTCTTGTGCGGGCCCGCCCGCCGCGCCGTTGAGCGATGACCGAGCCGGCGCGAGGGTTTTTCGGTGCCTATTTTGTCACAGATCGTGCTGCCCCGTTGGGTTAACCTCTCGCGATGACAACCTTCGGAATCGTGTTTCTCGCGGCCGTCGTGATCACGACGATGACGCGCCTGTGGCTCGAGTGGCGGCACTTGATTCACGTCGCCGCGAACCGCGAGAGCGTGCCCGCGGAATTCTCCGAGCGCATCAGCCTATCGGCTCATCAGAAGGCGGCGGACTACACGTGCGCGAAATCGCGCCTGCGCATGGCCAGCATCGGGGTCGACGCGGGAATCGTTCTCGTGCTGACCTTCGGCGGCGGCCTGCAGCTTTTGCAGAACATTTCCGCGGCGTGGGTGCACCAGAGCATCGCGCAGGGCCTCGCGCTGATCGCGCTGCTCGTTGCCTGCCTGACCGCGATCGAGACGCCGTTCAGCTACTACCGGGTGTTCAGAATCGAGGAGCGCTTCGGGTTCAACCGCATGACGCGCGCGCTTTTCTTCCTGGACCTGGTGAAGAGCGGGCTCATCGCCGCCCTCTTCGGCCTGCCGCTTGCCGCGATCGTGCTGTGGCTCATGGAGCGCGCCGGCGTCTACTGGTGGATCCACGTCTGGGTGATCTGGGTGGTCTTCAACGTCGTCGTCGTCATGATCTATCCGACGTGGATTGCGCCGCTCTTCAACAGGTTCTCTCCCATGCAGGACCCGGAGATCAAGTCACGCGTCGAGCACCTGCTCGAGCGCTGCGGTTTCAAGGTCAAGGGACTGCTCGTCATGGACGGTTCGCGCAGAAGCGCCCATGGCAATGCTTACTTCACGGGATTCGGGGCGGCCAAGCGCATCGTCTTCTTCGACACCCTGCTCGCCGCGCTCGACCCGCCCGAAGTGGAGGCGGTGCTGGCGCACGAGCTGGGGCACTTCAAGCTGCGCCACGTGCTGAAGCGCCTGATCTGGCTTTTCCTGACGAGCCTCGGATTCCTTGCGCTGCTCGGCTACGTCGTCCAGGAGGGATGGTTCTACGCGAGCCTCAACATTACCACGCCATCGATGTCGATTGCGCTCATTCTCTTCTTCATCGTCGTCCCGTACTTCACCTTTGCGCTGCAGCCGCTGCTCGCAATGTACTCGCGCAAGCACGAGTTCGAGGCGGACGAGTACGCCGTCAGCAAGGCCTCCGCGCGGGATCTGATCGCGGCGCTGATCAAGCTCTACAAGGACAACGCCTCGACGCTGACGCCCGATCCGCTGCATTCCGCTTTCTACGACTCTCATCCGCCCGCAATCGCGCGCATCGCCCGTCTGCAAAAAGCGTGAGTGGTGAATGGTGACTGGTGAGTGGACCTGACCGTCCGGGCTTGCGCAGGCGGCGAATTTGTCCACTCACTACTGACCACTCGCGATTCTCTGACCCGGGAGGAGGACATGGCCCAGGACGTTTCCGACCTCGCCGCGAAAAAGTGCCGGGCGTGTGAGGGCGGGGTTGCGCCGCTCACTGAAGCCCAGGTCCGCGGCCTGCTGAAAAAGCTCGACGGCTGGGAGTACAGTGGCGGGCGCATCGCCAAGACCTACGCGTTCAAGGACTACTACCAGGCGCTCGCCTTCGTCAATGCGACAGCCTGGATCTCGCACCGCGAGGATCATCACCCGGACATCGTTCTTGGCTACAACCGCTGCCGCGTCGAGTACGTGACGCACGCCATCAACGGGTTGAGCGAGAACGACTTCATCTGCGCGGCGAAGCTCGACAGGCTCTTCGAGCTCTAAAGCGAACCGTGAGCCGTGGACCAGCCCCTTTCCCGGTTCTGACGGATCGCGGCTCACGGATCACGGCTTGCGTCCCCCGCAGGCTCCCACGGTCCGGCACCTGATGCGCAAAGGCGGCAGGAAAGCGCGCGGCGACCTGCTCGACGGGCGCATCGTCGCCGCGTACGGCCGGCGCTACCTGGTCGAGCTCACTGATGCCACCCAGCTCGATTGCGTTACGCGCGGTCGGCGCGGCGCGCTCGCCTGCGGCGACCGCGTGGGCGTCGCGCACAGCGCGCCCGGGCAGGGCGTGATCGAGACGCTCGCCGCGCGCGAGACGCTGCTCTACCGCTCGGACCGCGGGCGCCAGAAGCTGATTGCCGCGAACGTCACCCAGATCGTCGTGGTGGTGGCGCCCGTTCCAAGCTTTCACGAGGACCTTGTCAACCGCTGTCTTGTGGCCGCCGAGCATGGCAACATGTCGGCGCTCATCGTCCTGAACAAGTCGGATCTTCCCGGGGCCAGGCTCGCCTTCGAGTCCCTCGCGCTCTACCAGCGCCTGGGCTACCGGGTGCTGGCGCTCTCGGCAAAGCGCGACGTTGCGCCGCTCACCGACTTCCTTCGCGGCAAGGTGAGCGTGCTGGTGGGGCAATCCGGCATGGGGAAATCGACGATCGTCAACGCACTCGCGCCCGGCGCCGCGGTGCGCGTCGCGGAGCTCTCGGCCGCGCTCGACTCCGGCCGGCACACCACCACCCACGCGCGGCTCTACCATGTCGACGCGGACACCGACATCATCGACTCGCCGGGTCTGCAGGTCTTCGGCCTGCATCACGTCGACGCGGCCGAGCTCGCCGAGGCCTTTGTCGAGTTCCGCCCCTTTCTCGGCCAATGCCGCTTTCGGGACTGCCGCCATCTCGTCGAGCCCGGCTGCGCGCTCGCCGCGGCCTGCACCGACGGGAGCATCAACGAGCGGCGGCTGGACTCCTACCGCACGCTTATAAAAGAGCGTGATGCGTGACGAGGGATGAAGGATGAAGGATGAGGGAAGAACGCGAATCGCCTTCAACGAATGGTTGGCGTCTCTCCGCGTCTCGGCGGTTCAGTTCCGTCAGTAGCATCAGCCGAGGGCGTAGGCGACGCTCACCACGAGTATGACGAAGAGCCACAGCACGAGCGCCTTCCAGATGAGCCCCGCCGCGTCCGGCATGCGGTCGATATCGGCCTCTGCGCCCGTTCCAAGCTCCGGACGCGACCCCGATCCGTCCGGGCCGCCGAGCCGCACGCCGAGCGCTCCCGCTCCGCTCGCCAGGATGATGCCCTCTGCCCGCGGCGTCCAGGCGCTCGCCTGCATGCGCCAGCAGTACACGGCGTCCTCGAAATTGCCGACGACCGCGAGCCCCGCGGCGGTGAGCCGCGCCGGGACCCAGTCGATCCAGTAGAACGCCCGTGCCGCGAACCGGCCGAAGGCATCAGCGCCTGCGTCGGCGCGGCGGCCCCAGATCTCATCGAGCAGGGCCGCAAGGTGGTAGACGACCGCACCTGCCGGACCGAACACGATAAACCACGCCATCGTTCCAAAAACCTGGCGATGCGCCGAGAGCAATCCCTGCTCGATCGCTGCCCGCGCAACGTCGCCCGACCCGAGGTCGGCCAGGCTTGCGCCCCGCCATTTGGCGAGGCTCGCGCGGGCGGTGTCGAGGTCACCCGCCCGGAGCGCCTGCTCGATCTCCGCGAAGTGATCGCTCGAGCGGCGGAATCCCAGCGTCACGTAGAGCACCGCGATGCTCCAGAGCAGGCCCAGGAACGCGCTCATCGCGCACAGCGCCTGAAAAACGATTGCCGTGGCGGCGGCGATGGAGCCGACGAACGCGATCCAGGCGAGAAGGCCGTGCCGGTACTCCCCGGCGTTGGCGTGACGCTCGACGAATGCCGCGTAGTCCCGGAGGAGGCGATCGACACGCTCGCGCTCGCGCAACGGCCGCACCTGCTCCAGCACCAGCGCGACCAGCAATGCCAGGAATTTCATGATGCGCGCGCCGTGGCCGGCGAGCCGTAATCCGGAATGCGGGGTAGTGAAGTTCGACCTGCAAGCGCCTTACGCGCCGCCCGTCGTCGGCCGCGATCCATCGCTCACGCCTTGTCCGCCTTGGCCTTCGGATAGCGGATCGTGACGATCTCGACCTGCACCTCTCCAGCGGGCCGGCGCCATACCACCGTATCGCCGACGCGCGAACCCATCAGGGCCTTTGCAAGCGGCGACGCCCAGCTGATCTTGCCCCCCGTCACGTCGGCTTCGTCATCGCCGACGATGGTGAACCGATGCTCCTTGTCGTCCTCGTCGAGGATGCCGACCTCCGCGCCGAAATGCACCTCGTCGGGCAGCTGTCCCCCCGGGTCCACGACCATCGCGCGCTCGAGCTGCGAATTGAAGTAGCGCTGGTCCCGCTCGATCTCGCGCCGCTTCTGCTTCGCCTGCGAATCATCGGCGGAGCGGAGCGTGAGCTGCTCGTGCTGCTCCTGCAGATCCCGCACGCGCGCGTGCAGCTGCTCGAGCCCGTGCGGCGTCACGTAGTTTGCATGCGGCGGCAGCGGACGCTCCGGCAGCTCACCGGCCATCAGATCGTCGTCACTGTCCTTGACAAATGCCCGGCTCAAGCGATCACCTGAATATTAGGGAGAAAATTTGAATCTGCCGGCGCCCTGCTGTACGACCGGCGCCACTTCGCGAATCGACCGGGCAGCGCGTCCCGGCTCGCCGTTCCGCTCCCTGGGTCGCAATCCACCGAATTTGCCAGCGCCCGCTCGCCGTCGGGTGCAGTACCGCCGGATTCGCCGGCGTCGCACGCGACGTCCGGTGCAATTGGGCGAGTTAACCGGGCGCGAAGCGTCCCGGTTAACGCTACTTATACCGGCGAACGCCGCCCAAGGCAACTCTCATCACGCCTCGCGCCAGCCGAGAAACGCGGCCAGGTCATCCGCGCGCCGCATCGTATCCTCGTAGCCGAGCCGGATCAGCGCCCGGCAATACGATTTTTCGAACAGGAGATACGACAGCACGTTGGCGCCACTCCTCCGGAGCGCGCCGACGGAATTGAGGAGGATCCGTATGGTGCGGGGCAGCTCATGGGCATAGGCGAGCGCGATGCGCTCAAGCTCCTCGCTCGGGGCGAGCATGCGGAAATCGACCTGGTGCAGCGGATAGCGGGTCCTATGGAGGACCTCCCGCGGGATAAGCTCGATCGTGCGGTTGATGCGCTGCAGCCGCTCGAGGTCCACCTCGAGGCTGTCAAGGAAGATGCTGTTCAGCGCATGGCCCGCAATCTGGGCAAGCGGCGGGAAGCTCTCGCCCTTCACGCGCTCCTGCCCCGCCGCGGATTCGCGCGCCGTGCCGATGACGAGCAGGCGGTCCGCCCCCAGGTGCAGCGCCGGGCTCACCGGCGCGATCTGGCGCATCGAGCCGTCGCCGAAGTACTCCCGGTTGATGTGCACGGGCGGAAAGATGAACGGCAGCGCGCTCGAGGCAAGGAGGTGCTCCAGCGTGATCGGCATCGGCACGCCGATGCGCCGCGCGCGCTGCCACGGCTCCAGCGCGACCTGTCCCTGGAAAAAAGTCACCGATTGACCGGACGAATATCCCGAGCAGGTCACGCTGAGAGCGGTGAGATGCCCGTCGTCGATGCTGCGCTGTATCGCCGAGAAATCGAGGTAGCGGCGCAGCAGGTCGCCGAGCGGCGAGTTGTCGAGCAGCGAAACCGGGCCGCGCGTCGCGAGCCCGCCGGTTGCGACGCCCAGGATCCAGCGCGCGCTGTTGTAGAACGCGCCCCAGGGATCGGCGCGATAGACGTCGCGCACCTGGAAATGCTTCCAGACGTACATCAACCGCCGCACCGCGCGGCGGAAATCGGCCGCGTCGGCCGCCAGCGCAGCCGCGTTGATGGCCCCCGCGGACGTTCCGCAGATGATGGGAAACGGGTTGCCCGCGGCCTCCGGAATGATTTCCGCCAGCGCCCGCAGTACGCCCACCTGATACGCGGCGCGTGCGCCCCCACCCGTGAGGATCAGCGCTACTTTCGGGCGGGCGTCCGCCATCGCCGAGCCGTCTCAGCGCGCGAGCACCCGGCACAGGGCATAGAGCATGCCGGCGGTTGCGCCCCAGATGTAGCGGCCCTCGTACGGTATCGCCATGTAGTGACGGTGGCGTCCGCGGAAGCGATATTCACGGCGCTGGTAGCTCGACGCGGTGAGGAAATGGGCGAGCGGCGCCTCGAACACGGACTCGACCTCGAAGGCGTCGAGCTTCAGCGCAAACGGCGCCTCGATCCACCCCACGACCGGCGTGATGCGGAAGCCGGAGGGGATCTCGTAGTCGGGCAGCCGCCCGAGGAGCGTCACCGCCTCGCGCGCGAGCCCGATTTCCTCTTCCGTCTCGCGCAGCGCCGTATCCTCGCGTGTCGCATCGAGCACCTCGACCCGCCCGCCGGGAAAGCTGATCTGCCCCGCATGGTCGTCGAGATGCGCCGTGCGCTGGGTAAAGAGCACGTTGACACCGGCACCGCGACGCACGATCGGGACGAGCACGGCGGCGTCCGTGACCCGCGTGCCTTCCTTGAGCGCGATGACGTGAAGGTCGTCCGGCTCCGGGGCCGGCGCGGGGCGGGCAAGCCCCGCTGCGAGCGCCTCCCGCGTCACCGGGAATACCCGGGCGGTTTTCGCTGTTAGCTCATCGTAAGCCACGCGTCGCGCACCTAACTCGTTATGCCCGCTCGCGATTCTACCTGCGGGACGCGGCGCTCGCCATGCGGCGCCCCGGATCGGTCCGGCGTCGGGGGCGGGTGAGCGTGGCTTTGTGTAAGATAGGCGCCGAAAGTGTTGTCACCCAAAGGAGACAGATATGAAGTTCAGCAGCATCCTGGTTGCAGCGAGCCTCGTGCTCGCCAGCGGCACCGCATTTGCCTTCCAGTGCCCCAAGGACATGAAGGCGATTGACGCCGCGCTGGCGAAGAACCCGAAGCTCTCCATGGAGCAGATGGCGGACGTGAAGAAGTACCGCATGGAAGGAGAAGCGCTCCACAAGGCGAAGAAGCATCAGGAGTCCGTCGACAACCTGGCCAAGGCCAAGAAGATCCTCGGAATCTAGCCCGCCCCTGCCGCATCAAAAAAAACCCCGCCTCATCGAGGCGGGGTTTTTTCATGCACACGCGGCGGCGGAGCGCCGCGTGATGGCTCAGCCGAGCTCGACAGGGATGAAGATCTTGGCGTCCTGTCTCTGGACGAGGAGCGCCGCAACCTTCCCGGTCTTGTCGACCATCATCCGCAGCTCGTCGGCGCTCTTCAACGGAGTGCTGTTGAGCGCGAGAATGATGTCGCCGGGCCGGACGCCGGCCTTGGCGGCCACGCCGCTCGCCTGCTCGACGAGCACGCCACCCTCGACGCCGGCTGCTTTGCGCTCGCTCTCGGAGAGAGCCCGCACGGCAACACCGAGCTTGGCCGCCTTCATTGCGTCACTGCCTTCGGCCGCCGCCATCTTCGCGCGCGGCATCTCGCCGACCGTGACCGTCAGCTCCCGCCTGGCGCCTTTGCGCCAGACTTCGAGCTCTGCGGTGGATCCCGGCCTGAGATCGGCCACGTGGCTCGAGAGATCGATCGTGCGCGAAACCGGCTTGCCGTCGATCTTGAGGATCACGTCACCCGACTCGATGCCGGCCTTGGCGGCCGGACCGTCCGGATCGACGGAACTCACCAGCGCGCCCTCCGGCCGCTTCAAACCGAAGGACTCGGCGAGCGACTGATTCAGCTCCTGGATCGTCACGCCGATGCGCCCGCGCGTGACCTTGCCGTGGCGGACGAGCTGGTCCTGGATCTTGCTCGCGAGATCGATCGGGATCGCGAACGAGAGCCCCTGGTAGCCGCCCGTGCGGCTGTAGATCTGGGAGTTGATGCCGATCACTTCGCCCTTGAGGTTGAAGAGAGGCCCGCCCGAGTTGCCGGGGTTGACTGCAACGTCGGTCTGGATGAACGGCACGTAAGTGCCGTCAGGCAGCGCGCGCCCCTTGGCGCTCACGATGCCCGCCGTCACCGAGTTCTCGAACCCGTACGGCGATCCGATGGCGACCACCCATTCGCCCACCTTGATGTCCCGGGAATCCCCGAGCTTCACGGTCGGCAGATCCGAGGCATCGATCTTCAACACGGCGACATCGGTCTGCGCGTCGGTCCCGATGACCTTGGCCTTGAATTCGCGCTTGTCTGTCAATTTGACCGTCACCTCGCCGGCGTCGCGCACCACGTGGGCATTGGTCAGGATGTAGCCGTCCTCGCTCACGATGAAGCCCGATCCGAGACCCTGCCTCGGCATCTCGCCTTGAGGCATCGGAATCTGGAACCGCCGGAAGAACTCGTAGAAGGGGTCATCCTCGCTGAAGCCCCATGCCCTCGGGGCCTCGACGCCCGTCTTCTGCGTGTGGGTCACGCTGACATTGACCACAGCCGGTCCATAGGCTTGCGCGAGAGAGGAGAAATCCGGCAGCGCCTTTGCGGCAATCGGCGCCATCGGGGCTGCGTTGAGCACAGCCGGCGCGCCCGCGCGCGCGTCTGGAACCATCGGCTCGTAGAGCCTGATACCCCCAGCCACGATCGCCGAGACGATTCCGGCCGCGACCATGCTGCTCGCTATTGCATTGCGTTTCATAGTTGCCTCCATTCCGTTCGGTGATGTCTCACTGACGCAGACAATCGCCATCGTGAACGGGGGGTCTTAAACGAGTCTTAAGACCGCAGCGCCTTGAAACGCCGGCGATTACTCGCCGTCGTGCGGGGGGAACACGACGCACACCGAGAGACCCCTCCCGGCCGGTCCGGAGTCGAGCATGACCTGCGCGCCGTGGCGCTGCGCGATGTTCCTGACGATCGAGAGCCCGAGTCCGCTGCCCGAGGTCTCGGAGCCCACGCGCCGGTAGAAGCGGTCGAATACCCGCTCGCGCTCCTCGGGCGGAACGCCGGGTCCGGTGTCGGTGACCGCGAGCACCGCGCGCGCGCCTTCGCGGTACGACGCGACGTCGACGCGGCCTCCTGCCGGGGTATACCGGATCGCGTTGTCGACGAGGTTCATGAGCAGCGTGCGCAGGCCCTCGCGCGCGCCGCGGATCGTGCCTCCCTCGTTTCGCGTCACGCCCAGATCGATCGACTTCGCCGCGGCGAGCGGCTCCAGCGCCGAGACGACCTCGTGCACGAGCTCGCCGAGTTGAACCGGCGCGAAGGGCTGATCCGCGGCCTCGGGCTCCTGGCGCGCGAGCGTGAGCAGCTGCTCGACGAGATGCGTCGCGCGTTCGAGGCCTTGCCGGAGCGTGGCAAAGGCGCTCGCGCGCTCTACCGGCTCCTGCGCGCGCTCGGCGAGCTGGACCTGGAGGCGCAGCGCCGTCAGCGGCGTGCGCAGCTCGTGGGCGGCGTCGGCGACGAAGTCGCGCTGCGCCGCGAGCGTGCGCCCGAGGCGGGCGAGGAGATCGTTCAACGCTGTCACAAGGGGCTGGATCTCCTCTGGCAGATCGCGCTCGGGCAACGGGTGAAGCGCTGCCGGCGTGCGCGCCTTGACGGCGCCGGCGACCGCGACGAGCGGTGTCAGGCCGCGGCCCACGATGAACCAGATGAGCAGGCCCAACGCGGGGAGCAGGACCAAGAACGGGGCGAGCGTGCGCAGCGCGGCGGCGGCGGCAAGGCGCTGGCGCACGGCCATCGGCTGCGCCACCTGCAGGATCTGGCCGCGTTGCTGGATGCTGAACACGCGCCAGTCGCCTTCGCTCGTCTCCACCGTTGCATAACCGAGGCGCGCGCGGTTCGGCAATCCCGATTGAGGGGTCGAGAAGTACATCCGGATCCCGTCCTCGCTCCAGATCTGGATCGCGAAATCGAAACCTTCCTCGAGCGCCGGGCGTCCGCCCGGGAACGGCGCGAAGCTCTGGTCGCGCAGCGACAGCGCCATCTGCTTCAGCTGGTAGTCGAGGAGCTCGCTCAACTCGTCGTAGGCGCGCTGATACACGCCCCAGGCGGCGATGAGCCCGGCTACGAGGACGGCCGCCAGCAATCCGACCAGAAGCTGCTTCCGGATCGACGTCATGCGAGCCTTGGTATCGTGTAGCCTACGCCGCGCACGTTGCGGATGAACCCGGCTCCAAGCTTCTTGCGCAGCGAGTGGACGTAGACCTCGACGGTGTTGCTCTCGATCTCCTCGCCCCAGCCGTAAATGCGCTCCTCGAGCTGAGATCGCGAAAGTATCGCGCCCGGCCGGTCGAGCAGCGCCTCGAGCAGCGCGAACTCGCGCGCTGACAGCGCAAGCGGCTTGCCCGCACGGCTCGCCTCGCGCGTGGCGGGATTCACGACGAGATCGCCGTGCGTGATGAGCGGCTCGGCGCGCCCCGCGCGCCGCCGCAGAAGCGCCCGCACCCGCGCCGCGAGCTCATCGAGATCGAAGGGCTTCACCACGTAGTCGTCTGCTCCGTGATCGAGCCCCTTCACGCGGTCGGCTACCGCATCGCGGGCCGTCAGGACGAGCACCGGGATGGAATTTCCGCCTGCGCGCAGGCCGGCCAGGACATCGAGGCCGCCCTTGCGCGGCAATCCGAGATCGAGCACGACGAGATCGTAGACGTCGTTGGCAAGGGCGAGCTCAGCGGCCTGGCCGTCGCGCACCCAGTCGACGGCAAAGCCGTCCTGGTGCAGGCCCTTCTGCACGCTCTCCCCGATCATGGGGTCGTCCTCGACCAGCAACAAGCGCATGGCGTGTGCCCCTGTACTCTTATCCGGAACGGGAGAGAATCAGCATGGGCGCCGCGCCTTAAACCGGGCTTAAGCCCCGCCGCCGCCGCCCGCGTCACTCCGGATTGGAGCGCCGCTCTTCCCAAAGGTGCGCTCCATCACCGCTCACCAGGGTATCGGCTTCCGATCCCGGAAAAAACCGCCGCTCGCGCCGCCATCCGGCAGCGTTGCAAGCCAGACCGCGGTGTCCGCGCCCTGGGCCACCGTGCGTGGGGCGGACGATCCTCCCATCCGTGTCTTCACCCACCCCGGGCACATGGCGTTCACGAGTATGCCGCTGCCCTGAAGCTCCGCCGCCAGCGTGCGCGTCGCGGCGTTCAGCGCCGTCTTCGACACGCGGTACGCGGGCGTGCCCACGCCCATCTCCGAGAGCTGTCCCTGGCCGCTTGAAACATTGACGATTCGTCCGTAGCCGGCTTTCTTCATGAGCGGGACAATCGCCTGCGCGAGCCGCAGCGGCCCGAAGAGATTGACCTCCAGCGTTTCGCGATAGGTGTCGATCCTCGAATCAAGCACGCGCGAGCCGCGCGGATCGATCATGACGCCCGCGTTGTTGACGAGAACGTCGCAGCGCTGCAGGTCCCGCGCGAGGTAATCGGCCAGCGCGGCGACGTCACGATCGTCGGTGACGTCGAGCCGGCGATAGTCGAGCGCAAGACCTTGTGCGCGGAGCTGCTCGGCCGCCGCCCGTCCCTCCTCTGGATCGCGGCTGGTCAGCACGACGCGGAAATCTCCGCGCCCGGCAAGCTGCCGGCAGATCTCGAGGCCGATGCCCCGGTTCGCACCCGTTACGACCGCAACCCGCCGGGTTCCGTCAGCCATTGCTCGCGCCTGCAAAACCGCAAGTTAATTGAAAAGCAGCCGCCGATGAACGTCGATAGACGCCGATCGACTTTGGTTTCCGTTTTACGTTTCACGTTTCACGTTTCACGGAATCTTCCCGACCATGTTCTCCGGCCGGACCCACTCGTCGAACTGCTTGCCGGTGACGTGGCCGAGCGCAATGGCGGCCTCCCGCAGCGTGGTGCCTTCCGCGTGCGCCTTCTTCGCGATCGCCGCCGCCTTCTCGTACCCGATGTGCGGATTCAACGCCGTCACCAGCATCAGGGAGTCGCGCATCAGCCGCTCGATTCGCTCCCGGTTGGCCTCGATGCCGACTGCGCAATGCTCGTTGAAATTCTCGCAGGCTCGCGCGAGAAGTCTCGCGCTGTGAAGGAAATTCCGGATCACCAGCGGCCGGAACACGTTCAGCTCGAAGTTCCCGGACGCACCCCCGAGGTTGACCGCGACATCATTGCCGAACACCTGGCAGCAGACCATGGTCATCGACTCCGACTGGGTCGGGTTGACCTTGCCTGGCATGATCGAGCTGCCGGGCTCGTTCTCGGGAATGATGAGCTCTCCCAGTCCGCTGCGTGGCCCCGAGGCGAGCCAGCGTATGTCGTTGGCGATCTTCATGAGCGAGGCTGCAAGCGTCTTCAAGGCGCCGTGCGCGGCAACGAGCGCATCGCATGAGGCGAGCGCCTCGAACTTGTTGGGCGCCGTGACAAAGGGCAGGCGGGTCAAGCGCGCGAGCTCGGCGGCGACCTTCACGGCAAAGCGGGGGTGCGCATTCAAGCCGGTGCCGACCGCCGTGCCGCCGAGCGCGAGCTCGGAGAGATGCGGCAGCGAGTCGGAGACGTGCGCGAGCCCGTGATCGAGCTGTGACACGTATCCGGAAAACTCCTGGCCAAGCGTGAGCGGCGTCGCGTCCTGCAGATGGGTGCGGCCGATCTTGACGATGCGCGCAAAGCGCCGCGATTTCCTGTCGAGCGTGTCACGCAGGGCTTTCACCGCGGGCTTGACCGAGCGCTCGAGCGAGGTGACCGCCGCGACATGCATCGCGGTCGGAAAGGTGTCGTTCGAGGATTGCCCGCGGTTGACGTCGTCGTTCGGATGGACGAGGCGCCGCTCTCCGCGCTCACCGCCCAGGATCTCCGAGGCGCGGTTGGCGAGCACCTCGTTGACGTTCATGTTCGTTTGCGTGCCCGAGCCGGTCTGCCACACCGTGAGCGGAAAATGATCGTTGTGCTTCCCGGCGAGCACCTCGTCCGCGGCCTTGACGATCGCGGCGCCCTTTTTCCTGTCGAGCGTCCCCAACGCCATGTTGGCGGTCGCCGCGGCCTTCTTCACCAGCACCTGCGCGTGAACCACCTCGAGCGGCATCAGCTCGTCCGGAAACCGAAAGTGGATGAGGCTTCTCGCAGTCTGTGCGCCCCAGAGGCGGTTCGCCGGCACCGCCACGCCGCCCATCGTGTCATGCTCGATTCGGACGTTCTTCGCCATCAAGCCTCCTGAAAACGGTACTTACCGCTCACCAAACAAACCCCTCTGCTCGCCGCGCTGCGCGCCGGCATCGACCACGGTCAGCGCGGTCATGTTCACGATCCGTCGCACGGTCGCGGACGGCGTCATTATGTGCACGGACCCGGCACAGCCCAGGAGGATCGGGCCGACCGTGATGCCGTCGCCGGCGGCGGTCTTCAACAGGTTGAAGGCGATATTCGCCGCATCTAGCGTCGGCATGATGAGAAGATTCGCCTCGCCCTTCAGCCGCGAATCGGGAAAGAGGTTGGCGCGGATCTCCTCCGATATCGCGGCATCGCCGTGCATCTCCCCGTCGACTTCCATCTCGGGCGCGGCCTCCCCGACCAGGGCAAGCGCGCGCCTCATCTTCTCCGCCGTCGGCGTGTCGGCCGCCCCGAAGGCAGAATGCGAAAGCAGCGCGACTTTCGGCGCGATCCCGAAGCGGCGAATCTCCTCGGCGGCGAGCACCGTCATCTCCGCGATCTGCTCGGCGCTGGGATCATAGTTGACGTAGGTGTCGCAGATGAACACCGTCCGTTTCGGCAGCAGCAGCATGTTCATGGCGGCGTAGTTCTTCACGCCGGGCTTGAGCCCGATGACGTGGTCGACGAAGCGCAGGTGGCTCGCGTAGCGGCCGACCATTCCGCAGAGCATCGCGTCAACGTCGCCCTTGTGCATGAGCATCGCGCCGATCAGCGTGTAGCGGCGGCGCATCTCGAGACGCGCAAGCGCCGGGGTCACGCCGCGGCGCCCGGCGAGTTGATGGTAGGCCGCAGAGTAGTCGCGGTAGCGCGGATCGTCGTTCGGGTCCACCAGCTCGAAATCCCTGCCGGGCTGAAGACGCAGGCCCAGGCGCTTCAGCCGCATGGCGATGACGTCCGGGCGCCCGACCAGCGTCGGTCGCGCCATGCCCTCGTCCACGACCACCTGAGCTGCGCGCAGCACGCGCTCGTCCTCGCCTTCGCAGTAGACGATCCGCTTGGGGGCGTTCTTGGCGGCGGCGAAGACGGGCTTCATGATGAGCCCGGAGTGGTAGACGAACTGCTGCAGGCGCTCGCCGTAGGCGTCGAAGTCCTCGATCGGGCGCGTCGCCACGCCGCTTTCCATCGCGGCCCGCGCGACAGCGGGGGCGATCTTGACGATGAGACGCGGATCAAACGGCCGCGGAATCAGGTAATCCGGTCCGAAACTGATGTTCTGCTCGCCGTAAGCCGTGGCGACGATGTCGGATTGCTCCGCCTGCGCGAGATCGGCCAGTGCCTGCACGGCCGCAATTTCCATCTCGCGCGTGATCGCCGTCGCGCCCACGTCGAGCGCGCCGCGGAAGATGAAGGGAAAGCACAGCACGTTGTTCACCTGGTTCGGGTAATCGGAGCGGCCGGTGGCAATGACGACGTCGGGCCGCGCCGCGCGCGCGACCTCGGGACGGATTTCCGGCTCCGGATTGGCAAGCGCGAGGATCAGCGGGCGGCTCGCCATCTTCTTCACCATGTCGGGCTTCAACACGCCCCCGGCCGAAACCCCGAGGAAGACGTCGGCCCCGCCGATGACCTCGCCCAGGGTGCGCGCCTTCGTCTCTACGGCAAAGCGCTCCTTGTCCGGGTCCATGTCCTCCTTGCGCCCCTTGTAGACGACGCCCTTGATGTCGGTGACGACGACGTTTTCGCGCCGCAGGCCGAGATCGACCAGGAGACCCAGGCAGGCAAGCGCCGCCGCGCCCGCGCCCGAGACGACAAGCTTCACGCCGGCGATGTCCTTGCCGACGACCTTGAGACCGTTCAAGAGCGCCGCCGCCACGATGATCGCGGTGCCGTGCTGGTCGTCGTGGAACACCGGGATCTTCATGCGCGCGCGAAGCTTCCTCTCCACGATGAAGCATTCGGGCGCCTTGATATCCTCGAGGTTGATGCCGCCGAAGGTCGGCTCGAGGCTCGCGATGATCTCGACCAACTTCTCGGGATCGCGCTCGTCGAGCTCGATGTCGAAGACATCGATGCCGGCGAATTTCTTGAAGAGAACCGCTTTGCCCTCCATCACCGGCTTCGCCGCGAGCGGGCCGATCATGCCCAGCCCCAGGACCGCGGTGCCGTTGGTGATGACCCCGACAAGGTTTCCCCGCGCCGTCAGGTCGCGCGCCGAGGCCGGATCGGCGGCGATCGCCTCGCAGGCGGCCGCCACACCGGGCGTATACGCCAGCGCGAGATCACGCTGATTGACGAGGCCCTTGGTCGGCGCGATCGCGATCTTGCCCGCGACGGGAGCGCGGTGATAGTCCAGAGCCGCCTTGCGCAGGTGTTCGTCCATTTCCGCCTCGCCAGATGAAGGCGCGCGTTGAACGGTGGTGGGGTCCGTTCCAACGCGCGTGGCAATCCGGCGTTGAGCGCCTGATCCGGCGGGAATTATACCAATAGCGGTTGGCCCTCCGTTCCGCGGAGGCGCGCGGCTGTGATATGTTCTCGCCGACGGAACGCGTGTCCGCCATGGCCGACATTTCCTACTCGCCACGCACCGAGCTCTATCCCGAGATCGAGCCTTACCGCACGGGCATGCTGAAGCTCGACGCGGTGCACACGATGTACTGGGAGCAATCCGGAAATCCGCAGGGCACGCCGGTTCTCTTCCTCCACGGCGGCCCGGGCGCAGGGGCCGCGCCGGCGCACCGGCGCTTCTTCGATCCCGCCCACTACCGCATCGTGGTGTTCGATCAGCGCGGCGCGGGGCGCTCTACGCCGCTCGGGGAGCTGAAAGAGAACACGACGCCGCACCTCATCGCTGACATCGAGCGCCTGCGCAAGCACCTTGCCATCGAGCGCTGGCTGGTGTTCGGCGGCTCGTGGGGCAGCACGCTGGCACTTGCGTACGGCGAGGCGCACCCGGAAGTCTGCGCGGGCTTCATCCTGCGCGGCATATTTCTCTGCCGCACGAGTGAGATCGAGTGGTTTCTCTACGGGCTGCGCAACCTCTTTCCGGAGGCCTGGCGCGCCTTCGCCGCGCTGGTTCCCGAGCGCGAGCGCAAGAATCTCCTCGCGGCCTACTACAAGCGCCTCGCCGACCCCGACCCGGGCGTGCACCTGCCGGCCGCGCGGGCCTGGAGCACCTACGAGGGCGCGTGCTCGACGCTGCTGCCCAGTCCCGAAACGGTCTCCTACTTCGCGGCGGACGGTGTGGCGCTCGGCTTAGCGCGCATCGAAGCGCACTACTTCAGCCACAACATCTTCCTGCCTGAAAATTCGCTGCTGAAGAACATCGGGCGCATCCGCCACGTGCCGTGCACCATCGTCCAGGGCCGCTACGACGCGGTCTGCCCGATCGTGACCGCCGATGAGCTGCACACCGCGTGGCCGGAAGCCGCCTATATCGTCGTGCCCGATGCCGGGCATTCGGCGTGGGAGCCGCCGATCACCGCGGAACTGGTCAAGGCGACGGAGCGCTTCAAGGAATCAGCACGGTTGATCCCGTAGTCTTGCGCGCCTCGAGGTCGTTTTGCGCCTGCGCGGCCTCGCGCAGCGCATAGGTCTGGTTGACGCGGATCTTGACGGCTCCGCCCTTGACGACGGCGAAGAGCTCGCGGGCACCCTTCACGAGGTCCTCGCGTGAGGCGGCGTAGTGAAGGAGCGTCGGTCGTGTGAGGAAAAGCGATCCCTTTTGCGCCAGGATGCCCGGATTGAAAGGCGGCACGGCACCCGACGCGTTGCCAAAGCTCGCCATGAGCCCCAGGGGCTGAAGGCAGTCGAGCGAATCCATGAAGGTGTCCTTGCCGACGCCGTCATAGACCACCGGCACCCCCTTGCCCTTGGTGATTTCCTTGACGCGCGCGGAGAATTTCTCGCGCGAGAGAACGATGACGTGCTTGCAGCCGGCCTTCCGGGCGAGCTCGACCTTGTCGTCGCTGCCCACGGTGCCAATCACGGTCGCTCCCAGGTGCTTCGCCCATTGGCAGAGAATCTGGCCGACACCTCCGGCCGCCGCGTGCATGAGGATCGTGTCGCCCTTCTTGACGCGATACGTGCGCCGGATGAGGTAGTGGGCGGTCAGGCCCTTCAGCATCATCGCGGCCGCGGTCTTGTCATCGATCCCGGCCGGGATCTTCACGAGGCGTTCCGCCGGGCGCAGCAGCACTTCGGCGTACGCGCCGAGCGGACCGGAGTAGGCCACGCGATCTCCCGCCTTCAGCTCCTTCACCTTGGGTCCCACGGCCTCGACGACGCCGGCCCCCTCGGAGCCGAGGGTGAAAGGCAGCGGCATCGGGTAAAGTCCGCTCCTCTGGTAGATGTCGACGAAATTCAAACCGACTGCGGTATTGCGCACACGCGCCTGCCCCGGCCCCGGATCGCCCACCTCGACCGTTTCCCAGCGCATCTTGTCGGCTCCGCCGTGTTCGTGGATTCGCATCGCATGGGGCATGGGGTTCTCCTTCCCTCGGCTGTCAACAATCGAAGCGGGTGATTAGATCACATTAGCGGGCACCGAGCACCCGCGAGGCCCGCGCGACATCGCGGGGCTTCACCCAGAACATCGCTCCGTAACGGCCGCCGCCCGCCGTGACGGCGTCCATCGCCACCATGTTGATCCCGGCCTTCGACAGCTTGCCGCATATGGCCGCTATCGCGCCTGCCTTGTCGGCGCCCCGGGCGAGGAACACCGTCTTCTTCCTGCTGACCTTCAGCCCCAGCTTGCGCGCCGCGCGCGTGAACCTGGCGATGTCGTGGGGCACGAAATCAACCTGGGCGCGCCCCGCGTTGGGAAAGCCCGTGAATGCCAGGAGATTGACCCCGTGCGCGGCAAGCCCGGCGAGCAATCGCGCCGCCTGCCCCGCGCGATTCGGCGCCTTCATGCTGAAGTAGGCGCTCTTGCGAATGGTCGTAGCCATGAATTCCTCCTTTGAGATGGTCATGAATGCAACACAACTGAAGATTACCGCCCGTCTCGAACCGGCGAACCTGATGCGGCGCCAGGCGCCCGGACTCTCCTGCTCCCAATGCACCCCGCGCGGCGCGCTATGTTCTCTCCCCGCCCCCTTTTGGCGCCGCCGTGAAGGATTCGAGCGCCGCCTTCTGCATCTCCAGCGTCTTGATGGTCATCTGAACGAAGCCGATGTTCATCGTGAGCCAGGTCTCGACGGTTTTGAGCTCGCTTACCTTCTTCTCGATATCCGCGACGTTCGCCGTCGGCGTGAACATGCCCGGCAGCGGAAAATTGAGGGGGTTCCACATCTTCTGCATGAACTCGAACATGTCTTTCGGCAACTCGGGCTGCTGGGCCATCTCTCCTCCTTTGCCGCGCTCGCAGACGCCCCTATTATAGGAGGGCAGGAGCGGTTGGCCGGGGAAAAACATGAGATTTCTGCGTGCGGTGCGGCTGGACGAATCGGACGCGCGCGTGCTCTCCGAGGAGGGCGCCGCGGAAGACGGGGAGTGGCTGGTCTCGGGCGGCTACGCGGTTTGCGACCTCGCCCGCGGCCACCGCACAGCGCGCTGTCACTGCGATTCGACTTTCGTCGCGGCGGGCTCGGGCAGGCGCTGCACGATCGCCGAGGTCGTTGAGATCGAGGCGCCCGAGTACGAGCGGGTGAAGGCGCTTCTTGTGCAGTACTTCCTGGAGACGCTCGGCGCGCCTTCGCTGGAGGCGGCCACGGCCGCCGCGGAAGACGAGTGCGCCTATACCGCTGACCTCGCGGCCGGCTTTCCGCCCGAGGTCTGGATTACCGTGAAGCGCGAACCCAGTGCTGACGGTGTTGGCGAGCGCTACTCCGTTTTCAAGCGACTCATGATCGGCAGCCACAAGCTTTGAGACCCTGGTCGGGGAGCAGCGAGGGCCGAATCGGGCTGACCGCCCTCCCTATGCCAGCGCTTCGATGCGCAGCGCGGTGCCGTCCTTGATGCCTTTCAGCGCGCGTGCGTCACCCAGAATCCTGCCTACGATGTTGCAGCGGGTCACCAGGCGCGATTCGGCTCCCTTCGAGGCGGGCGTGCGACCGAAAGGCAGGGCGAGGGACTTGCCCTCGACCCAGAAGCATACGGTTCCGGGATCGACCACCTGCTCGGCGTCCGGCTCGAGGGCCGCAGTGACCGGCAGCTCGAAGTAGACCTCCTCTCCCCAGGTGCTGACGCGCGCCTGGCAAGGCAGGGCCGCCAGCAGCGCCTGGGCGGTGGGCGTATCGCGCAGATCGGCGATCACGTCGCCCCCACCCCAGGCCACGCGAATCCGCGCCATGGGTGCCCCGGGTTCGCCGCCTCTAGCGGAAACGGCTCGACTGCGTGGTGTTGACGAGGGCCGTCCTCGCGGGATTTTTTTGCGTGGCAACGCTCGGTGCGGACCAGCGGGCGAGCACGCCGTGCAGGCGCTGGCGCTCGTTCAAGACCCTGCGCGTGTATTCGTCCTCGGGATCGCCCAGCGCGCCGGCATACATCTGCAGCGCGATGCCGAGGTTCCCGGTGCGGCGAAGATACTCCTTCAGGATCTGCGCGCCGACGACGACGTTGGCCGCGGGCTCGAACACTGCCTTGTCGCCCCCGAAGGGCTCGAGTTTCTCGGCGTGAAAGTGCGGGATGATCTGCATCAGGCCCTTGGCGCCGACCCGGCTCTCGGCAATGGGATTGAAGCTCGACTCGACGCCCATGACCGCGATGATGAGGAGGGGATCGAGCTTGTGCTGGTGTCCGACCTTGTGGGCCAGGGTCACCAGGTCGAATATCACCTGCTGCGATACGCGATAGCGCTTGCCCAGATGCTCGGACAGGGTCCGGTAGCGGCTCTCGTCGGCTGGCGAGAAGGCCATCACCGGCGGGGTCAGGTGGGCCTCACGGTCGGCCCGGATCGCGTCAAGCGGCAGGGCCGGCTGGAAGGGATTTCTGACCTGGATCGGCCCATAGTGCGTATGCACGATCAGGAGCAGCGCAAGCAAGCTCGCCGCCAGTATCACCGTCGATACGAGGTGGCGGGTCTGCTGCCCCATTCGCGCCGCGTTGAAGCCGTTCAATTCCAGGGTTGATCTCGCGATCATGGCAAAACCTCCTTCTTGTGCTGCCGGCCCTAAGGAGCCGGCCTGCGCGACCCTTTCGGTCATGGTCACCTGCAATTCCAATGCCTAAACCTAACCGCAATAGGTTGAGGTCACAACGGAGAATTTGACTAATTCTAGTAGGTAGAAGCAGGCCGGGCAATCAGCGGATGTCGGGGTTCCGCCACCTTATCCGGCCACGAAATCTGATGCTGCGCAGCAACAGCCGGAATTATCTTTTTCCTCATATAGTTTGTCAATAGGTGTGAAATACTATGCGCTGCTTATGTTGCAGCGCATTAATTTTGGGCTTTTTCTCGATCCGCGAGGCGCGAACCGGTGCTATCGGGTCGCTGGGATCGCTGAAAACCCTCCGAAAAATGAGCCCTCTATAGGTCGGGGTCCGGATGAGGGTCCATCGCCGATCCGACGGGCTCCGGATGCTGCGACCGCCAAAAAAAGTCAGCGGGCACGCTCGCTCTCCTGGCGGGTCAACGGGTGGGCGGGGAAGCGCCGCCTGAACTCGACGAGCAAGGCATCTGCGTCGGCGTGCCGGCCCTCGCGGCGCAGCCGCTCGATCGTCTCAAGCCATGATTCTGGCGCTGCCTTCTCAAGCGCTTTCAGCAGTGCCACCTGATCACTAGTAAGCGAGCGCTCACTTTTCTCGCCTGTCGATGCCGTCAGCGGCTCCTGATCGGCGCGAATCGGTGCGCTCCTCAGCGCGGCGGCTGGCGGGGCCGGAGCATCGGCAGCGCGCGCCTCGGTTTTTTTCTTCCCGAGCGCCTCGCGCTCAGGCAGCGCTTGCCGCGCAGCGCCCCCGTCGACTTCAGCTCGAGCGCGCGGCGCTTCGCGCGCCCCCTCCTCTGCCGGCTTCAGGCGTGCGCTCGAAGGTGCGACGAGACGCCCCGGGCGAGGCGAGTCATCCGCGGAAGACGCAGCCCCCGCACGCTCAGCAGGCGCGGGAGGCGCTTGCGGGGATGTGACCTGCGCCTGGCCCGCAGGCTCGGCGCGATCCTGGGCCTTGGCCGGCGCTCCAGCCGAAGGGGCCGGAGCGGACGCCTTGGGCTCAGCCGGCGCGGGCGCGTAAGACTCTTCCATACGCCCTGCGTCTTCCTCGCGCATCAGGGTGACGAGGCTCACCGAGACCACGACCACCGCCGCGATCGAAACCGGCACTCCCCAGCGCCGCAGCTGTGCACCCAGCGCTCGTGGCCGCGCTCCCACGGCCTGCCGCGCTGCCGCCCGAATCGCGGCATCGATCTCGGCAGGAGGCTCTTCCCGCCCGACGTGCGCGTAGAGCTGATCCACGCGGGCGTCGCGTTCGTGGCTGCTCATGCCATGCTCGTTCAGCGCCATGGTGCCATGCCCTGCCTCAGTTTCGCGACCGCATAGCGCAGCCGGCTCTTCGCCGTCTCGCGCGTCACCCCCGTCGCGGCTGCGATCTCCTCGACGGTAAGCCCTCCCTCCTGCTGCAGGAGGAGGGCAGCGCGCTGCGCCTCGGGGAGCTCGGCGATCAGCGCCTTCAAGCGCGCGGCCTGCTGCTTGAGATCGAGCGCGTCGTCCGCCGGCGGCTCGCGCTCATCGGCGATGCCCTCGAGCGCGTCGCAGTCGTCCTCGCCGGAGGTCACGACGAGCGGCCGGTGCTGGCGGTAGTGATCGACCAGGCGATTGTGCGCCAGCCGGTAGAGATAGGTCGTGAATTTCGCCCGCACAGTGTAGGCCGCGCGCGCCCGGATGAGATTCATCCAGACGCCCTGGAAAAGCTCCTCGGCGATTGCCGCGTCCCGGCACTGGCGCAGAAAGTAGCGAAAGACGCCGCCACGGTGGCGCCCGTAGAGCACGTCGAACGCCCCGGCGTCGCCGTCGCGATAGAGAAGCATCAGCTCCTCGTCGCTGGAACCTTCGTTCCAAGACATGACGGGTTGTGAGTATGCGGCAGCCTCCGCAGACCCACAACCCGGCATGGCCCACTGCGCAACGCTCGCCATTCACATCGGATCCGGCACGAACTGTCCGGGGAAGGGCGTTGCGATCCGCGGCGCTCCCAGCACACCGAGCCTCGCGAGGTTGCGGTGCGTGTCGTAATGAAGCGCCACGATCTGCGCCGGGTGCTCGGCTGCCCGCTCGAACGACGTATAGCGCGCATGAGAGGTCCGGCTGCGGCCATGACCGGTCCCGAGCGAAGGTGATTTCCTGGCGAGCGGCTCCGGCGCGTAGGCCCGCTCCCGGGCCGCATCCTGCCGCGCGGCGCTGCCCGGGGCCTCTGCGGACGCCTCACCGGGCGCCTGCCCTGCGCCGCCGAACGGGCCCGGCTCATGGGCGCTGCCCCGTCGCCCGGCGCTCTCGCGTGCGCGTTCCTGATCGTCCGGAAAAGGACTCTCCTCGACCTTTCCCCACCTGCCGCCTTGCGCGGTACCCGGGTCGATGCGCGTGCCCGCGTCCACGCGCTTGCGAAAGAGCGCAACACCGATGACGCCGACGTTGTGCGGACGACCGGTGCGCGCGGCGTACGAGTTGGCGTGCTCGGTAAAGTAGAACGCCGCGACCCGCTTCAAGCTCTTGCGCCAGCCCTTGATGGATAGGGCCTGGTACGGCGCCAGCACGTAGCCCGTCTGGTTCCAGTTCGCCGTCTCGCCGCTGACCGCGTTGACGCCATCGACGGATACGACCGCGAGTATCTCGGCGCCGGTGCGGTTTCGAATCCGGATCTGGTATTCGTTGCCGGGCTGCCCGACGATGTACGAGCGTCCGTTGTGCGCGTGCACGGGAAGCACGCGGCCCCCACCGCTGTCGTATACCGTGACATCGGCCAGTCGCCCCGCGAGAGCGGGGGCTGCCGTCATGCTCCCGAGCAGCGCTGCTGCCAGGGTGAGCTTCCAGTTCATGGTTGTCTCCTTGAGGTTGAGCATCCAGGCGATGCTCCTCTTTTTAACGTCCGCACCGGCCAAATGGGGTTGGCTTGAACCCCCCCTGACCCGTCGCTATACTGGGTTGACCCCAAGGAAATCTCTCCTGCAAGCCCACGCGTAGCGCATTGCGAGCCTGACAGCCCGCGCGCCGGGCGGGAGCCCACCCCGGTAGGCCTTCGTGCCCGGGCCCCCCGCGACGCTGGTCTCGCTTTCAGGCCAGCCTCCGCCCCCTGCCCGTGGCGCGACCCTGCGGGCTTGCAAGATCGATTCCATAAAGAGGGCGGAGGAGTTCCATGTCCAAGTTTTCCCCGGATGCCATACGCACCATTGCGCTCGTCGGACACGGCCACGCGGGCAAGACGACGCTCGCCGAGGCGCTGCTCGCCAAGGCGGGCGCGATCCACTCGGCGGGCGCAGTCGAGAAAGGCTCGACGGTTTGTGATTCCGATCCCCTGGAGAAGCAGTACCAGCATTCACTCAACGCCGCCGTGGCGCACCTGGAGCACGCCGGCACGCGCGTGCACCTCATCGACACGCCGGGACTGCCCGATTTCATCGGGCGCGCGATCGGCGCGCTTCCCGCGGTCGAGACCGCGTGCGTGGTGGTGAACGCGCAGAACGGCATCGAGATGATCACGAGCCGCATGATGCAGTGGGCGGAGAAGCGCAACCTCTGCCGCATGATCATCGTGAACAAGATCGACGCCGAGAACATCGACCTGCCGGGACTCCTCGCGAGAATCCAGGCCGCGTTCGGGAAGGAGTGCCTGCCCATAAACCTCCCCGCAGAGGGCGGCAAGCGCGTCGTGGACTGCTTCTTCAACCCCGCGGGTGAATCCGATTTTTCCTCGGTGGAGGACGCGCACGGAGCGCTCGTCGACCAGGTGGTCGAGGTGGACGAAGCGCTGATGGCCAGGTACCTCGAGCAGGGCGAGATCGCGCCCGCCGAGCTGCACGAGCCGTTCGAGAAGGCGCTGCGGGAAGGCCATCTCGTGCCGGTGTGCTTCGTCTCGGCGAGGAACGGCGCGGGCGTCGCGGAGCTCCTCGACGTGCTGGTGAAGCTCATGCCCAACCCGACCGAGGGCAACCCTCCGCAGTTCCTGAAAGGCGAGGGCGACAAGGCGCAGCCGGTCAAGTCCGAGCCCGACCCGAAGAAGCATGTGCTTGCTCACGTCTTCAAGGTCACGATCGATCCGTTCGTGGGCAAAGTCGGCGCCTTCCGGGTGCACCAGGGCACCATTACCAAGGACACGCAGCTCTTCGTCGGCGAGGGCCGGAAAGCCTTCAAGGTCGGCCACGCCTACCTCCTGCAGGGAAAGGACCTCGTCGAAACCGACGCGCTGGTGCCCGGCGACATCGGGGCAGTCGCCAAGGTCGACGAGGTCCAGTTCGACTCGGTGCTGCACGATTCCCATGACGAGGACCACATTCACCTCGCGCCGCTCGAGTTCCCCACGCCGATGCACAGCCTCGCGATCGAGCCCAAGCGCCGCGGCGACGAGCAGAAGATCTCGGATGCGCTGCACAAGCTCGCGGCCGAGGACCCGACGTTCCGGATGGAGCACAACGCGACGGTGAACCAGACCATCGTGAGCGGGCTGGGCGACCTCCACATGCGCTACATCCTCGATCGAATGGCCGGGCAGTACCACGTGGAAGTCACCACCAAGCCGCCGCGCATTCCCTACCGCGAGACGATCACGTCCAGGGCCGAAGGCCACCATCGGCACAAGAAGCAGACCGGTGGCGCCGGCCAGTTCGGCGAGGTGTTCCTGCGCGTCGAGCCGCTGAAGCGCGGGGCGGGCTTCGAGTTCAAGGATGAAAGCAAGGGCGGCGTGATTCCGAACCAGTACATACCCGCGGTCGAGAAGGGCGTGCGCCAGGTGCTCGAGTCGGGCCCGGTCGCGGGCTACCCGGTGCATGACGTTCGGGTGACCGTCTACGACGGAAAGCACCACCCGGTGGATTCCAAGGAAGTCGCCTTCATCGCCGCCGGCAAACGCGCCTTCATGGACGCCATCGGGAAGGCGCGCCCCATCATCCTCGAGCCGATCGTGACGATCGAGGTCACGGCCCCGGAGAACAACATGGGCGACATCGCCGGGGACATTTCCTCCAAGCGCGGACAATTGAGCGGCACCGACGCGCTCGGCCCCGGTACGCTCGTCATCAAGGGCCGCGTGCCGCTCTCGGAGCTGAACAACTACCAGGCGCGCCTCAAATCGGTGACGGCGGGCCAGGGCTCGTTCTCCATCGAGTTCTCGCACTACGATCCGGTGCCACCGAACCTCCAGAAGGATCTCTCCGCCCATCACGCCAAGACGGCGGTCCACGCCGAGGAGGACTGAGGCGGCCGGGCGCTGGCAGCCGGGGCGGGCCCCGCCTCCTTGCGAGGCGCCGCTGCGCCCGGGTCGCGCCCGGGCGCTCTGATAAAGTGGCGCGATGGACGAGATCGTTCTCCGCGGGATGGCCAAGTGGCCGGATGTGCCCGCGGTCTACGGCTGGCTATCGCTCGATGCCCGCGGCCAATGGCTCCTGAAAGGAGAGCGCATTGCCAACCCGGGCGTGACCGCATTCATCGGGCGCAATTACGCCCACGATGAAGAGGGCCGCTGGTTCTTCCAGAACGGCCCGCAGCGCGTGTTCGTCGCGCTCGAGTACACGCCGTTCGTCTATCGCGTCGTGAATTCCCGTGACGCCGCGCCCGAGCTCGAGACGCATGCCGGCAAGCCCGTGGCGCGGGTGTGCGGCGCCTGGGGCGACGAGAAAGGTGCCGTCCTGCTCGAAACCGAGCATGGCATCGGCATCGTCCATGACGGCGACCTCGATCGCCTCATCGCCTCGTTCTGTGACGCCGGTGGCGCCCCGCTCGACGATGCGCTTCTCGAGGAGGGAATGGAGGCCCTGCAACGCGGGCAGCCTGCTCCTCTCTGGATGCGCTACCGCGGCGCCATCGTCAGGGTGGAGCCTGTCCGATCGCAAGCCGTGCCGCGCCGCTTCGGCTTCGTGCCATGCCCGGTTCAGCCCGCCGGCGAGAAAGCCTGCCCGTGATGCGACCGCTCGCCGAGCTTCCGGAAGGGGTCCGCCGCAGGCTCGACGGCGTGTTCTGCGATATCGACGACACGCTGACGACGGGGGGTCGGCTGACGGCCGATGCGTATTTCGCGATGGAGCGCCTGCGTGCGCACGGGATGGCGGTCGTCCCGGTGACCGGCCGGCCCGCCGGGTGGTGCGACCATATCGCGCGCATGTGGCCGGTCGCGGCAGTCGTCGGCGAGAACGGCGCATTCTATTTCCGCTACGATCACGAACGACGCGAGATGAAGCGGCGTTATGCCGACGATGCTGCTCTGCGCGCCCGCAACCGCGAGCGGCTTGCCGCGGTCGGGCAGGAAATCGTGCGCGCGGTCCCGGGTTGCGCGATCGCAGCCGATCAGGGCTACCGCGAAACCGATCTCGCCATCGACTATTGCGAGGATGTCGCGCAGCTGCCGCCCTCCGTCGTCGAGCGGATCGCCGCACTCATGCGCGAGCGCGGCCTGACGGCAAAGGTGAGCTCGATCCATGTCAACGGCTGGTTCGGCGCCTACGACAAGCTCGGCATGGCACGGCGGCTGATGCGGGAGGAGTTTCACGTCGATCTCGACGCGGCGCGCGGCGCCTATGTGTTTGCGGGCGACTCGCCGAACGACTCGCCAATGTTCGATTTTTTTCCGCATGCCGTCGGCGTGGCCAACGTCCGGGATTTCAGGGGGCGGCTCGAGCACGAGCCGAAGTACGTCACTGTTTCTCCCGCAGGCGCGGGCTTCCGCGAGCTCGTCGATTTCGTGCTCGCTGCAAGGACCGGGGATTGAACCGCGGGGATCTGAGGCAGAATCGAGCCGTGATCGACCTGAGAAGCGACACCGTCACCCGGCCGACCGAGGCCATGCTCGAATCGATGCGCGAGGCGACTTTCGGGGATGACTCGCGGGAAGGCGACGCCACCGTGCAGAAGCTCGAGGCCATGGCGGCCGAGCGCACCGGCAAGGAAGCCGGCGCGTTCATGCCGAGCGGCACGATGACGAATCTCGTGGCGATGCTCTCGCACGGCAGCCGCGGCGGGGAGGTCCTGCTCGAGGAGGGCTCGCATACGCTCAACGCGGAGCTGGGCGGCATCGCCGGCGTCGCCGGCCTCTTCCACCGCGGAATCCCCGGCCGGCGCGGCGCGATGGAGCTCGAGCGCCTGCGCGAGGCGATCCGGCCAATGACCCGATCCAACATGGGCACGGCGCTCGTCTGGATGGAGAACACGCACAACCGGGCCGGCGGCGCGGTGCTGCCGCTCGAGCACATGCGGGCGGTATTCCGACTCGCCCATGAGAACGGCGTTCCCGTGCACCTCGACGGCGCGCGCATATTCAACGCCGCCGTTGCGCTCGGCTGCGCCGCGGAAGAAATTTCAGCGTGCTCGGATTCGGTGTGCTTCTGCGTCTCGAAGGGCCTGTCGGCGCCGGTCGGGTCGATTCTTTGCGGCAGCCGCGAGTTCATCGAGCGCGCCCGCGCCTTCCGCCGCATGGTCGGTGGCAACATGCGCCAGGCGGGACCGCTCGCCGCAGCCGGCATCGTTGCGCTCGAAACGATGGTGAACCGGCTCGCCGAAGATCATGCCACGGCAAAACGATTCGCCGAGGGCGTGAACCGCATCGATGCGAGCCTGTGCGACCCGTGGGATATCGAGACCAACCTCGTGCGCGTTGACGTGAAGAAAAGCGGCCGCCGCGCATCGGACTGGGCGCTCGACCTCAGGACAAAGGGCGTGCTCGTGGCGCCGGCGGACGCCCATGTCCTGCGCTTCGTCACCCATCGCCACATTTCGCCGGCCGACGTCGACGCGGTGGTGAGCGCGTTTGCAACGCTCTGGAGGCGCGGCTAGTGCCGTTCCAACTTGTTATGCCAAATCCGCGATAGCCACGTATTGAGTCCCTGCTTGAGATATCTGCCGCCCCGCATCCATGACTCTCCCTTGGTCTGAACAAGTTGGAACGGCACTAGCGGAGCCGCCTGCCGGAAAAATTCTCCTCGATCAGAAAAGAACCGCGGTGCGGGCACCGGAGGAGGAAAGCGCCGCACCGCGGTTTTGAAAAATCGTCCTACGGCTTGCTGCCCATGGGGAAGGGCCACGCGCCGGGAACCGCCACCGGCCTCGGGGCCGGCGCGGCTGCCGGTCTGCGGCCCGGCCGTCTGCGGCGCGTCGCCGCCTTTCTGCGAGCCGGCCGGCGCTTCGCCGCGCGCTTTCGCGCCCGCGCCTTGCCCGCGCGGCGCTTTGCCGGCCGTCTTCTCGCCGGTTTCTTCTTTTTCGTTACTCTTCTCCTGCCTGACTTCTTCCTCGCTTTCGGCATTCGTGCCTCCTGTCAGCTTGGGCGCGCCTGCGCACCGGATCCCCTGGCGGGATCAAGGCCCCGCCGCGCGCCCCGCGCCCTAATGCAAGGCGGCCTGGGCCTTGTTCGCCAGATCGCGATACAAGAACTCCGGGTCGAGGTCGATTCCGCCTCCCCAGGTAAGGCCGTTCGACACGGGGTCGATCGCAACCCGGTTGAAACTCGCCTCATCGGAAATGGCGCTGTACGTCGTCGATATCAGATCCCCCAGATAAACGCGCCCCTCCAGCCCGTCGTCGAAACGAAGCCAGAGCGTGTAGTTGCCCTCGGCGCGGCATTCAGTGATGGTGTGGATCATGCTTCCTCTGCGACTGCGGTAACGCCGGTTCAGCAGGCTGGAACCCAAGGAATCGCGCCTCCCGTTCTGGTTGAAAATTTCCCCTCTTTCCGGAACGCTCCCTCTAATCCCAGGAGAGCGCGCCGCCGGTCTGGTACTCGATCACGCGCGTCTCGAAGAAGTTGCGTTCCTTCTTGAGATCGATCATCTCGGCCATCCACGGAAACGGGTTCGTCGCGCCCTCGTAGAGCGCGTCAAGGCCGATCTGCTGGCAGCGCCGGTTCGCGATGTAGCGCAGATACTCCTTGAACATCGAGGCGTTCATCCCCAGCACGCCGCGTGGCATCGTGTCCTCAGCGTAGCGGTACTCGAGCTCAACCGCCCTGCGGAAGAGCTCGCGCGTGTCCTCGCGGAACTCGGGCGTCCACAGGTGCGGGTTCTCCAGCTTGATCTGGTTGATGAGATCGATGCCGAAATTGCAGTGCATCGACTCGTCGCGCAGGATGTACTGGTACTGCTCCGCCGAGCCCGTCATCTTGTTCTGGCGCCCGAGCGAAAGGATCTGGGTGAAGCCCACGTAGAAGAACAGTCCCTCCATCATGCAGGCAAAGACAACGAGGCTTCGCAGCAGCTTCTGGTCGTTCTCCGGCGTGCCGGTCCGGAACGAAGGATCGGTCAGCGTATTGATGAAGGGGATGAGAAACTCGTCCTTGTCGCGGATCGAGGGGATCTCGTTGTAGGCGTTGAACACCTCTCCCTCGTCGAGCTGCAGGCTCTCGACGATGTACTGATAGGCGTGAGTATGGATCGCCTCTTCGAACGCCTGCCGCAGGAGATACTGGCGGCACTCCGGCGCCGTGATGTGGCGATAGGTCCCGAGCACGATGTTGTTCGCGGCGAGCGAATCGGCCGTCACGAAGAATCCGAGATTGCGCTTGACGATGCGCCGCTCGTCCTCCGTCAAGCCGTTCGGATCCTTCCACAGCGCGATGTCCCGGCTCATCTGGATTTCCTGCGGCATCCAGTGATTGGCGCACGCCGAGAGGTATTTCTCCCACGCCCAGCGGTACTTGAACGGCACGAGCTGGTTGACGTCGGTCTGGCCGTTGATGACGCGCTTGTCGGCGATATTCACCCGCCGCAGGGCGGCCTCGCCCTCATTGCGCGCCTCAACCCGCCCGACGGCCAAGCCCGCGCCGGCGGCGAGTCCTTGCTGCTCCTCGAACTGCAACATCGTGAGTCTCCTTTATCAGCTCTTATGGGTGGACACTTTCCGGCTCCGCCAACGCGTCTTTATCGCTGGAATCGGTGACGCGGCTATTGGCGCCGATGAAGCATTCGTCAAACACCATGGTTCGCGAGGGCGCCGTCGCGCTACTGGCACGACTCGCATTCCGGATTGTCGATCGCGCAGAATTTTGCGTCCGTGGCCGACAACCCCCCGTCGGCCGGAACGGCATTCAACTGCCCGGTCTTCACGGTGGATTTCTCCGCCGAGGTCGCCCCGAGCGTCCTCAGGTAATAGGTCGTCTTGAGACCGCGCAGCCAGGCGAGCTTGTACACCTCGTCCAACTTCTTGCCCGAGGCGCCGGCCATGTAGATGTTGAGCGACTGCGACTGATCGATCCATTTCTGCCGGCGCGCGGCGCACTCCACCAGCCACCTGGGGTCGATCTCGAACGAGGTCGCGTAGAGGCTGCGGATCTCGGCCGGAACGCGATCGACCCTCGAGAGCGAGCCGTCGAAATATTTGAGATCGGCGATCATCACGTCGTCCCACAGATTGAGCGCCTTGAGATCGAGCACGAGAAAATCGTTCACCACCGTGAACTCGCCCGACAGGTTCGACTTGACGTAGAGGTTCTGGTAGGTCGGCTCGATCGACTGGGCGAGCCCCGTGATGTTCGCGATCGTGGCCGTGGGCGCGATCGCGATGCAGTTCGAGTTGCGCATCCCCACCCTTTGCACGCGGCGTCTCAGCGCCTCCCAGTCGAGCGTCGCCGAAAGATCGCACTCGACAAAGCCGCCCCGCTCCTCGGCGACCAGCCGCAGCGTGTCCGGGGGCAGTATCCCGCGGTCCCAGAGCGAGCCCTTGTAGGTCGAATACGGCCCGCGCTCCTCCGCAAGGTCGGCCGAGGCGGTATAGGCACTGTATGCGATCGCCTCCATCGAGCGGTCCGCGAATTCCACCGCGGCCTGCGAGCCGTACGGGATGCGCAGTACGTGCAGGCAGTCCTGGAAGCCCATGATTCCGAGGCCGACGGGACGGTGCTTGAAATTGGAGTTGCGCGCCTTGTTGACCGAGTAGAAATTGAGATCGATGACGTTGTCGAGCATGCGCATCGCGGTGCCGACGGTACGGCGGAGCTTCGCCATGTCCATGCGCCCGGTCGACCGATCGAGGTGCGCGAGCATGTTGACGGAGCCCAGGTTGCAGACCGCGATCTCGTCCGGCCCGGTGTTGAGCGTGATCTCGGTGCAGAGATTCGAGCTGTGCACGACGCCCACGTGCTGCTGGGGACTGCGGATGTTGCAGGGATCCTTGAAGGTAATCCAGGGATGCCCGGTCTCGAACAGCATCGAGAGCATCTTGCGCCACAGCTGCAGCGCCGGGATCTTCTTGTAGAGCTTCAACTCTCCGGCCGCGGCGCGCCGCTCGTAATCGAGATAGGCGCGCTCGAAGGCCTTGCCGTACTTCTCGTGCAGATCAGGCGCGTCGGAGGGGGAGAAGAGCGTCCATTCGCCGTCTTCCATCACCCGCTTCATGAAAAGGTCCGGCACCCAGTTCGCCGTGTTCATGTCGTGCGTGCGCCGCCGGTCATCGCCCGTGTTCTTGCGCAGCTCCAGGAACTCCTCGATGTCGAGATGCCAGGTCTCGAGATACGAGCACACCGCGCCCTTCCTTTTGCCGCCCTGGTTGACCGCGACGGCGGTGTCGTTCACGACCTTGAGAAACGGCACGACGCCCTGGCTCTTGCCGTTGGTGCCCTTGATGTGCGCGCCCAGCGCGCGCACCGGCGTCCAGTCGTTGCCCAGGCCGCCGGCGAACTTCTGCAGCAGCGCGTTTTCCTTGATCGCCTCGTAGATCCCGTCGAGATCGTCGGACACGGTGGTCAAGTAGCAGCTCGCGAGCTGCGAGCGCCGCGTTCCGGAATTGAAGAGCGTCGGCGTCGAGCTCATGAAGTCGAAGCTCGATAGCACGTTGTAGAACTCGATCGCGCGCGCTTCGCGCTGGTCCTCGGGCTCGTTTAACGCCAGTCCCATCGCCACCCGCATGAAGAAGATCTGCGGCAGCTCGATCCTGCGGCCCTGCACGTGCAGGAAGTAGCGGTCATAGAGGATCTGCAGGCCGAGATACGTGAACTTGAGATCCCGGTTCGCGTCGAGCGCGGCGCCAAGGCATTTGAGATCGTAGCCGGCGAGCCGCTCGTCGAGGAGGTCCGCCTCGATGCCGGCCTGCACGAATCGCGGAAGATAGTCCGCGTAGCGCAGATGCATTGCCGCCTGCGTAACCTCTTCTCCCAGCGTCTCGAGCCGAAGCGTGTGCAGCAGCAGCCGCGCCGTGACGTAGCTGTAGCCCGGGTCCTGCTCGATCAATGCTCGCGCCGCGAGCGTGAGCGATTTGCGCACTTCCGCCATCGGCACGCCGTCATAGAGATCGCGCTGCATTGCCTGCAGGACGGGCTCCGGGGCCACATCGCGCCCGAGGCCTTCGCACGCTTCGCGCACCAGGGCCGCGATGGCGGCGAGATCGAGCGGTCTTGCGATGCCGTTGTCCTTGACCGAGATCGCCGCAGAGCCGCGTTTCTCGTCGAGTTGCTGGCGCTCCTTTGCGCGCTCGCGGGCCCGCCCCTCGCGGTAGAGCACATAGGCGCGAGCCACGTTGTGCGCGCCCTCGCGCATCAGGGCAAGCTCGACCTGATCCTGGATGTCCTCGATGTGGAACGTTCCGCCGCTCGGCTGCCGGCGCATCAGGGCGGCGACAACGCTCTCGGTCAACTTCGTCACCTGCTCGCGCACGCGCGCCGAGGCGGCGCCGGTGCCTCCGTTCACCGCGATGAACGCCTTCGTCATGGCGATCGCGATCTTCGACGGCTCGAATCCGACCACCGCCCCGTTGCGGCGGATCACCTTGTACTGGGCATAGCGCTCCTCGTTACCCGCGGCGCTTTCTGCGAGCGGCAGAGGATTGTCGGTTGTGACATGAGCTGTCTCGGTGGCGACCTGCATAAACGCAACTCCTTGAGTTATATATTTTTTCCGACCAAAGGGAAGCTATCCTCCCCTTTGTGTCCGCTCTTGCCCCCGTTTGAGAACCACTATATGTTGTGGTTATTCAATTGTTTTGAACAAATTCTAGTAGCGCGATAGGGGGAGCGCAACAGATTTTTGAAGATGCGGTTAAATGCTCGCCAAGATTGGGAAAACTTCTCGGCAACCCTTGGAAAATATGGAATTTCCCTGCTCAAAAATTGAGCAGCGCCTGTCCTGCGCGTGTGACATATGTCACAAAACGCGTGACAACGCGGGCGGAACGGCGTCTCTAAGGGGATTCGTGCGGGCAGTACGCGCAATACGCGGGATTCGCGGGCCTGCGCGCGAGGTCGTTCATCTCACGTCGGGAGAAGGCGGTGCGTCATGTGCCGGGCTCATCCGCGGTGGCGGCTGCATCAGGCAGGGCCGCCGCGCGTTCAAGGGCTGCGCGCGGCGATTTTCTTCCGGCCTCTCTTGCCGCCCCGGGGCGCCCGCGCCATCGCCCGGTAGCGCGCCCAATCGAACTGCGGCCCCGGGTCGACCTTGCGCGCGGGCGCGATGTCGCTGTGCCCGACGATCTCCGCGATCGGATAGCGCGCCATCAGCAGGCGCGTCACCGCCGCGAGGCGGCGGTACTGAGCCGCCGTGAACGGCACCTCGCCGTCGCCCTCGACCTCGATGCCGATCGAGAAATCGTTGCAGCGCGAGCGCCCCTTCCAGCTCGATTCCCCCGCGTGCCAGGCGCGCTTCACGCACGGCACGAACTGGATCACTTCCCCGTCGCGGCGAACGAGGAAATGCGCCGACGCCCTGAGATCCGCGATCGTCGCGAAGAACGGGTGCGCGCCGGAATCGAGCCGGTTCATGAAGAACGCCTCGATCGCGCCGCCGCCGAACTCACCCGGCGGCAGACTGATGTAATGAATGACGAGGAGATCGATTGTGCAGCCGGCGGGGCGCTCGTCGCAATTGGGCGAGGCGACGTAGCGCACGCCCTCGATGAGTCCCTGATCGTTCAGCTTCGCTCTCATGCCGGGCCGGGGCGTGCCGCGCCTGCCGCTTGAGCACACCGCTTCACCATGCCCGCCCGCGGCAGCGTCTCAGTCCTTTGTGTCGAGCTCGTCCTTGATGCCGAGCCGCTCCATCCGGTAGCGCAGCGCCCTGAAAGTGATGCCGAGGAGCTTCGCTGCCGCAGTGCGGTTGTAGCGCGTCTGCGCCAGGGCATCGAAGATCGCCTGGCGCTCGACCGAGTCGAGTCGCTCCTGCAGCGGCAGGCCGGCGGCGCCAGGCGCTGCCGCCTCCCCCGCACTTGCGGGTTCGGGTTCCCGCGCCGACGCGGGCCCGAGCTGCAGGTCGCCCGCCTGGATCTCGTGTCCCGCGGCAAGCGCCAGCGCCCGCTCGAGCACGTTCTCCAGCTCACGCACGTTGCCCGGGAAATCGTGGCCCTGCAGCCGGGAGAGCGCTTCCTCCGAGAGGTGAGGCCTCTCCCCGCTGCCCGCGCTCGCATGGCGCGCAAAGAACGTCCCGGCGAGCAGCGGTATGTCCTCCCGCATCTCGCGCAGCGACGGCATGCGCAGCTCGATCACGTTCAGCCGGTAGTAGAGATCCTGGCGGAAGTTGCCGTTTTTCACCTCGCCGCCGAGATTGCGGTGTGTCGCGCTGATCAAGCGCACGTCTACCGCTTCTTCCGATGTCGCCCCGACCTTGCGCACCTTCTTCTCCTGGATCGCGCGCAGCAGCTTCACCTGCATGGGCAGCGGCAGATCGGCCACCTCGTCGAGAAAGAGCGTGCCGCCGTTCGCGGCCTGGAAGAAGCCGTCGCGGTCGGCGGTCGCGCCGGTGAAAGCGCCCTTGCGATAGCCGAAGAACTCGCTCTCCATGAGGTTCTCGGGGATCGCGCCGCAGTTGACCGCCACGAACGGGCCGTCCCGGCGCGATCCCTTGGTGTGGATCAGCCGGGCGGCGAGTTCCTTGCCGCTGCCCGACTCCCCCGTGACGTGGATCGGCGCCTGGGTTCGCGCCAGCCGCTCGATCATTGCACACGTCGCGCGCATCGGCGCCGACTCGCCGACGAGGAGCGCCGCGCCCGCATCGGTCTCCTCGTCCTCCTGCGGGCGACGCGCACCCGGCGCGGGCAGCTTCAGCGCCGAGCGCACGAGCGTGCGCAGCTGATTGAGCGATACGGGCTTGGCAAGATAGTCGAATGCGCCCGCCTTCAGCGCCGCAACGGCATTCTCCGTGCTGCCGTGCGCGGTGATGACCGCGACCGGCAGGTCAGGATGGTTCTTGCTCACGTGGTCGACCACGGCGAGTCCATCACCGTCCGGCAGGCGCATATCGGTCAGGCACAGGTTGTAGGAGTTCTTCGCGAGCAGCGCGTACGCTTCCGATACGTTGGCGGCGCAATGAGCCTCGAGACCCATGCGCGCCAGCGTGAGGCTCAGGAGCTCCCGGATATCGGCTTCGTCGTCGATGACGAGCACCTGGCTCATCGCGCTCATCTCAGCAGGCCGTGAGTCGTGAGTGGCGAGTGATGAGCGGTGATCCGTGTCTCGCTATACGCGACGCGATTCTCAGGCCGTGCCGCTGAATCCGCTGACGATTCGCCGTTCATCACTCGCTCGTTGAACCGGCCACCCGGCAAAGCACGGTGAACTGCGTGCCCTTCCGGGTCTCCACGTGATCGAGGCTCGCCCCGTTCGCCTCGCAGACTTCCCGCGCGATGTAGAGGCCGAGCCCCGTTCCACCCGCCGCGTTCGTGAAGAAGGGCTCGAAAAGACGCGCACGCACGTCCGGGGTGATGCCCGGTCCATCGTCGATAACGTCCAATTTTACAACAGTGTCCGAGCGCACCGCCTCCACGTGGATGCGGATGCTCTCGGGCTTGCGCCGGCAGTGGCGCACCGCATTGCGGCAGAGATTCCACATGACCTGGTTAAGATGGCTGCGGTCGAACAGCACCTCCAAGTCCCCCGTCAGCTCGAGCCAGAAGATCCCGGGGTCGATGCGCTCGATCTGCGTGAACTGCTCGACGAACGTCTTCAAGAAATCGACAACCTTGAAGCGCTCGCGATGCGCCTGGTCGCCGCGGGAGAGCCGCAGCACGTTGTTGACCATGCCGTCCAGGCGCTGGCTGTTCTCGTTGATGATCGTGATCAAGCGCCGCGTCGTGTCGTTGATCATCGGCTCTTCGCGCAGGAGCTCGGCTGCATGGCTGATGGCACCGAGGGGATTGCGGATCTCGTGCGCGATGTTGGCGGTCAAGCGCCCCATCGCGGCGAGCTTCATCTGGCGCGCTTGGGACTGAATCCGGCTCTGATCCTCGAGAAAGATAACGGCCCCGACCTCCCGGCTCGGGCCGATCGGCAGGAAGCGCGCGCCGACCGTGCTGCTGAGGGGCTTCGCGTCGGTCGCGTCCGCGGTCTTTGGCCGCCACCATTGGTCGAAACGCACCCCGAGCGAGGGCACGTATTCGGCGAGCGTGACTTCCCTGCCCTGCCAGCGCAGCGGCCCGAGCAGCTGCTCCGCGCGCGCATTGGCCTGACGGATGACGCCACGCCCGTCGACGACCAGCACTCCGTCCTGCATGTCGCGGATGACGAGCGCGTTCACCTGCTCCATATTGGCAAGGTCGATCTCGCGTCGCGCCGCCAGCTCCTCGCTCGCGAGCGTATGCTTTGCGAGCGCGTGCGCGAGCCAGGCGATCGCGAAATACGCCGCCGCGAGAAGCCCCGCCTGCGCGTACTGGGCGACCGGCGCATCATGGGTCAGCACCTGGTAGGTATGCTCCAGGAGCACCGCAATGCTTGCGAGCGCCGCGAAGAAAAGCGTCAGCTGGCCCCGGCTGATGAGCCCCGCGCCCGCCAGTGTCGTGAGCAGCAGCAGGCCGAGGCCGCTCGAGACTCCGCCGCTGGCGGCCGTGAGGAGCATAATGAATCCGATGTCGGCGGCGACCTGCGTGGTGAGCTGCAGGTTGAACTGCCGACGCGTGCCCACCGTCACGAAGCAGGCCACGCTGAAGAGAATGTAGGCGACGGCCGTCAGCAGGAAAAGCCCGCGGTCCTGGGAGCCGAAGGTGATGTTCCCGCCCCACAGGACGGCCGCAGCGAAGAGCAGCACGCCCACCACGAGACGGTAGACGTTGAAGAGAAAGAGCGAGCGCCAGAGCAGCGCCGGCTGCCCGTCGGCGGCGCTGCCGGCATACGGCACGCGATAACCTGCCTCACCGGTGTGGGCTACGTTCATCGGCACTATCCGGATTGCCGCTCGCGCCGATGCTCGACCGAGCAGTAATGCTTGCCTTCCGCCACCAGGCTCTCGCTCCTGGGCAGATGCACTCCGCAGCGCTCGCAGCGGACCATGTCCTCCGAGGCTCCGGGCGGCGGCGTTTCACTCCCGTCGATGCGCCGCCGGTAGACTTTGAGAATCCACCAGGCAAGCAGCAGGCCCAGGAAGAGGAGGATGATCTTCGCCAAACACGACCCCGCGTACGGTGCGACGGCTTAGAACCTATTTCATATATAGGCACGTGTGTGACGGCGGCGATGCGGGATGCAGTTCAAGGAGGAGGGCCCGAAGGAATATGCCGATATTTCGAGGGTCCCCGACGAAGAAATGCGCCCGGATCGCCCCGTCCCTCCGGGTTGCGGCCAGGACGGTCGGCTGCGTCGTTGCCCTCCTAGACCATATCGACATAGGGTCTTCGTCGGGCGCCTTGCATCCGGTCCGTCCTGGCCGCAACGCATCACGCGCCTATATATGAAATAGGTTCTAGTGTGCCGCAACAACGCGCGAGCGTCGAGGTCGAATGTCGCAGCGTCGGACGCGATGCGCTGCGCGCGAAATGGTCGGGGTGAGAGGATTTGAACCTCCGACACCTGCGTCCCGAACGCAGTACTCTACCAGGCTGAGCTACACCCCGATGCCCAGAAAAGACGGGGGCACGCGCTACCGTGCCCCCGGTCAATAGGATCGCGTCACCGCGAAGTCGGCCAATTGTAGCAAATAATTCCGGTGCGCTGAATCGCGCAAGGATGCGGCTGCCTCACAGGCCGTGCGCGAGGCCGCCCGCGCCTGCTCGCGCGCATAGTCGAGCGCGCCGGTTGCCTGAATGGCCCCGATCACCGCCGTAAGGTCGTCCCGCCCGCCTTGCTCGATCGCCTTGCGCACCGTGCGCGCCTGCCCGGGGGTTCCGTGCCGGATGGCGTGGATGAGCGGCAGGGTGGGCTTGCCCTCGGCGAGATCGTCGCCGAGATTCTTGCCGATCACCGCCTCCTCGCCGGAGTAGTCGAGCACGTCGTCGATCAGCTGAAAGGCTACGCCGAGCTGCATGCCAAAGCGCGACATCGCCTCCTCCTGCGGGGGCGTCGCCCCGCCGAGCACCGCGCCGAGGCGGGTCGCCGCCTCGAAGAGCTTTGCCGTCTTGCAGCGGACGACCGCGAGATATCCGGCCTCGTCGATCTCGGCGTTGTGGCAGTTCATGAGCTGCAGAACCTCGCCCTCGGCGATGACGTTGGTGGCGTCGGAGAGGACCTGCAGCACGCGCATGCTGTCGACGGCCACCATCATCTGGAACGCGCGCGAGTAGACAAAATCACCCACCAGCACCGCCGCGGCATTGCCGAAAATCGCGTTGGCCGTGGCGCGCCCGCGCCGGAGCGCCGACTCGTCGACCACGTCGTCGTGCAGGAGGGTGGCGGTGTGGATGAACTCGACCACCGCCGCCAGCTCGTGGTGGTGGGGCCCGCGATAGCCGAATGCGCCGGCAGAGAGCAGGAGCAGCATGGGACGCAGCCGTTTCCCGCCGCCGGCAACGATGTGCTCGGCGACCTGGCGGATGAGGACCACGTCCGAGTCGAGGCGGGCACGGATCACGGCATCTACAGCGCGCATGTCCGCCGCAAGAAAGTCGCGGATGGCTTCGATGGCCACGGCTAGTAAGTGCCGAAAAATACGAAGATCATACCAGCAAACGCGGGCTCGACCGGGCGGCGCAGCCCGCGCACCGCCGGCCGCCGGACTCGCACCACGACTTCGCGCGACAGCGCCACCGGTGGGGGCCCGACGGCGCATCGCTTTGACGAAGCTGCGCGCATTAGGTAGAATCCGCGCCTTTCCGAGCAACGCAAGACGGGCCGCATCATGTACGCGGTGGTAAAGACCGGCGGCAAACAGTACCGGGTCAAGGCCGGCGAAAAAATCCGGATAGAACAGATACCTGCCGAAGTCGGGCAGGAGATCGTGCTCGACCAGGTGCTGCTCGTCGGGGCCGGCGAGGACGTCACGCTGGGCGCTCCCCTTATCGCCGGCGCGAGCGTCAAGGCCAAGGTGCTCTCACAGGGACGCGGCGAGAAGGTGCGGATCTTCAAGATGCGCCGCCGCAAGCACTATCGCAAGAGCCAGGGCCATCGGCAGAATTACACCGAGATCGAGATTCTGGGCATCGGCGCGTAGCGGAGTAAGGAGAGGCCGGCATGGCACACAAGAAAGCGGGCGGGAGTTCACGCAACGGACGCGATTCGCAGTCGAAGCGCCTCGGTGTGAAGCGCTTCGGCGGCGAGCTGGTTCCCGCGGGCAGCATCATCGTCCGGCAGCGCGGAACGCGGGTGCATGCGGGAGCGAACGTCGGCATCGGGCGTGACCATACGCTTTTTGCGCGCGTGACGGGGCGCATCCGCTTCGACGAGAAGGGGCCGCACGCCCGCAAGACGGTGAGCGTCGTTCCCGCCTGAGCTGACGGAAGCCAGCGCAAAGGCCCTGCCGGACCGGCAGGGCTTTTTTGTTTCAGCTGCCAGGAGCCATGAAGTTCGTCGACGAAGCGGTGATCGAGGTCCACGCCGGAGCCGGCGGGGACGGCTGCGCGAGCTTCCGGCGCGAGAAATTCATCCCGCGCGGGGGCCCCGACGGCGGTGACGGCGGTCTGGGGGGCAGCCTCTACGCGCTGGCAGACCGAAATCTCAATACGCTGATCGATTTCCGTTATGCGCGCATCCACCGCGCGCGCGACGGCGAGAACGGCCGGGGCTCGGACCAGTACGGCAAGTCGGCGCCGGACGTCGTTTTGCGCGTGCCGGTCGGCACCATGGTGTTCGACGCCGAATCGGGCGAGCTCGTTGCCGATCTCGACCGCGACGGCGCGCGGGCGCTCATTGCCGCCGGGGGCGCCGGAGGGCGCGGCAACCTCCACTTCAAGTCCAGTACCAATCGCGCGCCGCGGCAGTTCACGCGCGGCACCCCGGGCGAGCACCGGCGGTTAAGGCTCGAGCTGAAGCTCCTCGCGGACGTTGGGCTCCTCGGCATGCCCAACGCGGGCAAGTCGACGCTCATCCGCTCCGTATCAGCGGCGCGGCCCAAGGTCGCCGATTACCCCTTCACGACTCTGGCGCCCAGCCTCGGCGTCGTGCGCGTGGATATGAACCGGAGTTTTGTCGTGGCGGATATTCCAGGTCTCATCGAAGGCGCCGCCGACGGTGCGGGTCTGGGACACCGGTTCCTGCGCCACCTGGCGCGGACGAGGCTTCTTCTGCACGTGGTGGACGTGGCGCCCGTTGATCCCGGCATCGATCCTGTGCGCGAGGCGAAATCGATCGTGCGCGAGCTCAAGCGCTACGACCCGGGCCTCCATCGCAAGCCTCGCTGGCTGGTGCTCAACAAGTCCGACCTGATCTCGCCGCACGAGCGCAGCCGCTCCGCCAGGCGCTTCCTCAGGCGCTTTGGCTGGAGGGGAAGAAGCTTTATCATCTCCGCCCTGACCGGTGAAGGCTGCGCCGAGCTCGCCTACGCGATCATGGACTACCTGGATCAGGCTGCGCGCCCGGAAAAAGCGCGGGCCCGGGCGCCGCGAGCGAAGAAAAACAGGACACAGTGAGAAGCGCGTGCGCTCGGCTCCGTGGTGACGCATGTCCTCTGACATAAAAAGCGCGAAGCGCCTCGTCGTGAAAGTCGGCTCGAGCCTGGTCACGAACCAGGGCCAGGGCCTCGATCTCGCCGCGCTTTCGCGCTGGGCGGGGCAGATCGCGGGCCTGCGCCACGGCGGCCGTGAGGTGGTTCTGGTGTCGAGCGGGGCGATCGCCGCCGGCATGCAGCGCCTCGGCTGGAAGCGCCGGCCCCACGCGCTGCACGAGCTGCAGGCCGCGGCCGCCGTGGGCCAGATGGGCCTCATCCAGGCCTACGAGTCCTGCTTTCGCGAGCACGCCCTCATGACCTCGCAGATTCTTCTCACCCACGAGGACCTGGCGGACCGCAAGCGCTATCTCAACGCGCGCTCGACGCTGCGCACGCTGCTTGCCCTCAACGTCATCCCCATCATCAACGAGAACGATACCGTCGCGATCGACGAGATCCGCTTCGGGGACAACGATACGCTCGCCGCACTCGTCACGAATCTCGTCGAGGCCGACGCTCTCGTGATCCTCACCGACCAGGCCGGGCTCTACGACAAGGACCCGCGCAGGGACCCTACGGCGAGGCTTATCGCGGAAGCGCGCGCGCTCGACCCGGCTCTCGAGCCGATGGCAGGGGGCGCCGGCAGCCACTACGCGCTCGGCGGCATGGTGACCAAGGTGCTGGCGGCACGGCGCGCGGCGCGTAGCGGCGCCCATACCGTGATCGCCTCCGGCCACGAGGACGACGTTCTTACGCGGCTCGCCCAGGGCGAGGCGCTCGGCACGCGTCTTGCCGCCGAGAAGCCCACAATGGCGGCGCGCAAGCAGTGGCTCGCCGATCAGCTCCAGGTGCGCGGCAGCCTCGTCCTCGACGCCGGGGCGGTCAAGGCGCTGCGCGTCGATTGCAAGAGCCTGCTGCCGATCGGAGTCCATGAGGTCGCCGGCGAGTTCGAGCGCGGTGAAGCCGTGCGCTGCCTCGACGAGAAGCGCCAGGAGATCGCGCGCGGTCTCGTGAATTACAGCTCCACCGAGACCCGCCGCATCCTTCGCACCCCCTCAAGCGAGATCGAGAGCAAGTTGGGCTACGTCGACGAGCCGGAACTCATACACCGCGACAACCTGGTGCTGCTCTAGTGCCGTTCCAACTTGTTCAGGCAAAGGGAGGGTTACGGATGCGCGGTGGTCGACATCTCAAGCAGAAACTCGATACGTGGCTATCGTGGATTCGGCACAACAAGTTGGAACGGCACTAGGCCCGCGCGGCAGCGCGCCGTCGAGAAGTGGCTCTACTCGGTCATCGTTTCACGCGGCCCGTAGCGAATGCGCCGCAGCACGTCATCGACGCTCGCCGCGGGAACATTGCTCGATAAGCCGCCGCACAGGTAGTCTCGGCGGAGCACATGACGGGGATCGAGCACCGACGGCGGTCGAATGGGGCGCCACTGCGGATCGCGCGCATTCATCCACGTCCCGTTCCTGCCTCCTGTGGCGTACATCTTGGTCTGCTGGAGGGCACAGAGCATCCCCTCATATGAAACATTGTTTGCGCCGCGGCCGGTCTTTATGACCAGCGTGTAACGGACGACACCGTCGGTGCCGATGGACAGGGCCTTCTCGTCGACGAAGAAGCGGTCCGCGCTTGCCGCGCTCACCTCGAACTCCACCAGGTCCTCGTCCCGGGGATATGGCGGCAGCTTGATTTCGATCTCCGTCAGCTTTTCCTTCGGTCGATCGAGGTCGTAGTCCCACCCGCTCCACTGCGCCGCGGCGGGTTGCGCGAGAAGCGCCAGGACCGCGATCGCGCTAACCCGCATAGATGTGCTCGCGCGTCGGCGGCAGGGCGAGCGCGCCGTCGGCGCGAGGCTTGCCCGCCAGCACCTGGTAGACGGAGAGCCACCCGCGCTCGAACGCATGCGCGGAGCCCGCCATGTAGATGCGCCAGATGCGGTAGAGTCTCTCGCCCACCGCCGCCACCGCGGCCGCGCGGTTTGCGTCGAGGCGGTCGACCCACGCCCAGAGCGTGCGGCCGTAATGAGGCCTCAGGCTTTCGACATCCCACGGCTCGAGTCCCGCGCACGACATGGCATCCAGCACTTGCCCGACGTGCACGAGCTCGCCGCCGGGAAACACGTAGCGGTTCACGAACTCGCCGATATCGCTGCCGAGCTCGCGCTGGCCGGGCCAGTTGTGCGTGATGCCGTGGTTCATTGCCAGACCGCCGGGCTTCAGCAGACGGGAGATCTTGCCGAAGTACACCGGGAAGTTGCTGAGGCCCACGTGCTCGAACATGCCGACGCTTGCAATCTTGTCAAAGGCGCCCTCCTCCGGCACGTCTCGGTAGTCGAGCAGGCGCACCTCGCACCGGCCCTCGAGTCCCGCCTCGCGGATCTTCGCGCGCGCGTAATCGTACTGGTTCTGCGAGAGCGTGACGCCGAGCGCGTTGACCCCGTAGCACTGCGCGGCCCGCATGACGAGCGCGCCCCACCCGCAGCCGATGTCGAGGAAGCGCTCGCCCGGAGCAAGCTGCAGCTTGCGGCAGATGTGATCGAGCTTCTGCTCCTGGGCGATTTCGAGCGTGTCATCGGCCCGGCGGAAATAGGCGCACGAATAGACGCGGTTCGCGTCGAGCCAGAGCCCGAAAAAATCATCGCCGACGTCGTAATGGCTCTGGATCGCCTTGCGGTCGAAGAGACGGGTGTGCTTCGCCCAGGCGCGCAGACGGCGCCCGCCGCTGCGAACGGTGCCCAGCGCGCCTGAGAAGGCCTCGCCGATGCGCAGGATGTCGCGCGCGTTGCCCTCGACGTCGATCTGCTCCTCGACGTAGCAGCGCGCAAGCCCACCCATGGTCGGAGCGGTGAGCGCCGAGATCGCCTGCGGGGTCTTCACGACAACGGTGAGCTCCGGCGGCTCGTGGCCGACCACCGTCGTCCCGTTCCAGAAACGCATGGCGAGCGGCACGGCGCCCGCCTTCAGGCGGCGCTCGAATTGGCTGAGGATGCGCGAGGAGAACATGGGGGCAAAAAGGATAGCACAGCGCCCCTCGTGGCAACTACGGGCAGGCGCGCCCCCCTGATCAACCCTTCAGGTCGCCCACCAGGGAGTCGCGTACCGCCTGCGTGACTTTGACCGAGGCGCTGTAGGCCGGATGATCGATGCCCATCGTGACGGCGGCCCCCGCTTTCAGCGCGCTCACCATCGCCGGTGTCAGCTCGAAGCGCAGGAAGTGGACCGATGAGGTCTTCTCCGCGGTCTCGCGCTCCAGGTCCTCGTCGGCGATCGCGTAGAGGCGATCGAGCCCCGCGACCTCGACCCAGACGCGATCCTCGACGCCGATCAGCTTCGCCAGCATGCGCCGGCGGTCCTCGACGTCGGGGAACTCGATCATCATGGTCGCCTTCCAGTTGGCCCCGTCGGGGATGAGAGGCGCGTAGGCGTCGAGCTCGCCCTGTATTCCCTCCTCCTCGAAGATGCGCTCGGCGCGCAGCATTTCCTGGATCTGGTAGCGGATCGTCAACTCGTCCTCGAAAATCAGCACAACGTGCTCGCCGAGGGCGACCGTCCTCTTCTTCTTGTGCTCCATCACGCGCGCCCGGAACTGCGGGCGTTCCTTGGCGTAGCGCTCCAGAGACATAAGGCTGTCGCGAGTCAGCGTCGTCATGGTTGAGCCGGTCTTGTTAGAGTCCATACGCGATGCGAACCAGGCTGAGGGGATGCTCCTTGCGCGCGGCCGTGGCGCCCATGCCCTGGAGAATGTGGCGGCCGGCGATCGCGCAGTCCGAGCTCACGTAATCGGGGCTTGCCTCGGCCATCTGGCGGAACACCGGGCGGCCGATTTTCATGGAGTTCTCGAAGTACTCCGACTTGACCCCCCAGGTGCCGTCGTGGCCCGCGCAGCGCTCAATGGTGGTCACCCGGGTCTCGGGAATCATCTCCAGCACCTCGCGCGTTTTCTGTCCCATATTTTGAACGCGAAGATGGCACGGGACATGGTATGAAACCTTGCCCAGGGCGGTTCGGAAATCGGTCCTGAGGAGCCCGTCCCTGTGGCGCAGGACGAGATACTCGAACGGATCGAACATCGCCTCCGCGACCAGCTTGACCTCCGCATCCTCCGGAAACATGAGCGGCAGCTCCTGCTTGAACATGAGCGTGCAGGACGGAACCGCCGTCATGAGGGCGTAACCCTCCCGCGCGAGCCGCGCCAGCACGGGGATATTGATCTCCTTGTTGCGCGCGACGGCCTCGAGATCACCGAGCTCGAGCTTGGGCATGCCGCAGCACGCCTCTTTCTCCACGAGCGCTACCGGGATTTCGTTGTGCGCGAGGATCGTGAGGAGGTCATGCCCGATCCCCGGCTCGTTATAGTTGATGTAGCAGGTCGAGAAGATCGCAACCTTGCCGGGCGTCTTGGCGCCGTCGCGCACCGTGAAATCGCGCGCGGGCCGGGCCTTGCCGCGGAACTTCGCGCTGGAGTAATCCGGCAGGACCCGCTCCTGGTGCACCCCGAGCGTGGCGTGCATGAGCCTGCGCGCGACGCCCGACTTGTTGACCGCATTGACGGCATGCACCACGACCGGAATGCTCGCGAGCCTGCCAAGCGCGTCGGTGCTGGAGAGCAGCCGGTCGCGAAAGCTCGCGCCGTGCTTCCTGAATTTCACCGCCTTTGCCCGCAGCATCAGATGCGGAAAATCGACGTTCCACGGGTGCGGGGGAACGTACGGGCACTTCGTCATGTAGCACATGTCGCAGAGGTAGCACTGGTCTACGACCTTCCCGTAATCCTCCTTCTTGACGCCGTCCACCTCCATCGTCTCGCTCCCGTCGATGAGATCGAAGAGAGTCGGAAACGACGTGCAGAGGTTCACGCAGCGCCGGCAGCCGTGGCAGATGTCGAACACGCGCTCGAGCTCCTTCTCGACTTTCTGTTGATCGTAGAAATCGGGCGAGGTCCAGTCGAGCGGGTGCCGGGTCGGTGCCTCGAGGCTTCCTTCGCGTGCGGTCATGGGTCGTGGGGGTCGGTGTTGGCAGGTGCTCGTGCAAGCGCTTCGGGCGCCAGGCAAGCGCAGGCGGGTGGATTCCCGCCCGCGGTTACCCCGGCGCGCGATGCAACTCAGTCCTGCAGGGCGTCCAGCGCCTTCTGGAAGCGGTTGGCGTGCGAGCGCTCCGCCTTCGCGAGGGTCTCGAACCAGTCGGCGATTTCGCCGAAGCCCTCGGCGCGCGCGGACTTCGCCATCCCCGGGTACATGTCGGTGTACTCGTGGGTTTCGCCGGCGATGGCCGCCTTCAGGTTTTCACGCGTCCTGCCGAACGGCAAATCGGTCGCGGGATCGCCGCAGGCTTCGAGATATTCGAGATGGCCATGGGCGTGCCCGGTTTCCCCCTCCGCGGTGGAGCGAAAAACAGCCGACACATCGTTCTGGCCTTCGACATCGGCTTTTGCAGCAAAGTACAGATAGCGACGGTTCGCCATCGATTCGCCGCCAAAGGCCGCTTTCAGGTTTTCATGTGTCTTGGATCCCTTAAGTTGCATACAGTTCTCCTTGTATTCAATAACTTAGTAAAGGATAGACGGTGTGGAAGCACTCACTCACAGAACTCGTACTGGACAGAGTTTAGACTAAGTCTAATCTGTGAACCGAGTATAGCGAGGGGCGATCGCCCCTGTCAACAAATAACGCGATCGTGTCGCAATCCTCATCCCGGCTGCAGGGCGCGCTCGAGCTCGCGCCCAATGCCGCGGCCGGCGCCGGGGCCGATCGGCGAGATAAAAAACGGCGGGGGCGGTGTGCGGGAGGTAGTAGACGCTGCGCGCGGGAAGCCTGAGGAGCGGGATCATCCCCGCCCGGCGGCATCGGCCGCTTCGCGCCTGCGGCTCCGCCGTCGCCCGCCGTCGCGACGCTGGAGGAACGGCGCCAGCTCCTCGAGTGCGCGCTGGTAGACGCCGCGCTTGAACTCGATCACGGCCTCCATTGGCACCCAGTAGTCGTGCCAGCGCCATGCATCGAACTCGGGCTTGGGCGACGCGCGCAGGCGCACATCGCAGTCCCGGCCGATGAGCCGCAGCAGAAACCAGATCTGCTTCTGGCCGCGGTAATTGCCCCGCCAGTCGCGGCGCAGCCACTGGTCCGGAACGTCATAGCGCAGCCAGTCGCGCGTGCGTCCCAGGATGCGGACATGCCGCCGGTGAAGCCCCACCTCCTCCTCGAGCTCGCGGTACATCGCCGCCTGCGGGCTCTCGCCTGGCTTGATACCCCCCTGGGGGAACTGCCACGAATGCGCCCTGACCCGCTTGCCCCAGAAAACCTCGTTCTTCCAGTTACATAGGATTATCGCGACGTTCGGGCGATACCCGTCTCGATCGATCATGGGAAATCCCCAATGCTGTCATTGCTTGAGATTTTTTCACAGATTCTGCGAGAACAAAAGGCTCGTCATTGCGCTCAGAGCTGCGCGTAGAGCCGGTGCTCGTCCCACCGGTTCATCTTGCGAAGGCCCCGCACGAACCTCGAGAATTCGAGCCCGTAGCGAGCCTGCAACGCTTGGGCGCTCTGCTCGAGCGCATCCCAATCGGGATTGCCGGGATTGTCCCTGAAGCCGAATACGATCACGTTGCCCGGCTTTTCGGCGGGCAGGCACAGCGTGCCGGCCGGAAAAGCGGTCTCGATGCGCTCGAGGTACTCGTGAAAGCACCGGTCGGAGCCCCAAAGGTTCGCGACGAGCACTCCGCCTGGCGCGAGCCGCTTGCGGCAGGCATCGTAGAAGTCGCGCGTCGCCAGCTCCTCGACCTGCGCGTCTCCGTCGTAGCCGTCGACGGCAATCACGTCAGCGGCAGGTTCCTCGCGCGCGACCCACTCGGCGCCGTTGCCGATATGCACGCGCAGGCGCTCGTCGTCGGGCGGCACGAAGAACTGCTGGCGGGCGATCGCGACCACCTGTGGTTCGATCTCGACCACGTCGACCCTCGCCCACGGCAGCCGGTGGTAGACAAATTTTGCGAGTGAGCCGCCGCCCATGCCGATCATCAGCACGCGCCCCGGCCGCTCGTTGAACAGCATGAACGCCATCATGCTGCGCGTATAGGCGAGCTCGAGGTCATTCGGTCGCGCGAGCCGCATCGAGCTCTGGATCGTGTCGCTGCCGATGTGCAGTGAACGCACGCCGAAGCGCTCGGTCACGTAGACGGAGTGCCTGTCGCGGGCGCTTTTCCCCAGCAGCCAGTTGGCAAAAAATCCCATCGCGTTCTACTTGCGTTCGGACGGTCCGGTAGAATAATGGTTTTTTTGCCCGTTCGCGACCGACATGCGCGCATCGAGATTCTTCATCGCGACGCTCAAGGAAGATCCGGCCGAGGCCGAGGTGTTGAGCCACCGGCTGATGCTGCGCGCGGGGCTCGTGCGGCAGCTCGCGCGCGGCATCTACAGCTGGATGCCGCTCGGGCTGCGCGTGCTGCGCAAGATCGAGGCGATCGTGCGCGAGGAGATGAATGCGAGCGGCGCAATCGAGCTCCTCATGCCCGCGGTGCAGCCCGCCGAGCTGTGGCAGGAGTCGGGGCGCTGGGATGAGTACGGGCCCGAGCTCCTGCGCATCAAGGACCGCCACCAGCGCGATTTCTGCTTCGGCCCGACGCACGAGGAGGTCGTGAGCGATATCGTGCGGCGCGAGGTCAAGAGCTATCGTCAGCTTCCCCTCAACTTCTACCAGATACAGACCAAGTTCCGGGACGAGATCCGGCCGCGCTTCGGCGTCATGCGCGCGCGCGAGTTCGTGATGAAGGACGCCTACTCGTTCCACGCGGACGAGGCGAGCCTCTCGAAGACCTACCAGGACATGCATGACTGCTACACCAGGATTTTCAGCCGGCTCGGACTGAAGTTCCGGGCCGTGTCAGCCGATACCGGTGCAATCGGCGGCACCGGCTCGCACGAGTTTCACGTGCTCGCAGATTCGGGCGAGGACGCGATCGCCTTCTGTCCGGACTCGGACTACGCGGCCAACGTGGAGCTCGCCGAGGCGCTCGCCCCGGGAGCGGCCCGGCCGGCGGGGCGACGGCCGTTGCAGCGCGTGCACACGCCCGGCGTGAAAACGATCGCCGAGCTCTCCTCGTTCCTGAAGGTCTCCCCCGAGCGCACCGTGAAGGCGGTGTGCGTGGACGGCACTGATGGCCGGCCGGTGCTGATGATGGTGCGCGGCGACCACCAGCTTAACCTCGTCAAGGCCGGCAAGGTGCGGCAGGTCAAAACGCCGGTTGCGTTCGCTTCGGCCGAGGCCATCCGGCAGGCATTCGGAGCGGATCCGGGCTCGATCGGGCCCGTCGGCTTCAATGGCGCCGTCGTCGCCGACCGCGCGGTGGGCGTGATGGCGGACTTCGTCGTCGGGGCGAACGTGGACGATCATCACTACACCGGCGCCAACATCGGGCGGGATTTCCCGGAGCCCGTGTTCGCGGACATCCGCAACGTCGTGGCCGGTGACCCGAGTCCTGAAGGCAAGGGCCGGCTCGAGATCTGCCGCGGCATCGAGGTCGGGCACATCTTTCAGCTGCGGTCCAAGTATTCGAGCGCGATGAAGCTCGAGTTTCTCGACGAAGGTGGCTCATCGAAGATCATGGAGATGGGCTGCTACGGTATCGGGGTGAGCCGCATCGCGGCCGCTGCCATCGAGCAAAACCACGATGCGCGCGGCATCATCTTTCCGCGTGCCATCGCGCCGTTCGAGCTGGCAGTGGCGCCGATCGGTTTCGGCAAGAATGCGGCGGTGCGTGAAACCGCCGAGCGCCTCTATCACGAGCTGCGGGAAGCGGGCATCGATGCGCTGCTCGACGACCGCGACGAGCGTCCCGGCGTGATGTTTGCGGACCTCGAATTGATCGGTATCCCTCACCGGATCGTCGTGGGCGAGCGCGGGCTGAAGAGCGGCGAGCTCGAGTATCAGGGGCGGCGCGACGCCAAAGCGACAACTATTGCCTTGCAAGACAGCGTAAATTACGTAAAATCAAGAGTGTGCGAGGCATAGTTCACGCGACATTCTGGATTTGCGCGGCGCTCGTGGCAGGGGTGCCGGCCGGAACCCGTGCCGGCGGGCAGGAATATGAGCCACTGTCGGCAAGCGTGCAGGCGGTGCTTCACAAGTCCCTTGCCGACCAGGCGGTGCCCTACCTTGCATTCGATACCGAGGTGCAGGCACGGCGCTGGCTGACCGATATGTCACGGCGGCTCGAGAGCCGCATGCCCGACCAGTACGTGAGGGAGGCGTTTCTCGTCAGCGTCCACTACGAAGCCAAGCGGGCGGGCCTCGATCCGCAGCTCGTCCTGGGCGTGATCCAGGTCGAGAGCAATTTCCGCAAGTACGCCATCTCGCGCGTCGGTGCCCGCGGCTTCATGCAGGTGATGCCGTTCTGGCGCAAGCTGATTGGCAACGCGGATCACAATCTCTTTCACCTGCGCACCAACCTGCGCTATGGCTGCGTGATCCTGCGCCACTACCTCGACATGGAGAAGGGCAACCTCTATCGCGCGCTCGGGCGCTACAACGGCAGCCTGGGACGTGCCGAGTATCCGAACCTGGTGGTGCGCGCCTGGCAGCGCGACTGGAACTATTCGACGCGGTCAGCCGACAGCACGCCGCGCAAGCCCCACGAGGGCTGATTACGCTCAGTCCGCCGCCGCCTTGCGGAACAGCTTCTCGAGCGGCAGCTGCAGGCTCTCTTCGATCCCGCCCGCCAGCTCGAGCGCAAGGCGGTCGAGCTCCTGGCCCGATTGGCGCGCGGCGATGCGAGCGCCGGTGCGGAAGACGAACAGGTGATAGACGTCGGCGACGGAGACCTCCGCCGCGTCCCTGGTGAGGACCCAGCCGCGCCCGACGCGCCCCACCCAGCGCGCACGGCTCATCGCATCGAGATTGGCCTCGATTCGATCGATCGGCAGCTTGATCACGCGGTGCAATTCGTACACCGTGACGACCCCGCCGGCACGGTGAGCTTCCCACAGCAGGCGCAGAATCTGCAGCGCGTCCAGGAACTGCGAGCCGGGCACCGGCTCGACCTGGGAGGCCCGCTCGCGCCACTCCGGCATCACCGCCGTGACGACCGCGCCCAGCAGGACCACCAGCCACGAGAGATACACCCAGAGGAGAAAGATCGGCACGCTCGCGAACGCGCCGTAGACGATGGTGTAGGTCGGGAATCGGGTGATGTAGGCGGCAAAACCCTGCTTCATCCCCTCGAACATCAGGGCGGCCAGGAATCCGCCGGAGAGCGCGTCGCGCAACAGCACGCGCCGGTTGGGCAGCGTGACATAGAGCAGGGCGAAGGCAAGCCCGGTGAGCAGAATCGGCACCGATTTGAGGAGCACCAAGCCCGCGTAGGGCACGTCGCGCACGAGCCCGAGCGAGAGCGTCACCACCCATGACGTGAGCGAAAGGCTCGCGCCAATCAGCACCGGGCCGACGGTGAGCAGCGCCCAGTAGATGAACACGCGCTGCACGAGGGAGCGCGGCCTCGGGACGCCCCAGATCTGGTTGAAGGCCTTGTCGATCGTCAGGAGCACGATCATCGCCGTGACAAACAGGAAGACGAGCCCCACCGCGGTCAACCGGCCCACGTTGCGCGTGAACTGCTGGGCATAGCCCGCGATCGCGCCCGCCGATTCGGGCAGCATGTTCTTCAGCAGGAACTGGTGAACGTGGTCCAGGAGCTCGCGAAATACCGGGAACGCGGAGATCAGGATGAGGGCCACCGTGACGATGGGGACGATGGCGAGGAGCGTCGTGTAGGTGAGGCTCGAGGCGATCTGCAGGCATTGCACATCGATGAACCGCCGCGCGACGATGCGCACGAACTCGACGAGGGATGGTGCGTTCTTGGCCAATTGTGCGGCTCCGTGCCGGCTCACCCGGGCTATATAATACCTGCCGGCCTTTGCGCCTGCGGCCATGCGTGAAATCCTCGTTCTGTACTACAGCCACTCCGGCGCCGTGAAGGAGATGGCGCAGCTCGTCGCGCGCGGCGTGGACGAGGTCCCCGGATGCGCGGCGCGCGTGCGTACCGTGCCCAAGGTCTCGAGCGTGTCGGAAGCGGTGGCTCCCGCCGTGCCGGCTGCGGGCGCGCCCTATGCCGAGCACAAGGACCTTGCCGAGTGCGCCGGTATCGCGCTCGGGTCTCCCACCCGTTTCGGCAACATGGCGGCCCCCATGAAATACTTCTGGGACTCCACGGGCGAGCTGTGGCTGAAGGGCACCCTTTCCGGAAAACCCGCTGCTGTATTCACCTCGACCGCGAGCCTGCACGGGGGGCAGGAAACGACGCTTCTCTCGATGATGCTGCCGCTTCTCCATCACGGCATGGTGATCGTGGGCCTGCCGTATACGCAGCCCGAGCTGATGTCGACAACGGGCGGGGGCACTCCGTACGGCGCAAGCCACCACGCCGGCGCGGCAGGCGAGCATCCCGTGAGCGAGCAGGAGCGGCGGCTTTGCATCGCGCTCGGGCGCAGGCTGAGCGAGGTGGCCCTAAAACTTTCCATCGGCTGAGGGCCCCGGCGCAGCGCCGGTGCGAATACACCATACGGGGTTCTTCGAACCGGTAACAGGATGAAAAGCGTAGACACGAAGGACACCAAGGACACGAAGGAAATTCAATATCGTCTCTCCTCTGCGTCCTTAGTGTCCTTTGTGTCTGCGCTTTGGAGATCGCTTGAGCAGGAGCAGAGTCATTTTGACAATCGCTCTTAAGGAATCTTCCGGCCCAAGGGCCGGAAAATCCCTAGCGCCGGAAAATCCAGAGGATCAACGTGATGACGAGCGAGACGAGTATGCTCGTCGTGATCGGAAAATAGAACGTGAAGCCCTTGCGTTCCCACTTGATGTCGCCGGGCAGGCTGCCCAGCCCGAGCTTTGCAAGCAGGGGCCACAGAACGCCCAGCGCGACGAGCACGACACCGATCGTGATCAGCCACTTCGCCATGGGCCCGGCCCAACCTCGATCCACCCGCTGCGGTTACAGCTGTGGATTGAGGCGCTCGACCTTCGAGTGCAGCTTGTTGAGCGCGTTGATGTAGGCTTTTGCAGAGGCCACCACGATATCGGTGTCGGCACCCTGCCCGTTCACGATGCGCCCGTTTTTCGAGAGCCTGACGGTCACCTCGCCCTGCGAATCCGTGCCGGTCGTGATGTTGTTGACCGAGTACAGCAGCAGCTCGGCGCCGGTGGCGACAATGGATTCGATCGCCTTGAACGACGCATCGACAGGTCCGCTTCCGCGGGCCTCGGCGCGCCGCTCGCGACCGTCTTCGGTTACGACCACCCTGGCAAACGGCTGCTCCCCGGTTTCCGAGTGTGCCGTCAGCGAAACGAGCCGGTAGTGCTCGTTTTCAACCTGCTCCAGGTTCCCTTCGGTGATCAGCGCCTGCAGATCCTCGTCAAAGATCTCGTGCTTCTTGTCCGCCAGCTCCTTGAAGCGTGTGAACGCGGTGTTCAGCGCCTCCTCCGATTCGAGCACGACGCCGAGCTCCTGCAGGCGCTGCCGGAACGCGTTGCGCCCGGAGTGCTTGCCCAGCACCAGGCGGTTAGCATTCCAGCCCACATCCTCGGCGCGCATGATCTCGTAGGTATCGCGGCTCTTGATCACCCCGTCCTGGTGTATGCCCGCCTCGTGCGCAAACGCGTTCGCCCCGACGATCGCCTTGTTGGGCTGGACCGGGAAACCCGTCACCCCCGCGACCAGCCGGCTCGCCGGAACGATCTGGGTGGTATCGATGCGCGTGTCGCACGGAAAGATGTCCTGGCGCGTGCGCACGGCCATCACGATCTCCTCGAGCGCGGCGTTCCCCGCCCGCTCACCGAGCCCGTTGATCGTGCACTCGACCTGGCGCGCGCCGTTCAGCACGGCGGCAAGCGAGTTGGCGACCGCAAGTCCCAGGTCGTTATGGCAGTGCACGGACCAGACCACCTTGTCCGAATTCGGGATGCGCTCGCGCAACGTGCGTATGAGCTTGCCGAAATGCTCGGGAAAGGTGTAGCCCACGGTATCGGGAATGTTGATCGTGGTCGCGCCCGCCGCAATGACCCGCTCGAGGATACGGCACAGAAAGTCGGGATCCGAGCGCCCGGCATCCTCCGGGGAGAACTCGACATTGTCGGTGTACTCGCGCGCCCATTTCACCGCGCGCACCGCCTGCTCGATGACCTGCGAGGGCTCCATGCGCAGCTTCTTCTCCATGTGGATCGGCGAAGTCGCGATGAAGGTATGCAGCCGGGGGCTCACCGCCGGCGCGACCGCCTCTCCGCAGCGCCGCACGTCCTGCTCGTTGGCGCGCGCGAGCCCGCACACGGTGCTGTCCTTGATGATGGAGGCGACCGCCTTGACCGACTCGAAGTCGCCCTCGCTCGCCGCCGGAAACCCCGCTTCGATGACGTCGACGCGCATGCGTTCCAGCTGGCGCGCGATGCGAAGCTTTTCTTCCCGGGTCATCGAGGCGCCCGGGCTTTGCTCGCCGTCGCGCATCGTCGTGTCGAATATGATGAGGTTTTCTCTGGCCATGGCCGTCTCCGGTTCCTGCCGCACGCAGCACACGCTGCGGCGCAAATAATATCGGTGTAAATCGCACCGCGCGTCAACTGCGCGCGGGCCTCAATCTACAACTGGAAAAGGAAATAAGGGATTTATGCGCCGGGGCGGCGCAGCAGCAGGCCAGCCAGCAGAAGGCCGGCGAGGTCGGTCAGCAACTTGGCCTGCGTCAACGGATTCATGGCTCACGAATATAACGGCTTTCCGCGCGCCGCGCAACTTTACGGCGGCGGCGCCCGCTCGGCGGTGCGCTTCTTCACCTGCTGGTAGGCCCAGAGCACGTAACCCGAGCCGCCGTAACCGAGGAAGAGGAGAAACAGCATCTCCGGCAACGTGCTCGAGAGCATCACGAGCGCCACCATGCCGAGCGCTATGCCCACCAGCACGGAAAACGGCACGCTCTTGCGGAGATTGATGTCCTTGCCGCTGTAGAACCGGAGATTGCTCACCATCGTGAGGCCCGCAAACACGGTGAGCACCCAGGCGAGCCACTTCACGTCGCGACCCTCGATCTGGTATTCGTTGAGCGCCCACACCAGACCCGCGACGAGGCAGGCGGCCGCGGGGCTCGGCAGCCCCTGGAAGAAGCGCTTGTCGGCCACTTCGAGCGTCGTGTTGAAGCGCGCGAGGCGCAGCGCTGCGCACACGCAATAGATGAACGCGGCGATCCATCCGAGCTTGCTGGTGAGCCACGGCCCGAGCAGCGGTATGTTCCCCATCAACGCGAAATCCTGCAGCGCCCAGATGTAGACCACGAGCGCGGGGGCGACGCCGAAAGACACCATGTCGGCGAGGCTGTCGTACTCGGCCCCGAAGGCGCTCTGCGTGCGCGTCAGGCGCGCCACGCGCCCGTCGAGGCCGTCGAACACCATGGCGACAAAGATGGCGATCGCCGCCTGCTCGAATCGCCCGCTCATCGCCTGGACGATCGCGAAGAACCCGGCAAACAGCGCGATCGTGGTGAAAAGGTTCGGCAGCCAGTAGATGCCGCGGCGCGCAAAACGCGATTTGATGAAAAGCTTGCTCTCGCGCGGCTCGTATATCACAGGCCCGCCTCACCCGCCGGCCGCTGGTTCCCCACTGTCATGTCGTCGCGCAGGACGCCCATCGGGATGCTCCGCGCCGCGGCGGACAGCGCTCGTTCACGGCAGCATCGCGAGCACGGTCTCGGTGGCATAAACCTTGTCGCCAACGGCTGCGACCGGACGCGCACCCGACGGGAGGTAGACGTCCACGCGCGAGCCGAAGCGGATGAAGCCGTAGCGCTCGCCGCGGGCGACGCGGTCGCCGGCCCGGACGTAGCACAGGATCCGCCGGGCAATGAGCCCCGCGATTTGCACGCAGGTCACGTCGACTCCCGAGGCCGTCCGGATCCACAGCGCGGCGCGCTCGTTCTCGAGCGATGACTTTGACAGCGCGGCGTTGAAGAACCGCCCCGTGTGGTACCACGCTTCGCGCACTTCGCCGTCAACCGGGCTGCGGTTGGAATGAACGTTGAAGACATTCATGAAGACGCTCATCTTGAGGGCATCGCGCTCGAGGTACGGGTCGCGCGCGCGCTCGACCGTGACGATGCGCCCGTCCGCCGGGGACAGCACCGCCTTCGGCTCGAGCGGAACGGCGCGCGCCGGGTCGCGGAAGAACTGGACAATGAACGCGGCCACGAGCCACAGCGGCGCCGCCCACCAGGCGCCCGCGAGCCAGTGGACGAGCGCGGCGCCCACGATCGAGGCCGCGACAAATGCCCATCCTTCCCGGGCAATAATGGGATGGGGATAGTGCCCGGCTCCTGCCAGTCTCAGGTGCGCGGAATGCGCCCGTTGCGCGAGGCTTTTCGACTCATCACTCATCACTCGTCACCCATCACTAGTTCTTGGACTGGTCGACCAGGCGGTTCACCTTGATCCACGGCATCATGTCGCGCAGCTTCGCGCCCACGATCTCGACCGACAGTTCCGCTCCGTTGCGCCGCATGGCTTTCAGCACCGGCGCGCCGGCGCGGTTCTCGAGGATGAACTCGCGCGCGAACTGGCCGGTCTGGATCTCGTGGAGAATGCGCTTCATCTCGGCGCGGACCTGCTCGTTTACGATCCTCGGGCCGCGCGTGAAATCGCCGTACTCCGCCGTGTTCGACACCGAGTAGCGCATGTTGGCGATGCCGCCCTCGTAGATGAGATCCACGATGAGCTTCACTTCGTGCAGGCACTCGAAATACGCCATCTCCGGAGCGTAACCCGCCTCGACCAGCGTGTCATAGCCTGCCTGGATGAGCGCGGTGAGACCCCCGCACAGCACCACCTGCTCGCCGAAGAGATCGGTCTCGCATTCCTCCCGGAACGTCGTCTCGATGACGCCCGCGCGGGCGGCGCCAATGGCCGCGGCATAAGAGAGCGCCACATCACGGGCGGTCTGGCTGGGATCCTGGTAGACCGCGATGAGCGATGGAACGCCGCCGCCCTGGGTATAAGTCGAGCGCACCAGGTGGCCGGGGCCCTTGGGCGCGATCATGATGACGTCGAGATCCGCGCGCGGCTCGATCTGCTTGAAGTGGATGTTGAAACCGTGCGCGAAGGCGAGCGCCGCGCCCTTCTTGATGTTCGGCGCGATCTCGACCGCGTAGACATCGGCGTGATGCTCGTCCGGCAGGAGGATCATTACCACGTCGGCGCCCGATACCGCGTCCCCCACTTCTTTCACCGCAATCCCGGCGTTCTTCGCCTTGGTCCAGGACGCGCCGCCCTTTCGCACCCCGACGGTCACCTTCACGCCCGAGTCCTTCAGATTGTTGGCGTGCGCATGCCCCTGCGAGCCGTAGCCGATGATGGCAACGTGCTTGCGCTTGATGAGGGAGAGGTCGGCGTCCTTGTCGTAGTAGATCTTCATCATTTCCCTTTCGGTTTCAATGCGTGAGGCGGGATGCGGGAGACGGCAGCCGCCGCATCGGAGTGGCGTTCCACCCCTCTCGCTTCGCTCCCCAGCGCTTCCTAGACTCTGAGAACGCGGTCGCCGCGGCCGATGCCGGATGCGCCGGTGCGCACCGTTTCCAGTATCGCGCCGCGGTCGATCGCCTTGAGAAACGCATCGAGCTTCGCGCCGGTGCCGGTCAGCTCGATCGTGTAGTCCTTGTCCGTCACGTCGATGATGCGCCCGCGGAAGATGTCCGCCATGCGCTTCATCTCCTCGCGATCCTTGCCGACCGCGCGCACCTTCACGAGCATCAGCTCCCGCTCGATATGGTCTCCATCCGAAAGGTCGACCAGCTTCACGACCTCGATCAGCTTGTTCAGCTGCTTGGTGATCTGCTCGATTACCTCGTCGGAACCGGCGGTGACAATCGTCATGCGCGAGAGCGTGGCGTCCTCCGTGGGGGCGACCGTCAACGACTCGATGTTGTAGCCCCGCGCGGAAAAGAGCCCGGCTACCCGAGAAAGCGCCCCCGCCTCGTTCTCGAGCAGGACGGAGATGATGTGCCTCATACCAGGATCATTTCCGACAGGCCCTTGCCCCCCGGCACCATCGGAAACACGTTCTCCGTCTGGTCGGTTATGAAATCCAGGAATACGAGCTCGCTCTTGCGCCCGAACGCCTCCTTCAGCGCCGGCTCCACGTCCTCGGGCTTTTCCACCTTCATGCCGACGTGGCCGTACGACTCGGCGAGCTTCCTGAAGTCCGGCAGCGCGTCCATGTAGGACTCCGCGTAGCGGTTGCCGTGGAAGAACTCCTGCCACTGGCGCACCATGCCCATGTACTTGTTGTTGAGGTTGACCACCTTGATCGGCAGCCGGTACTGCTTGCAGGTGGAGAGCTCCTGGATGCACATCTGGATCGAGGCCTCGCCGGTAACACAGGCAACTGTCGCCTCCGGGTGCGCGAGCTGCACCCCCATCGCCGCCGGCAGGCCGAAGCCCATCGTGCCGAGGCCCCCGGAGTTGATCCAGCGCCGCGGCTTCTCGAACTTGTAGAACTGCGCCGCCCACATCTGGTGCTGGCCCACATCGGAGGTCACGAAAGCCTCGCCTTCGGTCACCTCGTAGAGCTTCTCGATGACGTATTGGGGCTTGATGAGGGCGCTCGAGCGGTCATATTTCAAGCAGTCGCGCGAGCGCCACAGCTCGATCTGCGTCCACCAGGTCTTGAGCGCTTCCGAATCGGGCTTCTCCTTGGCAGCCTCCAGCTGCTTGATCAGCTCGCGCAGCACCTCGCGCACGTTCCCGACAATGGGCACGTCGACCTTCACGCGCTTGGAGATCGAGGAGGGGTCGATATCGACGTGGATGATGGTGCGCTGCTCGGCGAAGAAATGGCGCGGGTTGCCGATCACCCGGTCATCGAAGCGCGCGCCGATGGCGAGCAGAACGTCGCAATGCTGCATCGCCATGTTTGCCTCGTAGGTCCCGTGCATTCCGAGCATGCCGAGAAACTGGCGATCGGTCGCGGGATAGGCGCCGAGCCCCATCAGGGTATTGGTGCAGGGAAAGCCGAGCGCGCGCACGAGTTGCGTGAGTTCCTCGGCGGCCGCCCCCAGAATGACGCCCCCGCCCGTGTAGATCATCGGGCGCTTCGCCTTCATGAGCAGCTGTATCGCCTTCTTGATCTGCCCAGCGTGCCCCCTGGTCACGGGGTTGTAGGAGCGCATGGTGATCGTCTCGGGATAATGAAACTCGGCCTTCGCCGTCGTCACGTCCTTCGGCACGTCCACCACAACCGGTCCCGGGCGGCCGGTCGCCGCTATGTAGAAGGCCTTCTTCATGGTCGTGGCGATATCCCTCACGTCCTTCACCAGGAAGTTGTGCTTCACGCACGGCCGCGTGATCCCGACCGTGTCGCATTCCTGGAACGCATCCTGGCCGATCGCGTGCGTCGGGACTTGACCCGTGACGATGACGAGGGGGATGGAATCCATGTAGGCCGTCGCAATGCCCGTGACGGCGTTGGTCACGCCGGGCCCCGAGGTGACCAGCGCAACCCCCACTTTGTCCGTCGAGCGCGCGTAGCCGTCGGCCGCGTGGACCGCGCCCTGCTCGTGCCGGACCAGGATGTGCTTGACCTTCTCCTGCTTGAAGAGCTCGTCGTAGATGAAGAGCACGGCGCCCCCCGGGTAGCCGAACACGTGCTCGACCCCCTCCTCCTGCAGGCAGCGCACGACGATCTCAGCGCCAGTCAATTCCATGGCCCAATCCGGCTCGCAAAGCGGAAACGTGTAACGTTACCGGTTGGCTGCGCTTTGGTCAAGCAAAACGTCCCTTTAAACAGCAAGATAGAGCGATAGCCCCGGGGCCTGGCCGAGGCTCATTGCGCCTGCGGAATTTTTGTTAAGATGCGCCGACCTGCGCGCAACGGTGCGGGGGAACCGCTTCGGCGGGCGTGCGCCACCGCGGGCATCTCTAAACGGCGGGGCCTCTGGCTACCTACCAAGAGCTTGCGGATTTTCTCGCCGACGTTGAGCGCCGCGCCTACAAGCACGCGCTATATGCTGTGCGTGACGACCATCTGGCGCTGGATATCGTCCAGGACGCGATGCTCAAGCTCACGGAAAAATACGCGGCGCGCCCGCCAGGCGAGTTTCCGCTGCTCTTTCACCGTATCCTCCAGACCACCATTCTCGACTTTCATCGCCGCCGAAAGGTGCGTTCAACGTGGATCCTCCCCCTTGCGAGCCTACTCGGGAGCCCCGACGATGACGACGCGGACCCCTTGGAAACCGTGCAGGGGGCGGACGACACCCGCGCTTCAGAGGTCCCTGCCGAGCAGGCAGAACGTTCCCAAGTGCTTGCATCTATTGAAAAAGCTCTCGAGAGGCTGCCGGCACGTCAACGCCAGGCGTTCCTGCTGCGTTATTGGGAGGAACTGGATGTCGCCGCAGTGGCGAAAATCATGGGTTGCTCCGAGGGGAGTGTGAAGACACACTGCTCAAGGGCGACCCGCGCCCTTTCCGAGATGCTCGGGAAACAGGGACTTAAGCCATGACCCAACCCGAGGACACTTTCGCGCGCCGGATCACCGCGCACCTAGATCGCAGTGCCGATCAGATCGACGCGGCGAAGCGCGAGCGCCTGCGCGGCGCCCGCGAGCGCGCGCTACTGAGCTATCGCGCGACGCCGTCTCCCGTCCTGGGCCTTGCCTGGGCCGGCCACGCCATGTCGCGTATTACGGGCCACCGCTTCTACAGCGTTCGCAACGCCGTGGCCCTTGCGGTCGTCCTGCTGGCGCTGACCGGGCTTGCCATCTGGAGCAGCGCCGGCCCCTCCAACGAGCTTGCCGAGGTCGATGCGAGGCTGCTCACGGACGAGCTGCCGATCAACGCCTATCTCGACAAGGGCTTCGATTCATGGTTAAAGCGTGGATCGCGTTGATCGCGTGGCTCTGTCTTGCGCTTCCCGCTGCGCAGGCGCAGGACCGTCCCGAACGCAGCCGCAGCGCGCCGCCCGCCTGGTCCGAACTGACGCCGCAGCAACAGACAATCCTTGCTCCGCTCTCGAAGGAGTGGGGTGAGCTCGATTCGACGCGCCGCAAGAAATGGATCGCGATCGCGAAGCGCTATCCCAAGATGACGCCGCAGGCGCAGGAGCGCCTTCAGAAGCGCATGGCCGAGTGGGCGAGACTCACCCCCGAGCAGCGCCGTGCCGCGCGCGAGCGCTACCAGCAGATCAAGAGCCTTCCTCCGGAAAAGCGCCGCCAGGTCAACCGGCAATGGCGCGCCTATCAGCGCGCCGTCGCCTCGCAACCGGATCTTTCCCCGTCCGACCCGCCGGCGCCGCCCGTGCCGCCGTCCAAGGCGCGGTAAGCGCGGGCTGCGGGGCGGGTCATGTCCGCGGAGCATGGCAGCGGCGCCCCGCCCGCAGGCATCGCCCGCCGCCTCTTCAGCCTCGCCTACGAGGTACCGCTCCTTTGCGCCGTCCTGGCACTCGCCGCCGTGCCGTTCGTTGCCTTCACCACCGGTATGGAACCCTTCGTATCGCGGCCCTTGTTTCAGCTCTATCTGCTCCTCATTGCGGGGCTCTATTTCGTCCCTCAATGGAGCGGCGGCGGCCAGACGCTGCCGATGAAGACCTGGCGCCTTCGGCTGGTGCGCCGCAATGGCGGCGCGCCGGCGCCCGGTGAGGCCATACGGCGCTATTGCTTCGCGCTTGCGGGAACCCTGGCGTTCGGGGCGAGCTTTCTATGGGCGCTCGTCGACCGCGACCGTCAGTTCCTCCACGACCGGCTGACCGGAACGCGCATCGTTAGGGATGAAGGATGAAGCGATAAGCGGCTGGTCAACGTTTCATCGCCTCTCGCATTCTGCCTTCTGACTTCTGCCTTCTGACCTATCTGCGTTCCTGCCACCACAGCATACCGATCGCCAGGCAGAAGAACGTGGCCGTCGGCACGCTGGCGCTGGCGAACGCGGGCCAGTCATTGATGAGACCCAGGTGCGAGAAGAGCCGTCCCAGGAAATGAAACACCAGCCCGAGCATGATGCCAGCAAAGACCTTCGCGCCCACGCCGGCCTGGCGGCTCTGGATGTACGCGAACGGCAGCGCAAGCACGACCATCACCACGACGGCGAGGGGGTAGGTCACCTTGTTCCAGAGCGCGATCTCGTAGCGCAGCGCGCGCTGTTGGTTTTCCTTGAGGTGCTGGGCGTACGAATAGAGATTCACGGCCGACATCTTCTCCGGCTTGACGAGGAGCACGTTGATGAGATCGGGGTCGAGAGGAGACTGCCAGCTTGCCTGCGCGAGCCTCTGCACAGAGGTCCCGGCATCGTTGAATTTCGTGCGCACGACATCATGCAGCGACCAGCGCCGGTCGCCCTGGTAGGTCCCGCGCTGTGCGAAACTGATCGAGCGCAGGCGGTATTGCTCGTCAAAATCGTAGATCCGCACGCCGCGCAGCGTGGTGTCGGGACGGACCTCGAGGACGTTGATGAAGCTGCGGTCGTCCTTGATCCAGAGCCCGGAGCGGAACTCCTGCGCGATGAGACCGGTTATGGCCTGCGAGCGCAGGCGTTGTGCGAACTGCTCGGCCGGCGGCCCGATGAACTCGCCGAAGGCGAAGGTGAGGACCGCGAGCACGAGACCCGTTCCTGCCAGCGTCGCCACAATGCCCGCGCTCGACACGCCGGCCGTGCGCATCACCGTGTACTCGGACGCCGACACGAGCTGCGCCAGGGCGAAGAGCGCCCCGATCAGGACGGCAATGGGAAAGAGCTCATAGACGCGGCCCGGGACGGAGAGCAGGACGTAGGTGATCATCAGCCCCAGCGTGTAGCCGCCGCGGCCGAGATCTTTCAGCTGCTCCATCATGTCAAAGAATGCGAACAGCATCACCAGCGCGGCCATGACGAGTGCTGTCGCCAGGAAAATCTCCACGGCTATGTAGCGGCGCAGCGTTCTCATCGGATGAGGCGAAACACCGAGAAGACCATCAGGCGGCGGTAGAAGAGAACCAGCAGCAGCGCGAACATGAGGGTGTGCACGCCGAGCACCCCGGCCGCGAAGGTGATGCGCGCCTGCGCGATGGACGCCTGCGCGATGGAGAGCATGTTCGCATACGACATGTAGATCAGCAGCGCCAGGACCAGATTCATGGACCGGCCCGCCCGCGGATTGACGAACGACAGGGGGATTGCGAGGAGCGCGAGGATCAGCGCTCCGAGCGGAATTCCTAGGCGGAACGACAGCTCTCCCAGGTTGCGCCGGGTCGGATTGCGCACCAGGTCCAGAGTCGCCACGCTCTTTTCGGTCGGCGCGCGCTGGGCATCACCGGCTTGCACGCGCATCGCGTAGCGCTCGAATTCGTAGATCCTGTACTCGGTCGTGCCGGGCTCGCCCTCGTAGCGCCGCCCGTCCTGGAGCACGAGGAAGCGATCGCCGTTTGGCGCGACTTCCGTGAAGCCGCGGGCAGCCACCATCACGCCGTGCCGACCGCTCTGGACCGAGCTCACGAAGACGTTCCTCACGAGATTCTCGTTGCCCGAGGCGGCTTCCACGAAGAAAACGCGCTCGGCGCGGCTCGACTCGCGGAAGACCCCGGGTGTGACCGCGGAGACGTCGTCGCGGCTGTCCAGACGGCGGCGCAGCTCCTCGCTGTTCGCGACGGCCCATGGTCTCAACACCATGGACACCAGCGCGATCACGACCGCGACCGGCACCGCGAAGGCGAGCACAGGCCGGATCCATTGCGTGAGGCTCATGCCGCTTGCGAACCAAACGACCATTTCCGAGTCCCGGTAGCTGCGCGTGAGCGTCATCAGGACCGCGACGAAGAGGGTGAGCGACAGCACGACGGACAGATAGCTCACCAGCGTGAAGCCCAGGAGCGCTGCCACCGAGGTCGAGGTAATGGCGCCGCTGGCGGCCTGGCCGAGCAGCCGCACGAGCTGCGTCGTGAGCGTGATGCCAACGAGGACAAAAAATATCGCGAGCGAGGTGATGACCAGCTCGCGCAAAATGACGTTGCGGAAAATTTTCAAAGCGCGGGGCCCAGCTTTGACTTTTCGGGAGGAATGCGCAAATAATCAGGCAGCTAACTCGATACGGAGCCCTCGGTGGAATTTAGCATAAAAAGCGGCGCGCCGCAGTCCGCCCGCAACGGCTGCCTGGTGGTGGGTGTCTTCGAGCCGCGCAAGCTTTCCCCCGCCGGTGCCGCGCTCGATCGCGCCGCGAAAGGATATCTCGGCGCCGTCCTGCGGCGCGGCGACATGCAGGGAAAGCTCGGCACGACGCTCTTTCTGCACAGCGTTCCCGGCGCGGCGGCGGACCGCGTGCTGCTGGTCGGGCTCGGACCCGAGCGGGATTTCGGGGAGAAGCAGTACCGCAAGGCCGTATCGGCGGCCGTGCGCGCCCTGGGCACTTCGGGCGCAGAGGAAGCCTCGCTCCACCTGACGGAACTCGCGGTCGGCAAGCGCGACGCGGCATGGAAAGTCGCGCATGCCGTCATGCTCGCTGGAGACAGCACCTATCGCTTTACCCGCATGAAGAGCAAGAACGGGGAACCGGGCTTCGCCTTGCGCCGCCTCGTGTTGAGCGTCGCCGACCGCGCGGCCGAACGGCGCGCCGCCGCCGGGCTCGAGCAGGGCCTCGCCATCGCTCACGGTGTCGCCCTCGCGCGGGACCTTGGAAATCTCCCGCCCAATGTCTGCACGCCCACGTACCTCGCCGACCAGGCGCGCGAGCTCGCCAAGCGCTACCGCATGAAGGTCGAGGTTCTCGAGCGCGCCGACATGGTGCGGCTCGGGATGGGCGCGCTTCTCTCGGTGGCGCGCGGCAGCGCGCAGCCGCCGAAATTCATCACGCTCGAGCACCGCGGCGGTCCGAAGTCGGCGCGCCCGGTGGCGCTTGTCGGCAAGGGGATCACTTTCGACACGGGCGGTATTTCGCTCAAGCCCCCCGCCGACATGGACCACATGAAATTCGACATGTGCGGCGCGGCAAGCGTCTTAGGAACCATGAAGGCGGTGGGCGAGATGCGCCTGCCGGTCAATGTCGTGGGAATCGTCCCGACGACCGAGAACATGCCGGGCGGGCGCGCGACCCGCCCGGGTGACATCGTGAAGAGCCTCTCCGGGCAAACCGTCGAGATCCTGAACACCGATGCGGAAGGTCGCCTGATTCTGTGCGACGCGCTCACCTATGCCGAGCGCTACAAGCCGTCGGCGGTGATCGATATCGCGACCCTCACCGGCGCCTGCGTGATCGCGCTCGGTCACGTCGCGAGCGGTCTCTTCGCGAACGACGACGCCCTGGCGGGCGAAGTGCTGGGAGCCGGGGCCGCGTCGCACGACGCCGTCTGGCGCATGCCGCTGTGGGAGGACTACCAGGAGCAGCTCTCGAGCAATTTTGCGGACTTCGCGAACGTCGGCGGGCGTCCCGCGGGTGCGGTAACAGCAGCGTGCTTTCTGGCGCGCTTCGCAAAGAGCTTCAAGTGGGCGCACCTCGACATCGCGGGCACCGCCTGGAAAAGCGGCAAGGAAAAGGGCGCCACCGGCCGGCCGGTGCCGCTCCTGACGCAGCTTCTCATCGGTCGCGCGCGCGGCGGCCGCAAATCGTGAATTGTGAGCGCTGAATCGTTCGTGGCCACGCAAGCGCGTTTCACGATTTACGATTTAGGGTTTACGATTCACGGCAAATGACGCAGATCGATTTTTACACCAAGGTTTCCGACCGGTTGCGCGCTGCGTGCGTCCTCTCGGCGAAGGCCTTCTCCCGCGGCTTCAAAGTCACCGTTTTCTGCGCGGATGCGGAAACCGCGCTGCGCCTCGACCGCTTGCTCTGGACGACGCCTGCCGTCGGGTTCGTTCCGCACTGCTCGCCCGATGACCCGCTCGCGCCGCTCACGCCTGTCATCCTCGACCACCTGGGCGAGAACCTGCAGAACGACGGCGTGCTGCTCAACCTGCGACCGGAGTGGCCGCCCTTCTTCAGCCGCTTCCAGCGCCTGGTGGAGATCGTTGGCGTAGACGAGGCGGATCGCGCCCAGGCCCGCGAGCGCTACCGCTTCTACCGCGATCGCGGCTACGAGATCCGCACTCACGATCTGAGCAGCATCCAGCCATCATGAAACTCGAACGTCCGTGCATGAAGGTCAGAGCCCATGCGAAGGCAGCGGGGGCCGTCCTCCGCTCACCGCGCACCTCGCCCGGGTGACCGAACGAATGGCCGACGAACCCTCCCGCAAAGACGACGGCGACCGGCTTCTCGAGCGGGCCGACGCTTTCCTCTCGCGCCACCGCACCCCCACCACGGGGCGGCAGCCCGAGGAACCATCCAGCGCTCCCTTGGACGAGCAGGCAAGCAACCTGGGCGAGACGCCGGACATTCCGACGCTCACCGAGATCGTCATCGAGGACCCCCCGGTCATGGGCCGCCCGGCTGCGCCGCCCGCCGCGGAGCCTTCATCCGACTCGGGGGAAGTCATGTCGCGAGTCCAGGTACAGAATCTCGAGCACAGCGTCTACCAGAAGTTGAAGCGCGACCTCGACGAGCGCATCGTGGAGGTCATGCGCGAGCGCGTGATGCCGGACATCGGCGGAGCGCTGGACACCGCGCTTCAGAAAGTCACGCAGAACATGAAGAGCGACATCAACCATATGGTCCGCGCATCGATCGAGGAGACCCTGCGCGGTGAGCTGCAGACCCTGCGCCTGTCGTTCAACGAGAAGGACGCGCGCGACGGAGAGCGCCAGGAGACGCGCGACGAGACGCATCATGAGGTGCCGCGAGAGGCGCGTGAGGAAGAGCGCGAAGAGGCGCAACAGGACGCGCGCCAAGAAACGCTCGACGAGACGCGCGAAGAGCCACGCGAAGAAGGGGCACGTGAAGAGGAACGCGGTGCGGCGCGCAAAGTGCCCGACGAGGCGACAGAGACGCCGCCCCCCTCCGGTATAATCCCGCCTTCCCGCGACACCCCTTCTCTTCCCCCCGAGATGGAGCTTGCCAAGAGTTTCGAGCCGGCGGCGATCGAAGCGCGCTGGTACTCGGCCTGGGAAGAGAGCGGCTATTTCAGGGCCGGCCTCGCTCCCGACACGGAGCATTCGTTCTGCATCCAGCTGCCGCCGCCGAACGTCACCGGCGTGCTGCACATGGGCCACGCGTTCAACCAGACCATCATGGACGCGCTCGCGCGCTATCACCGCATGCGCGGATTCAACACGCTGTGGCTGCCCGGCACCGATCATGCGGGGATCGCCACGCAGATCGTCGTCGAGCGCCAGCTCGAGCAGCAGGGGACCTCGCGCAAGGCGCTCGGCCGCGAGAAGTTCATCGAGAAGGTATGGGAGTGGAAGGAGCAGTCGGGCTCCACGATCACGCAGCAGATGCGGCGGCTCGGCGCCTCCTGCGACTGGGGCCGGGAATACTTCACGATGGACGAGAAGCTCTCGCGCGTCGTGACGGAGACGTTCGTGCGCCTCTACGAGGAGGGCCTCATCTATCGCGGAAAACGGCTCGTCAACTGGGATCCCGTGCTGCTCACCGCCGTCTCAGATCTCGAGGTCGAAAGCACGGAGGAAGATGGAACCCTGTGGCACATCCGCTATCCCCTCAAGGACGGCAGCGGCCATGTCACCGTCGCCACGACCCGGCCCGAGACCATGCTGGGCGACGTCGCGGTCGCGGTCAACCCGGGCGACGAGCGCTATCGCACCCTTATCGGGAAAATGGTCGTGCTGCCCCTGGCTGAGCGTGAAATCCCGATCATCGCCGACGAGCACGTGGACAAGGATTTCGGCACGGGCTGCCTGAAGATCACCCCCGCCCACGACTTCAACGACTTCGAGGTGTGGCTGCGGCACCGGCCGATCATCGGCCAGACCCTGAAAGCCTCCGGCTACACGCAGGCCTATCCGCCCAGCATCTTCAAGCGTAACGCGCGGCTGAAGGACTCCCCTCTCGACGATCTCGAGGGCGGACGCCACGCCGGCGGCACGGCCGGCGTCTACGGAAAATCATCGTCCGAGATCCTGCCCGCCACCTACCGCGGCCTCGATCGCTACGAAGCGCGCCGGCGGATTGTGGAGGATCTCAAGGCGTTCGGACTGCTCGAGGCGGCCAAGCCGCACCGTATGGTGGTCCCGCGCTGTGGGCGGACGGATTCCGTGGTCGAGCCGATGCTCACGGACCAGTGGTTCGTCGCCGTCACAAAGCCCGCGCCGTCGGGCACCCCGCACCCGGGCAAGAGCATCGCGCAGGTCGCCCGCGAAATGGTTGACAAGCGGGAGGTGCGGTTCTGCCCGGACAATTGGGTCAACACCTACAACCAGTGGATGAGAAACATCCAGGACTGGTGCATCTCGCGCCAGCTGTGGTGGGGGCACCAGATTCCGGCGTGGTACGACGAGCGCGGCAACATCCACGTGGCACGAAGCGAGGAGGAAGCGCGGGCCAAAGCCGGCGGTGCCGCGCTCACGCGCGACCCCGACGTGCTGGACACCTGGTTTTCCTCGGCGCTCGTCTGCCACTCGACGCTCGGCTGGCCCGAGCCGCAGGGCGAGGATCTCAGGGCCTACAAGCTCTACCTCCCCTCGAGCGTGCTCGTCACCGGTTACGAGATCATTTTCTTCTGGGTCGCCCGGATGATCATGATGACGACCCACTTCACGGGCCGCGTGCCCTTCCGCGACGTCTACATCCACGGCATCGTGCGCGACGCCGACGGGCGGAAAATGTCGAAATCGGAAGGCAACACGATCGATCCGGTCGATCTCATCGACGGCATCGACCTCGCGGCGCTGCTCGAGAAGCGCACGACGGGCCTGCGCAAACCGGAGGACGCCCCCGGAGTCGCCGAGCGCACGCGAGCCGAGTTTCCGCAGGGCATTCCGGCGTACGGAGCGGATGCATTGCGCTTCACGATGGCCGCGTACGCCACACTCGGGCGCAACGTCAACTTCGACTTCAAGCGCTGCGAGGGCTACCGCAATTTCTGCAACAAGCTCTGGAACGCGAGCCGCTTCGTGCTGATGAACTGCGCGGGCCGCGACGTCGGCCTCGACGAGGCGCTCCCCGCCGAGCTTTCCGTGGCCGACCGCTGGATCGTGAGCGAGCTGCAGCGCACCGAGGCCGACGTGGCGCGGGGCTTCGAGCACTACCGCCTCGACAACGTGGCGAACGCCATCTACCGCTTCGTCTGGGACGAGTATTGCGACTGGTATCTCGAGCTCGCCAAGGTGCAGCTTGCGGAGGCGAGCGAAGCGCGTCAGCGGGCAACCCGACGCACGCTCGCGCGCGTGCTCGAGACGACGCTGCGCCTTGCGCATCCCGTCATTCCGTTCGTTACTGAAGAGCTGTGGCAGAAAGTGGCGCCGCTCGCCGGCAAATCGGGGCCGTCCATCATGGTCCAGCCCTATCCACAGGCGCAGTCCGAGCGCCGCGACGAGAGCGCGGAGGCCGGGATCACGCTGCTCAAGGACCTCGTCAACGCCTGCCGGACGCTGAGGAGCGACATGGGCATCGGCCCCGCGCAGAAGCTGCCCCTCCTCGTGCGCGGCCCGCGCGAGCACATTGCTCTGTTTGTGCCTTATCTGACCGCGCTCGCGCGCTTGTCCGAGGTCACAGTGAGCGACCAGGAGCTGCCGCAGATCGGTGCCCCGGTATCGATCGTGGGCGAATACCGGCTCATGCTCAAGGTCGAGATCGACGTCGCAGCCGAGCGCGAGCGGCTCTCCAAAGAACGCGCGCGGTTGCAGGCCGATATCGACAAGGCCCGAAGCAAGCTCGAAAACCCGAACTTTGTCGAGCGGGCGCCGCCGCCGGTCGTGGCCCAGGAACGGGAGCGGCTCGCCCGGGTCACGGCGACGCTCGAGAAGGTGGACGAGCAGCTGCAGCGGCTCGGCTGACGTGCCGTGGATGCGGCTTCGACGCTGGCACTCATCGCGGGCCTCGGCTGGGCGAGCGGGGTGCGCCTTTACGCAGTCATCTTCTTCCTGGGCCTCCTGCAGCACGCCGCCGTGCTCGAGCTTCCGCCGGACCTGGCCCTCCTTGCCCATCCGGCGGTGTTGGTCGTCTCGGGGCTGCTATTCCTCGCCGAGTTCTGCGCCGACAAGATTCCCGGTTTCGACTCGCTGTGGGATACGGTGCACACGTTCATCCGGATTCCCGGCGGCGCATTGCTCGCCGCTGCGGCCGTGGCAGAGGGAGATCCGGGCCTCGCGCTCGCGGCAGGCCTTCTCGGCGGGGTTTTCGCGGCGGGGGCGCATTTTGCGAAGGCGGGCGGACGTGTGTTGATCAACGCGTCGCCCGAGCCCTTCAGCAACTGGGCGGCCTCGTTTGGCGAAGATGCCCTGGTCCTTGGCGTCGTCTGGGCCGCGTTCAAGTATCCGATTCTTCTGCTGGCGGGACTCGCGCTCTTTGTCGTCGCCCTCCTGCTCCTCGCGCCCTGGCTGATACGAGGCGTACGCAATGTCTTTGCCGCCATTCGCCGCGTTCTCGGCCACTCCGCCTGACGGCGTCTGACCCGGCGATGAGACTTTTTGACCACGGAATTACACGGACGAAAACCCGACGGCGAACCGCGCTTGAGTGAAACAACAGTTTCCGTGTACTTCCGTGGCTAAGTTGTTTTCTGAGATCACTTCCAGGCGCCCCGTCACGGCTTTCACCAGCCGAACTGCTCGCAGAATGCCACGAGCCTGTCGGAAATCTCCGCGCGATCAAAAAAGCGGTCGGCGCGCGCGAGCCGTGCGTCATCCCGCAACTGCGGCGTGCCGCCGAAGCAGAAGATCGGGACATTCAGCATCATGCCGCTGCGAACCTGCCTGACGGCCTCCAGGGGATCGAGCGCCTCGTGCGCATCGAGGTCGAGCAGAATAAAGCGATATTGCAGCACGTCCGCAAATCCGCCCAGTTCCGCGAGATCCGTGGTCTCGCTCATCGTCCAGCCGTCCGGGAGGCGCGACCGGAGCGTTGCGGTGAGCGCCGCATCGTTGCTCATGAGAATGCAGCGGCGCTCAAGGCGCGAGCCGACGGTCGGCGCAGCCATGTCTCAGGGTTTGCCGGTCACGGCTTCTTGAAGAGCTTCTCCAGGTAGAACTCGCGCCGCTCGAGCGCCTGAAGCTCGCGCGCGCAGTGCTCCATGCCTTCCCTGAAGATGGCGGCGAGCGCCTCGCCCTGCTCCGCGTCGAGGATATGGATCTGGGACGCAAAAGGCATCCCGTTGAGATCCTCGTCGACCTTGATGATTTCCGCCGCGAGGCCCTCTAGCGCCTCAAGATGGAGGAGCCAGGCCTTGCACTCCCGATCTTCCGGATCGAGCGGGCAGAGGACGATCTTCCCGAGCCACGCGAGGCGCGCGACCTGGTTGAAGAGCCGGATGTCGAGCTTCCTGCCGCGCTTGTACTTCGCGAGCTCGTTCCTCAACTGGCCGACGTCAGTGAGCTTGATTTCCTTCATTGTCACGGAGATCAGCGCCCCATCTTGACGTCGTCTCCGACGAGCTGCCGGCGGATCCGGGCGACGTCACGCTTCACCGGGGCAAAGGGAAAGGACAGTATGTCGGTCGGGCCCGAGTCGCCGTAGGGACGGTTGCAGGCGGACACGTCGTCGGTCTTGCCGGGGCAGCCCGAGGTGCGGAAGGGCGTGCCCGAGCTGATCACCCGCTCCAACTTTTCGCGCGGGACGCCGAAGTCCGTCACGCGGCCGTCGCCGTCGAAGGCCATGTCCTCGAACCGGCCACCGGCGTAGTCGATAAGGTAGCGTGCAAGCTGCACGCGCCGCCATTGGCCGCGATCGACCGGCGGCCAGTCCTCCATCAGCGAGCCCCTTTCGGGGAAGAAAGCAAACATGTGGTTGTGCCCGCCCAT